>ERZ1643249.1007-NODE-1007-length-29387-cov-6.006921_pt1 | contig 29387 bp, 22 predicted proteins | sample MGYA00579263_ERZ1643249 | MGnify/ENA primary metagenome ERZ1643249 (study PRJEB29033, sample SAMEA4952264) | chicken gut metagenome | biome: Broiler Chicken; feature: Gastrointestinal Tract; material: Caecum | place: Ireland | collected 2018 | study: Broiler...
CTGTGAATATTGTAGTCAGCCTTGGACCGGAGCCGGTGAAGACAGCACAGGTTCCCGGAGCCGGAGCAGATGTGAATGAGATTACAAACCGGGGCTTTGTAGTTGGAAACAGAACCTATGAATACAGCGACAGTATTGCAAAAGACAAAATAATATCCTGCAGTCCCAGCGGCACGCAGAATGTGGGAACCACTATCAATGTGGTCATCAGCCGGGGCGTCTGCCTGCATCCCAATGTGGATGCAAGCGGCAAGTGTACAGAATGCGGGAAGACAGGACTGACGCCCACGAACCCGACCACGCCATCGGAACCGACTACGCCCTCTGACGGTTCAGAGAGCAGTTCGGGGACCGGCGGCCAGACCGGGACCTGAGAGTGAAATTGATGCAGGGAAAGATTATAAAAGGGATTGCCGGATTCTACTACGTTCACGCAGGAGAATCCGGCGTCTATGAATGTAAGGCAAAAGGAATCTTCCGCAATCAGAAAATAAAGCCCCTTGTGGGCGATAATGTGCGGATGACCATACTGGACGATCGGGACAGGGAGGGAAATATTGAAGAAATTCTTCCCCGGACCAACGAGCTGATCCGTCCGGCAGTGGCAAATATCGACCAGGCGCTTGTGATTTTTGCGGCGGCAAAGCCAAAGCCGAATTTTAATCTTCTTGACAGGTTCCTGATTCTGATGCAGTACCAGGATGTTCCGGCTGTGATCTGCTTCAACAAGCAGGATATCGCGGAGGAGGAGGAACTGAAGCTGCTTCGGGATACCTACATAAACGCGGGATATGAAGTGCGGTTTACTAGCGCGGTGACCCAGGCAGGAGTAGAAGAGATCCGGAGACTGCTGAAAGGAAAGACTACGGCAGTGGCCGGTCCGTCCGGTGTGGGGAAATCTTCCCTTATCAATCTTCTGGCGCCGGAAGCAGGAATGGAGACAGGCGATATCAGCAGAAAGATTGAGAGAGGGCGCCACACGACCCGGCATTCGGAGCTGTTCGCCCTGGATGGGGACAGCTATATTTGTGACACGCCGGGATTCAGTTCTATCTATCTGCCAGATATGGAAAAAGAAGAGCTGGGAAGCTTTTTCCCGGAGTTTGGGGAGTATGAGGGACACTGCCGTTTTCAGGGCTGCGCGCATATTCATGAGCCGGACTGCGCAGTAAAGGAAGCGCTTTCGGAAGGCAGAATCAGTCCCATACGATACGAGAACTATAAACTTTTATATGACGAACTGAAAGACAAGAGGAGGTATTGACATGAACAAACTGGCACCGTCGATTCTTTCGGCAGATTTCGCGGCCCTTGGCGAGGATGTAAAGAGAGTGGAGAACGCAGGAGCGCAGTATCTTCACATTGACGTGATGGATGGAAGTTTTGTGCCCAGCCTTTCACTGGGATTTCCGGTTATTGAGTCGATCCGCAGAAATTCCGTGATGGTGTTTGACGTACATCTGATGATCTGCGATCCGGACCGCTATATCCGCGCGTTTGCGGATGCGGGAGCTGATATAATCACGGTCCACGCGGAGGCATGTACGCATCTGAACCGGACGGTGGCTGCTATCAAAGAAGCAGGGGTGAAGGCGGGAGTTGCCCTGAATCCGGCTACGCCGCTGACGGCCCTGGATTACATTCTGGAGGATGTGGATATGGTCCTTCTGATGACGGTCAATCCCGGATTTGGAGGACAGAAGTATATTGAGAGTTCCACCCGCAAGATCCGTGAGCTCCGAAAGATGATCGAGGAACGGAAGCTGGAGACGGATATCGAGGTAGACGGCGGCATCAAGCTGAACAATGTGAAGACGGTGCTCGATGCGGGAGCCAATGTGATTGTGGCAGGCTCCGCCGTGTTCTCCGGAGACGCGGAGAAAAACGTGGCGGATTTCCTTCAGATTCTGGAGGGAAAATGAGAACACTGATTGTAAGCGGGGGCAGAATCGGACGCGGTTTTGCCCTGTCCTTTTTGGAAACGGAGAGGTTTGACCGGATCATCGGAGTGGATAACGGACTGCGTTTTCTTTATGAGAATGGAATTATGCCCACGCATGTGGTGGGAGATTTCGATACGGCTGCCCCGGAGCTGGTGGATTATTACCGGAGCAGAGATGAGATTGAGATACGGACCTTCAATCCGGTGAAGGATTCCACGGATACGCAGATTGCCATAGAATTGGCCCTGGAACTTCAGAGTACGGAGATTGTCATTCTGGGCGGAACGGGAAGCCGCATCGATCATGTGCTGGGGAACATTCAGAGCCTGATGCTGGCTAAGACGGCGGGAGTCTCCTGCATGATTCTGGATGAAAACAACAGGATTCGTCTGATTGACGGGGAGACTGTTCTGACAAAAGAAGAGCAGTATGGAAACTATGTTTCGCTGATTCCGCTTACGACTGAGGTGACAGGGGTAGATCTGATCGGGTTTAAATATCCGCTCAGCAGCCATACCTTTACCAGTACCGGGAGCGGGAGCCTTGGCGTCAGCAATGAGATCCTGGAGGATGTGGGAAGAATCCGGATGAAATCGGGGGTTTTTGTCATGGTAGAAGCCAGAGATTAGCATAAAATTTGATAGAAAACGACAAATCCTTTACAAAATCTTTACAACGGTTTTTGCAAAATAAAAATGCAGGAATTTCCATTTTTTGAAAAACACAGAAAGGATTTCGGCAGTCTGCATATTAAAATTGTATAGATTTCATAAAAAAGATAAGAATATCAGCAGCGGCAGGGAAGCGTCCGTAAGGGTTGACAAATAAGGATGGGGCTGGCATAATACCTCCATTGACAGTGTTAAGAGACTGCCATTACGGAATCATCCACTGTAACTGTAACAGTATAATTTTTAACCTTTAAGGAGTGTATGAAAGTGCAGGAAAGAAAGATTAAACTGAATGCTGCTGAAGACGTGAAGGAGTTTGTACGTGGTGCGAGCCAGTGTGACTTTGACGTGGATATCTGTTATAACCGGATTATGATTGATGCAAAGTCTTTGCTTGGCGTTCTCAGCATGGATCTGAATCGGGAGCTGACCGTGAAATGCCATGGAGAAAGCGGAGATTTCGACCGTGTACTTGCCAAGTTCGCGGTTGCCTGAGCTGGCATATAAAGAATGGAAGTAATGGGAAAAGAGAGTCTGGTTTACCGGGCTCTCTTTTTGTGCTAGAATGAGCCTATGGACGAGGTGAAAACAGAAATCCGGATCTCTGTCCGCGCGTTGGTGGAATTTATTCTGCGGGAAGGAGATCTGGACAATCGAAGAACAGGAAAGGCGGATCTTCAGGCCATGCAGGCCGGAGGACGTCTTCACAGAAAAATACAGAGAAGGATGGGAGCAGGTTACGCCGCAGAGGTTCCGCTGAAGATCACAGTTCCCATGAAGGGCTTTGACTGTGTGGTCGAGGGAAGGGCTGACGGCATTTTCGCGGAGGACGGAACGGAGTGGATTGATGAGATCAAAGGAGTATACCGGGATTTGAATCTTATCGAACAGCCTGTGGGAGTGCATCTGGCCCAGGCTCTCTGCTACGCGTATATCTATGCGGCGCAGCACGATCTCCCTCAGATGGGAGTGCAGCTGACCTATGGAAATCTGGAAACAGAGGAACTGAAAATGTTTCGTGAAACCAGAAGCCGGGAGGAACTGGAGGAATGGTTTCACAGACTGATGCGGGAATATGAGAAATGGGCAGCGTTTCAGTTTGAATGGAAGAAGATCCGGAAAGAAAGCATCCGGCCTCTGGAATTTCCTTTCCCCTACCGGGAAGGACAGAAAGAGCTGGCGGCGGGCGTATACCGGACGATTGCCAGAAAAAAGCGCCTGTTTATCCAGGCGCCTACCGGAGTGGGAAAGACGATCTCCACCGTGTTTCCTGCTGTGAAGGCGGTGGGGGAAGAACTGGGAGACCGCATTTTCTATCTGACAGCCAAGACCGTGACGCGTACTGTGGCAGAAGAGGCGTTTCGCATTTTACGCGGCAGTGGACTGCGGATGAAGACAGTGACTCTGACCGCAAAGGAAAAACTGTGCGTCTGCGGGGAGACTTTGTGCAATCCGGAAAACTGTCCTTATGCCGGGGGACATTTTGACCGGATCAATGACGCGGTGTTTGAACTTCTTACAAAAGGACCGGATGAGCTGAGCAGAGAGGTTCTGCTGGCGCAGGCGCACAAACACAGGGTCTGTCCCTTTGAGCTGAGCCTGGACACAGCTTCCTGGACAGATGGAGTGATCTGCGATTACAATTATGTCTTTGATCCGAATGTACGCCTGAAACGGTTCTTTGCCGAGGGGATAAAGGGGGAGTATCTCTTTTTGATTGACGAGGCCCATAATCTGGTGGAGAGAGGAAGAGAGATGTTCAGCGCCTCTCTCTGTAAAGAAGATTTTCTGGAACTGAAGCGTAAGCTGAAAGGGCGGTACAGAAAAGCGGGACGCTGCCTGGAACGCTGCAACAAATATCTGCTGAGTCTGAAAAAGGAATGTGACACCTGGCAGCTTCATGAAGATGTGGGAGCCTTTGTGCTTCAGCTTCTGTCCCTTTCTACAGAGCTTGACCGGATACGGGAAGAAGGGACGGAGCCGGAACTTCAGCAGGAGATACTGGATTTCTGGTTTCAGATCCGGGATTTTCTGAATACAGCGGACAGGCTGGATGAAAACTATGTGATCTACAGCGAGCTTGGAGGTGACGGGCGTTTCCGGCTGAAGCTGTACTGTGTGGAGACGGCAAAAGCCTTAAGAGAATGCCTGGATAAAGGAAACGCTGCCATTTTCTTCTCCGCCACGCTGCTGCCCATGCCTTACTATAAGCATCTGCTTGGAGAAGAAGATGATTATGCGGTCTATGCCCGTTCTCCCTTTTCACCGGATAAACGGCTCCTGCTTCTGGGACAGGATGTGAGCAGCCGCTATACCAGAAGAAACCATACAGAGTATGAGCGGATGGCAGACTGGCTTGCCGTGATGGCGGGGGGAAAGAAGGGGAATTACCTGGCGTTCTTCCCTTCCTACCGGATGATGCTGGATGTGTATGATATTTTTGAGGAAAAGTATGGAGACTGTGTGGACTGCGTGCTGCAGAAGTCAGGAATGAAGGAAGAAGAACGGGAAGCCTTTCTGGGACGGTTTGAGGAGAAAGAGCAGGAAAAAAGCCTTCTGGGATTCTGCGTACTGGGAGGTATCTTTTCGGAAGGAATCGATCTGAAGCGGGAGGCGCTGATAGGCGCGGCCGTGGTCGGTACAGGCCTGCCCCTGGTCTGCCATGAAAGGGAGATTCTGCGGGGGTATTATGAAGAAAGAGAGATGGACGGCTTTGCCTACGCCTACCGGTACCCCGGCATGAATAAGGTGCTTCAGGCCGCAGGCCGCGTGATCCGCACAGATGAAGACAGGGGCGTGATTCTGCTTCTCGACGACCGTTTTCTGGGAAGCGAGTACCGGCGGCTGTTTCCGCTGGAGTGGGAGAGCTGTCAGGTCTGCAGGCTGAAGGACGCCGGGAAGAGGATTGAAGAGTTCTGGGAGGAATCGTGATGCTGTTATCAGAGCAGGAATACAGCCATGCGGTTATTCAAAATATTCCATGAACTTTTTTGCGGCCGGGCTCAAGGGGAGCTGTTCGCTGTGTACGATCATAAGCTGGCGGGGAGGAAGCTCTTCTGCCAGCATAATCTGAAACAGGTCCGGAGAAGTCCCCGGCAGACAGTAATCCGGCACAAAAGCGATTCCGAGACCGATGGAGGCCAGATCCAGCAGGAGATCGTTGCTGCTCAGCTCGATTTCAGGCACCAGATCCAGCTGATGCTGCTGAAAAAGATTGTGCAGGTACTCGCTGGTGGTACTCTGGCGGGTCAGCATGAGAATGGGATAGTTCAGAAGCTCCCGGAAGGTAAGCCTCTGGTTTTCCAGATCAAAATAATGGCGGTTGGCGATAAAGACATCCTGGAAACTGCGGACTTTTTTCAGGTGCCCGGAATTTCCCAGCCGGGAATTGGGGTAGTTGGTGAAAATCAGATCCACCTGGCCGTTCTCCAGCAGGTCCACGCAGCCAATGGAGGTCTGATTGGTGACTTTGATGTGAATACCCGGAAATTCTTTGTGAAACCGGCTTAAATAGGGAACGAGAAAATAGCGGCAGATGGTGTCGCTGGCTCCGATGCGGAGCTGTCCGCCGCCCAGAGAACCGGCTTCCATGAGCTGGTTTTCCCCTCTTTGAATCAGATGAATGGCAGGCTCGATATGGCGCAGCAGAATCTCCCCCTCGGGAGTCAGCTGCACTTTTTTTGTACTGCGGATAAAGAGATTCTGATTCAGTTTTTTTTCCAGTACCTTTATGGACTGGCTCACTGCGGACTGTGAAATAAAAAGCTGCTTGGACGCCTCTGAAAAGCTTAAGGAAACGGCCACATGATAGAAGACTTTGTAAAGCTCGTAATTTATGTCCATGCGTTAAGCCTCCTTTCTTTTCCGGCAGGACAGTACGGCAAGGGCAGCCAGGCCGGCAAGCGTAAGAAGAGAGATGATATCTCCCGCACGCCAGATGGCCGGAATCTCAAAATGAATGGTGACGGTACCGGAAGAAGCTTCAGGCAGAGTGATGCGCAGCCGGAGCAGTTCCGTGATATCGGTGGCAAGCTCATTTCCGTTTTCGTCTGTGACATGGTAGTAAGGATAATAGTTCAGCGGCGCTTCCACATAGGTCTCTCCGGTTCCGTCTGCCTTTTCGTAGGTAAAGGAAGCTTCTGTGCCGTTTTTGGATACCTGGCTCAGAGTGACTCCTTCAGAGACGTTAAAGGTTACATCCTGCGCCAGAAGACGCCGATAGCTGTAGTATGCTCCATCATCTGTGACAAGGTACAGATTGTCTGTATCGTTTACATGGTCCATCTGGGTGTCCCAGTCCATCAGGTGTTCCGCCTCGTTGGAAAAGTTTCCAAAATAGGTGCCTGAGGACCAGACCAGGAAGAAAGCGCAGCCCAGGAACAGAAGTTTTCTGAGAGAGCGGTCTTTGAACAGGTTATAGACTGCGATGGCAGAAGTGACGCAGAGAAACACAGTCGCAAAGGGCAGGAAACGGAACGCAAACTGAATCGCGCCTGCAAGCCGGTTCAGAATCTCAACTCTCTGGATAATGTCCCAGGGGAAATAGACACTGGACGCGTAGACGGACAGGCCGCCCAGGGCCAGACACCAGCCGCCAAGCTGTCTGTGCCGGCGGGGAAGCTTCTGGTTTTTCCGGAAACAGAGGGAGATGAAGAGCAGGCTTCCGGCCAGCAGAAGGACGCCAAGGGAATAGGGCATCTCTCCGGTGGTAGTGCTCGGCCCCAGAGCGTCTGCGGCAGTATAGTTGTAAGATGGGTCAAAAAGCTGGAGGGCATACAGAGCATAGCCGGTAAGCGCCCGCGTATCCCCGTTCACCTGAAGAGGATAGCGGATCAGATCCAGAATCGGAATGATGGCCCACAGGTTCAGAAGAATGGTAGCGCCGGCCGCGATCAGAAGATGAACCAGTCTTTTTCTGTCTTTCAGACGCCGTATGCTGATCAGGCCAAAAAGAGCGCAGAAGCCCAGGGACAGCTCGGTGGAAATCATATGAGACTGGAACAGGCCGGTAAAGGCGATGACAGCTGTGATCCAGCGTCTGGAATCTCCGTAGAAGAGCTGATACATGCCCAGAATCAGAAGCGGAAGGAAGATGGCGGCCAGCACTTCTCCCAGGGCGGCTCTGGTGTATAGATTGAGCAGCCGGTAGGAAGCCAGCATATAGAAGAAGGAAGTGATGACGCCCAGCCTTCTGGAACGGCATAACCGTGAAAACGCATAGTAAGATACCCCTGCGGTGGCAAAGTTGACGCAGAGGAACAGCAGCTTATAGCAGCCCAGAGGAGACATTCCCATTCGGATCAGCAGAGCGAAGGGATAGAGAAAGGTCTCCGCGTAAAATACGGGGCCCATATAGCCAAAACCTTTAAAAATACCAGGGTGAATCCGTACAGGAAAGGATTCCGAAAACAGATCCCGGGAAAGATTAAACAGCCGTCCATAGTGGAAATACATATCATGGCCTTTCAGAAGCCAGGGAAAACATAAGGGCAGGGAAGACCAGACAGCCGCAAAGGAAAGCAGCAGAAGAATTTCAGGTCTTATTTTCCGTCTGCTGCGGTAAAGGAACAGCAGGGCGGAGCCCAGAAGAACCAGACCGGCACAAATATACGGATCATTGTAAAGGCCCGGATCGGACTGCAGATGGATTCCTGTAAAGGTCAGCGCGCTGTCAGTCTGGACACGGAACTGGATGCAGGAGAGGTATTCTTCTGTAGTAAAGGTTACGGAGACGGACTCTTCGCCGGGAATAACCTCTGCTTCAGCCAGAACGCGTCCGGAGGTATTGTCCTCGTTCAGATAGAGGGGATCGTAAACTTCTACCGTATTTCCGGCGGACGGAGAGCTGACAAAGAAAACCACCTGATAGGTGCCTGCCTTAAAATAGAAATCATTGCTGTTCAGCATCAGATTGCCGGCGCCGTCGGGAACTGACAGAAGACCTCCGTCCGTGCCTACAACGCCGATGGATTCTTCGGGATAATTCATGTCTGCCGATGTGAAATCCCGTTCCATATAGTTCTGAAAGGGCATGACCAGGATAGCAAGAAATAGAAACAGGGTCAGGAGAAGCTGGCCCCTGCAGGATCGAATCAGATTCATAAATGGTTACTCCTTCTATTTTTAGTGATTGCATTTAAAAACCGAAATTTAATCATATTATATCACATGGAAATAATAAAAACCATCCGTAAGCGGAGGAAATGAAAAAGAGACAGTCGGAGAGAAAGAAAAAAGGTAATAAGATACATTTATAAATAACTTTAAATCTATTAATTATACTTATCAAAACTTTTATGCTATGATAAAGCCAGGAATTGTTGCAGCAGGAATTATGTGGTATAATGTTCGGTAACAATGAGCGGAGCAAATCAGGCTGTATGGCTGTATACCGCCATACCGTGCAAAGCCGGATATATGCCGCGGAAGTTCGGCATAAAGCTGCGGCAAATCAGAAAATGCAGATGCAGGAAAGATGCAGGAGGTCGGTTATGGGCGATGTAAGAAGAGTTTATGTGGAAAAGAAGAAGGATTTTGCGGTAAAGGCGAAGGAACTGCAGGAGGAAATCAGAAGTTATCTCGGCATCGAGGGCGTAACAGGCGTACGTGTGCTGATGCGCTACGATGTGGAGAATATTTCGGACGAAGTATTCGAGCAGGCCTGCCGGACTGTATTTTCCGAACCGCCGGTGGACATGCTTTACAGGGAAAGCTTTGCGTGCGCGCCGGGAGACCGGGTATTCAGTGTGGAGTATCTGCCGGGACAGTTTGATCAGAGAGCGGATTCAGCGGTACAGTGCGTAAGATTTCTGCGGGAGGACGAAGAGCCGGTGATCCGCACTGCCACCACGTATGTGATTGAGGGAACGGTATCTGAGGAAGAGCTTGCGTCTATTAAGAGCTTCTGCATCAATCCGGTGGATTCCCGCCAGTCTGAGGAAGAAAAGCCGGAGACTCTGGTGACCGTGTTTGAAGAGCCGGCGGATGTAAAAATCTTTGATGGCTTCTGCGATATGGAGGAAGCGGTTCTGAAAGAACTTTACACGTCCCTGAACCTGGCAATGACCTTCCGGGATTTTCTGCACATCCAGAATTATTTTCGGAATGAGGAAAAGAGAGATCCGTCCATGACGGAGATCCGGGTGCTGGATACCTACTGGTCCGATCACTGCCGCCATACGACCTTTTCCACAGAGCTTACGGATGTAAGCTTTGCGGACGGCTATTACCGGAAGCCCATCGAGGAGACCTACCGGCAGTATCTGTCTGACCGGAAAGAGATTTTTGGGGAACGGAAGGATAAGTTCGTCTGCCTGATGGATCTTGCGCTGATGGCCATGCGAAAGCTGAAGGCGGAAGGCAAACTGAACGATCAGGAAGAGTCCGAGGAAATCAATGCCTGCTCCATCGTGGTGCCGGTGGAAGTGGACGGCCAGACCGAGGAGTGGCTGGTAAACTTTAAAAACGAAACCCACAATCATCCCACAGAGATTGAGCCTTTCGGAGGCGCGGCCACCTGCCTTGGCGGAGCCATCCGCGATCCGCTGTCAGGAAGAACTTATGTATATCAGGCCATGCGTGTGACAGGAGCTGCTGATCCGACGGTATCCGTGAAGGAGACCCTGAAGGGCAAGCTGCCCCAGAAGAAGCTGGTGCGGGGAGCAGCCCAGGGCTACAGCTCCTATGGAAACCAGATCGGTCTGGCTACCGGGTATGTGAAGGAAATCTATCATCCGGATTATGTGGCGAAGCGTATGGAGATCGGCGCGGTTATGGGAGCGGCTCCCCGCCGTGATGTGATCCGCGAGACCTCCGATCCGGGCGATCTGATTATTCTGCTGGGCGGACGGACAGGCCGTGACGGCTGCGGCGGAGCCACCGGTTCTTCCAAGGTGCACACGGAGGCGTCTATCGAGACCTGCGGCGCCGAGGTGCAGAAAGGAAACGCGCCCACGGAGCGGAAGATTCAGAGACTGTTCCGCCGTCCGGAGGTAACCCGTCTTATCAAGAAGTGCAACGACTTCGGCGCGGGCGGTGTATCGGTAGCGATCGGCGAGCTGGCGGCAGGACTGCGGGTAAATCTGGATCTGGTTCCGAAGAAATACGCGGGCCTGGATGGAACGGAGATTGCCATCTCCGAGTCTCAGGAGCGTATGGCAGTTGTCGTGGATAAGAAGGATGAAGCAGCATTCCTTGCCTATGCGGCGGAGGAAAATCTGGAGGCAACGACGGTAGCTGAGGTGACGGAGAGTCCGAGACTTGTGCTTCTCTGGAGAGGAAAAGAGATTGTCAATATTTCCAGAGCTTTTCTGGATACGAACGGCGCTCATCAGGAGACGGCCGTGGCTGTGGACCTGCCTGATGAAAACCGGAAATATTTTGTGAGAAACGAAGTGGGCGACGTCCGCGCGAAGTGGATGGAGACCCTGAAAGACTTGAATGTATGCTCCCAGAAGGGGCTTGTGGAGATGTTCGACAGCTCCATCGGCGCGGGCAGCGTGCTGATGCCCTACGGCGGAAAGTATCAGCTGACGGAGACGCAGGCTATGGTGGCGAAGCTGCCGGTGCTGAAGGGAAAGACGGATACTGTGACCATGATGAGCTACGGCTTTGATCCGTACCTGTCCAGCTGGAGCCCGTACCACGGAGCCGTATACGCGGTGATTGAGTCGGTGGCAAGAATCGTGGCTTCCGGCGGAGACTACCGGAAGATCCGCTTTACCTTCCAGGAGTATTTCCGCCGCATGACGGAAGACCCGCACCGCTGGAGCCAGCCCTTTGCGGCGCTCCTTGGCGCTTACAGCGCGCAGCTGGGATTTGGTCTGCCGTCCATCGGAGGAAAGGACAGTATGTCCGGAACCTTCAACGACATTGACGTGCCGCCCACACTGGTGTCCTTTGCCGTGGATATCGGAAGCTGGCAGAATATCATTACTCCGGAGCTTAAGAAGGCAGGCAATAAGCTGGTGCTTCTCCGGATTGACCGCGACGCTTATGATCTGCCGGATTATGAGCAGATTAAGGACCTGTACGGCAAGTTCTTCGAGGACGTGAAGGCGGGACGCATCATCTCCGCTTACGCGCTGGACGGCTCCGGACTTGCGGCAGCTGTCAGCAAGATGTCCTTTGGAAATCGGCTTGGCGTAAAGATTGAGCACAATGTAGATCCGCGGGATCTCTTTACCGCAGGCTTCGGAAATATTGTGGCTGAGGTTCCTGACGGAAAGGTGGGCGAACTGGCCATTACCTATACGCTGATAGGCGAGGTGACGGAGAGCGGTATCTCTTACAGCAATATGTACATTGATACGGAAGATGCCCTGACTGCCTGGGAAGAGCCGCTGGAGAAGGTATTCCCCACGGTGGCGGTTCCGGGAGCGGAAAAAGTAGAGAGCCCGCTGTATCATGCGGATAAGGTCTATGTATGCCGTCATAAAGTAGCGAGACCGACCGTATTTATCCCGGTATTCCCGGGAACAAACTGCGAGTACGACAGCGCGAAGGCCTTCGAGCGCGCCGGCGCCGACGTAGTGACCAAGGTGTTCCGGAACCTGACGGCTTCGGATATCCGGGAGTCTGTGGAAGTGTTTGAAAAAGCCATCAGCCAGGCGCAGATCATTATGTTCCCGGGCGGCTTCTCCGCAGGCGACGAACCGGACGGCTCCGCGAAATTCTTTGCGACAGCCTTCCAGAATGCCCACATTAAAGAAGCTGTTATGAAGCTCTTAAATGAGCGCGACGGTCTGGCTCTTGGAATCTGCAACGGCTTCCAGGCGCTGATCAAGCTGGGCCTGGTGCCCTACGGAGAGATTGTGGGACAGACGGAGAATTCTCCGACCCTGACCTTTAACACCATCAACCGTCACGTATCCAAGATGGTTTACACGAAGGTGATGACAGACAAGTCTCCGTGGCTTGCCCTGGCGGAAGTGGGCAAGACCTATGTGAATCCGGCTTCCCACGGAGAAGGCCGCTTCGTAGCGGACAAAGAGTGGATTGATAAGCTCTTTGCGAACGGACAGGTGGCGACCCAGTATGTGACGCCGGAAGGCGAGGCCAGCATGGACGAATACTGGAACGTAAACGGTTCCTATGCGGCTATCGAAGGCATCACAAGCCCGGATGGAAGAGTGCTCGGCAAGATGGCGCACAGCGAGCGCCGGGATGAGGCCGTGGCCATCAATATCTACGGCGAGCAGGACATGAAGATTTTTGAGTCCGGCGTGGCGTACTTTAAATAAAAAATGAGTTCCGGCGACGGAACATTCCGCAGGGCGGGGTCTGGACAACAGGCCTTCCGCCCTGAGTGCGTAACGGGGAAAGCCAGTTTTGGCTGAAAAAGTCTGGATAGGATGAAGAGGATTTCAATGGCAGTTACAGGATGGGATAAGCTGACAAGAAAACTGGAGCCGCTGGCCGGAAAGCTGATTTTGATTGGCGCGGGTGTGCCGTCGGCATTTCTGTTCCTGTACAGCCTGATTTTTACGACGGTTTATGAAAGCAACGATCTGGAGGCGCCCTCTCAGGTAACGGACCCGGTGCCGCTGATTCTGCTGTTTGTGACTGTTGGACTTGCGTTTCTTTTCTTTGCGGGAAGACTGCTTCTGAAATATGAGCAGAACCGGAAGCGGAACCTGAATCTGCTGCTGGGAGCCGTGCTGCTGCACTGCGCTGTGTTCTGCACGGCATGGAATCTTCTGGCCCAGAGCGCGCTCCGGGCAGATCCGCTGTATGTTCATGTGATTGCAGGAGGCTTTGCCACAGGGGACATTTCTGAGAGCGGCATGGATTATCTCTATACCTACCCGCACCAGGCGGGTCAGGCCCTGCTTCTGGAACTGGTATACCGGATATTCGGCTATGAGAATCTGCTGGCATTCCGGCTGCTGAATACGCTGGGAGTGCTGGTGTTTGTGTACAGCGGGTATCAGATTACCGGCCTGCTTTATGAGAAGGATACGGTAAAGGTGAATTTTCTTCTGCTGAGCGCAGGCTGTGTTCCCTTACTGATCTATACAAATGTGATCTATGGGGAAGTGCTGGCGGTGGCAGCGGTATCCTTTGCCGTCTGGATGCTCCTGCTCTGGTTCCGGGAGAAGAAGCTCTGGCAGTTTATTTTGTTTCTGCCGGCGATGGTTTTCGCCGTGTATATGAAGAATAATTCTCTCATTGCTGCGGTGGCTGCCGGAGGAGTGATGCTCTGCAAGGCTGTGGCAGAGCGGAGAAAGAAGCTTGCAGCCTGTGTGATTCCGCTGGTACTGGTTTTGCTGGCGGCACAGCCATTGATGACGCGGCTTTATGAATATCGGAGCGGCTGGCCCCTGGATCAGGGAATGCCGAAAAACCTCTGGGTGGCAATGGGACTTCAGGGAGAAGGCATGACCTCCGGCTGGTGGAATGAATTTCCGGTTCGGGTTTACAAGGAGCAGGCAGGCTATAATCCGGAGACAGCGAAAGAACTGGGAGATGCGGCCATTGCTGTATCGATTCAGGGCTTTGCGGAAAGTCCGAAGGCTGCGGCAGTCTTCTTCGCCCGTAAATTTGTGAGCCAGTGGAATGACGCAGGCTATGGCTGCCAGGTTTCTTCCGGAAGCCAGGACACTCCGCTGCTGGAATTCTGGATGAACGGCTATCACTCCCTGGTGTTTCTGGGAGCGGCAGGCTTTGCCCTGCTCCGCTTCAAAAAGCAGAAAAGAGTAGAGGAGTGTCTGCCTCTGCTGATTCTTCTGGGAGGATTTCTATTTCACATGGCCTGGGAGGTCAAGGGAAGGTACGGACTGTTCTATTTCGCGCTCCTGCTTCCTGCGGCAGCAGCCGGGCTTGAGGAAATAATTACATGGCTGGTACGGCTGTGGAACAGGAGTAAGAGGGCGTAATGAGAAAAGAATTTCAAATACAGAGGCTGGAAGGCATGGCAGCCGGCATGGTACATGTGCTTGGCATCATCATTTTTGCGCTGCTGTGCGTGACAAGCCTGATTTTTACAAGATTTTTTCCGGCAGGCTATGATCCGGAGATTCCTTACAATCAGATAGATTTTTTCCTGGTTACGCTGCTGGGCGCGGTGATTCTGGCGGTTTTGGCGCTGTGGCTCGGATGTTTTCTGACGCGAAGGGAAGAGAAGGCGGAAAGAAACCTCAGACTGCTTTTGTCTGTGGTGCTGCTCTGGATTCTGGCGGCGGGGATTCTGTGGATCTGGTGGTCCAAAAGCACTCCGGTTTCTGATCAGTATATGACCTACACCAGCGCCCAGAGATTTCTGGAAGGCAACTACGGGCGTCTGGAATATGGAAAGTATCTGTACTATTATCCGTTTCAGCTGGGGTTTACGGCCTGGGAATCTGTCGTGCTCGGCATCTTCGGAGCAGAAAATTATCAGGCTCTTCAGGTTGTCAATGTGTTGTGCTCTGTGCTCTGCGTGTATGCGGGATACCGGATTACCCGCCTTCTGTCTGAAAAACGGCAGGCAGCTGCTGCCTATCTGCTTTTCATGGCGTGCTGTTTTCCGCTTATTATTTACAATGTCTATGTCTACAATGACATACCCTCCCTTGCTCTGTGCATGACAGCGCTCTGGCAGTTCCTGCGCTATATGCGTGGGAAGAAGGTAAGCGGGGCGGTCCTGATGGTACTGTCTTTGTCTGTGGCTGTGGTGCTGCGCAATAACAGTCTGATTGTGATGATAGCTGTTCTCTGTGTACTTGCCGTGAAAGGAACTGCCTGCCGGCGCTGGCAGTATTTCTGCTGCGCGGCAGTTCTTCTGGTCTGCTGTCTGGGAAGCGGGACGGTATTGAAGCAGTATTATGAGCGGAAGTCCGGGATTCCTGTCAACGATGGTATGCCGTCGATTCTCTGGATTGCCATGGGTATGCAGGAGGGAGATAAGGAAGCCGGATGGTATAACGGCTACTCCATCTATGTGTACCAGGATATGTGCAGCTACAATTCCGGGACTGCAGGTGACCTGGGGCTTGCGGAGGTAAAGAACAGAGCGAAAGAATTTCTGGGAGACCCGGCATACGCGCTGGATTTCTATTTCCGGAAATTCACAAGCCAGTGGACGGAACCCACATACGGCTGCTTTATCATGACCTATGCGACGGACAATGAGAGAAGCGCCTTTGGCGAGAGCCTGTATACAGGACTGCTGAACCGGATTCTGCAAAAAATGATGGATTCCTACCAGCTTTTGATTTATTCACTGGTACTGTTCCTGCTGATTTACACAAAGAGAAAAAAGAAGAAAATGGATCTGGAATGGTACGTGCTTCTGATCGCGGTGATCGGCGGAGTGCTGTTTCACGAGCTCTGGGAAGCAAAATCCAGATATGTATTTCCCTACTTTATCATGATGATCCCCATGGCGGCGGAAGGACTTGGCCTGCTTTCCGGCTGTCTCGGGAAACGGAGGACGAAAGATGAAGCTTCTGAAAGCGGCTGACAGGACGGTGTCTGTCCTTGGCCTGTTACTGTTTGGAGCTCTGACGGGCTTCAGCCTGTTCACTACGGTATACTTTAAAACCACGTATGAGGAGATTCCTTATCAGATGGGAGACATTCTGCCTCTGGTGCTTGTGATCTGCGCGCTGGCCGTCTGGGCCATGTATGGGATATCCGGCTGGATTCTGAAAAAGGAGGAAGGCCAGGAAAGGCGGATTCAGATCCTGCTTGGCCTGGTGCTGGCGTATGTTCTGGCATTTACAGTCTGGTGGGTCTTTGCGGCGAAATGTATTCCGGTGGGAGATCAGGCGTCTGTGTGTACGGCGGCAGAGGGCTTTCGCACGGGCGACTATTCCATGCTGACGATGGATTCCTATGAGCGGTATCTGTACATCCATCCCCATCAGCTGGGGCTTACCGCTTTGATTGAACTGGTTTTTGCCATTTTCGGCAATGGAAACCATATGGCATTTCAACTGTTGAACTGCGTGGGTGCGGCAGTCTGTGTGTACAGCGGCTACCGGATTACCAGGCTCCTGACTGCGGACAGGCGTGCCTGGATCTACTATCTGTTTCTGGCGGCGGCCTGCTTTCCGCTGTTCTTTTATGTGACCTTTGTGTACGGAGAGATTCCGGCTCTTACCTTTTGTCTGGCGGCAGTCTGGATGTTCCTGGAATACCGGAAAAAGGGCGGCGTCTGGTGGCTGACCGGCTGCTGCATTACCTGCGCGCTGGCCTGCCTTGTACGCAACAACAGTTTGATTCTTCTGATTGCTTTTGTTCTGGTCCTGCTTGTGACGGCGCTGGGAGAGAAGAAGCTTCGGCCGGTGCTGGCTTCGGTTCTTCTTGTGGCAGTGTTCCTGGGAGGCCGTTTCTGCCTGCGGACGGTGTACGAGCAGCGTTCCGGCGTGGAGATCAATGATGGAGCCCCCATGATTCTCTATGTGGCGATGGGAATGCAGAAGGGCGAGGGCGCCCCGGGCTGGTCCAACGGCTATATTCTGCACAATTACTGGGGAGAATCGGATTTTGATTCAGAGGCGTCCACGGCCATGGCTATCCGGGACATTGGGGATTCCGTAGATGGTTTTGTGGAAAATCCCGGATATGCGTTCTGGTTTTATGTGGAAAAGTTCACCAGCCAGTGGAACGATCCCACCTATGAGTGCTTTGCCATGACCCATATCAACGGTTCGGCCAGAGGGCCGGTGGCGAACAGCATGTTTGACGGAAAACTCCATACGCTCATGACCTGGTTTATGAACCAGTATCAGAGTCTGATTTTTATCGGCGTATTCTGCTGGCTCCTGTTTGGCTTCTGGAAAAAGAAAGGACTGGAAGACCATGCGCTTCTGATCACCATCATCGGCGGCTTCCTGTTTCATATGCTCTGGGAGGCGAAAGGACGCTATATTCTGCCTTATTTTGTCATGATGCTGCCTATGGCGGCTGTGGGACTGTCGGAGTTTTCCGCGCGGGTACGTGCGTGGCTTGTTCAGAAAGGCGTGGCGCGTGTATAAGCCGTTTTAAATTACACATAATAGATCCAACATGATAAGTTGGAGGTAAATGTGAAATGACAAGATTGGACTGCACCGTAACAAGCTGCCTGTACAATAAGGAGCGCTGCTGCTGTAAGGATAATATCGAGGTGACAGGCGACCACGCCAGACACTCCAGAGATACCTGCTGCATCAGCTTTCGGGAGCGCACCGCAGATGGGGTGAGAAGCTCTGTAGATATTCCTACAAAAAATACAGATGTGATCTGCCAGGCTGTGGAATGCACCTTTAATGAGAACTGCCACTGCCAGGCAAAGCACATCAGTGTGGCAGGAGGAGCGGCCTGTGACTGCCGGGAGACGGAGTGCGCCACATTCCGCTGCAAGTGCGAATAGAAGCTACGATACCATCCCGCCCAGAGTTCCCCCTGCCATACAGAGGATCAGCGTCGTCACAAAGTGAGAGGAGCTGCCGGAAAAGCCCTGGCCTACAGCCAGAGAGATGATGGCCAGAACTGCGAAATAGAGAAGGCCAAAGGCGCCTCCCCAGAGAAATTTCCGGGTTTTCATCATTTTCCCTTCCAGAAAACCGCCGAGAAAGCAGGCGGCGACGTAGATGGCAATGATGCCGATGTTTACGACGGATTCTGACAGCTGCAGCTTATACAGCAGAAGAGCAAGCAGAAGAAGCAGAAGCCCTGTAACGATATAAGCGGCAAGAAGAGATTTGATCAGCCGGACTGCAGCGTCCTGGCAGGCTTTCCCTTTTTCCATAACGATTCCTCCCCGGATTTGAATGATTCACAGTTCAGCCGCGGGGAAATATCCGGCAGGGCTGAACGTTTGCTGAAACTGGTATAATATATGAACAGGCATATAAAAAAATACTTTTAAATCTTCCGGGGATATGATATACTTGATAAAAGATACGTTCGGCCGTAGGAGAAGTATGCGTTTCCGCCTTTTCCAGGCTGAAGTCAGGGACGTCCCTTATGAGACGTTCCGTAAGATAAGAGACAGGAGGGAAGTTATTATGAAGCATATTCAGACACTGAATACACAGATTCTGCAGAATACCGTAAAGAAGGGTGGCTGCGGAGAGTGCCAGACGTCCTGCCAGTCTGCCTGCAAGACATCCTGCACCGTAGGCAATCAGACGTGTGAGCAGCACAACAAATAAGAATCCGAAGATAGAAGCGTGAAGAACAAGGATGTCTCAAAAGCTCATGATTACAGGGCTTTTGAGGCATCCTTGTTCTGGTGTGGCGCTTCCGCGCCCCAGAGCGTGTCCGGAGAGTGAAAGCAGAAAAGTTTCAGACAACGGAAGAGAAAAAGATATTTTAGAAATATTTTACATAAGGAGTAAAAAAATGATACATCGTTATTGTAACAACGGTTATTACATTGTGCTGGATGTGAACAGCGGAGCGGTCCATGTGGTGGATGAGCTGGCTTATGAGGTGATCGGCCTTTATGAGAGCCGCGCCCGGGAAGAGATTGTGGAACAGCTGAAAGACCGCTGGACAGAGGAAGAGATCCGGGAAGCGCTGGATGACGTGGAGGAGCTGAAGGCTCAGGGGACCCTGTTTACAGAGGATACCTATAAGGATCAGGTGATTGACTTTAAAAAGCGTTCTACAGTGGTAAAGGCGCTCTGCCTGCACATCGCCCACGACTGCAACCTGGCCTGCCGCTATTGTTTTGCTGAGGAAGGAGAGTACCATGGCCGCAGGGCTCTGATGAGCTATGAGGTGGGAAAACAGGCTCTGGATTTCCTGATTGCAAATTCCGGAAACCGAAGAAATCTGGAGGTGGATTTCTTCGGAGGCGAACCGCTGATGAATTGGCAGGTAGTAAAAGATCTGGTAGCTTATGGCCGGGAGCAGGAGAAGCTTCATGACAAAAAGTTCCGTTTCACCCTGACTACCAACGGCATTCTCCTCAATGACGAGGTGCAGGAGTTTGTAAACCGGGAAATGAGCAACGTAGTCTTAAGCATTGACGGACGCAAAGAGGTCAACGACAAGATGCGTCCTTTCCGGAACGGACACGGCAGCTACGATCTGATCGTGCCGAAGTTCCAGAAGCTGGCTGAAAGCCGGAATCAGAACAATTACTACGTGCGCGGAACCTTTACCCGCAACAACCTGGATTTTTCCGAGGACGTGCTGCATCTGGCGGATCTGGGCTTCAAGCAGATCTCCGTGGAGCCGGTGGTGGCGGCTCCGGAAGAGCCCTATGCCATCCGGGAAGAGGACATTCCGGCGCTCTGCGAGCAGTACGACAAGCTGGCGGCGGAGATGGTGCGCCGACATGGAAAGGAAAATGATTTTAATTTCTTCCATTTCATGATTGACCTGACCGGAGGCCCCTGCGTCTACAAGAGGCTTTCAGGCTGTGGTTCAGGCACGGAGTATCTGGCTGTGACGCCCTGGGGAGATCTTTACCCCTGCCACCAGTTTGTGGGAAATGAGAAGTTCCTGATGGGAAATGTCTTTGACGGCGTGACCAATACAGAGCTGCGGGATGAATTTAAGTGCTGCAATGTGTACGCGAAGGAAAAATGTCAGAAGTGCTTTGCAAAGTTCTACTGCAGCGGCGGCTGTGCGGCCAACTCCTACAATTTCCACGGCTCCATCAACGATGCCTATGATATCGGCTGCGAGCTGCAGAAAAAGCGTGTAGAGTGCGCCATCATGATCAAGGCAGCCACCGCAGGACTGCAGACAGAAGCGGAAGATATGCGGACGGAGACGGAAGGCCTGCAGGAAGAAGCAGGGGAAGCCTGCGCAGAGTGCGGAGCCGCAGAATGCGCGCAGGGTTAAAGCGCCATGAGAGAAAAATGGGTGGAAGCGCCAAAAATCACCGGTAACGAAGAACTGGCGCGGAAATTTTCAGTAAGCCCCATGGCCATGCGTCTGATCCGCAGCCGGGCGGGAGAAAGTGAGGCAGAGGTCCGGGAATATCTCTGCGGTACCATCGAGGAGCTGGCGGACCCGTATCTGATGAAGGGAATGCGGGAGGCGGTATCCCTTCTGCGGGAAAAGATCCGGGAAGGCGCCTCTATCCGCATCATTGGAGATTATGATATCGACGGCGTCAATGCCACGCATATTTTAATTACAGCTCTCCGGCGCTGCGGCGCCCAGGCCGACACGGTAATTCCCGACCGCATGAAGGACGGATACGGTATCAACGAGCACCTGATAGGGGATGCAAAGAAGGCGGGAGTCGATACGATCATCACCTGCGACAATGGAATCGCGGCGGCAAAGGAGATTGCCTTTGCAAAAGAGCTGGGCATGACGGTGATCGTTACCGACCACCATGACATTCCCTATCAGGAGGAAGCGGATGGAAGCCGGACGGTGATTCTTCCGCCGGCGGATGTGATTGTAAATCCCAAGCAGCCGGACTGCCGGTATCCCTTTAAAAAGCTGTGCGGCGCGGCTGTGGCCTGGCGTCTGGCGGAAGCGCTCTACCGGGAGGAAGGAGTTCCCCGGGAGGAGTTTCTGGATCTGGCGGAATTTGCGGCAGTGGCCACAGTGGGAGATATCATGGACCTGACAGGGGAGAACCGGATTCTGGTGAAATATGGCCTGAAGCGGCTGGAGCAGACAAAAAATCCCGGATACCGGGCGCTTCTGGCTGTGAACGGTCTGGAAGGAAAAAAGCTGACGGCCTATCACATCGGATTCGTCATCGGGCCCTGCATCAATGCCAGCGGGAGACTGGACACTGCCCGGAGAGCGCTGCAGCTTCTGGGGGCGGAGACAAAAGCAGAGGCAGAAGAACTTGCGGGAGATCTGAAGGCGCTCAACGACAGCCGCAAGGATCTGACTGTAAAGGGCACACAGCAGGCAGTCCAGATGATTGAAGAGACCGATCTGAAACAGGACCGGGTGCTGGTGGTCTACCTTCCGGACTGCCATGAGAGTCTGGCGGGAATCATTGCGGGGCGCATCCGGGAAAAATATTTCAGGCCCTGTTTTGTATTGACGGACGCGGAAGACGGAGTCAAGGGCTCGGGCCGCTCCATTCCGGGCTACCACATGTTTGATGAGATGACCAGAGTGAGGGAGCTTTTCACCAAATACGGCGGCCATCCCATGGCGGCAGGGCTGTCGCTGAAGCCGGAAAACGTGGAGCCTCTTCGAAGGGCCCTGAATGAGAACTGCGCCCTGACAGAGGAAGAGCTGACGCCGCAGATTGCCTATGACGCGGTCCTTCCCATCTGTTACGCAGGGGAGCAGATTATCCGGGAGCTGGAGCTTCTGGAGCCCTTTGGGAAAGCCAATGAAAAGCCCCTGTTTGCCGCAGCGAATCTGAAGGTAAGAAGCGCGCGCATCATCGGGAAAAATCAGAATGTGCTGAAAGCGGCGCTGGAAGGTCCGGACGGCACCAGGGTCGATACCATAAGCTTTGGAGACGTTCAGGAAAATCTGGCATATATTGAAGGGAAGCAGGATGTCTGTATTCTGTATTATCCGGAAATCAATGAGTACCAGGGACGGCGCAGCGTGCAGCTGGTGGTAGAGAGCTGGCGGTGAACAGCTCTCTGCCAGGCGCGGTTTCCCTCAGGATATGCCGGAAAGCCCGCAGATAAGCGAAAATCTTGTCAAATACGGCCGTTCATGCTATACTATAGTACGTGTGCACAGGTATGCGCGGCAGGAAAGCTGCATGACGGCTGCCGGCAGGAGCTGCATGCCTGTATGGAAATGGGGAGCAAAGCAAACCTTAAGAAAAGAGGATTATAGATATGAAAAAACTGGAAGACTATGTAAGAAGCATTCCGGATTTTCCGGAGCCGGGAATCATTTTCCGGGATATTACCTCTGTGCTGCAGGATGCGGACGGCCTGCATCTGGCCATTGATTCCATGCAGGAGCTGGTAAAGGACGTGGATTTTGATGTGATTGTGGGTGCGGAATCCAGAGGCTTTGTGTTTGGAGCCCCGATTGCCTATAACATGCATAAACCCTTTGTGCTGATTCGCAAGAAGGGAAAGCTGCCCTGTGAGACCGTGTCCAGAGAGTACGACCTGGAATACGGCAGCGCGGAGATTGAGATGCACAGGGATTCCATCAAACCGGGACAGAAGGTAGTGCTGGTGGACGATCTGATTGCCACAGGCGGAACGATTCAGGCGGCCGCAGAGCTGGTGGAGTCTCTGGGAGGCGAAGTGGTAAAAATTATTTTCCTGATGGAGCTTGCGGGCCTGAAAGGACGGGAGCGCCTGCAGAAGTATGACGTAGCTTCCGTGATTCGGTACGAGGGAAAGTAGCCACTAGGAAGTCAGCAGGCATCCGGTCTGGGAGAACTGTTTCCTGGAGCCGGGAAAGGAAACTGCAGGAAAAGATAAAGTTATAAATGCGGCAAAAGGCAGGTGTTGAGAATGGCAGAGATGAAGATTGGCGTGAAAAACCGGGATATGGAAGTAAATCACGATGATGAGAATGTGAAGGCCATGCAGGATTTTACGAGTCCCGACGTGCTTTACAGAGAGCTGATCAGCAGTGTGCTCAAATATCATCCTTCTACCGACATCAGTATGATTGAAAAGGCTTATAAGATTGCGTCGGAGGCTCATCAGGGCCAGCTGCGCAAATCCGGAGAGCCCTATATCATTCATCCGCTCTGCGTGGCGATTATTCTGGCGGATCTGGAGCTGGATAAAGAGACTATCGTTGCCGGCCTTTTGCATGACGCGGTGGAAGACACCGTGATGACCACGGAGGAGATTGCGCAGGAGTTCGGGGATGAAGTGGCCCTTCTGGTGGACGGCGTCACGAAACTGGGCCAGCTGTCTTACTCCGCGGATAAGATCGAGGTTCAGGCTGAGAATCTGCGTAAGATGTTCCTGGCCATGGCGAAGGATATCCGGGTCATTCTGATCAAGCTGGCAGACCGTCTGCACAATATGCGGACTCTGCAGTATATGAAGCCGGAGAAGCAGAAAGAAAAAGCCAGGGAGACCATGGACATCTATGCGCCCATCGCCCAGAGGCTTGGTATCTCCAAGGTGAAAAATGAGCTGGATGACCTGTCGCTGAAATATCTGGAGCCGGAAGTTTATTATGATCTGAAGGAACAGATTGCCGAGAAAAAGAGCGACCGGGAAGCCTTTGTGCAGAAAATTGTGTCAGAGGTACAGCAGCACATGAAGAATGCAGGCATTGAGGCTCATGTGGACGGACGTGTGAAGCATTTCTTCAGCATTTACAAGAAAATGGTGAACCAGCACAAGACCCTCGATCAGATCTACGATCTGTTTGCGGTCCGCATCATTGTGGAGACAGTGAAGGACTGCTATGCGGCCCTGGGCGTGATCCATGAGATGTATAAGCCGATTCCCGGCCGATTTAAAGACTATATCGCCATGCCGAAGGCGAATATGTATCAGTCCCTGCATACGACCCTGATTGGACCAAACGGCCAGCCTTTTGAGATTCAGATCCGTACCTATGAAATGCACAAGACGGCGGAATACGGTATCGCGGCCCACTGGAAATATAAGGAGAGCAGCGACGGCAAGAAGCCGGTGGATCAGCAGGAGGCAGAGAAGATGACCTGGCTGCGCCAGATTCTGGAGTGGCAGCGGGATATGTCTGACAACAGAGAATTCATGAATCTGCTGAAAAGCGATTTGGACCTGTTTTCCGAGAGCGTATACTGTTTTACGCCCACAGGAGAGGTCAAGGCGCTGCCCAGCGGTTCTACGCCCATAGATTTTGCCTACAGCGTGCACAGCGCTGTGGGAAATAAGATGATTGGCGCCAGGGTCAACGGAAAGCTGGTGACCATCGACTATAAGATTCAGAACGGCGACCGGATTGAGATTATCACCTCTCAGAATTCCAGAGGACCGAGCCGCGACTGGCTGAATGTGGTCAAGAGCACCCAGGCGAAGAACAAGATCAATCAGTGGTTTAAGAATCAGTTTAAGGAAGAAAATATTCTGAAGGGCAAGGAGATGCTTGCCCAGTACTGTAAACTGAAATCCATCAATACCGCCAATATCATGAAGCCGGAGTTCCAGAACGCTGTCATGCGCAAATATGGCTTCCGCGACTGGGATTCTGTTCTGGCAGCCATCGGACACGGAGGACTGAAGGAAGGCCAGGTTATCAATAAGATGGTGGAGGAGTATGAAAAGCTCCACCGGAAAGAGATTACCGATGAAAAGGTAATGGAGGCGGTCACAGAAAACAAGAACAGCAAGCTGAAGCTGACCAAGTCTAAGAGTGGAATTGTAGTGAAAGGGCTGTCGGATGTATCGGTCCGTTTCTCCAAATGCTGCAGCCCGGTGCCTGGTGACGAGATCGTAGGTTTTGTGACCAGAGGCCGCGGTGTCTCCATTCACCGGACCGACTGTGTCAATATTATTAATCTGCAGGAGTCGGAACGCCAGCGGCTGATTGACGCGGAGTGGCAGGATGTGGGTTCTTCTTCGTCCGGTGAAAAATACGCTACGGAGATCAAGATCTATGCCAACAACCGGACAGGGCTTCTGGTAGATATCTCCCGTATCTTTACGGAAAGAGGCATCGATATGACCAGTATGAATGTGCGGACCAGCAAGCAGGGAACCGCCACGATCTCGGTCACCTTTGATATCGGAGGAAAAGAGGAGCTGCAGCGGATTGCAGAGAAGCTGTATCAGGTGGAAAGCGTGCTGGATGTGGAGCGAGCCACCGGCTGATAAGGGCAGGAGGGTCTATGAAGATAGAATGTATGGTGCTGGGCGCTGTGGCGACCAACTGCTATTTTGTCATAAATGAAGAGACGAAAGAGACGATTGTGATCGATCCGGCTGACCGGGCGGATGCGATTCTGAAAAAGGCCGTAGAGGAAGGCCTGACACTGAAAGCGGTATTTCTGACCCACGGGCATGGGGATCACATCATGGCGGTGCCGGAGCTTCGGGAGAAGACGGGAATTCCGGTCTATGCCTGCAGGGCAGAGGAAGAACTGCTTGCAGATCCCGGACAGAATCTGTCTACAGGGCTTTTCGGGAAGCCGCTGTCTCTGAAAGCAGATGTCCTGACGGAGGACGGCCAGGAGCTTACAGCGGCAGGCATGAAATTCCGGGTGCTGTCCACTCCCGGTCACACGCCGGGCGGCTGCTGTTATTACAGCGAAGAGGAAGGCGTACTGTTTTCGGGAGACACTCTGTTCTGCGGCTCCGTGGGCCGGACCGATTTTCCGGGCGGAAGCATGGGAACCCTGGTCCGCTCCATTTCAGAGAAGCTGATGCCCCTTCCCGACGAGACGAAAGTGTATCCGGGTCATCAGGAAGAGACGGCCATCGGCGATGAGAGACGGTGGAATCCTTTTATAAGGAACTGATAAAATGATAGAAGTAAAGATTAACGATGAGAGCTTTGCCTATGATATCCACTCACTGATTCAGGCCTTTTATCCGGGTAAGGAGGTCCAGGTCCGGGAAAAGGAAACATTTACAGAAGATTCTCCCCTGAAGATGGAGGCGGAGATTGGTGAAGCAGAAATACGGTTTTTAATTCATGAAAATGGTATCTGCCGGGAGAGCGGTACGGTTTCCGTGGAAGACCCGGATCGAAAGGCGGTCAAGAACCAGTTGAAAAAGCTTCTGTATCAGAAGCTTTGTGCTTTTACAGGGAAGACACTGCCCTGGGGGACGCTGACCGGAATCCGGCCGGTGAAGATTCCCATGGCCATGCTGGAAGAAGGTCATTCCAATCTGGAAATAGCCCGGTATATGTGGGAGACTTATGACTGCAGCAAAGAAAAGGCAGCCCTTGCCATCTCCATTGCCAACCGGGAGCGGGAGGTTCTGGAGGGGCTGGATTACGAAAACGGCTACAGCCTTTATGTGGGAATTCCCTTCTGCCCAAGCATCTGCCTGTACTGTTCTTTTTCTTCATCTCCCATGAAGCTGTGGGAAAAGCGGGTAGAGGATTATCTGGAGGCGCTGTTTAAGGAGCTTTCTTTTCTGGGAAAGGCTTATGCGGGCAGAAAGCTGAATACAGTATATGTGGGCGGCGGGACTCCTACCACACTGAATGCCTCGCAGCTGGACAGACTTTTGTCCTGTATAGAGGAAAACTTTGATCTGCAGTATCTGAAGGAGCTGACTGTGGAAGCGGGACGTCCGGACAGTGTGTCTCCGGAGAAGCTCCGCGCTTTGAAAGATCATAAGGTGACAAGAATCTCCGTCAATCCCCAGACCATGAACCAGAAGACGCTGGATTTGATTGGAAGAAAACATACAGTGGAAGAGACCGTACAGGCTTTCCATATGGCGAGGGAGGCCGGCTTTGACAATATCAATATGGATCTGATTGTAGGGCTTCCGGGAGAGGGCATTGAGGATGTACGCCACACCATGGAAGAACTGCGCGCTCTTGATCCGGACAGCATTACGGTCCATTCTCTGGCGGTCAAGAGGGCCGCGCGGCTGAAGCTGTTCCGGGACACCTATGAGGAGATGGGTTTCCAGAACAGCCAGGAGATTATGGACCTGACGTATCGGTACTGCGTGGAGCAGGGAGCTTACCCCTATTATCTCTACCGGCAGAAAAATATGGCAGGCAATTTTGAAAATGTAGGTTACGCGAAGGTTGACAAAGCGGGAATTTACAATATACTGATTATGGAAGAGAAGCAGACGATTCTGGCCGCAGGAGCAGGAGCGTCTTCCAAGTTCGTGTTTGCCGCCGATCACATTGAGAGAGTGGAAAATGTCAAGGATGTGGCCCAGTATATCGGGCGCATTGATGAGATGATCGAACGGAAGAGAAGCTTTATGGAGGCTCACGGCCTTTTCTGAGACAGGATTTGGAACAGGAATAGAAACAGGAATGAACAAGGTGACGCCCCTTTCCTTTTTTGAAGAGGATATCACAGAGGAAATCAATCACGGGATCAGAGTCAGCAACCTGGCTTATTATACGGCGAAAAGCCTGGGACTGTACGAGACTCAGTGCCATGAGCTGGCAGTGGCCGGCATGGTGCATGACATCGGAAAGCTGAGAGTATCCGGCTATCTGTACGGACGCCATGAGGATACGCTGAAGATCGAGGAGATGAAATATGTCCGGATGCACCCGAGGCTTGGCTATGAGCTTCTGATGCGCCATGATTATTCGGATTTCGTGGTAGAAAGTATTTTATATCATCATGAAAATTATGACGGTTCCGGATATCCGGAGAATCTGGCTGGCACGCAGATTCCTCTGGGCGCCAGAATTTTAAGAGTCTGCGACGTATACGCGGCGCTGACTTCGGACCGGCCCTACCGGAAGGCCTTCGATTCGGAGACGGCAGTGGAACTGATGATTGAGGAAGTAAAAAATTTTGATATGAGAGTATTTCTGGCCTTTCAGAGAGTGATTCACGAGGAGGAGCTTCAGGAGAAATGGGAGCTTCCCCGCATAGAGGTCCGGATTACAGAGGAGGAGAACATATGATTACACAGGCTCCAAGAGGAGTGGAAGACTGGTACGGCGAGCGGATGCACCGGCGCGCGTGGGTGGAGCGCCAGGCAAGAGAACTGGCACGCACCTACAATATGACAGAGATTATTACCCCGATGTTTGAGCACACCGTGCTGTTTCAGCGCGGCGTGGGCGAGACCACGGACGTGGTGCAGAAGGAAATGTATACCTTTAAGGATAAGGGCGACAGAAGCATCACCCTGAAGCCGGAAGGCACGGCGGGAACCATGCGCGCTTATCTGGAGCATAATATGTATGCCAATCCGGCTCCCACAAAGCTGTACTATGTGACGCAGGCTTTCCGTTATGAGAAACCTCAGAGCGGGCGCCTCCGCCAGCATCACCAGTTCGGCGTGGAGTTTGTGGGCTCCAAGAGTCCTCTGGCTGAGGTGGAAGTGATTTCTCTGGCGGCTGCCCTCATCCGGAAGCTGGGACTCAAAGATATAAAGCTTCATATCAACAGCATCGGCTGCCCGAACTGCAAGAAGGATTACAACGAAGCGCTGCTTTCCTATCTGAGAAAGCATGAGGACGCTCTGTGTCCTACCTGCCGGGAAAGAATGCAGAAAAATCCCATGCGCGTCATTGACTGCAAGGTGCCCGAGTGCAGGGAGATTATCAAAGATGCGCCCCGGACCATCGACTATCTGGACGAGGAATGCCGGACGCATTTTGAGGAGCTTCAGAAGCTCCTGACCGAGCTGGAGATACCGTTTGAGGTGGATACGGGCATTGTCCGCGGTCTGGACTATTATACGAAGACCGTGTTTGAGTTTGTGAATTCCGAAGGCTTCACCCTCTGCGGAGGCGGACGCTATGACGGCCTGATTCATGAGATTGATGAGAAGCATGACATTCCTTCTGTGGGCTTCGGCATGGGAATCGAGCGGATTCTCTATTTCCTGGAGAAGGAAGGCGTGGAGCTGCCGGCCATGGAGACGCCGGATCTCTACGTGGGAATTCTGGGAGCGGACGCAAGGGCGAGGGCCTATAAGCTGGTAAATGAAATCCGGAGCCACGGCCTGATTGTGGAGACCGATTACATGGACCGCAGCGTCAAGGCGCAGATGAAATACGCCAATAAGATTGGCGCGAAGAAAGTAGTTATCATCGGAGCGGACGAGCTTGAAAAGGGCACGGCGAATGTGAAGGATATGGCCACCGGCGAGCAGACTGAGGTGAGCTTGAACGAGCTTCCGGCGTTGTTTTAGTGTTACTATTCACAGCCACTCCACCCACATGCGCACTCGTCGCCTCTTCGAGGCTTCAGTCCCGCTCCTTACGGAGCTAAGACTGCTTATGTGGGTGGGGTGACTGCTTCACAGTCCTGATTCAGAAATGATAACAAATG
>ERZ1643249.1009-NODE-1009-length-29347-cov-5.295849_pt1 | contig 29347 bp, 35 predicted proteins | sample MGYA00579263_ERZ1643249 | MGnify/ENA primary metagenome ERZ1643249 (study PRJEB29033, sample SAMEA4952264) | chicken gut metagenome | biome: Broiler Chicken; feature: Gastrointestinal Tract; material: Caecum | place: Ireland | collected 2018 | study: Broiler...
CAAACTTTGATTTAAATAAATTTAAAGAATCTTTAAATAAAGCTATTGATGATTTGAGAGAATGTTTACAAAATTTAGCCCTAAATTCCAATAATAAAGAAGTTGTAGAAAGTATATTAAATGAAATTAGAAGTAATGTTGCTTATTATGGTCTTGATAGAGTTAAGAGCGGGGAAGAATTAGCGGGATTATGTCAAGAATATGGTTTATCTTATAATGAATCTGATGCTAAGAGTGTAGAAGAAAAACCAGTAGAAGTTGTAAATAAAGAGGAAACAGAAGAAATAGTTTCTAGTTTTAATAATGTAAGTTTAAATCCTAATAATGTTAAAAAGAAAAATAATATTGATTGGTTATTAAGAGAATTAAAGAGATTAAATCCTGAAAGTACATTTGAATTAGCAGAAGCGACTGATCAAAGATTTGATGCACAAATTAAGAGTGATACAAATTTACAAAATTTAATTTTACCAAATGGTTATTATTATACAAGTAATTCAATTACTAATAGATATAGTAGTGATGAAGATGTTTTAACTATTGAATTTGCAATATTGCCAAAAAAGAATGCTGATAGAGTTGTAGATAGTATATTTCCTCCGGTAGATGATTTGGAAAATGAAAGTATGGAAGATCTTGCGAAAACGCCAGTTAGTCCAGCAGTAGCTCCGGAATTTGATCAAGAAGAAACAATGGATGCTTTAGCTAAAACTCCAGCTGCACCAGTAGCAAATGATCTTGAAAACGAAAGCATGGAAGATCTTGTTAAAACACCAGTTGTACCAGCAGTTGAATCTAAGGAAAAAATGGATGATTTAGTAGATTGGAATGCACCTCAAATAGATTCGGTATTTGAAGATTCTATGGATAGATTAGTTCCAGATAATTATGATATAAAATCACCAGTTGTGGAAGAAAGAAGAGAAGTAACTAAAATAAGAAATGCAATAATGCCTAAAGAAGTTGGAAATATACTTGGATTAGTTGGTACAACACAAGTGGCAAAAGAAGTTGAAGGAATGAAACCAGGATTATTAAGTCAAAATACAGTTGATAATTTAGGTGGTATAATACATACTATTTATACTGATAAAGTTAGAGATAATGAAAATGTTACTCCTTCACTAGAAAATATGACTGATTCAAAATTAAGAGTAGATGAAGTAAGTGAAAGATCTGATGATTTACTTGCTGCTTATAAAAGAAAATTGTCTAGAGCTAATAAACCTCAAGAAGTTGATGAGTTAAGTGAATTTGAACAACAAGTTCATAATGTTAGTAGAGGAATAGGAAGGTAGAATATGAAGGTTGATACTGTGATTACTTTAGAGAACAATATTAATTGTCTTTTGTTAGAAAAAGCTACTTTAGAAAATGAAAACTATTTTTTGGCGGTAGTTTTAAATGAAACAGAAGAACCAAGTGATGATTATGTTGTTTTAAAAGAAAAATTAGATAATGATAAACAATATGTAATTAAAGTTGAAGATGCAAATACTTTAGCAAAATTAGTTAATTTATTTACAATAAGCTTAAGTAATTCTGTTTATGGTATTGGAGAAAGTGCTATTTAGCACTTTTTTTTCATACAATTTTATTGTATAATTTAATTGGAGTTGAAGTATTATGGATTGGATTTTTTGGTTAGTTTTGGTAATTGTTTTGGCAATTATTGAAATAGCTACAGTAAATTTACTAACCATTTGGTTTGTAATTAGTGGAATTGTTGCCATGATTTTATCATTCTTTGTTGATAATAGTGCAATAACCTCAACTGTCTTTGCAGTTTTAGGTATAATACTTCTATTTACAACAAGACCATTACTTAAAAGAATTTTACCAACCCAAAGAGCGAGAACAAATATTGATAGGGTTATTGGTATGACGGGGGTAGTTACAGAAGAAATTAAGAAAAATCAAATTGGTGAAGTAAAAGTTGATGGCAAAACTTGGAGTGCTATAAGTGATAAAAAAATAGCAGTTGGTGAAGAAGTTATAATTGATGCCATCGATGGTGTTAAATTAGTTGTTAGAAAGGAGGATGAATAATGCCTGAAATATTAATTGCAATACTTGTAATTGTTGCTATAGTTATTTTACTTAGTATTAAAATTGTTCCCCAAGCCCAAAGTTATGTTATTGAACGACTTGGTTCTTATTATGCAACCTGGCAAAATGGTTTACATTTTAAAGTCCCATTTATTGATAGAATTGCTAGTAAAGTTACTTTAAAAGAAATAGTTAAAGACTTTGCTCCACAACCAGTTATTACTAAAGATAATGTTACAATGCAAATAGATACAGTTGTTTATTTTCAAATAACTGATCCTAAACTTTATACTTATGGAGTTGATTATCCAATTAATGCTATTGAAAGTTTAACTGCAACAACTCTAAGAAATATTATCGGAGAATTAGAACTTGATCAAACTTTAACTAGTAGAGATATCATTAATACTAAAATGCGTTCGATACTTGATGAAGCAACTGATCCATGGGGTATAAAAGTTAATCGTGTAGAAGTTAAAAATATTTTGCCACCGCGAGATATTCAAGATGCTATGGAAAAACAAATGCGAGCAGAACGCGAACGCCGTGAAAAAATCTTACAAGCGGAAGGTGAAAAGAAATCAAGTATTTTAATTGCTGAAGGGGAAAAAGAAAGTGCAATTTTAAGAGCTGAAGCACAAATGATGAGCCAAATTAAAGTTGCTGAAGGAGAGGCTGAAGCCATGCTTAAAATTAAACAAGCCGAAGCTGATGCTATTAAACTCATTAGAGAAGCTAAAGCTGATGAAGCTGTTTTAAGACTTAAAAGTTATGAAGCTCTAGAACATTTAGCTGATGGTAAATCAACTAAAATAATTGTTCCTGCTGAACTTTCTGGTGTTGCCACATTTGGTACAGCCCTAAAAGAAGTTATGGAAGAAAAGAAAGACAATACTAAAAAATAGTATTGTTTTTTAAAACAAAAAAGGCTCAATCTTTATCTTGAGCCTTTTCATATTCTTCAATATATTTTTTTAAAATATATACTAGTTGAGCATTTATACTTCTTTCTTCTTTTTCACTAATTTCTTTTAGTTTATCCCATAATTCTTCTGGAATTCTTATTTGACTATTAACCATATTGCCACTCCTCACTAATATATTACCATTTTGCCACTATGTGTTCTAGGTTTAATGTGTTACTAAAACAGTATTGTTTTTCTTTGAAAAATATGTTACTATTTTTTTAGTAACGATATAGTAATATAAAAATATAATAAATAAGCAGTTTAACCGTACATGGTTAGTGTGTTTTGTTTATTATGTTTTATAATAATATTATGATAAGGATGGTAGTTGTATATGCAAAAATTTAATCTAAAAAATCTAAAATTAAACAAAACCAAAACATTAATATTGGTAGGAATAATAACATTATTACTCTTTGTCGGCGGAGCAACATATGCATATTTTGCATTTAGTAGTGCAGGTTCCATCAGTGGTAATATGAATATTATTTCTAATACAGTAGATAATTTAATATTTAATGTTGAAAAAGATATTTATATAAATGCTAATTTAGAAAATTTTGGTCAAGGTATGTCTGATTTATCAGATGATACCGATGCAACAGCAACATTAATACCAAATAATTCTACCAACCAAGCAACAGCTATGTATAATATATACTTAATAATTGAAGCAAATGATTTAGAATATACAACTGCTGAACATACACCAGAACTACTTTTAAATGTAACAGATCCAAATAGAACTAAACTAGAAAATATAACAGGATTAGTTCATCATGAAAATGGTTTTGATATAACAACTCGTACCGGAGGATTTCTAATAGCAAGTGATTATGTAATAAATGCATCAAATATAGCAGAAGTTCAAACATGGAATGTAGAAATAACCCTAGCTAATTTAGATAGTAATCAAAATGCTAATATGAATAAAACATTTAGTGCAAAACTTTATTTAACCCAAGAAAAAATGAGTAGTTATAATCCAGTTCAAATAACTAATGTTAATGCAACACCAACATATAACTCAATAGATACAACTCTAAATTTAAGTAATGGAACAGCAGATGCTAAAAAGTACTACTTTGGTATAGAAGAAACAAATAGTTCTATGGGCTATGTAAATAACAATAATGGCGTAGTAAGATTAAACAATAATATATTAGCAAGTGCAGATACAGTAGAATATATAGAAAGTGATACGCCAAATTATAAATTTACAAATTTAAAAGAAAATACCGAATATACAATATATAGTTATGTAGTAGATGAAAATGATATAAAATCAAATGTGTATGAAACAAACATAACAACAAGTGAATATGATTTAGCAACAATAGATAGTGTAGAACATAGTGTTACACTTAATAGTATAACTCTAACAGTAAATGCCACACCTGGAGATGGAACAATAAGTAAATATATGTACTCAAAAGATAATGGAGCAAGTTGGGAAGAATCAAATAGTAATACTCATACATTTAATAGTTTGAATGATACAACAGAATATAAAATAAAAGTAAAAGTAGTAGATAGCAATAATAGAGAATCAACAGAATATTATGAAGCAATATCAACAGAAACATATATTTTACCTGTTGTTGCAAATGTAAAATATGAAACAACATATAATTCTATTACTTTAACACCATCTGGAACAGATGGAACACATGCAATAGACCATTATGAATACTCTATAGATAATGGAAGTTATCAAACAAGTAATGTATTTAGTGGATTAAATGAAAATACACAATATACTGTCAATGTCAAAGCCATTGATAGTAATGGAAGAGAATCAAATCCATATACATTACAAGTAACAACAGATACATATAAAGTACCAGTAATAAGTAATGTAACAACAAGTAGTACAACAAATAGTATAACAATTAATGTAAGTGCAAGTAATGGAGATGGAACAATAGCTAAATATGTGTATTCAAGAGATAATGGAAGTAACTGGTATGAATCAACAAGTAATAGTTATACATTTGATAATTTAACAAGTAATACAACATTCTATGTTCAAGTCAAAGCCATTGATAATAATGGAAGAGAGTCAGCAGTAAGTAATGCAACAGTGCAAACTCTATACTTAAATCCTGTAGTAAGTGAAGTTAGTACAAGCAATATAACAGAAAACAGTATAACATTAACAATAGATGCAACAGCAGGTTCAAATAATATAACAACATATTATTACTCAAATAATAACGGATCAAGTTATGTATCAAGCAGTAGTAATACATATACATTTAATAATTTGACTCCAGGAACAACATATAACTTTAGAGTATATGTTGTAGATAGTGGAGGAGTTAAATCTAATGAATTGACAACTAGTGCAGCAACAAATCAAATATTATTATTAGCAGATTATGTTAAAAGTTTATATACATCTCAGGGGGCTAATGGGATATACTATCATACATCAAGTTTAGCAAATAGTGCCGCAGATAATAGTTATAGATATAGTGGAGCAAATCCAAATAATTATGTCTGCTTTGGATCGAACGCAAGCACATGCCCAAGTGATAATTTATATAGAATAATAGGAGTATTTGATGGACAAGTAAAATTAATAAAAAACACAAGTTATGGAAATTATGCCTGGGATTCTAGTGAGGATACAACGGCAAATAATGAATGGAAAAATTCTGATTTAAGACAAGTACTAAATGAAACCTATCTAAACAGTTTAGATTCTTGGAGTGATAAAATATCAATGCATACATGGCAAGTTGGAGGCATGGAGTCTGATGATGCGTATACTTCTAAAAATTATTATGATATAGAAGTAGGAAGTAATAATTCCGATGTTACAGATAGTATGAAAGTAGGTTTGTTATATGTATCAGATTATGGATTTGGTGCAACTAACTCTTATTGGAACAGTGCTTTAAGTAACTATTCTGTTGCCACAAAATCTAATTGGTTGTTTTTGGGTGAAAATGAGTGGACAATTTCTCCGTTTTTCCTGTTTGCTGCATTTTTTATAGAAGACACTGGAATGATAAATGCTGGCTTTATGAACATTAACGATTTAAATGCTATCAGGCCTACTTTCTACCTTAACTCCAATGTAACTTATGTCAGTGGAACAGGAATGTCGACAGATCCATTTAGAATAAATTAACTTAAAGACTAAATTGCTTGCAATTTAGTTTTTTTCTTTCTTTGTTCTATTGTTTTTTTAGATAAATGTGCTAAAATTAAGTTATGTATGCAAATGTAATAATAGAATATCCAGTTAAATCTTTAAATAAGATGTTTATTTATAAAGTTCCTGAAAAGTTACAAGATGTAATTAAAGTAGGAATGAAAGTATATGTACCCTTTGGAACAAAAGAAGTATTTGGTTTTGTTATGGAATTAAAGGATACTAATGATACTGATTATGAATTAAAAGAAATTATTAGAATAGATAATGAAGAACTTGTATTAAATAAAGAATTAATGGATGTTGGTGAGTATTTATCTAGTATTACTTTATGTAATTTAATAACTGCTTATCAAACTATGTTACCTAGTAGTTTAAAGATAAAAATTCAAAAACATAATTATAATATATATGATGAATTTGTTACTATTAAAGATATAAATAAAGCTGATGATTATATAAATAAGTATAAAAATAGAAAAAAACAAATAGAAGTATTAAATAAATTAAAAAGTGGTAAATTAAATAAAAAAGAAATTAGTAGTAATATACTTAAAAGTTTAAAAGATGAAGGTTTAATAGATATAGAGCGTGTTAGTAAATATCGTATTAATATAGATAATACTTCTTTAGTTAAAAAAGAACTAACTAAAGAACAAGATAATGTTTTTAATAGTGTTGATTTTTCTAAACATGATACTTATTTACTTTATGGTATTACTGGTAGTGGTAAAACTGAAGTTTATATTAAATGGATTGAAAGTGTTATAAATAGTGGTAAAACAGCAATTATGTTAGTTCCAGAGATTGGTTTAACTACCCAAATTGCCAAAAGATTTTATGAGGCATTCGGGGGAGATGTAGCGATATTTCACTCATCACTTTCTGAAGGAGAAAAGTATGATGAATACTTAAAGATACTTCGTGGTGAAGTCCATGTTGTTGTAGGTACTCGTAGTGCTGTGTTTGTTCCTCTTAAAAATTTGGGAGTTATTATTATTGATGAAGAAGATAGTGGTAGCTATAAACAAGATAATAATCCCAGATATCATGCTAGAGATATAGCTATATACCGGGGAAAATATAATAATATTCCTGTTATATTAGGTAGTGCTACACCTTCTTTAGAAAGTAAAGCTAGAGCTGATAAAGGGGTATATAAATTGCTTAAACTTACTAAAAGAATAGGTAATGCAAAACTACCTAATGTTTATTTAGTAGATATGGAAGAAGAAATGAAAAAAAGAAACACTATTTTTAGTGAAGTATTACAAGAAAAAATTAAAGATAGGTTAGAAAAGCATGAACAAATAATACTTTTACTAAATAGAAGAGGTTTTTCAACATTTATTACTTGTAGTAACTGTGGCTATACATATAAGTGTCCTAATTGTGATATTACCCTAACTTATCATAAATCAACCAATAATTTGATATGTCATTATTGTGGATATCAGAAAAAAAGGGATGAAGTTTGTCCAAATTGTGGTGAAGATGGTCTAAATTATTATGGGTTGGGTACTGAAAAATTAGAAGAGACAATAAATAGTATGTATCCGGGAATTAGAGTTGTAAGGATGGATCAAGATACTACCAGAAATAAAGGGGCTCATGAAAAAATAATTAATGATTTTAAAGAATATAAATATGATTTGTTACTTGGAACACAAATGATTAGTAAGGGGCTTGATTTTCCTAAAGTGTCTTTAGTTGGGGTAATAAATGCCGATACCACTTTAAATTTGCCAGATTATAGGAGTAGTGAAAATACTTATTCACTATTAAGCCAAGTTGCAGGTAGAGCAGGCAGAAGTGATATTCCAGGTGAAGTTATAATTCAAACATTTAATCCGGATAATTTTTGCCTAAATTGTGTTAAAGAAAATAATTATGATAAGTTTTATCTTGGAGAAATGCAGTTTCGTAAAAATTTAAAGTATCCACCATATTACTTTATGGTAGGTTTAAAAATAATTGGTAAAGATTATGAAAAAACTTTAGAAAATGCTAAAAAAGCTAAATATTATTTAACTAAAAATTTAAGTAAAGATACTTTAGTTTTAGGACCAACTACCGCAGCAATACTTAAATTTAATAATGAATACCGGATGCAGATAATTATTAAATATAAGTTTGATGATAAACTTATGAATACTTTAAGAGAACTTGATAATATATTTACAGGTATTAAAGATAGTTATTTAGAAATAGATTTTAATCCTTTACGGATTTAACAGCCATTTATTAAAAATGTGTTTTATTAATTATAAAAATATGATAAAATTATATTAGGAGGATGAAATTATGTGGTGGATTATTTTAATAATAGTAGTTGTTTTAATTATTGCTTGGGCATTTGCAACTTATAATAAACTAGTAGATTTGCGAAACCGAGTTAAAGATCAATGGGCTCAAATCGATGTTCAATTAAAAAGAAGATTTGATTTAATCCCTAATTTAGTAGAAACTGTTAAGGGTTATGCTAAACATGAATCTGAAACTTTAGAAGCAGTAATTCAAGCAAGAAATACTTATGTTTCAGCTACAACACCTGAAGCACAAATGAAAGCTGATGGAGATCTTGAAAAAGCAATATCAAAATTATTTGCTTTAACTGAATCTTATCCAGATTTAAAAGCAAATACAAATTTCCAACATTTGCAACAAGAATTAACTGAAACAGAAAGTAAAATTGCTAGTGCTAGACAATTTTACAATGATACAGTCTTACTTTACAATAATAAAGTTGAAATGGTACCAAGTAATATTATTGCTAGCATATTTAAATTTAAAAAAGAAACTTTCTTTGAAGCTAATGGAGCTGAAAGAGAAAATGTTCAAGTTAAATTTTAAAGGCTGTGAAGCCTTTTTTTAAGAGGGTGAGATTTTGAAAAAGATTATATATAGTTTGTTTTTATTTTTATTATTCCCAACAATTTCTTTGGCGGTTAGTTATGATATAGAAGGGTATTATATTAATGCTGAAGTTTTAGAAAATGGGGATGTATCAGTTGAAGAAATATTTTTAGTTGATGGAACGATGAACGGTTATGAACTAAATTTAAGTACATCAAGTTCTAATAGTACTGTTTCCGCTAGTGCTATTAGTAATGTTTCTGTAGCTGGTGCTAATATTGATAGTATTTCTTTTGATACTTTTGAAGAAAACTTTACTGACTTTACTTTAGTGAGTTTTGCTAATATTGGTGATTCTCAAAAATATACAGTAGATAATACTTATAATGGTGTAAGTATTCGGATGTATTATCCTATTAATAATGAAAAAATAGCTTTTAAAGTAAGTTATACTTTAGAAGATGCAATCATTTTGCATAATGGTTTTGTGGAATTTTATTGGAATTTCTTTAGTGGAGAGTTGCAAGATGAAATAAATGATCTAAATGTACGCGTTGTTTTGCCGGGGGTAGACAATAGTGAGTATTTCCGTTTTTGGACGCATGGACCATTATCGGGAGAAGTTCATGATTATAACTCTAATACTAATAATATCGTTATAGCAAGTATTGATAAATTAGAGGCATATGGTATTTTAGACATGCGTGTTACTTTTGATGATTCTCTAGTTAATACAAATTTAATTAGTAAACATAGTGCTGAAACATTAGATGATATAGTTGCGGAAGAAACAGAGATTGCGAGTGAAACTAATGCTTTAAGAAGAGAAGTACAAACCAAATGGAATATTGCTCTTTTTGGAACAATTGCCTTTTATATTTTATTAGTTCTTGGTTTTGTCTATGTATATTTAAAATATGATAAAGAATTAAAATCGGATTTTAATCATAAATATAATCGCGATTTTATTGATGATTATAATGTTGAAGTTGTTGATTATTTAATGAATCATAATGTTACAGAAAATGCTTTGAGTGCGAGTGTAATGAATTTAATATATAAGAAAAATATTAAAGCCGAAGCAATACCTGATAAGAAAGACAGTTATACATTTACATTACTTAATCGGGATAATTTAAATGATACAGAAAATTCATTAGTTGATTTTTTGTTTACAACCGTTGGTAATGATAATACTTTTACTACAATGGCTTTGAAGAAATATGCAAGTAATGCAACAACATGTAGAGATTTCATGAGTAGTTATACTAATTGGAAAAATAAAGTAATAATTGATGGAAAAAGCCAAAATTTCTTTGAAAAGAAAAGAAATTATGTATGGATACCTTTTGTATTATTAATTTATTCAATAATTTTATTAACATTTATATCAAGTAATAATATTGAAATGTTTTTTGGTATTCTTACAATATTCTTTGCTATAATCTTTATGATTTATGCTATTGCTTGTACTAAGAAAACTAAAAAAGGTATTGAACATTATGCCAAATGGAAAGCATTTAAAAATTTCTTAAATGATTTTGGTAATTTTAGTATTAAAGAATTACCAGAAATTGCTTTATGGGAAAGATATTTAGTTTATGCTACAGTCTTTGGACTTGCTGATAAAGTAGAAAAAGCGATGAATGTTAAAATTACAGAATTTGATAATGTTGATTCAGCTGATTATATTATGTTTACTCATATTCATAATATGCATATGGCTAGTATTATATCTTCATCAATGCATTCTGCAATTAATTCTAGTCAAGTATCAATTAATAGAGCTAATGCTTCGTCTTCAATGAGCTCTGGTGGCGGCTTTGGTGGCGGCTTCTCTGGGGGCGGAGGTTTTGGCGGCGGTGGTCGCAGCGGTGGTGGTTTTTAAAAAAAACTTGACAAATCGCTAATAATATGTTCTAAATTTTTTGAAAGAAAACATAATTTTTAATGAAAAATGTATGTAAAATAATGTAAATGTGTGTAAATGTTTACATTATTTTTTATGCCTATTTTTTGCCGTGTTTAAGCCAAAAAAATTAAAAATTAAAAATTTTTTAAAAAAACTTCACTTAAAAAAAAGACTTTTAATAAAAAATAGCGAATGTATATAGTGAAGGGAGATGAATAGGTATGAAAATAGTCAGGCAACGAGATTTTAAAGATTGCGGTGTATGTGCTCTTTCATCAATTATTCAACATTACGGTGGTTATGTTTCACTGGAAAGAATTAGACTTGATGTAAAAGCGTCAAGTGATGGAACTAATGCCTTTAGTTTGATTGAAGCTAGTAAGAAGTATGGTTTTGATAGTGTTGGGCTTAAAGTGAAATCACTAGATGATAAAAAGGTGAAATTACCCGCAATAGCACATATGAATTTAAAGAACGGTTTTCAGCATTTTGTTGTTGTTTACAAGCTTACCAAAAATAAAGTAGTACTAATGGATCCAGCTAAAGGTAGAATTGTAATGAACAGAGATGAATTTAACCGTGAGTGGAGTAAAACGATTTTAATAATGTATCCGCGGATGAAGATTATTTCTTTTAACAAAGAAAATAGTTTACTTAGTATGTTTTTAAAAGTTTTACTTAGTGAAAAAAGATTACTTTTTTATATTATTGTTGCAAGTATATTTATGATGATTTTCACTATTGCTAGCAGTTATTATTTTCAAGTAATGATTGATGGCATAACTAGTAATTACTATGTGGCATATTTAAGACTGTTTGCAGTAATATTTGGTGTTATTGTTTTATTAAAATTATTATTTATGTATTTTAGAAATTATTTGGAAAATCATTTAAATAAAAATATTGATTGTGTTTTAAATGCTTCGTTTTTAGAACATACCTTTAATCTTCCTTTAGAGATCATTCTTAGTAGAACTAGTGGAGAGATAATAACTAGAGTAAATGAACTTGGTAATATCAAAAGTTTATTTACAGAGATATTTATTTCTTGTATATTAGATTTTCTATTAATGTTTGCCTCAGTGCCTTTATTAATAAGTATAAGTAAAGATTTATTTTTAGCCCTTTTTCTTTGCTTAATCTTATACCTTTTTATTGGTTTAATATCCAGTAAAATAGTATTTAAAAAGGCATATCATAATATCGAGTTAGAAGCAAATTTTAACAACGATTTACTTGAAAATATTAATATGATAAATAGTATTAAAAATCTTAATGTAACAAGTTCAAGGTTAAAAAAGATTGAAGAGAGTTTAAGTAAGTTTTTATATGATACTTTTTTGCTTAGTAGTTTTTTAAATAAAGAAAAAACTCTAAAAAATTGGATTAGTGAAATAGGCTTTTTTGCTATTAATACTTGGGGTTTTTATTTAATATTTCAAGGAAGATTAGAAATAACAGCATTAGTTACATTTAATACATTATTAGGTTTTTTCTTAGATCCAATTAAGAATTGCATAGATAGTATACCAAAGTATAATTACTTGAGGGCTACATATGCCAAGATTAATGATTTTCTAAGTAATGAACAAGAAAAAATGGGTAAAGCTATTTATTTAAAAGATAATAGTATTAAAATGGAAAATATAACTTATTCATATAACGATATAAATAATATATTAAATAACTTCAATTTACAAATAAAAGGAGGTGAATTTGTAGTATTTAAAGGACAAAGTGGTTGTGGTAAATCAACACTTTGTAAGATGCTTGATAAATATATTACAAATTATAAGGGGGATATTTTGATAGGTTCTATTAATATTAAAGATTTGAGTATAGCTACAATTAGAAAAAATATATTGTATGTTAATCAAAATGAAAATATTATTACAGATACTATTAGAAATAATATATTACTTGATAGAAATATACCAGAAAAAATATTCTTTAAAATATGTAAGTTATGTGCTGTAGATGAAATAGTTAAAAGAAAACCTTTAAGATATAATACCATTATTGGAAATGAAATTGGTAATATTTCAGGAGGTGAATTACAAAGAATTATTTTAGCAAGAGCTTTGCTCAATAATTTTCAAATATTAATTTTAGATGAAGCATTAAGTGAAGTTGATTATAAGATGGAGGAGAAAATCATGATAAATATTCGAAATTATTTTAAAGATAAGACAATTATTTGTATTACACATAAAAATCATGATAAGTTATTTGATAGAGTAATAAATGTTGGTGGTTATAATGAGTTATGATGAATTAATAAATATTAAATATCATGTTTATCAAGTATTTATTATTTTAGTAGGGATAGCTTTAATTGTGAGTTTATATGCTTTAAAAATAGAAGTATATGATGTTTATAATACTAAAGGTTATATTAAAAATTCTAATTTAGTTATAAATATTCCAATAGAAAACTCTGATACAATAATAAATGGAGAATATTTAGTAATTAATGATGAAAAATATAATTTTGAAGTTAAAAATATCAGTGATGTATTATTAAGTAATAATGTTAATTATCAAGAAGTAGTTTTAGAAATTGCTAGTGATATTCCCGAAAACTCAATAATTGATACAATAATTTATCATGATAAAGAAAAAGTGGCAACAAAAATAAAAAAAATAATATTTGGAGGTTAAATGCAAATAAGTAATGAAGAATTAAGTGAAATTAAGGGCGGTTTTGGAATTGTTGGAGTTTTGGCAGTGTTGGGATTTTCTATATTTTTAAGTGGAATACTACACGGTTATACTAATCCAACTTATTGTAGAACAAAAAATTAAAGGAGGTAATAATGTATTTGTCAAATGAAGAATTATTAAACATTAAAGGAGGATTTGCTAATGTATTCCTTAATGTTTGCAAAAGTATTTTTAATTGGGGAGTGTCTTTAGGAAGTAGTATTAGAAGACTTATTTCTAACACTTTATGCCCAATGTAGAAAGGAGGATTTATGATACTAAGTAATCAAGAATTAAGTGAAATTCAAGGTGGTGGAACGACATTTTGGTTGGCCCTTGGAGGAGTTGCAGTATTTCTTTTAGGAGTTTTCTGTGGCTTCTTTGAATAGTAGAAAGGAGGAAAAATATGTATTTATCAAATGATGAACTTGTAAAAGTTGTTGGAGGAATTTCGGGTTCATTATTAAATGCTATTTCAGGTTTAGTTGAAACAATTTTTGAAATTGGTAAGGTTGTAGGTAAACAAATAAAGCGCTTGTTTGGATAAAATAGCAAAAAAGCTTGAAAAGGAATCATGCTGATGTTATAATATTCTATAGAAAAAACGGAAGGGAGGGTATAAAATGACAAAAGTAGTAGTTAAAAATGGTGATTTTGATTCAGCACTAAAGAAATTTTCGGCAAAATTTGCCCGTAGTGGAGTCCCTTCTGAACTAAAGAAAAGAAAACACTATGAAAAGCCAGGGGTAAGAAGGAGAAACGAAATTAAAGAAGGAATTAAAAATTCTCACAAAAGACACAAAGGAAATAGAGGGTAAATTATGTTAGAAGAAATTAACAACGATTTAAAAACTGCTATGAAAGAGCATGATTCTTTTAAGCTTTCTGTTATAAGAATGTTAAAAAGTGCATTGCAATTAGAACAAATAGCTAAGAAACATGAACTTGATGATAGTGAAGTAGCTAGTGTTATAAAAAAGCAAGTTAAACTTCGCAAAGATTCTATTTCGGAATATGAAAAGTATGGAAAAGTTGATTCTGTAAAAGATCTAGAAAAAGAAATTGAAATACTATCTTCATATTTACCAGAAGAAATGAGTAAAGAAGAAATAGAAAAAACTGTAGATGAAGTCATAGCTGAAATAAACCCAGAAAGTATAAAAGAAATGGGTAAAGTTATGAAAAGATTAAATGAAGTTTTAGCAAATAAAAACGCTGATATGTCACTAGCAAGCAGCTTAGTTAAAGAAAAATTAAATCATTAAATACTTTAAAATAATCATAGGAGAGGTGGAAAATTTCGCTCCGTCCACACACCTTTTAAAAGGTTAAAAGAGATGAAGAGGTTTGGGGCGCCTTCCTCCTAGATTATTTTTTTTATACAATAAATTATTGTTACTTATATACAAAACTTATGAATATAGGTACTTTTGATATTAGTAAATATAATATTAATATAACTACAACTACTAATGAAGTAATATTAACTGATGAAAGAAAATGGCATATTTTAAAAAGATATCCTGAAGTAAAACCGTATATAAATAAAATAAATGAAATATTATCTAATCCAGATAATGTCTATTTAGAAACTAAAAAAGAAAATACTTTGTGGTTAATAAAAAAATATGATCAGAATGTTAAAATAACTCTAAAACTACAAGAAAATATAAAAATTCAATTATTCAGATGCAAATAATGCGAGATAAAGAAATATTAAGGTGTTTAAAAAATCAAAAAATTATAGAAATATTTCGAAATAAAGTAGTAACTGTTGTATGATTAATTAAAATGTTTCACCACAAGAGAGACATTTTAATATTTGACACTTTATTTGATGTAATTTGTATACGAACAAAAAGTGGCGCCAATGGCGCAACTTTTCAACCAAAAACTTTACATAAATTATACGATTTTTTTACACAAATTTTACATTAATATAAAAAGTGTCGCCACTGGCGCCACAATTTGAATGATTTTTGATCTGATTTTTATAATAAATAAAGTTAGTGCTATAGTTTGTTCTTTAGTAGTAATAATTGAGCTAGAAAAAGATTGCGGCTCCAGTGGCGCCGCAATCTAGCCATAATGCTTTACACAAATTATACACTTTTTTACACAAATTTTACGCAGAAAATAGATTGCGGCGCCAGTGGAGCCGCAATCTTATAAAAAGGAAGGTGATAATATATTAGATGTAAATTTCAATCATATTATTGAAATGATTGAACAAAGAAAAAATAATGCATATAGGAAAGTAAATGAAGAGTTAATATTATTATATTTTGATATAGGTAAATATTTATGTGATTTAATGTATAATAGTGGTTATGGAGATAAGATTACTACAAAAGCTGTGGAATTTATGAAAAATAACTATCCAAATGTTAGAGGGTTTAATAAAAGAAATGTTGAACGAATGATTAAATTTTATAGAATTTATAAAGATGATGATTTAGCATTAAAATTAATTACTCAATTAAGCTAGACGAACAATATGCTTATTTTAAGTAATGCAAAATCAATAGAAGAAAGACATTTTTATTTACAACTTGCTATTAATGAGAATTATTCCAAAAGGGAACTAACTAGACAAATAGAATCTGGCTGTTATGAAAGATATACTTTATCATTAGTAGATAGGCCACAAACTATAGCGGGTTTAATACCTTATAATAATTTTGCTCCTAGTACTATTTAGAGTTTCTTGATTTACCAAAGAATTTTTCAGAACAAGATTTAAAAAGCTATAATTGCTAATTTAAAGGATTTTATACTAGAAATAGGAAAAGATTTTACTTTTATTGGAGAAGAATATAAAGTTAAAGTTGGTAACCATGATTTTTTTATAGATCTACTTTTTTATAATCGAGAATTATCTTGTTTAGTAGCTTTTGAGTTAAAGATTTGGTGAGTATTTGCCGGCGTTCGCCCGTCCTTCAGTCTTTCATCTTCAGCTCTTTATTCTGAAGGAGATGGAACTAAAGAAAATCCTTTTAGAATTGAAAATCCTTTTATTGAATTCTATGTTAACGGTATGAGTATCGGTGTTAATGAAAATACAACATGGGAAGAATTTATAAATAGTACAGATAATAGATATAATATAGATATTAATGAATCTGGTAATGTAGTAAATAGTGGTGGTTATGAAATATTACTTGATGGTAATACAGTATCTGGAGCTGACACAATAGTTAATAATGGTAATTATAATACTGGATTAATTACATTTACAATTGATGAAGTTGAATATCAAGCATATAATGGTATGACATGGGAAGAGTATGTGGATAGTGATTTGAATATATTGGACTTAATTCTTTTTGTGGCATATGATAGATGCTTTGTTGGCTATAATCGTGATGCAGTTATAGCCGAATCTAATATTGATCAAGTTTTCGAAACTGATGAAGTTACTGAAGGCTATAATTATATAGTGGATGTTATTCCAAGATAGATTCATCATCAACTCAATTCCCCATAAATACAAATTAGTATAATAACATATAATTAATAAGGTGATAATCATGCATATGAAAGATAGCCTTATTAATTTTTTATATGATAAAAAGTATTTTATTAATATATATGATGAATATATTCATGTATTTAATTATGAAGAATTAATTGGTTTATCAAGTAAAAAAATAGAACTTAAGTTTAGTAATTTTAAATTAGTTATTGATGGAGAGAATTTATTTATAAATAAAATGTTTCCTAATGAAATGTTAATTAAAGGAACAATTAATAAAGTAGGTTTTGTTTATGAATAAAGTATTATGGGTTAAATGTAAATGTGATGATTATTACAAATTTATTAATAAAATAAAATATATTAATATAAAAATATTAGAAATAAAATATGAACAGGGATATGTTTATTTAAAGATAGAAGATAAATACTTAGAAAAATTAAATAAATATTTAATTAGTTATAAATTTAGTGTAGTAAAGGAAACTGGAGTATATGATATATTAAATAAAATAAAAAGAAATTATATATTTTGTATCTGTTTATTAATTGGAGTTATTTTATTTTTTATCATGAGTAATATGGTCGTTAAAATAAATATTATTCATGAAAGTAGTGAGATTAGAGAGATTATTGCTGATGAATTAGATGAATATAGAATAAAAGTACTAAGTTTTAAGAAAAGTTATAAGGAACTTGATAAAATAAGACAAGAAATATTAGATAAATATCCCGAAAAATTAGATTGGATGGAATTTGATGTTGATGGCATGATTATAAATGTTAGAATAGAAGAGCGAATTATAACAGATACTAGTAAGAGTGATAAAGTATGTAATTTAGTGGCTGCTAAATCTGGTATTATAAATGATATAAAAGTAGAACAGGGGGAAGTATTAGTAAATATTAATGATTATGTAAATGAAGGTGATATTTTAGTTACGGGAGTAATTAATTATAATGAAGAGATGAAGCGAACAACTTGCGCAAGTGGAGAGGTTTATGCCACCACTTGGTATACGGTAGATGTAAAAATTCCTTTTGAATATAGTGAGTATGTAGAAACTGGCAAAAAGAAATATAATATAGTTTGGGAAAATGATGGAAATAAAAAGCAAATATTAAGGGAAAGATTTGATTCGTATAACAGTTATCTTAAAAATATTTTAAAGATCTTTGATTTTAATTTATATGTTGAAACGGAAATGGAAACTAAAAAAATAACGAAAACATACACGGAAGATGAGGCACTAGAAGTGGGTATAAATAAGGCAATAGAAAATGTTTTAATCAAACTTGGGGAAAAAGATGAAATAATTGATAAAAAAGTTTTGAAAAAAGTAGTAAATAATAGTACAATGGATATAGAAGTATTTGTTATAGTTAAAGAATTAATAAGTACTGAAGAAGAAATTATAGTAGATACTGAAGAAGGGAATTGATTAACATGTTTTTAAATACTATTAAATCAATATTAAGTGATAACTGGCCAGTATTAGTGATATTTATTATAACAATGATTTTAGTAAGATTCTTTTATTTTAGAAATCATCGAGAAAAATTAAGTTTTTATAAAGAATTTATGATGATTATATCTATTTGTTATATATTTTTGTTATTCCAACTTTTAACTAAAGTAGAAATGAATGAAGGTAGTGGATATAATATTATTCCATTTCAAGAAATTATGCGTTATGAATTTGGTAGTAGATTATTTATCTATAATGTTGTAGGTAATATTGTAGCATTCTTAATATTTGGTTTAATAGTATCAACTTATATTAAACCTAAAACGGCATTAGCTCCTTTTGTTGTGTCTTTGCTTGTTAGTGTTACAGTGGAATTTGTGCAACTAAATATTGGTCGTAGTTTTGATGTTGATGATATATTACTTAATTGTTTGGGTGGATTGCTTGGATATTTGCTTTATATTGGCTGTAGTGCTATTTATAAACACCTCCCGGGAGTACTTAAAAATGATGGACTTTATAACATAATTTGTTTAATAATTATTGTAATTATGGTATTATATTTATTAAGTGTGATGGGAGTATTTAGTGTTTTATGAATGATTATAAAATAATTGATGAATATGGATGTGATTTTGATTATAGTTATTTAAATAAGATAATTGATAAAACTTTAGAGATGGAAAATGTTTTATCTTCTAACTTTGCTATTGTGTTTATAGATGATGAGAAGATGCATGAATTAAATAAAAACTACCGAGGAATTGATAGAACTACAGATGTATTATCATTTGCATTTGAAGATAATAATAAAATTTGTTATAATATAAGGCAGCTTGGTGAAATATATGTATCTATTCCTAAAATGGTTAGTCAAGCAAAGGAATATGGACACAGTGAAAAAAGAGAGCTGGCATTTTTAGTAGTTCATGGACTTTTACATCTGCTTGGATATGATCATACTTTAGGGATAGAAGAAGAAAAAGTAATGTTTGAAAAACAGGAGTTGGTATTAAATGAATTCGAAGAAACAAGAAAAGCACAAAAAGATGAGCTTTAAAAGATTCTTAAATAGTGTTAAGTATTCTATTGAAGGTTTGAATCACGCCTACAAAAATGAACAAAGTTTGTGGTTACATGGTGGAGGAGTATTTTTAGCAGTAATTTTAGGAATAGTCTTAAAAATTAACTTTTATGAATGGGCAGTTATAATTGTGGCGTTTGTTGTAGTTTTAGCAATTGAGTTACTTAATACAGCCATTGAAGCAGTAGTTGATTTAGTAACCAAGGAAATTCATCCTTTAGCTAAAATTGCCAAAGATTGTGGTTCTGCCGCAGCATTTGTAAGTGGAGTTGCCTCAGCTGTAATTTGTTTAGTTATCTTTTTGCCAAAAATCTTTGCTATGTTTTAGGGAGGACTTATGAAAAGTGGTTTTGTAAGTATTATAGGTAGACCAAATGTTGGTAAAAGTACACTTTTAAATGCTATTATTAATCACAAAATAGCAATTACTAGTAATGTTTCTGGTACAACTAGAAATATTATTCAAGGAATTTATAACGAAGAGGGATACCAAATAGTATTTGTTGATACTCCTGGTATTCATAAACCGCAGAATAGACTTGGTAAAGTACTAAATAAAGAAGCTTTATCGATGACTAAAGATGTCGATTTGCTTTTATTTGTGGTAGATATTGCATCAGGTATTGGTAAAGGTGATATGTTTATTTTAAATATGCTTAAGTCTACTGATGTACCAGTAATTTTAGTAATTAATAAAATAGATGAAGTAAGTGATGAATATTTACTTGGGTCAATTGACAAATATAAAAATATCTATCCATTTGTGGAAATTGTACCAGTATCAGCTTTAAAGTTTGATAATATTAGAAGATTAATTGAAGTAATAAAGAAATATTTACATGATGAAGTACAGTATTTTCCAGAAGATTATTATACTAGTAGTTCTCTTAAATTTATGGTTAGTGAAATAGTACGAGAAAAGTTACTCATGCTAACCGAAGATGAAGTTCCGCATTCTATTACTTGTTATACAACTAAATTTGAAGAAAAAAAAGATATAATTAATATTAATGTTGATATTATAGTTGATCGAGATTCATTAAAACGAATAGTTATTGGTAAAAATGGCAGTATGTTAAAGCAAGTTGGAACACTAGCAAGAAGAGATATTCAAGAATTAGTAGGCAAGCAAGTATATTTAGAATTGTTTGTTAAAACTATTAAGAACTGGAAAGAAAAAGAAAAATACTTAATTGAACTTGGTTTTATTGATAATGAATAAAATTAAAAATTTTTACCCAATATATAATTAGGTGATAAATTTGAATAAAAAGGATGCATGGAAAAAATTTGCTAGTAGTGGTAAAATTGAAGATTATTTAGAATATAAAAAAATTAAGAAGGGATAAAAGTGCTTAAGGAAGTAGAAGGTTTTATTTTAACAGAAACTCCTTATGGAGAGAGTAGTAAAATAATAAATGTGTTAACTAAAGAATATGGTATTATAGGAATAATTGCTAAAGGAGCATCATCCTTAAAAAGTAAAAATAGGGTGGCAACTTTAAAACTTACCTATGCTAAGTTTAACATTTATTATAAAGAAAATAAACTTTCTACTTTAGTTAGTGCTGATATTATTAATCCTCTAAAAAATATCCGCAGTGATATTTTTTTAATTAGTTATTTAACATATTTAGCAGAACTTACTTATCAAGTCGTTAAACAAAGTAACGCTAAAGATATATATGATGACTTTATTACCTCTATATTAAAAATAGAAGAGGGATTAGATCCTTTAGTAATAACTAATATTTTAGAAATTAAATATTTAGAAAAACTAGGAGTATTATTTAATTTAGATGAATGTGTTATTTGTGGTAGTAAAATGGGTATTGCAACAATTTCTGCTGATGCCGGAGGATTTGTGTGTAAAAACTGTTTAACTAATGAATATTTAGTAAGTCCTAAAGTATTAAAGATGATCAGAATGTATTATTATGTAAATATTAAAAGTATTACTAATATCAAAATTGATGATGATATTAAGAAAACTATTAATCAGTTTTTAGATATGTATTATGAAAAATATACAGGACTTTTTCTAAATAGTAAAAATTTCTTAAAAAATATCTTATAAAGTGTTAAAATAGAAGTGGTGAAGTATTATGGCAAATTTAACTTTATATTATGGAACTATGGAAACTGGTAAGACAACAAAACTTATTCAAGACCATTATAATTATTCAAAATATTTAATTAACCTTTTGGTTATGAAACCAAAGATCGATACTAAGGGAGGACTAACAGTAGTAAACAGAACTGGTTCTTCGATTAAAGCAGATATATTAATTCCTAAAACAGCTAGTTTACTAACTAAAAAGTATTTTAATAAATATAAATATGCCCAGTTTATTTTAGTTGATGAAGCACAATTTTTAACCAAAAATCAAATAAATGAACTTTGGTATATTGCTCATAAATTTGATATTTCCGTAATTTGCTATGCTCTTAAAAGTAATTTTAAAGGGGATTTGTTTGAAGGTAGTTCCCAATTATTTGCCAGAAGTGATGAAAAACATGAACTTACTGTTAATTGTTCTTGTGGTAGACCTGCGATGTTTAATGCAAGGCGGGTAAATGGTAAATATTCATCTAGTGGTAAGGAAGTAGTAATTGATGGTTCACAGACGGAAGTTGAATATATTCCTTTATGTAGTGATCACTATTTAGAATATGTTTTAAATAATAAATTAAAATAATGGGTAATAAGTATTCATAAAAATAGTGTGATTTTTCCGCAAAAATGGTTGACATTCAATAAAATGTATAGTATATTATTAGTAGAAAACAAATATATATAAATTGCAATATTGATTAATATTATTTGTTTTTAATTACTAATGGAGATACTCTCCTTAATTGGGATTTGTTTTTATACATTTGCCAATGGAGTATCTTCATTTTTTAATATAATAGGAAAGTCATACTTTTTTAAATAAAACCATTGACATCCAAACTACTGTTTGATACAATTGATTTACAAGGAGGAAATTTGGTGTGACTACTATTTTAAAAGGTTATCAATTTAGATTATATCCGAGTGATGAACAAAAAAAGTTAATCAATCAAACTATTGGTTGCTCTAGATTTATATATAATCATTTTTTAGAAGAACGAATAAATGATTATAAAAAAACAGGTATATCAAAAACTTGTTATGAACAAATAAAAGAAATACCACAATTATGTAAAGATTATCCAAGGTTAAAAGAAGTAGATAGTTGCAGTTTAAGAAATCCTGTATTTTATTTGGAAAATGCATATCATAGATATTTTAGTCAAAATAGTGGATTTCCTAAATTTAAAAATAAAGATACTGGCAATAGTTATAAAACCAATAATATTAAAAATACTTATAAAGGTAAAATTTATGAAAGTATAAAAATAGATTTAAAAAATAGAATAATTACATTACCGAAGTTAAAAGAAGTACCTATCAGAGGATATAGAAATAAAGAAGTCTTTGTCGGCAATATAAAAAGTGCAGTTATAAGAAGAGAAGGATTAAAATATTATGTAAGTGTATTAGTGGAAGAACCACTAATACAACATTCATTTCAACCTAGAAGTATCATAGGACTAGATTTAGGAATAAAAGATTTAATAATAACTAGTCATAATGAAAAGATAGAAAATAACTTAGAATGTACAAATATTAATAAAAGAATTAAGGGCTTACAAAAGGCTCTTGCAAGATGCCAAAAAGGAAGTAAGAATAGAGAAAAAATAAAATTAAAAATAAAACGAGCATATATGAAATTAAAGAATATCCGCAAACATTTAATCCATAGTATAACAAATAAAATAGTTAAAGATAATGATATTATCGTAATGGAAGATTTAGATATTAAAGCAATGTATCAAACAAGAAGTATAGCAAAACATTTAGTAAATATTCCCCTAGCTGAAATCAAACGAGTCTTGGAGTACAAGTGCCTTTGGCAAAACAAAAAGCTATATACAATAAATAAATATTATCCAAGTAGTCAAATATGTAGCGTATGTGAATATCAAAATAAAAAGTTAAAAGATTTAAGTATAAGAAAGTGGGAATGTCCTAAATGTGGATATATACATGACCGAGATATCAATGCTAGTATCAATATAATGTTTGAAGGATTAAAAATATATATGCAAAGTTTAGTATAAATAAAAATAAATTAAATAAATAGTAGGGTGGCGACCATCCGAAGTTGGTCTGTGGAGAGTCCAAAGGACTCAATGAAGCAGAAATGCCTTGTAGTGATACAAGGATAGTCAAAATTTATTTTGACTTTTGTTCTATACTTTTATAATGGATTAATGATATAATGGTTATGAGAGGAATTGATTTATATGAAAATAACTATGGAAGAATTAGTAAATTATGCTAAACAATATGGTTTTATATTTCAAGGTAGTGAAATATATAATGGGCTTGCCAATTCTTGGGATTATGGTCCACTTGGTACTAATTTAAAAGAAAATATAAGGTGGGCTTGGAAGAAGAAATTTATAGAGGAAAATCCTTATAATTATGGAATAGATTGTGCTATAATTATGAATCCTGAAGTTTGGGTGGCATCAGGTCATGTAGCATCTTTTGCTGACCCTCTAATAGATTGCAAGAAATGTAAAAGTAGACATAGAGCGGATAAATTAATTGAAGATGCGACTCATGGTGAAGTAACTGGTGATGGTTGGGATAATGAAGCATTAGAAAAATATATTAAAGATAATAATATTAAATGTCCTGTCTGCGGTTCTACTGACTTTACTCCGATTAGAAAATTTAATTTGTTATTTGAAACATCTATTGGGGTTACAGATGATGCTAAAAATACCGTATATTTAAGGGGAGAAACTGCTCAAGGTATATTTGTTAATTTTAAAAATGTCGAAAGAAGTATGCGCCTTAAACTACCATTTGGTATTGCTCAAACTGGAAAAGCTTTTAGAAATGAAATAACTCCTGGGAATTTTATTTTTAGAACCCGGGAATTTGAACAAATGGAACTTGAATTTTTCTGCAAACCAAATACTGATTTAGAATGCTTTGGTTATTGGAAAAATTATTGTATGGATTTTTTAAAAACATTAGGTATTGATAGTGATTCTTTAAGATTTCGAGATCATGCTAAAGAAGAACTAGCTTTTTATAGTAAAGCAACAACTGATATTGAGTTTTTATTCCCTTTTGGTTGGGGAGAACTATGGGGAATTGCTGATCGGACTGATTATGATTTATCAGTTCATCAAACCCATAGTGGTGTAGATCTTCGTTATTTAGATCCTGAAACTAATGAAAAATATTTGCCATATGTTATTGAACCATCAGTTGGTCTAGATAGATTGTTACTGGCAATATTAATTAATTCTTATACTAAAGATATGGTAAATGATGAAGAGCGAGTAGTGTTAAAAATTCATCCAGCACTAGCACCATATAAAGTAACTATTTTACCATTAATCAAAAAAGTCCATGCAGAAAAAGCTAATGATGTTTATGCAAGGCTTTGTAAACATTTTGCTTGTTCTTATGATGAATCTGGTTCAATTGGTAAAAGATATAGAAGAAGTGATGCTATTGGTACTCCTTTTTGTGTGACAATTGATGATGAAACCCTAAAAAATGATACTGTAACTCTTCGAGATAGGGATACAATGGAACAAGTAACATTAAGTGTTGATGAAGTAATTAAATATATTAATAAAAAAATAGAGCTTTAGTATTGCTAAGTTCTAAAAAATTTGATAGAATTAAAAGTGTAGACTAGGGAGGAATCCATATGGGTTTAAACTTAAAGAAAATATTTAGTTATGATGGTGATGATGATAATTTAGTAGGCACTGAAGATGAATACTATTCAATGAGTGAAGAAGAAGCCATAAAAGAAGCGGATAAATCCGGCAACAAAATGATTTTGTTAGAACCAAGGGCTTATTCAGAATCTCAACAAATTGCTGATCACCTAAAAAATAGAAATAGTGTTGTTGTCAACTTAAAAAGGGTAACTAGCGATCAAGCTAAAAGAATTATTGACTTTTTAAGTGGTGTTATTTATGCTATCGGTGGTTCAATGCAAAAAATTGGAGTAGGAATTTATTTGTGTACTCCAAAAAATGTTAATGTTCAAGGTAAAATAAGTGATGAATCGGAAAAAGTAAGTAAGAATAATACTGATGAAGAACTAGATTGGTAGGCCGCTTATGGTAAATAAGTTTAGTACAAGCTTGCAAGGTTATAATAAAGAAGAAGTAAATAGCTTTGTAAAAGAAGTAATAGTTGAATATGAAGGTATGTTAAATAAACTTAAGAAGAGTTGTGCTTTAAATGAAGAGTTACAAAAAGAACTTAAACATTATAAAGATATTGAAGCAACTCTTAATAGAGCAATACTCGTTGCGGAAGAATCAACTAGTAATATTAAAAAAGTTGCTTATGATGAATCAAAAACAATATTAGAAGATGCTAGAAGAAATGCCACTAAAGTAATTAATAATGCTTTAGCTAAAGCAGAGCGAATAGAATCTGAAGCTGAAAGTTTAAGAAGAAAAGTAGTTGTATATAAAAGAAGATTTAGAGCTTTAGTGGAAGATCAACTTGATGAAATCGAAGGCTTTGATGAGAAAGTAGAGTAAAATCCTACTTTTTTAATTGTAAAATTACTTAAACTATGATATATTTTAATAGAGGTAAGATAATGAAAAAAAGAATTATTAGTGCAATCGTTGCTCTTATTATTGTAGTACCTTTAATTATTTTAGGTAATTATTTTTTTGCTTTTGGAGTTTGTATTATCGCAATGCTTGCTTATAAAGAATTAATTGATTTAAAAAAATCGCATAATGAATATCCTAAATTGATGATTACTTTAGGACTATTAAGTGTGCTTTCTTTAGTATTATCTAATTATCAAGATTTTACAATATATAGAGGTATTACTTATCAAGTTATAGCTATGATTTTGCTTTTATTATTAATACCAATAATATTTTATAGGAAAGATAAATATACTTCTAGAGATGCCTTTTATTTAGTGGGTATCACATTATTATTGGGTATAATATTTAATATATTTATAGTTATAAGAAATAGAGGACTTTATTTATTTATCTATTTACTACTTATACCAATGGTTACAGATATCTTTGCGATGCTTGGTGGAAAATATTTTGGTAAACATAAAATGTGTCCAAAATTAAGTCCTAAAAAAACCTGGGAAGGGGCCATTAGTGGTACTTTATGTGGTTCATTAGTTGGTATAGTATTTTACTCCTTACTTGTTGGTAATTTAACTTTTAGAGTAGTTATTATCACAATTTTACTTTCAATAGTGGGTCAAATGGGAGATTTAGTAATGAGTAAAATAAAAAGAGAAAATGATATTAAAGATTTTTCGAATATTATGCCGGGGCATGGGGGCATACTTGATAGAATAGATAGTATAATATTTGTGTTTTTAATGTATATGTTTTTATTAATTATTTAAAGGAGAGATGCATATGTGGTTTGTTTCATTATTAGTTTTAATATTTATTTTAGGTCTTATAATTTTAGTTCATGAATTTGGTCATTTCATTTGGGCTAAAATTTTTAAAGTTCATATTTATGAATTTTCTATTGGTATGGGTCCCATTATTTTTACTCATAAAGGTAAAAAGGATAAAATAGATTATAATTTAAGAGCAATACCTATCGGTGGTTTTGTATCAATGGCGGGTGAAGTATACGAAGATGATGAAAAGATCAATAAAAAGTCTTTCATGTGTAATAAGCCTTGGTATCAAAGAGTTATTATTTTAGTGGCGGGTGTTGTCAATAATTTCATACTTGCTTTATTATTTTTATTTATTAGTTCTCTAATTTGGGGTGGAACAATAAATTTACCAGAGGTGCGAGAAGTAGTTGAAGGTTCACCAATGGCGGAAGCAGGTATAGAAAATGGCGATAAAATTTTAGAAATTAATGGCCGTAAGGTATCAAACTGGGATAAAGCACAAATACTTCTTATTATGGAAAGTGAAGATAATATTTATGAATTTAGAGTAGAACACAAGAGTGGCGAAGTTGAAAATATTAAAGTTGAGCCTGAAGTAACTGTAGATGAAGAAACAGGAGTTGAAACGAAAACTTTTGGGGTTTATATCAAACAAGAAACTATGACTGGTTTATGGGGTGGGGTTAAATATGCTTTTCAAAAATTTGGTAGTATTGTCGAGTCGATGGCTTTAACTATTGAAGGTTTATTTACAGGTAAAATTTCTTTGCAAGCTTTATCTGGTCCAGTAGGTATGTATGAAGTAATTGATCAGTCAATTGGTTATGGCATTTCTTATATGATGTATATTGTAGCATTTTTATCAATTAATGTTGGATTTATCAATATTTTACCATTCCCAGCATTTGATGGTGGTCATGTCTTATTCTTAATTATCGAAAAAATAAAGGGTAGTCCTGTTAATGCTAAATTTGAAAGCATCTGTCATTTAATAGGATTTGCCTTACTATTCTTACTTATGATTTATATAACAATTCAAGATGTTATTAGATTCTTTTAAAAGGAGGTTTTATAAATGGCAAAATATTGCCCAAACTGCGGTAATAAAGTTTTAGAAAATAGTAATTTTTGTACTAAATGTGGAACTAATTTAAATACAGGGGAAACTAAAGAAAATAACTATAACAATAGTAATCCCGATATTACATTACCGAATCGCAATATTGTAACATGTCTTATTTTATCATTTATTACTTGTGGTATTTATAGCATTTATTGGTTTATAGTTATGACGGATGAGGCTAATATGATTAGTGATGATAAAGGCCCAACTGGTGGTATGGCTTTCCTATTTACAATACTTACCTGTGGCATTTACGGAATATATTGGAATTATAAAATGGGACAAAGACTTTACCAAGCGGGACATAAATATAATAAGCCAATCGGTGATAGTTCAGTAATCTATTTGGTTTTATCTATATTTCAATTAAGTATTGTTAGTTATGCTTTAATTCAAAGCGATTTAAATAAATTTGCTAAAGAATGGTAAAGAATATCAAAAATCTAAAATTAGCTATAACGGCAATTTTAGTTTTTTTCATTTATTACTTTTTAAATTTCATAACTAACTTTGCTATAATATGTCCCTTTTATTTACTTACTGGTCTTTATTGCCCTGGCTGTGGTATAACAAGATTACTATTTTCTTTGGTTAAACTAGACTTTTATCAAGCCTTCAGATACAATCCTTTAGTATTTATATTAATTATTTTTAGTATTATATATTGGATTTTAAAATTAATATTAAAAAGATTTAATATTAATATAAGTATGCCAGAATTTGTTTGGTATATATTAATAGTTATTGTCATAATTTATGGTATACTTAGAAATATTCCCGAGTTTAGTTGGTTAGTACCAACAGAAGTGTAAAAACTATTTACAAGTGATAAATTAGATGGCATAATTTAATTACTGGTGGATTAGTAGATACTATATCTGCTCCGGGACTGATAACTCTAGTTATGATATACTAGTTCTTTTTTTGTTTGAGGTCCTGCCTTTGTGTAGGAGCCACGCTCCGCTTCAAAAGGCAACCATTTGGTTGCTTTTTGAATGTTACAACTTTTTCTTTTCTAGTTCTTTTATAATTATCCGCATTTTTATTGATTGAAAAAAGTATAA
>ERZ1643249.1010-NODE-1010-length-29343-cov-5.814190_pt1 | contig 29343 bp, 25 predicted proteins | sample MGYA00579263_ERZ1643249 | MGnify/ENA primary metagenome ERZ1643249 (study PRJEB29033, sample SAMEA4952264) | chicken gut metagenome | biome: Broiler Chicken; feature: Gastrointestinal Tract; material: Caecum | place: Ireland | collected 2018 | study: Broiler...
TATGATTGTAGCTAAGGTAACCGGAACATTATCCCAAGATCTTGTTGCATGTGAGTCGGCCAATCTAGCAAGCAGCAGTTCTTTTTTCTCTCTGATTCAGACTGTGAGGTTGTTTTTATGCTTACTAAAAAACAGGTCATGGCGCTCGTCAGTTTTTTTAACCGGTACATGCGCTTTTATTCTTTCCAATTCTTTTTTTAATAAGGTGGAGTATACAAACGGATCTTACTCCTATAGGATTGGTATGCCGTTCTCATGGCTTACCTTTTATTCGGATGAGCAAAAATACACCGTTTGGTCCTGCTTTTATAGCGGAAACAAAGGTGTCAATGTATCGATTTTAGGCTGGCTTTTGAGTTTAGGGATATATGCCCTTTTAGGCTGGTGTGTATATCTGTTGCTTAAACGTTTCTGGAAGCCCCGTCCGACAAAAGAACAAAGATAACAGACCTGCCCTTTATAAAAGGCTTCTCTCAGGCTAAGCTGCCTTAGGACAGGAGGATAGAGAAATCCCTTTTACTTTTAAGATAGAAAGTTTGCGTTTTTAGCAGGAGCAACATAGCAAATACAGTGCCGTTCTCATTTTATTGGGTGTATCAGATACGGACATTTTAATCTTTCCTATATTAAGATTCTCCTTGATGCAGGATAATCCTGCATCAAGGAGAATCTTATTTTTTAATTTTCCTCTTGTTCGACTATTTTTCTTCCCATTAAGACGCCCATGGCAGATGCCATCATTAAACCGCGGGTCCAGCCACTCGAATCTCCAAGGCAGTAGAGTCCTTTTATATTGGTTCGCAGATCGGCGTCCATCTTGATGCGGTTGCTGTAAAATTTTAATTCCGGCGAATATAGAAGAGTTTCAGCGGCCGCAAAGCCGGGAACGACCAGATCGACAGCTTCTATAAAGTGAATAATGTTCGTCATCGCGCGGTATGGCATTGCAGCCGTAATATCGCCTGCTACGGCGTCGGATAATGTGGGCCGTATATTAGAGCGAGACAACTCCTTTTCCCATGTGCGTTTGCCGTCCAAAATATCACCAAACCGTTGAACAAGGATTTGTCCGGCTCCCAGCATATTTGTCAATTCCCCTACTTTCTGCGCATAGGCAATCGGTTGATTGAACGGTTCATTGAAATTATGGGAGCAAAGAATTGCCAGGTTGGTATTCTCCGATTTCTTTTCTTTAAAGGAATGTCCGTTAACAACAGCTAGATTATTATCATAGTTTTCTTGACTTACAAAACCGCCTGGGTTTTGACAAAATGTACGGACTTTATTTTTAAACGGTTTGGGATATCCAATGAGCTTCGATTCATACAAGACATTGTTTACCTGTTCCATGATCTCATTGCGTACTTCTACACGCACCCCAATATCAACTGTTCCCGGAAGGTGCTCTACGCCATGCGCTTCGCACCGGCTTTCAAGCCATTCGGCTCCGCGGCGGCCTGCTGCAACAATTGTATAGCTTGCATAAATTTCAGTGTCTTTTCCTTTTCGTGAGATATAGCCTCCTATGCATTTGTTCTCTTCTAAGATCAGATCCCGGCATTCGCTTTCAAACAGGATCTCAACGCCCTTGCTGATTAAATACTGTTCAATAGAAAAGTATATCTCTTGTGCTTTTTCTGTTCCAAGATGGCGGATGGGGCAGTCAACCAGTTTAAGCCCAGCCATAATCGCTCGTTTGCGTATAGCCTTTATTTCCTCTGTATACTGTATACCTTCTACTTTGGTATCTGCACCAAAAGAGAGATAAATTTGATCTGTATAATGGATTAGATCCTGCGCTTTATCTGTCCCGATCAGTTCTGGAAGATCTCCTCCCACTTCACAGCTTAGGGAGAGCTTTCCGTCCGAAAAAGCACCTGCTCCCGAAAATCCTGTTGTGATATGACAAGGAGCGCATTGCATACAATGCCCTGTTGCTGCTTTTGGGCATTTCCTTTTTTCAATCGCTTTTCCTTTTTCAACAATTATGATCTGTTTCCTGCTTTCCTTTTTTAACAGCTCCAATGCAGTGAAAATGCCGGCCGGTCCGGCTCCAATAATTAAAATATCGCACTTCATGTTGTTTTCCTCCTCTATCCTTTTTATTCTAAGTATTTTATCATTACGGTTCAGCATAAAAATATGTATTTTTTTAAGGAAACATGCATTTGTTCTTCTATCCTTTTTTCTATTTCTAAAAATAAAGGAAAGCCGCCTTTACAGCTGGCTATCGTTTTCTGTGCTGAAAACCGTTATAGTCAGCCGTAAGGCGGCCGGTAGAAACGTTCACCCGTTTTGTGAACTTATATAACGTATAGATGGTATTACACAAATTAGACGTGCGCGCAGTCCTGCTTTATTGAGAAAGCAAACTGTTTTCTCAATAAAGTTTTCCACACACTCATCCGTTTGATGTTGAATTTTTTGCTCTGTACTTGCAATGCATGCTTATTTTTTCCCGATACAATCAACGCCGAGATATTTGCGCAATACCTCCGGAACCGTAACAGAACCATCTGCATTTTGATATTGTTCAACAATAGCTGGTATTACGCGGCTGGTTGCAAGGCCGGATGCATTCAGTGTATGCACAAAATGCAGCTTTTTATCTTCCCCGCGATACCGAATATTTCCCCGGCGGGCTTGATAGTCATGTGCGTTGGATGCAGAGCTGACCTCTTTATATATCCCCATACTGGGAATCCACACTTCAATATCATACGTACGCGCCATAGAAAATGAAACATCCCCTGCTGCGAGCTTTGAAACGCGATGATGCAAGCCAAGCTTCTGCACCAGGCGCTCTGCCTTTCCTACCAGTTCTTCAAAAGCTGCTTCCGAACCATCCTCTGTGGTATACTGCACCATTTCAACTTTATTGAATTGATGCCCGCGGATCATACCGCGTTCCTCTGAGCGATAGCTTCCCGCTTCGCGCCGATAGCACGGCGTATATGCTATATATTTGCGCGGCAATTCATCCATTGTTAAAATTTCATCCCGATGCAGGTTGACAAGCGCGGTCTCAGCAGTTGGCAGCATAAATTTGGCAACCTCGCTGGTTGGATTCGCGATTTTATATACTTCGTCACCAAATTTTGGAAATTGCCCTGCCGTATAGCCGCATTCATAATTGAGCATATGCGGAGGAAGGACAAATTCATATCCATCGGCAATATGTTCTTCAATGAAGAAATTTAGCAGGGCCCATTCCAGCCGTGCGCCCCATCCCCGATATACCCATGAACCAGCTCCAGCCAGTTTTGCTCCTCGCTCATAATCAATAAGTCCTAAAGACTCGCAAAGTTCAACATGATTTTTTGGTGTAAAGTCAAACTTAGGCACTTCTTTAAAATAGCGAAGTGCTACATTATTCTCTTTTCCGCCGGCAGCCAGATCTTCATCCGGTATATTTGCAAGGCTTAGCAGCAAAGATCTTTGTTGTTCTTCCAACTCGGAAACTTTTGCTGCGCTTTCTGTGATCTCGGTTGAAAGCTCTTTCATTTTTGCAAGAATTGGCGCAATGTCTTCCCCCGACTTTTTTAATAGCGGAATTTTTTTGCTAACGCTATTTTGTTCACTTTTCATTTGATCGGTTTGGGTAGAGAGTTTACGGCGTTCTATATCAATTTTTAAAATGTCGTCTACTACAGAATCCAGATCTAAGCAACGCTTTTTCATTGCCGCTTTTATTTCTTCTGGATTCTCCCGAATCTTCTTGATATCCAACATGATTTTGATTCCTCCTGCAACAATACAATCTTTTTATTTAAGCAAAGCTAAACGCTCTGCAATATCCGCCAATTCTTCTTTGCTGTAAAATGCGATCTCGATTTTGCCGCCATTTTCGTTTCCTGTTATCTTTATTTTCCGATGCAATTCTTCGCGCAGCGCAATTTCCATTTCATCAAAATAGCTATCCCGAAAAGCGGCTTTCTTTACAGACGTATCCGTTTTGCTTTTCTTTTTCGCCATTTTTTCTATCTCTCGTACATTGAGACCCTGCCGCACGGCGTATTCCGCTGCTTCGCACATTTGTTCTTCGTTATCCATGGCCAATATCGCCCGGGCGTGGCCTGCAGAAAGCGCGCCGGATGCTACAAACTCTCGGACTTGCGACGGCAGATTCAAAAGCCGGAGTGTATTGGCTATTGCCGACCGGGATTTTCCAACGCTTTTTGCAACTTCGGCCTGTGTCATCCCATACGTTTCCATCAGCTCATGATAACCTGCGGCTTCTTCCATAGCATTGAGGTTTTCTCTCTGCAGATTTTCAATCAGGGCAAGCTCCATTGTTTCCTGATCATCAAAATCGCGGATAATAACAGGAACCGCTGTTAATCCAGCCATACGGCTCGCTCGCCAGCGTCTCTCTCCTGCTACAATTTGATAGCCGCCTTCTGGGATTGGACGTACCAAAAGCGGCTGCAGAAGCCCATGTTCCCGTATAGAATCTGCAAGTTCTTGCAATGCAGTATCGTCAAATGCTTTTCTTGGCTGATTTCGATTGGGTTCTATCTCACTGATTGCCACTGTTTCTGGAGCGTTCTCATCTGAAGACGGCGTATTATCCATAAAAAGGGCGTCTAAACCCTTTCCAAGTCCTTTTCTGACTGCCATCACTTCGCCTCCTTATTTCGCTTCAAAAATTCTTTCGTCAGCTCTAAATAGGCTTTTGTCCCTGTTGATGATTTATCATAATAATAAACCGGCTGTCCATAGCTTGGTGCTTCGGATAAACGGACATTACGTGGTATAGTCGTTTTATACACTCGGTTTCCATAATATTTTTTTACTTCCTCCAGCACCTGCGCAGTGAGATTTAATCTGCCGTCATACATAGTAAGAAGCACTCCCTCTATTTCAATTGTTGGGTTATAGCGCTTTTTAACCTGACGTACAGTAGCCATCAATTGCGAAAGTCCTTCTAACGCATAATACTCACATTGAATTGGGATAAAAAGCGTATCGCATGCTGTTAATGCATTCAATGTAATTAAGCCTAATGAAGGCGGACAATCTATTAAAATATAGTCATACTGCTCTTTCAACGCAACTATTGCTTTTTTTAAAACATATACCCGTTCTTCCATATCGACCAGTTCTATTTCAGCGCCTGCTAATTGAATATTGGAGGGGATCATATCAAGATTTTTAAATTTGGTTTTTACTATGGCTTCTTGTGCTTTTGCTTCTCCAGTTATAAGCTCATAAGAAGACGCTTCAACGTTCCGTTTATTGATTCCGACGCCGCTTGTCGCATTTCCCTGCGGATCAATATCAATAAGGAGTGCTTTTTTCTTAGATAGCCCAATGCCGGCAGCAAGATTTACTGTAGTGGTTGTTTTTCCGACGCCGCCTTTCTGATTTGCAACAGCTATGATTTTTCCCACCTAGCATGCCCCCTTTCTTTTTTCTAAGTTTTCTATTCTGATAGCAGCTTAAAATATTCTGTGGTCTTTTCCTTTATTGCCGTTCACATTATAGCACACTTTCTTTTAATTGAAAAGGTAATTCCTTTAAAATGTTTCACATGAAACATTTTGTCCTGCTAATTTGTGTTTCACGTGAAACACAAGTTAGTAAGCATCTCTATTCTGCATCTTCACAACGCTTGTAGATGCTATTTAAAACAAAAAGCAGAGGATATAATCCTCTGCTTTTTGTCGGCTTGGGGAATGGTGTCTTTTATATTTTAAGGTTTACCCTTAAAATCAAATAGGAATCCGGATAACATATTCAATGCAGTTATCATGTTCTGTCTTGTTCACATCAACATCAAGGCCGCTTTCCTTCATTAAAGATACGGCACGATTTACAGTATTCGCAAAGAGACGGATATCTTTTATAATCGGGCGCTTCTTCATTTTACGTGGCTGTGCGTCCTCGGGTAAAGACTGGACCATTTTTATCACCATACGCTCCGTTTCGTCTGCTGACAGATGATGCTCAGATAAACGGGCGACAGCCTGCTTAAATAGATCTGTGCCGGCGAGGGGCAAAAGTGCCCGGGCATGGCGTTCGGGTATTTGATTCTCAATTAATCTTTCAGCTTCTTCTTTTGAAAAACGCAAAAGCCGGATTTTATTTGCAATTGTCGGCTGAGCACGGCCCAATTTTTCTCCCACTTCCTGCTGTGAGATTCCCCATTCTGTCATAAGGCTTTTAATCGCTGCGGCTTCTTCAAAGTAATTGAGATTCTGCCGCTCTATATTTTCAATTAGAGCAAAAAGAGCCGCCTGCCGATCAGAAGTGTTCAAAATAATACAGGGCGCTTCACGGATTTCTGCATATTTCAGAGCGCGCAATCGCCGCTCTCCAGAAATTAAAACATAGCGGCCGGTGTCTTTGTTTCTCCGGACAGTCAAGGGTTGTAATAGCCCATTTTTCTGTATGCTCTCTGCCAATGAAGCAATTTCTTCCTCATCAAAATGAACGCGAGGCTGCGCTGGATTCGGATCAATTTTCCAAGTAAGAATTGATACGACCCGATTTACCGTTTTCGGCGGCTGAGAAAAAGTTTTCAACAAAAACACCCCCATGCTGTTTAATAACCTGCTTGTCCGATGGTTAAATTATAGCACAAGGACAACAAAATTTCCAGTATTTTCTATCGACATTTTTCTATAGTATTCGACACAAAAAATGCTAATTTAACGGCTGCTTCTTTATTTTAGCGGTATTCCTTGGATATTTCGTCGAGGTATGCGATATTTTCCTAATTAAAATAAGGGTACGATCACCAACATCGCCCAGCTTATATTCCATAACACGTTCCACTTTTCCTCCAAGTATACCTATCGCTTTTTGAGCCTCCGACAATTCTGTACGGACATCCGGTCCCTTTAAGGCAATAAAAACTCCGTCTTTTTTTACAAAAGGAAGGCAATATTCGCTCAATTCACGCAGATGTGCTACAGCACGTGCCGTCACAATATCAAATTGCTCCCTTAACGATGCCAATTTTCCTCCTTCTTCAGCTCGCATGTGAAGGCATTTCGCTGTTATCCCTAATTCCTTGCAAAGCTCGGAGAGGAATACAATCCTTTTATTCAAGCTGTCCAACAATGTCAATTTCAAGTCGGGACGCAATATCGTACATGGCACAGAAGGAAAACCTGCACCGGTCCCAACATCAAGAAATGCCGCTTTGTTTGGAAAGGGAAAATAGCGTAGCAAGAGTGCGCTGTCAAGGAAATGCTTCAGCAAAATTTCATCCGGGTCTGTAATTGCAGTCAAATTGATCTTCTCATTCCATTCTAAAAGCATTTCAGCATACCGATTGAATTGATCAAGCTGTGCCGCATCAGCAAAAATGCCTTGCTCCTCTAAAAGCAATTTTAATTTCTCAGTCTGGATCATACTTTTCCCTCCTTTTGTTGCAGCCATATCAATAAGACCGAAACATCTGCCGGGCTTACACCTGATATCCGCGAAGCCTGTCCAATATTTATGGGGCGAATCTTCTGTAATTTCTCTCTTGCTTCTAAACTAAGCCCGTTTATTTTTTCATAATCTAAATTTACCGGCAACCGCTTTGCCTCTAACCGTCGCATCTGTTCAACTTGTGCCAACTGCTTTTGAATATATCCAGCATATTTGATTTCGATAGCCACTTCTTCACGTACCGCATAAGGCAAAAGCGGTGCTGAAGCATCAAACTGTATCACATTTTCATAGGAAAGCTGCGGCCTACGAAGCAAGTCAGCGATATGTGTACCGGTCGAAATCGGGGATGTTCCACGTGAAACAAGCATATCATTTAAAGCTTTGCTCGGAGGAAGCGTTTGTTTTTCCAAACGCGCAATCTCTTGTTCAATTTGTTTCATTTTCGCTTCAAAACGTGCATACCGCTCTTCGGAAATCAATCCTATATCATATCCAAGCGGCGTCAACCTTTTATCTGCATTATCCTGCCTTAAAATTAAACGGTATTCACTCCTTGAAGTCATCATACGATAGGGATCGGAACATCCTTTAACTGTCAAATCATCGATTAAAGTCCCGATATAAGAACTTGCCCTATCTAATATAACAGGCTCTTTGCCTAAAATACTTCTTGCTGCATTGATGCCGGCAATCAATCCTTGTGCCGCAGCTTCCTCATAACCAGACGTACCATTAAACTGCCCCGCACCATATAAACCAGGAACCGCTTTAAATTCTAAAGTTGGCATAAGCTCTAACGGGTCACAGCAATCATATTCAATTGCATAAGCGTTCCGCATTATTTCTGCATGCTCAAACCCTTCAATCGTCCGAATAAACGCTAACTGAACATCCTCCGGAAGGGAAGAAGACATTCCCTGCATATACATCTCTTCCGTATCTTCGCCCATTGGCTCCAAAAAAAGCTGATGGCGGGGCTTGTCAGAAAAACGTACAACTTTATCTTCAAAGCTCGGACAATAACGCGGACCGATTGCCTCAATTCTTCCGCTGTATATCGGAGAACGGTGCAAGTTTTCCCGGATAATTTCATGTGTCTTTTCATTTGTATATCCCATATAACAAACCACTTTATTGTAAAGCGGACCTTCTGTTTCAAAAGAAAATGGGACAACCGGGGTATCGCCCTCCTGCACTGTAAGCTTAGAAAAATCTATGCTTCTTCGATTTAGACGGCAAGGCGTTCCGGTTTTAAAACGGCGTATTGTAATGCCTAAGGTTTTCAGCATATCTGTAAGCCCAACACTTGGTGCCACAGCATCAGGCCCGCTGGAATAGGAAACTTCACCGACATGTATCATACCTCTTTGATACGTCCCAGTGCAAATAATAGCCGCCTTTACAGTATAATGTGCAAAAAGACGCGTAACCACTCCATTAATCCTGCCTTCCGCATCACAGGTAACGGAGACAACCTCATCCTGTTTCAGCCATAAATTTTCCTGATGCTCTAAAACAGATTTCATATAAGCATGGTATGCACGGCGGTCACTTTGTACGCGTAAGCTGTGCACTGCCGGCCCTTTTCCTCTGTTCAGCATACGGCTCTGCAAAAAGGTAGCATCCGCAGCTTTGGCCATCTCTCCCCCAAGGGCATCAATTTCTCGAACAAGATGGCCTTTTGCCGTACCTCCAATTGAAGGATTACAAGGCATATTGGCAATGGTATCCAAAGACAAGGTAAAAAGAATCGTCCGCATTCCAAGCCGTGCAGAAGCCAGCGCCGCTTCTACACCTGCATGACCCGCACCGATAACCGCAATATCATACTCTCCCATTTCATATATCACAGCGATTCCGCCTTTCTTATTTCCCTACACAAAAGTTTGAAAAGACGGAATCAACAACAGCATCCGTCACCTTTTCTCCTGTTATTTCCATCAATGCATCTATTGCATCCTCAATCAATACTGTTACCGCATCAAAAGTCATCCCGTTTTTTACTTCACAGATTACCTGTTTTAAAGACGATGCAGCCCGCTGCGTACAAATCCTTTGCCTTTCATTTAAAAGCATTGGTGCAAAAGGATCCACCCCGGAAAGGTTTAATGCAAGACGTATTTCCCTTTCCAAAACATTAAGAGAAGAAGGATCATTCGCAGAAAGCACAACAACATGCTCAAAAACTTGGGCAATGCGTTCGGCATCTGTAATCATTGGAAGGTCGCTTTTGTTGATCACTGCAACAGAAGTTTGCTCACCAGCAGATAAAATCATCTCATCCTCAGAGGACCATTTTGTTGACCCATCAAAAACAGCTAAAACCAAAGCTGCCTGTTCCATCCGCTGTTTTGCAAGAGAAATTCCGATCTGCTCTACTGTATCCGTTGTCTCGCGTATTCCAGCCGTATCTGAAACCCGCAAGATCAAATCCCCCAATCTCACAGTCTCCTCTACAATGTCGCGTGTCGTCCCGGCAATATCCGTTACAATACTTCTTTCACATCTTGAGAGCAGATTCATCAAGGTAGACTTTCCGACATTGGGCTTTCCGACAATTACAGTATCTATCCCCTCCCGAATCAGCTTGCCTGTATCAAATTGAGAAAGCAAGTGTTCCAATTTCATCAAAGCATTTTCTGTGGACGATAGGATCTCATCCTCGTCCACTTCCGGGATTTCTTCCTCAGGATAATCTACCCATGCAGAAAGATGAGCGGCTAACTTCAGCAATTCCTCTTTTACAGAAGATATCTGTTTTGACAATGCGCCGGACAGTTGAGCGTTTGCCGCCCGAAGCGCCTCTTTTCCCTGTGCAGAAATTAATTCCATCACCGACTCTGCCTGAGAAAGATTTATTTTGCCATTTAAGAAAGCACGTTTTGTAAATTCTCCCGGCTCGGCCATTCTTGCTCCATTCTCCAAAACTGCACGCAGTACTTCCTGCGTCAAATACAAGCCGCCGTGACAGGAAAGCTCTACAACATTTTCCCCCGTATAGCTATGCGGTGCGTTGAAAACTGTTGCAATTGCTTCATCTATTTTTTCATTATGAAAATAGATATCCCCATATGCTGCCGTGTAACCGTTTCTTCCCAAAAGCAGTTTTCCATTCCGTGCTCTAAAGACACGGTCAGCTACAAGAAAAGCATCTTCCCCAGAAATGCGAATAACAGAAATCCCACCTGCAGCAGCCGGTGTAGCAATTGCTGCTATCGTCTGTATCATTACAGTATTCTCCTCCTCGCTACTGTGCAAAACCATTTAACGAAAAAGGTCGGGCAGAGCGCCCGACCTTTACATTTTCTCTTCAAAATTCGATTTTGGAGTAAAGCTCCGCGCTCTGCTCTTTTTCTTTAAAATCATCTTTGAGGATATCCTCCATGGTGCGCTCCGGCTTATGGGCATACGGCTTTCTTCCACTGCCCTGCCCTTTACGGGAGCCATGGCTGCTATAATTCTTCACAGGTGTCTCACTTAAAATGACCACACGGCGATTCGGCTCCTCGCCTTTTGATTTGGAATAAACACCCGGAACCTCAGATACCACAGAATGGATAATCCGGCGCTCATAAGGATTCATAGGCTCCAAAAGCTGGCTGCGGCCAGTCTTTTTCACTTTTGCTGCAAGACGGGCTGCCAACGCTTTGAGTGTTTCTTCCCTTCTCTCACGATAATTACCACAATCTAATGTTATACGGAAATACTCCCCGTCTACCCGATTACACGCAAGTGCCACCAAATACTGTAACGAATCAAGCGTATCGCCATGATGTCCAATCAAGACAGCCACAGCATCGCCTTCAAACGTGATAACAGCACCATTTTCATCTTCTTTTACCTGCATTGTAACAGAAGTAAGGCCCATGGCAGAAAGAATGCCGGATAAATATTCCCTCGCTACTTCTACTTTTTTCGCACGATTATCTACGGAGATCTCCTTTTTTTCCGTATCCAAAGTATCCTGCTCCGCCTCTTGCTCTTCTTCGACAGCTTCCGTATCGCACTCGGCCATAACCTTAACTACCACATATTTCAGCTTTTTTGAAAACAATTTCTGCTGTGTTTCCAATACTTCATGCGTACACCGCGCAGCTTCTACACCCAATTCTTTTGCGCCCTGTTCGATTGCTTCTTCAACGGACGATGCTTTGATTGTAACTTCTTTTAACATCATGCATTTCTCCCTTCCGTAGAAATCAGTCTTCCTTATATTCGTCGCCGTACTTTTCAGCCATGCGCTTTCTGGCTTCAGCTAAACGGCGCTTTGCCTCATCTTTTTGTCTGGCAGATTCCTCTGCACTCAAACGGGGTTTCTCCGCTTTCTGTACAGCTGCTTTATTTCTTTCATTCATTTGCTGCGTATAAGCTTCCATTTTCTCTCTTTTCTTACGCAGTTTCTCTCGGTTCTTTTCAGCATTTTTATCCTTCATTTTTGCTACTTTTTCCGGCGGATACATTTTCGCAAGAAGAAGTGTCTGTATAATCATCAGAACATTCGATACCGTCCAGTAAAGGCCGACGCCAACAGGAAGCGTAAAAGCAAACCAAAGCGAAAGAAGGGGCATCAGCAGCATTGTCCATTTCATAGCGCCCTGCATCTGCTGGCCGTTTACAGATTGTATCTTCATTGTAATCAACGTAGAAATAATCTGCGTTGCAAATGAAAGAATCGGAATAATAATGGTAAATCCCCAAACGCTTTGCGGTATTGCGCCAAGGTTTAAGCCACAGAAATTCATATTAAAATTTTGAATTTCCATATAAGAAGACGCGCCAAAAATATCTTTAAATTGGGCAGCCAGCTCTCCGCCGCTATGGATAATGTTGATAATTGTCAGCTGTGGCGCGCCGCCAGCGGAATCCCCCAGCAATTCAATTGCTTGAGAAATAAGATTGGAGTCAATATGCAGAATATGGACAAGAGGATTGTAAATAACATCGATGATGCCAAACAAGAGCAAAAAGGTAATGATCATCGGCAGACAGCCTGCTGTAGGGCTCACGCCTTCCTGCTCGTAAAGCTTCATCGTTTCTTCATTCAGACGTTCTTTGTTTTTGGCGTATTGCTTCTGCAGCGCCTTTAATTTTGGTTGAACATAAGCCATACGCGCCGTGCTTTTTTGCTGCTTGACGCCAAGCGGGAATTGTGCAATTCTCGTCAAAACGATAAAGATAATCAGTGCCCAGCCATAATTATGCACGATATCATAAATAAAGGACATAATCCAGCCAAGCGGCGTGCCCAAAATATTCATATTAAACCTCCAAAACCGCAAAGCGATCAGTATTTTCTTTTATTGCGCCATTTCTCAAAAAAATGATAGGTATCCGGCACCGGATCCACTCCACCCTTACAAAGCGGATTACAACGGCAAATCCGTTTTACCGCAAGCCATCCTCCTTTTATGAAGCCAAAACGGCTGACTGCTTCATAAGCATAAGCGGAACAGGTTGGATAAAATCGACACGTAGCGGGAAACAACGGGGAAATGAAACGCTGATATAACCGGATTACTACCAATAAAAAATGCTTCATCCTTTTTTTAATAACACCAACAGATGTTTTCTCATAATTCGTTTAACCTCGGTGGAGGTAGATTCCGGAGTAAGAGGCCGCGCAACAAAAACATAATCATAGGAAGAAAAAAGCTGCGGTTCCTCAGTGAGAAGCATCCGATATGCCGCCTTAATAATACGGCGTGCTCGATTGCGCTCAACCGCACCGCCGATTTTTTTTGACGTCGTTATCCCAAAACGCGGCGCCCCAATCCGGTTTTTCACCTGATACGTTGTCAAGATCGGATGTGCTTTATACTTTCCTTGAAAATAGGCGCGCTTAAATTCTTTATTTAGTTTAATCGTAACTGCTTTTTTCAACCTATATCTCCGTGCCTCGTTTAAAAATAAAGACCACTATCCTTCAACAGTGGTCTGCTATTTTTAAGTTTTCAAAACAAAACTCATTCTCACAGTACCGCCCGTTTGGTGGATGCATGATCAGTGAGACAATCTTTTTCTGCCCTTTGCACGGCGGCGAGCCAAAACTTTTCTGCCATTTGCGTCAGACATTCTTTTCATAAAACCATGTACTCTTTTACGCTGAAGTTTTTTCGGCTGATAGGTTCTTTTCATTATGGTAAACCCCCTTTAAAAGAAAAAATCTTATGTTAAGAAGTGCCGGAGGCATATCTTAAACGCGAATAAAGGCAAGGCAAAACCCTGCAAGTTAATATTATAAAGATGGGGTGGTTTTTTGTCAAGCAAATCAACAAAAAAATTGAGAAGTTGCTTCTTTTAAACCGCTTCTTTCAGTGAGCAGACAAAAAAATCATACTTCTGTGCACCCTTTCCGGCTGCAAAAAGAGTTACATTATAATATAAGCTCAAAATCGAGGTGGAAAACTGAAATCACACTTGTAAATCGATACGGTTTTTGCTATAATGGCAATAAGCAAAAGCGAGTCCTACCGGTATTTTTCAACAGCCTTTCCTCTGTATTTGCACACTTTTTTAACAAGGCAAGCGGTTTTATGTTTCTTTCAACTTTCGGCTGTGAAAAATCCGTTGATTATTCAGCTGAAAGCCGATCTTTTTTCTTTGTTTCCGGCGGTTTTCACAGCGTTGGATCTTTTCCGCAAAGCTGTTGAATCGGCCGGTTTTTCATGTTCAGAACAAATATGCTCTCTGGAGGGATAACTGGCTTATGGAATCTTTCACCGAAGTTGTCAATCTCGTTAAAGCTATCATCAAAGATCAAATCTCAGATACGGCCTATAATGTCTGGATCAGTGTAATAGAGCCGGTCAAATTTGAGAACAATCAGGCGGTCATTCAAATAAAAACGCCATTTCAGCGCGACGTTTTAATAAAGCACTATCTTGAAAAATTTGAGAATGCATTTGAATCCGTGCTTGGTTTTCCAGTGGAAGTTGTGATTGTCACGGAAAACGATTTAAAAAATCTGGTCAACGAAAAAGATATCCCGCAGCCTGTAGAAGAACAGCCGCCTGTCTTGCAGCCTGATTATGAAAATACGTTTGGGGAGCCTTCAGGAAATTATGAATTCACGTTTGATACATTTATCGTAGGGCCCTCCAACAATTTTGCCTATGCTGCATGCAAAGCCATTACGACCGATAATCAAATCCGCTCCTACAATCCTCTTTTTATTTACGGTCCTTCCGGCCTTGGAAAAACCCATCTTCTCACGGCCATTTCCAACGAAATAAAGAAAAACCATCCTGAACGGACTATTATATCTGTCAGCAGTGAAACATTTACGAATGAACTAATTGCGGCAATATCCTCTAGGACCATCGATGCTTTCCACAACAAATACCGGAAAGCCGATATCCTTTTGGTTGACGATATCCAGTTTATTTCCGGCAAGGAAAGTACACAGGAAGAGTTCTTCCATACCTTTAATGAATTATTCCTCGTAGGCAAACAAATTGTCTTAACTTCCGACCGTCCGCCAAAAGATATTAAAACATTGGAGGACCGTCTCAAAAGTCGTTTTGAATCCGGCCTTCTTACCGACATCTCCCCGCCAAACTTTGAAACAAGAATTGCCATTATCAACCGTAAAGCAGATCTTTTACAAATAGAGATTCCACCGGATGTCACAGAATTTATTGCCAACCGGTTGAAAACAAACATCCGTCAACTTGAAGGGGCTGTAAAAAAGCTCAAAGCGTACAAGCTTCTTGCCGGCTCCCCTCCCTCTATTACAGTGGCACAGACGGTTATAAAAGAAATTTTAAACGATAACCAGCCTGTCCCGGTTACGGTTGAACGCATCATGGAAGAGGTCGCCAAAACATACTCTGTTACGGTTGATGATCTCCGTTCTAAAAAACGAAGCCAGCCTCTTTCTTATGCCCGTCAGGTTGCGATTTATATTATTAAGGAAGTAACCCAGATGTCGCTGGATCTGATCGGCAATGAATTCAGCGGACGAGATCATTCTACCGTTTCCTATGCTTTAAAACAAGTTGAACAGCAGATTTCTACCAACGCACATCAAAAAGCGATCATTGACGATATCATTAAAAATATCCAGAATAAATAAAGCTGTCTGTTTTTTTCAACAGGTCTGTTTTCAACAAATAAAAAAGGGAAAAAGCCGCTCAGAAAGGTTTTCAACTTTTTCAACAGAGTTTTCAACATTCTCTGCACATTCAACTGTTCAAAAGTTTAGAACTGCTTGATTGATTTTTTCTTTCCACAATTCATACCGAAGAATAAACGCTATTTTCACAGGCAAAAAATCCGGAAAAAGCCGATAAACATCGCGTTTATTTGATTTGTCCACCTTTTCCACACCCCCTATTACTACGACTACTATATATTTATATTTTATTATGATAATGATGATATATAATAAAATATAATCCGGACAAAAACCGAACAAACAACGAATCAGAACACACTTACTTAGCGGAGGCTGTTTTTTATGAAATTTTCTTGTGAAAAAACCCTTTTATGCGAAGCTATCAACAATGTCCTTCCAGCTGTTTCTGCAAAATCAACGCTTGTTGCATTGGAAGGTATTTTGGTTCATTGCAAAAATGGGATATTGCGTTTGACAAGCTATAATTTAGAGTTAGGTATTTCTAAAAATATCTCTGTAAACGAAGAAGAAGAAGGCGCTGTCATTTTAAACGCCTCCCTTCTTTCCAATATCGTAAATAAGATGCCTAACGGGATCGTAAGCATCAATTGTGATGAAAAATTATTGACCGTCATTTCCTGTGCAGATGTTGAGTTTACTATATTGGGGATAGACGCTATGGAATTTCCTGATATCCCATCTGTAGAAAATGGAACTACTTTTTCTCTTTCTTCTTTCCTTTTACGAAATATGATTTCGCAAACTTTATTTGCCGTAGCTCAAAATGATCAAAATCCGGTCCATACCGGTTCTCTATTTGATATTGCAGACGGTGTTCTCAATGTCGTATCAGTAGACGGTTATCGGTTGGCTATGCGGACTGAAAAAATCAATATCGAAGATACTTTAAAATTTGTTGTTCCCGGCAAGACACTCGGTGAAATCGTAAAGCTTCTTTCAAAACTATCAGCCGAAGACGATGAAGAACAGGTTGAAATCAGTGTTTCATCTAAGCATATTTGCTTTTCAGCAGGTGGTTATGTTATGGTATCCCGCCTCTTAGAAGGGGAATTTATTAATTATCGCAATGCTATCCCCAAAGAAAGCCTGACCAATGTTGTCATAGAAACCAAACCCTTTTTAGATAGTATCGGCCGCGCCTCCATTATTATTAATGAGCGTGCGAAAAGCCATATTCGCTGCACATTTTTAGAAAACGAAGTCAAGTTGTTCTGCGAAACGCCTCTTGGGAAAATAAACGACACGGTTCCGGCTTCTTGTGATGGCCCTGAGGTTGTGATCGGCTTCAATAACCGATATATGGCGGATGCCTTGAAGGCAAGCGAATGCGAAAAGCTTAAAATTGAAATGAATGGGCCAATATCCCCTATGAAGCTTGTTCCGCTGGACGATGACAGCTTTTTATTCTTGGTATTGCCTGTTCGTTTAAAATCATAACAGAGGGTTTCAGATGAAAGAAGAATGCATAACAATCCATACACCATATATAAAACTGGATCAGTTTTTAAAATTCTGTGGTGTTACGGATACCGGCGGCATATCCAAACAACTGATTGCAGACGGTCTCGTCTGTGTAAATGGAGAAATCTGTACAATGCGCGGTAAGAAATTGAGAAATGGGGACATTGTTTCTTTTAAAGAGCGATATTTTCGTATAAAAGGTGAGAACGAGTGAGACTGTTAAGCCTTACTTTAACAGATTACCGTAATATATCCACACTTTCCTTCCATCCGGATGAATGTGTCAATGTCATATGTGGAGAGAATGCGCAGGGAAAGACCAATATGGTTGAGGCGATATGGCTTTTAACGGGAAACCCATCCTTCCGCGGTGCAAAAACAGGGGATCTGATTCAATTTCATAAAAAATATGCAAAAATAGAAGCTGCGTACTTAGACCGAGCTCGAAAACAAGAACTTTCGTATGTCATAGGTACGAAAAAGGAAATTCGCCTAAACGGCGTATTGCTGAAAAACAGCAATGAGCTATGCGGCAATTTTTTAGCAGTTGTTTTTTCCCCAACCCATCTTTCTCTCGTAAAAGAGGGCCCTTCTAACAGAAGACGTTTTATCGATATTGCTATTTCACAATTGAGACCCCAGTATAAAGCTTATCTCATGCGTTATGAAAAATTATTGGAACAGCGAAATGCTTTGTTAAAAAATGCAGCTGTTTATCAGAATCTTGCAGAAAATATAGCGGTTTGGGATGAGCAAATTGCATCGATCGGGACGATTTTGACGATTTACCGATGCGACTATGTAGATCGGCTGAGAAAAGCAGCATCAAGAATTTATGAAGGCTTATCCGGCGGCCGTGAAAAACTGTCAATCACATATGCATCTACTGTATTTGAAGATCCTTTTCTTATCAAAACATATGACCGTAAATGGGTGTCACAATACCGGGAAAAGCTAACCGCTGCGTTTGATTCTGATTGCAGGCAAGGTTTTACAGAAAATGGGCCGCACCGCGATGATTTGGTTTTACAGTTAGATGGAAATTCAGCAAGAATATTCGGCTCACAAGGTCAGCAAAGAAGTTGTGTGATTGCATTAAAGCTTGCAGAAGCGCAAGTTTTAAAGGCGGCAGCAAAAGAAGAACCAGTTATGCTGTTAGACGATGTAATGAGTGAATTGGATCACAGCAGACAGCAATATATATTAAATAATTTGAATGGAATGCAGGTTTTTATAACATGCTGCGAACCTTCCCAGCTTGGCGGCTTAAAGCAAGGAAAGGCATTTTGCATGGAAAACGGTTCTATAGACGGATGGAAATAGAAGGAGAAAAAGTATGTATCTTCATCTTGGTCAGGAAGTCGTAGTAAAATACCGCGATATAATCGGGATTTTCGATTTAGAAAAAGCGACGCTTTCCAAAAAGACAAAAGATTTTCTTGCACACGCAACAAAAGAGGGACGGGTTATTACAGTTTCCTATGAAATGCCGAAAGCCTTTATTGTTACGATACAGGACGGAAAAACGATAGTGTATATTTCACAAATATCAGCGGCTACGCTAAAAAAACGTGCTTCGCAATAAAGAAGCAAAGGGATTGCAGAAAATGGCTGCTGCTGTCTGGAGTGGAAAGAAAACGGAGGTAAAAAGAGTGGAGCAAAACCCGAATAAAAATGAGCATTATGGTGCTGAGGAAATACAGGTTTTGGAAGGCCTTGAAGCAGTCAGAAAACGCCCGGGAATGTATATCGGTTCGACCGGTCCAAAGGGGCTGCATCATCTGGTATATGAAATCGTAGATAATGCGATTGATGAAGCGTTGGCTGGCTACTGTGATCGTATTGACGTTGAAATTTTACCCAACGATGTAATACGGGTAGTAGATAATGGGCGCGGTATTCCAACTGGTATTCATCCCAAAGAAGGTATATCGGCCGCTACCGTTGCATATACCGTGCTGCATGCAGGCGGGAAATTCGGCGGAGGCGGATATAAAATGTCCGGTGGCTTACATGGCGTCGGTGCATCGGTAGTAAATGCTTTAAGCGAATGGTTAGACCTTACTGCGTATGATGGAAAAAATATTCATTTTCAGCATTTTGAACGCGGCCATTACGAAAAGCCAATGGAAATTATCGGTCAGACAGACCGTACCGGCACAGAGGTTGTGTTTAAGGCGGATCCCGAAATTTTTGAGGATACTTGTTATGATTATGAAACGCTTTTGACAAGGCTGCGTGAACAGGCTTTTTTAAACGCAGGTATTCGGATTATAATAAAAGATTTGCGGGATAAAAATGAACCGGTAGAAGAAATACTGCATTATGAAGGCGGCATAAAAAGCTTTGTGAATTTTATTCATAAGCGGCGCCAGCTTGAAGTTCTGCATGATGATGTAATTTATCTTTATAAAAAAGAAAACGATGCAATTTTAGAAATTGCGATGCAGTATAATGACAGCTATAATGAATTGATCCTGTCATTCGCAAACAATATCCATACGGTTGAAGGCGGATTCCATGAATTAGGCTTTAAAAACGCCCTAACCCGTGTATTCAATGACTATGGAAGAAAATACGGCCTTCTTAAAGAATCGGATAAAAACTTGAGCGGTGAAGACGTACGCGAAGGATTAACCGCCATTATCAGCATTAAGCTGACAGAATGCGAATTTGAGGGACAGACAAAAACAAAGCTGGGCAATGTAGAGGCCCGTGCGTTGGCTGAAAAATTGGTTTCCAGTCAGCTTATGGCCTACTTTGAGGAAAATCCATCCATTGCACGTACTATTTTTGACAAAGCGACGACGGCGCAGCGTGCAAGAGAAGCTGCAAGAAAAGCACGTGATCTTACCAGAAGGAAAACTGCCCTTGAAACGGCGTCACTGCCTGGAAAATTGGCTGATTGCCAAGAACGCGACCCTGCCTTAACAGAAATCTATATTGTCGAGGGCGATTCGGCGGGCGGTTCAGCAAAACTTGGGCGGGATCGTCGATATCAAGCGATACTGCCGCTTTGGGGAAAAATGCTGAACGTTGAAAAAGCACGTCTTGACAAGGTGTATGGCAATGAAAAACTGATGCCGGTTGTAACCGCACTTGGGACAGGAATCGGAGAAGACTTTGATCTTACAAAGCTTCGGTATGGAAAAGTTGTTATTATGGCGGATGCTGATGTCGACGGATCTCATATTCGGACGCTGCTTTTAACATTCTTTTTCCGTTTTATGCGCCCTCTCGTCGATGCAGGTCATATTTTTATTGCGCAGCCGCCCTTATTTAAACTCTCACGCGGAAAGCAGGTCCGTTACGCTTATGATGATTTGGAGCGGAACCGCTTTATTGACGAACTTGGAGGGGAAAACCACAGTAAAGTGGATGTGCAGCGCTATAAAGGCCTTGGAGAAATGGATCCCGAACAGCTTTGGGAGACAACGCTGAATCCGGAAAACCGCGTTATGATACAGGTTACAATGGAAGATGCACAGCGTGCTGATGAAATTTTTACAATCCTTATGGGTGATAAAGTCCAGCCGCGCAGAGAATTTATTGAAAAAAATGCAAAATATGCAAGCAATCTAGATATTTAAGAGGTGTGCCTGTGAACGAATTAAAAGAAAAAGAAGAGATTTCAGCAAAACCTGAAGAAACAAATCAAGAAAATAGTGAATCTGAACCGATCTTAGAAGAAGAGATAGCAAAGCCAAATGCAGCGGCCATTCATGCTGGTGTGACGGGAGAACAATACGATATGGAACCGGCGACACCGGAGCAGGATGCCGATGTTTTTGAGGGCGAGGACGCAATTCGTATTGCATATTCCTTTACTGGTGAAGAAATTAAGGAAGGGCTTCAAGTATTTCAGCGGGAAACGATGTTTAAAAAGAATATGATCTATACGTTGATATTGGCAGCCTTTTTTGGTGTTTATTCCTTCAGTGCATTTCAGAATGAACCGAATGCTTTGACAATTTTTATTTGCATTATGTGTATTTCGGTTATTGGATTTATTTGGTATATGCCGTGGAACCATCGCCGCTTGATAGCACGCGCTATCGATCAGTCGCAAGACCCGTTATCCTTTGTAATGCTGATTTATCCCAACGGAATCCGGATCAACGAAGAAAAAGGCTCGTGTTCCATGAAATTTGGAAAAGAAATCAGCAAAATAGCAGAAACAGCAAAAGCGTTTCTTTTTTTCTCGGGAAAAGAGCGGTTATTTGTATTGCCGAAGCGTTTTGTGGAGGAAGAAGAAACGGTGCGTGACCGGTTGAAAAATGGAATAGGCGAAAAATATATAGTGCGGATTAAAGCAGACAAGAAATGATTTCGGTGTGTCTGCAAAAGCGGCCCTCCTGTTTTAAAAAGAGCAGGATTATCAAAAAATGAGGTGAAATACGTTTGGAAATAAAAGAAGAAGGCAGGCTGATTCTGCGCGATATCGAAAAAGAGATGCGGAAATCATTTATTGAGTATTCCATGTCTGTTATTGTGTCACGCGCCCTGCCGGATGTTCGTGATGGACTGAAACCGGTACATAGAAGAATTCTTTATACAATGTATGAAAACGGCTTGACCCCCGATAAAGCGTATCGCAAGTGCGCCGATACGGTCGGTTCCGTTTTGGGACGTTACCATCCGCATGGCGATGCGTCGGTTTATGATGCGCTGGTACGTCTGGCACAGGATTTCTCCCTTCGTTATCCTTTGGTAGACGGCCATGGCAATTTTGGTTCCGTTGACGGTGATCCGGCTGCTGCATACCGTTATACAGAAGCGCGTATGAGTAAAATATCTCTCGATATGCTTACAGATATTGAGAAGGATACTGTCGATTTTACATCAAACTATGATGATCGACTGAAAGAACCGGCTGTCCTCCCTTCCAGATTTCCAAATCTGTTGGTGAATGGTTCTACCGGTATTGCCGTCGGTATGGCGACCAATATCCCGCCGCATAATCTTCGGGAAGTGATCAATGGAATAGAATTGCTGATAGATAATCCGGATGCCTCTCTGCCGGAATTGATGGAATGCATCAAAGGGCCCGACTTCCCTACCGCTGGTATCATCATGGGCCTGTCCGGTATACGGGCTGCTTATGCAACGGGCCGCGGGAAAATTATCCTTCGGGCACGTGCAGAGATACAGGAAATGAAAAATAGCCGGTTCCGTATCGTGGTAACGGAACTTCCGTATATGGTTAACAAGGCACGCCTGATAGAGAGTATTGCCGATCATGTAAAAAATAAAAGGATTGAAGGGATTTCTGATCTGCGCGATGAATCTGACCGGAATGGCATGCATTTTGTCATTGAATTAAAGAGGGACGCCAATCCGCAGGTAGTATTAAACCGTTTGTACAGCTATACACAGATGCAGGAAACAGTCGGCGTCATTATGCTTGCACTGGTGGACGGACAGCCCAAAATCCTGACGTTGAAAGAATGTCTTTCACAGTATATTCATTTCCAGTCACAGGTTATCCGCCGAAGGACAGAATTTGATTTAAAAAAAGCGAAAGAGCGCGAACATATACTGGAAGGATTGAAGATTGCTTTAGATTTTATTGACGAAGTGATCTCCATTATCCGTGCTTCTAAAGACCAGCCTAATGCAAAATTAAATTTGATGGAGCGTTTTGGCCTTTCTGAAGCGCAGGCAACTGCTATTGTACAGATGCAGCTTGGCCGTCTTTCTGGTTTAGAGCGTCAAAAAATTGAAGATGAACTTTCTAATCTCCGTGCCCGGATTAAAGAACTTACGGATATTCTTTCCGATGAGCGGCTGGTTATGGAGATACTAAAAAAAGAGATTACTGAAATCCGCGATAAATATGGGGATGACCGGCGGACTGAAATCCAACAAGTAAGCGGAGAAGTCGATATTGAAGACTTGATACCGGAAGAGGAGTGTGTCGTCACCCTTACGCATTTTGGTTATATCAAGCGTCAGCCAGTGGATACGTATAAATTACAAAAGCGCGGCGGGCGCGGCGTAGCGGGAATGAAACACCGCGAAGAGGATTTTGTCGAGGAGCTCTTTATTTCTTCTACGCATGAAAATGTTTTGTTTATCACAAACAAAGGCCGGATGTATAAGCTGAAATGCTATGAAATTCCGGAAGGTGGAAGAACTGCACGCGGTGCAAATATTGTAAATTTGCTGCCATTAGAAGGTGACGAAAAAATTGCATACATGATAAAAGTACGCGAATTTGATGAAGATCATTTTCTGGTTATGGCTACGCGTGACGGCTATATCAAACGCACATCGCTGGAAGCCTACCGCAATGTGAGAAAAAACGGCCTGATTGCCATTACGCTGAATGAAGGGGATGAACTTGCATCAGCACGTTTGACCGATGGTGTAAGCGAACTTCTATTGGCAACGGAAAACGGAATGTGCATACGTTTTGATGAACAGCAGGTACGGCCAATGTCCCGTACGGCACGCGGTGTGCGCGGAATAAAGCTGCGGAATGGCGACCGAGTTATTAGTATGGCCCGCATCAGGAAAGGTGCATATGTAATGACCGTAACAGAACTTGGGCAAGGGCGGCGGACGGAAATAGCAGAGTATCGTCCACAGGCACGCGGCGGTTTTGGCAAAATCAATTATAAGCAGATTGAAAAGCACGGAAAGGTTGCCGGCGTACGTGTTGTAGATGAAGACGAAGATTTGATCTTGATTGCGGATGACGGTATCATAATCCGTATTCGTGTAAGCGATGTCAATGTGATGTCCCGGTATGCATCCGGTGTCCGCGTTATGCGTCTTTCTGAAGGGAGTAAAGTTGTCACTTTTGCACGTGCGGAGCATGATGAAGAGGAAGAAACAGAAAAAGTAGAACAGTCTACAGAGGAAGAAGCAGATGCATCTGAAGTAGAGCGTCTTGAAAAAGAACTTGCAGCCGAAGACGCTGATGCAGACGCAGAATAAGTAAGGAGCATATCGTTGGTAAAATTAAGAATCCTTCTGTAAATATAAGCTTTTTACAGGAGGATGAAGGAATGTATAGTATTCAAATAAAAGATATTGTTTCACGAGGGAAAGAAGGCTTGTTTTCCCTATATCGTTCGGTTGGATGGATAAACTATTGCAATACTCCACATATGCTGGAAAAAGCCTATGAGAATTCTTTATGCGCCCTTGGCGCCTACAGTGGAAATAGGCTAATCGGTGTGATACGGGCGGTTGGGGATGGATACTCCATTTTATATATTCAGGATCTCATCGTATCACCTTCTTTTCAAAGGATGGGGATCGGCAGTTTACTGTTAAAAAAACTGATAGAAAGGTTTCCCGATGTATATCAGACGGTGCTGTTGACCGATCATCAACCAGATACGATCCGCTTTTATCAAACAAATGGTTTTTCTATAGCAGATCAAGTGGGTTGCACCGGTATGCTTCGTATAAAGAATAAATAACAGAAAAGTTGCCCCGGAATGTGCTATCCGCACACTCCGGGGCAACTTATTTTACATCAAAGGGGATTTTATATTATTTGAGCGGTCTAAAAGGATGCATTGTTTTATCTTTAAATCAGAACCGGTCAGGTGAATACGGGTTATAGGGATGCTTGCCAGAACAGAGAGCAGTAATCAGGGGGGCCGACAAAAGTGCTGTTGTCAATTCATCCGGCGAAGAAGGCAGAGAGATAAGCAGCCTACCCGCTTGCCCACTTTCCAAAATAGGGCCGATTGTAGGCAAGCCGTCTTTTGTTGCATGATAGAGCTGACTGGCTCGTCTATCTGGAAAAACCGGCCTTGTCCCGCAGAGCATCTCATGGCAGCGCGATTCAAGCAATTCAAAACGGTGTGTCTGACGCGGTGATTTGGAGAACAGTGCATTTTCCGTACAAAAAGCTATAACACGATCGTCTTCTGACGTACAAAAATGAAACGGATGATTTAGAAAAAAAACAGATGCTTTCGATCCATAGCCGGAGAAGTCGGAACAAGGTGTAGATGCAGATGCGTAAAAACGCCGCCTAATGCGGGAGTCATTTTCAAGATCTACAAGGAAAGGCTGCGTCAATATAAGAAATTTTGCCGATATATACCGGCCGGTTGATGTTTCAATGCGATAGCGTCCTTTTTCCTGATGGATATCCTGAATTTCTGTCTGTTCGTAAATGCGGGCGCCGTTTTGTTTGGCACAGGCAGCATAGTGCTGACTCATACGGACAGGATCAACTGCGGTAGAGCCATTGGGGAGAAAGACGGCGCGCTGCGCGGAAAAGGAATATTTTTCCCGAAGGATATCGGAATCCAGCAAAACGGTTTTTAGCCCATTATGCTTTCTCAGCCTGTATTCTTCTTCAATAATACGGTCATCTTTGTCGTCATCTGAACAAATCAGGATATCGCGTCTGGCAAATGGTATCCCGTTTTCCGACGCCTCTTTTTCCAATTGATCCGCCGCAAGAGCAAAATCCCGAAAAGCGGCAATCGCGGTTTCCATATTTGTCTTTTTGGATAAAATACCAAGCCTCAAAAAACCGGATAAAAATGTAGCAGGAATGGCACAGGCACTTTCATTCCCTATTGGCTGTGCGGAGAGGAGAACGGTATCAATACCGTTTTTGGAAAGAGAAGCAGCAATAGCACATCCGGTTATTGTACCGCCGACAACCACCGCTTCACAGTGGCAGGAAGAAGACAGCCACGGATACTGTGCGGGCGGTTCTTTTTCGCACAGTGGGCTCAAGCTGTTGTTTAACAAGAAAGCGCCTCCTCTTGTATTTATGGAGATTATTGTGTTTTAAATATATCTTTGGCCGGGCATATGCTTTTTATTCATTACACAAAGAAAGGAAAAACAGCTTGCAAAATAATTTAGAATATGTTTAGATAAAGAAACAACATGCAAAGAAAACCGGAGGGATTGTGTGATGGCATATATCAGAAATCGAACGGAATTGTTAACGGGGTGTCAGGAAAGCAAAGAATGGTCCCCTGAAATTGATCTGCAATATGATTTTGTTATCGTTTACGGTATAGATGATCAAATGCCGGAAAGAATACAAAAATTTCGGGAAAAAGGCTACATTGTACATGTCATGACGGGGTGCGCATGGGGAGAATATCAAGATTATTTGAATGGAAAGTGGGATGGCCGTACACATTGGGATGAAAGTCAGACTGATCGGGAAGGAAATCCAATTTTACATGGAATAGAGGTACCGTATCTTGTACCTAGCGTCTCTTTTTCAAATTACCTTTCAAAGCGGCTTGAAGCTGCAATAGACGCAGGAGCAGAAGCAATCCATTTAGAAGAACCGGAATTTTGGGATAATGGCGGATATTCAGAGGCTTTTAAACAGGAGTACCGCCTATTCTATGGAGAAGAATGGGTAGCCCCCCATACTTCTTTGGAAGCGCGATATCGTTCTTCCCGCTTAAAAGTTTGGCTTTATCGCAGATTGATTAGCCGTGTAAGTGAATCTGTTAAGGAATACGGAATGAAACAGTATGGAAAGCGGATTGCTTTTTATGTGCCAACACACAGCCTGATTAATTATACACAATGGAAAATTTTGAGTCCGGAGGCGACGCTTCTTGACATACCTACTGTTGATGGCTATATCGCACAGATTTGGACCGGTACCAGCCGTACAGCAAATGTATATGCCGGAAAATATGAGGAACGGACATTCGAAACGGCGTTTTTGGAGTATGGGGTTATGCAGGAACTTGTCCGTACAACGGGAAGAAAAATGTGGTTTTTACATGATCCAGTTGAGGATTTTCCTGAATATACATGGGAGGATTTTCGTAGCAACTACTTAAAAACAGTTGCAGCCTCCTTAATGCATCCAGAGGTTTATACATATGAGGTTTGTCCATGGCCGACACGTGTCTTTCATGGGATTTATCCAAAAAAAATGGAGCTGAAAAGCGGAATGGCTCCCGGAGAAGAGATGGAAGGAGCCAAAAGGATTCCCCAAAGCTACGCTTCCCTTTTATCTGCCATAACACAGCTTTTAGGCGACATGGAGCAGAAGGAAAATAAATTTGTCGGCACTTTTCCGAAAACAGGGATTTTTATTTCAGACAGTGCATTGTATCAACGCACTTTTCCAGATGAATTTTCTTCTTCAAAGGAAGGTGTTGAAGAACTCAATAGTAAACTGCTTTCTCTTCTTCTTAAATCAGAGGAACAGGAAATACAAGCGGAAAAAAGCCGTACGCTTATGAGAGAAATCGGATGCAATAAAGCACGGTTTTACGATTATATTGCATCTGCGGCATTTCCACAATTTTTTGGTTTAGCTATGCCGCTGATCAAGTGCGGCGTACCGGCACGCCCAGTACAATTGGAAAACATCAAAAAAGATCCAGATTATTTAAACATGTATCAGCTGCTGATATTAAGTTATGAATATATGAAGCCGAATTCACCTGATTTTCATTTTGCTTTGTCCGAATGGGTACAAAACGGCGGCGCACTTTTATACGTAGGAGACGGATCGGATCCATATCACGGCGTCCCGTCTTGGTGGAATACAGGAAAGAAAAAGGACAAGACACCAGCAGAGCACTTATTTCGCAGTATGGGGCTCCCCTATTCGCCTTGTGATGGAATTTATCCTTATGGAAAGGGATATATTGCGGTATATTCCGTCTCTCCTGCCAGCATTACGCTCAGTGAAAAAGCCGCTCAGCAGTATAGAGATAGAGTGCACCAGCTTGCTGCAACAGCTGGATATCCTTTTGCGGATCAAAACTTCTTCTGCATGCATCGCGGCCCTTACCGTATAGTAAATGTAATGAAAGAAAGCGCATCCGAAGCGCCGCTTTCTTTAAAAGGCCTTTATTGCGACCTGCTTACAACAGATTTTTCGATTGTGACCGAAAAAACGCTGTTTCCCGGAGAAAACAGCATTTTATTTGATTTTTCAGAAATAGAAAAGGAAAAATCAAAAATTATCGGGACATCTGCGCGCATTTTTTCTTTTTCTTGTACGGAGAGAGAAGCCTCCCTTACAGCAAAAGCGGCGGGCGGCATTACAGCAAAGATCCGTATACGGCTTCCCTTTCCCGTACAGAACGTTAAAGCAACAGATGATAAAGATCAAAATGTGGATGTTTGCTGTAAATGGGATACGCAAAGCCGCAGCGCATTGCTGTCTTATAAAAGCAAAAACCAAATAGTCAAAATACGCATTTTATCTTAAAGAAATTCAGGAAGAATTTAAGTGTTTTATTGGAACATCAATTTTTCAAATATAAAAGAATATTGCTGTGGAAAAGCAAATTTTTTATAGGCAAAGAGAAAATTTCTTCTTGACAAAGGTAAGGAGAAGGAATACGCTTAATCAAAAAGAGAACCGAATTTATAAACAAGGGAGGGCAGATTGTGTGGAATACTATTCAGAGCCTGCAAAAAAGATTCCGATTTATGGAAATTATGATGTTGTAGTAGCAGGTGGAGGATGTGCAGGGTTTGCCGCAGCAGTTGCAGCGGCAAGGGCCGGCGCGAAAACACTGATTATTGAGCAGTTCCCTTTTTTTGGCGGCACGGCAACAGCATCTTTAATGGCCACAATTGTAGGGATCCGCAATCAGGTAAAACCGGATGACTTACAGGTTTGCAAAGGGATTGGCGAAGAGCTGATCCTGAATTTGATTGCACAGGGCGGCGCAGAGCATTCAAAAAACTCTTATGAATCGGCTAAAAGAAGTGATAAAAAAGGCGATCTTTCTTATAATTATGCTTTTGATACAGAGATCTTTAAGAAAGTAACGCTTGATATGGTTATCGAAGCGGGATGCGAAATCTTATTTCATACTTATTTTGCTGATACGATTGTAGACGATGGATGTGTAAAGGGTATCATAATAGAGAATAAATCAGGCAGACAGGCGGTTTTAGCAAAGGTTGTGGTTGATGCGACCGGTGACGGCGATGTTGCAGCTCGGGCAGGCGCGGCTTTTTGGCAAACCAAAGGAAATGAGGCACCGCGGCTTTTTGATGCAATGATGTATAAAATCAGCGGATTTGATCCAGACACAGATTTTCCAGGAGGCCTTTTTGGAAATGAACTTGTCCTTTGGGGACCCGCTACGACAGGACGGGATGCAACAGACGCACGTGAACTGACAGATATGGAAATAGAGACGCGTCAGGCTGTATTTCAACATTTGGAAAAATTAAAGGAGGATCGGCCTGACTTAAAAAATGCACGCATCACAGACACCGGCGTTTTGCTTGGCATCCGGCAGACGCGTTTCATTAAAGGCGTGTATACGCTAACCGGTGATGACGTTTTAGAAGGGGCAGCTTTTCCAGACTGTAGGTTTGTCAATGATGTGTTACAGATTAAGGGAAGCGAATAAGACCTGCTT
>ERZ1643249.1011-NODE-1011-length-29337-cov-5.717642_pt1 | contig 29337 bp, 26 predicted proteins | sample MGYA00579263_ERZ1643249 | MGnify/ENA primary metagenome ERZ1643249 (study PRJEB29033, sample SAMEA4952264) | chicken gut metagenome | biome: Broiler Chicken; feature: Gastrointestinal Tract; material: Caecum | place: Ireland | collected 2018 | study: Broiler...
ATATGATTTTATTTGTAAGTGGTAGAACAGATATTGTTGCTTTTTATACAGAGTGGTTTATGAAAAAAATAGAAGAAGGATTTGTAATGGTTCGTAATCCTTTTAATCCAAAATTAGTTAGTAAAATTGATTTTAATAATGTTGATATGATTATGTTTTGCACTAAAAATCCATTACCAATTATTCCTTATTTAAATAAAATAAATAAACCAATGCTTTTTCATGTAACCCTTACTCCTTATAAAAAAGATATAGAACCAAATGTTATAGACAAAACTAAAATAATCGAAGGTATTAAAGAAATATCTAAAATTATTGGTGTTAATAATGTAGTTGTTAGATATGATCCTATATTAATAAATACTAAATATACTGTAGATTATCATAAAAGAGCATTTAAAAGAATGTGTGAACTTTTAAAGGGATATGTTAAAACTATAATAGTATCATTCCTCGATAATCATAAAAATGTAGAGAAGAATTATGCATTTATTAAACCCATTCCTTTAACAGAAGAGATGTATAAAGAAATTGGTGAGTCTTTTAGTAAGATAGCAAAAGATAATGGAGTGATAGTACAAACTTGTTTTGAAGAACATAATTTAGTAGAATATGGTTTTGTTAAAGGGGACTGCTTATCCCAAGATTTAGCTCTTAAAATGACTGACAAAAAATTTCCAATCCAAAAGTTGCGGAAGGGGAATTTATGTAGTTGTGTGCAAATGGTTGATATTGGAGCTTATAATACTTGCAAACACTTATGTAAATATTGTTATGCCAATTATAATGAATCAGATGTATATAAAAATAAAAAATTACATAATCCGAGTTCTCCTTTATTAATTGGTGAATTACAAAGTTATGATATAATTAAAGAGAGATTTAAATAATAGTATAAATTTCTCTTTTTTTATTTAAACTAGTAATAGTGATAATTATGTTGAGAGATTATAATAAAAAAAGAAATTTTAATAAAACTAAAGAGCCGATAGGGAAAAAATCAAAAAAACATAAAACTTTACGGTTTTGTATTCAACATCATATTGCCAGAAAAGATCATTATGATTTTAGATTAGAGTGGAATGGGGTACTTAAGAGTTTTGCTATTCCTAAAGGTCCTTCATATAATCCAAAAGATAAAAGACTTGCTATAATGGTTGAAGATCATCCGCTAGACTATGCGAATTTTGAAGGCATCATCCCTAAAGGGGAATATGGTGGTGGTACAGTAATGCTTTGGGATTATGGTAAGTGGAAGCCAATAAAAAATACTGAACCAGACTTTAAAAATGGTCCAATTAAATTTGAGATAATGGGCAAGAGAATTAAAGGTTTATGGACTTTAGTAAAAATAGAAGAAGATAATTGGTTACTTATTAAGGATATTGATGAATATCATTTATATAATAACATAAATAAATTTAATACTAGTATTAAAACTGGTAGAACAATGGCTGAAATTGCTGATATATCAACAAGTATTAATCTTACTAACCCTGATAAAATAATTTTTGATAACCCCAAAATTACTAAAGAAGAAATCTTTAATTACTATAAAGTAGTAGCTAGCAGAATGATTCCTTTAATTAAAGATAGGTTAATTAGTACAGTTAGAGCTCCGGGTGGTATTAAAAATGGGACATTTTATAAAAAACATATGGAAAATATAGATGGCTATTTAGGTTGTAAAAAGATAAAAGGGGAAGACTATTATTATATTAAAGATACACTAGGGATACTCTCGGAAGTCCAAATGAATAGCTATGAATTTCATATCTGGGGTAGCATTGTAGATGATTTAAATCATCCAGATATATTAGTTTTTGATTTAGATCCTGATGAACATTTAAGTTTAGCAAAATTAAGAATGGGAGTAAAAGATTTAAAGAAAATACTCGATGAATATAATTTAAAATCATACCTTAAAACCAGTGGAGGTAAAGGTTATCATATAATTGTTCCAATTGCAGGTATTACCTGGAGAGAAGCAAGAATGATTTCTAAAAATATTGCGAAATTAATGAGCGCCAAATGGCCGGAGAAATACACAAGTAATATTAAGAAAAATAAAAGAAAAGGTAAAATGTTTATTGATTGGCAGAGGAATATTAAAGGTTCTACTAGTGTTGCACCATATTCCTTAAGACTAAAAGATAAACCAAGAGTATCAATGCCTATAAAATGGAGTGAACTTGATAAAGTAAAACCAGATGATATAACAATGTCTGAAGCGATAAAAAGATTAAAAAATAAAAACCCCTGGGAGGATTTATTTAGTTAAAACTTTAATTAGTATTTTATCATGGATGTTTTGAATAAATACATAAATATTAACAGATTTATTAAGTATTAACTCTTTTATTAAAATGAGTAGAACTCCTATAAGAAATAGTGTAATACTTATAGCTATTTCATCTTCTATAAAATTATATACTCCAACAATCATTAAAATTATGCCAATATAATTAATTAAATTTTCAAATACTTCAAGTAAAAATATAAATATTAAAGTAAAGGCTTTAATTATAAAAAATACTAAATAATTAATAATAACAATTATTGTTTTTAAAAACTTTATTCCCAATTTATCTTTACCAAAATTTAAATAAGTCATTAAAAATTGCCATCTTGTTACATAGGATTCAGAATAATTTTCCTTATATTCTTCTTTTTTAGCAGAATAACTTGTAGAATCATTAGAGTATGTTTTAGAGTGATTTATATCATTAAGTAGTTTATCATACTCACTTCTTTTATCATCATCAAGTAATGTTTCTTTAGCTTCATTTAAACTAATAATTATTTTACTTGCCTCATCACTCTTATTAACATCAGGGTGATATTTTTTTACCATGTCCCGATATGCTTTTTTAATTTCTTCTTTAGTAGCATCTTTTTTTACTCCAAGTAATTCATAAAAATCCATCATAACAAATCACAAATATATATTACCATAATTTTGGTAATAAAAAAAGTTGATTTTAATTTATATATTTGATATATTATTGGTGAGTTAAATATTTAACTCATCTGATTTAAATATTTTTATATGACCGAATTATGTATTTGGAAAAAGTATAGGATATGTTTAATAGTAATGTTTATTAGTTTATTAAACATAAGGAGGTTATATGAAAAAGATTGATGCATATTTAAATCAGTATAAATCAAAGAATTTTAATGAATTGCTTTTTTCATTTATTGATTTAGGTAATCATAAAGATTCAGAGATTTATAAACTAGCAGGTATAGATAGAAAATTGTTTTCTAAAATACGGTGTAACAAGAATTATATTCCAAGTAGGAATGTAGTTATCAAGTTAGGACTTGCTTTAAAATTAAATCGGTATGATTTTAATAAATTATTAAATAGTGCCGGTTATAGTTTGCGAAGTAATAATAATTTTGATTTAGTTGTTAGTTACTGTCTAGATAACCATATTTATGATACTGATACCATAAATGACTATCTATTTACCTATGCAAATGCTGTTTTATAACAGTATTTTTTTGTCGCTTTAAAAGCGACCACTTTTTATATTGCATATAATATAATAGTTATGCAAAGAGAAAAAAAGACACATACAGCAAAAAGAAAATATTAGTAAAATTGGAAAAAGTTAATTGAAGTGTCTTGTTTAAAGCCACAGACAGCAGAGTATATTTATTTGGCTAATAAAAAGAAAATGACTGATTATCATTATTTCGTGGCTTGTTTCTTTGCGTAATGGAGAGGTTATTATGGATTTATTAAGTGGTTTAAAGAAAAATAATACTATTTTTAATACTAAAGGATCTAAATATTATGCAACTAGTTATAATGCTAACTTAGATGTTTTTGCTATGATGACAAGGTTTAATAGAACTGATGATATAATCAATAAATTTCAATTAGCAATTGATGAAGATGAAAATCTAGCATTAGCTAATTTATTATATATTTTAGATATTAGAAATGGTAAAGGGGAAAGAAGATTATTTAAAACTATTTATAAAGACTTATGTCTAAATTATTCTGCTTTAGCATTGCGTATTTTACCTTTTATTAGTGAATTAGGTCGTTTTGATTATGTCCTAGAAGGTATAAATACATCAGTAGAAAAAGAAACAGTAGCTTTAATTAAAGATAGACTAAATAAAGATTTAACAACTAACGATGTATCGTTACTTGCTAAATGGTTACCTTCTATTAGAACTCATAACAAAAATAATAAATTAGCTAAAAAATTAGTTAAATTACTTGGCATGAGTGAAAAAGAATATCGCTATACTTTAAAAACATTAAGAGATAAAATAAATATAGTTGAATCTAATTTAACCAATAAAACTTATGATAAAATTGATTTTTCTAAAGTTCCATCTAAAGCGATGTTGAAATACAATAATGCTTTTAATAGACATTTAGAAAGTGAATTTAAAGAATATAAAAAATCTCTTGTAAAAGGAGAAACTAAAATAAATACGACTGGTTTATTTTGCTATGAAATAATTAAAAACATCTACCAAAATAGGGGAGATAAAGAATTATTTGATTTAATGTGGCAAAATCAAAAAGAAATAGTAACTAATAAAAATATTTTAGTTGTTGCTGATACATCTGGTTCAATGACTGGTTTTGAACGCATTCCCATCTGTGCATCAATTGGTCTTGCTATTTATACTGCAGAAAAAAATACTGGTATATTTAAAGATCATTTTATTACATTTTCTGAAGAACCAACATTACAAGTTATAAAAGGTAAAACTATATATGATAAAGTACAAAATATGAAATGTATTAATCCTTTAAATACTGATATTGATAAAGTATTTGAATTAATACTTACCACAGCAGCAGAAAATAAAATTAAAGGGGAAGAATTACCTAGTCATATTCTAATTATTACCGATATGGAATTTGATGATGGTGTTCATTCTAAAGGTGGAACAAACTTTGAAGGTTGGAGGAAAGCTTTTAAAGATAAAGGATATCAACTTCCAACAATCATATTTTGGAATGTTGCAGGTTCAACCAGAGGTATTCCAATTGCCAAATATGATGGAGATGTTGCCATTATCAGTGGTTTTTCTACTAACTTATTAGAAAACCTATTTACTCTAGATAATTACAATCCTACTGATGTTATGCTAGAACAATTAACTACTTATTTAGAAATGCTAAATAAGTAGTTTTTTATAACAAAAAAATACGAATCCTTTTAAGATTCGTATTAAATTATTTAACTTCGATGTATTTTTTATTTTTATCTTCATCGATTTTATCAACAGTAATTGTTAAAATACCATCTTTAAATTCAGCTTGAATAGAATCTTCATCAATATCTTCTAGATGGAAGCTTCTTTCAATCTTACCATAAACTTTTCTTTCACGATGAAGATATTTTTTATTGTCTTCTTCTTTTTGTTCTTTTTCAGCTCTTATAACAATGTTTCCTTTGTTGCATTCAACTTTAATATCACTCTTGTCGTATCCTGGAACATCCATTTCAATGAAGAGTTTACCATCTTTTTCATAAATATCGCATTTCATCTTATTTTCTACTGTTAAATCACTTAACATATCATCAAAAAACATTCTGCTTGGTAACATAAATTATCATCATCCTTTCATTAATTATTATGTTATACATTTAATGTTTTTAGTCAATATTTCCTATTGACATTATAACTATATCACTTTAATTAGCACTTGTCAAGTTAAAGTGCTAACTTCACAAATGTTTCACATTTAAGTGAAGTGGGTTATATAACAGGGGGTGTTAATCCAAAACATATATAATGATCAAAGGTTAACTTACAAAAGGTAATTTGAATATGAATAATAACCAAAACCCACTTCCAAGTAATATTCTACCAGTATTTTTATCAATTGCAAGCGATTCGACACGGTTCTACAAGAATCGACATGGAGTATGATTAATTTATGCGAATTGGGTCAGAAGATGTCCCAGATCCGCTGATATATTGAGTTGAAGAAGTTAGATAGAAGACGGGTCGGACCGCATACGAATTGCCGACACTGTTTCTACCATAGACACTGCCATACGAAGACATTAGAATGGCATAGCGGGAAGCATCAGAATCGCGGGGTGGAAAAATTAGTTTTACTGGCCAAATTTTATGATGTTTCAGCAGATTATATTTTAGGATTAATTGACATTAAAAAATAGATTGCCATAAAACAATCTGTTTTCTTTTTAATCAACTCTTAATGCTTCAACAGGATCTTTTTTAGAAGCCATTCTTGAAGGTATTAAACCAGCAATTGTTGTTAGTAAAACACTTATTATTACAAGTATTATTGCACCACCTACAGGAAGTACAGCAATATTTGAAATACCTGCTAGATTTTTAATTATAATATTTATTGGAATAGTTAGAAGTAGGGTAATAAGTATTCCCATAACTCCAGCAGTTAAACCTTCAATAAATGTTTCGGCATTAAATACTCTTGATATATCTTTTTTACTAGCACCAATAGCTCTAAGAATACCAATTTCTTTAGTTCTTTCAAGTACTGAAATATAAGTAATTATACCAATCATTATCGATGAAACAATTAGAGATATACTAACAAAAGCCATTAAAACATAACTTATTACATCAACAATAGTGGATACACCACTCATCATAACTCCAACTATATCGGTATAATTTATAACATTTTCATCATGTCCATTATCTCTTTGTTCATCATTATAATTATTTATGATATTAACTATTTCATCTTTAGAATCAAAATCTTTGGGATAAATATTTATAGCTGTTGGTTTATCTAAATCAATAACACCAATTTGGCTTAAGACATCTTCATAAGTAGCACCAGCTTGTTCTTCATATGTGGCAATAACTTCAGCCATTTCTGTTGGACTTAAACTTTGTAAGTAAGCCATTTGTTCTGGAGTAAGAGTACTTATATCAAATTCTTCATCACTAAATTCTTGTCCTGTAAAAACATTTATATCAGGGTTTTCTAATTGAGTTTGAGCAATTTCAGATTCATTTATTTTATTTATAACATATTCTTTTAAATCCTTTAAATACATTACGCCCCCAGCAGTTGAAGCAATAATTGATTCTTCATTAGGTCTAATAATACCTGTTATAACAAGTTCTTCAGCATTATCAAGTAGTTCTTTCATGTAATCATCATTATTTCTCTTATCAACCCAGATGCCATTTTCAAGTTCATAGCAATCACTATTTAAAACAAACTTAAATTTCATTCCCACTAAATCATCCATATCATATGATGTTTGTTCAACTTCAAATGGTGTCCCATTTACAATGTTTTGATACATTTCTGATAATTCTGATTGATCTTTTAAACCTAGAGCATATAAAGTAAAATCACTTATTTCATTGTTTTCATCAACTACTAAAACAACTTCGTTATATTCATCAGGCCAAGAACCAGCGACTAAATCATACATTTGCTCATTCATTTCCTGGCTATCAAACATTTCACTAAATACATCTGTTGACATAAATGCTGATTGCATTTCATTCATGCTCATACCAAGTTCATCTAAAACAGTATTAGGATTAACTTGGATAATTTCTTCATTATCATCTTTATAAATTTGTAAATTTAGATTATAAGAATAGCTTATTGCTGATGTATAATTTTTGATGTTTGTATCATCACTTTCAATATAACTTTTGAAAGCTTCTAGGTTATTACTTTCAACACTAGCAGATGCTGTAGCCATCATTTCACTCATGACATCATTAGAATATATTTTGCCTTCTTCGTGTTCCTCCGTATCACTACTTGGTTGCATACTAGATATAAAATCCGCAATTTCAACAGTTTCTTCTTGAACTGTAAGAGGATAACTAGTAAGAGTTTCTTCTTCAACATTATTTATATATTCTTGAACACCATTAGATATAGCAAGTATTAAGGCTATACCAATAATACCTATAGAACCGGCGAAAGCTGTAAGGATTGTTCTTCCTTTTTTAGTCATTAAGTTATTTAAACTTAAATTCATAGCAGTCATAAATGACATCGATGTTTTTTTACCGGTTTCCTTTTTTTCTTTAATTTCTTTTTTAGAATTATAAGGTTTTGTATCACTTGTAATTTCCCCATCTAGTAAGTTTATAGTTCTTGTTGCATATTTTTCTGCTAAATATGGATTGTGAGTAACCATAATTATTAATCTATCTTTAGAAATTTCTTTTAGTATTTCCATTATTTGAATACTTGTTTTAGTATCAAGGGCACCAGTTGGTTCATCAGCAAGCAAGATATCGGGATCATTTACTAGGGCTCTTGCAATTGCCACTCTTTGCATTTGGCCACCACTCATTTGGTTAGGTTTTTTATGCATTTGGTCTTTAAGCCCAACTTTTTCTAATACTTCAATTGCTTTCTTTCTTCTAGTCTTTTTATCAACCCCTGATAAAGTTAAAGCAAGTTCGACATTAGACAAAACACTTTGATGAGTTATTAAATTATAGTTTTGAAAAACAAAACCAATGCGATGATTTCTATATGTATCCCAGTCTCGATCTTTATATTTTTTAGTACTTATACCATCGATTATTAAATCTCCAGATGTATAGTGATCAAGTCCTCCGATAATATTTAAAAGTGTTGTTTTACCACAGCCAGAAGGTCCTAGTATAGCAACAAACTCTGATTCTCTAAATTCTATATTTATCCCTTTAAGGGCTTTTACTATTTCTTCTCCTGATTCATAATTCTTCTTAATATTTTTAAGTTGTAACAATATACCATCTCCTTAATCTTTAACTATTTCAAAGTCAATATGTTTTATTTTTAACTTTGCTCTGTATATATTGTATTTAATTTCTCTTTCTATATTTATTAATTCTGGTAACGATAAATCATCATCAATACTTATTTCTATTGTTGCTGTATAGTGTTTATTTATATTATTTAAATTAATTGAATTAAAATAAACATTATTATATTTATTAATTATTTGTTTTACTTTATCATTTATCCTTTTTGATGTATCATTAGAACTATGCACTAATATTATATTACTAGTAATTATTTTATATCCTTTTATAAATATTAAAACACTTACAAATAAACAACCATATAAATTAATTAAAGGTATTTTTATACTTAACATAATTAATATAAACATTAAAATATTAAGTAGGGCATCATAGTAAGAATTTTTACTAGTTATATATAAACTTTGACTAAATATATTTTTACTTATATTAAATGTATAATTAGAATTTAAAAAGTGCATTAAAATAATAGTAATCATAATAAATATAATATTACCCGATGCATAAGTAAATTTTAAATAAAATGTTTGTTCAAATAAATATATAGATGTAATAATGAGTATTATACCTACAAAAATATGTAAAATTGATTCTTGTTTACCAAAACCAAAAGGATGCCTCATATTAGCTTTACGCATTCTAACAACACTTCCGATATAGGCAATTGCTTCATTAATATAATTACATAAAGTATAATAACCTAGCATCATTAAAATATAACTATTAAAAAATATTCCACAAACTATTTTTATTATAGCTAGTGCTAAATTTATAAACATACTTACATTTAAGGTTTGTTCTTCTTTTATCATATTTTACACCTATAATAAATTATATCACATATTAGCGATATATTATATAGTTTTCTTTTCTTGGTTTTGCTTTTGGTGATTCTCCATCTCTATATCCTAATATGACATTACCAACACCTTCATAGGATTCATCTAATCCCCAAGATTTAAGAAGATTTTTACCAGCTTCTGTTTCAAATGTTTCTTTAGCTCTATCAATCCAACAAGAATCAACACCTAAACTAAATGCAGCATTTAAAATATTGGTTATAACACTTGATCCATCTTTAACATGTGTTGGAATATCTTTTTTAGCAAGTACAACTACTAGAGTAGGGGCACCATAAAAAGGATTAGTGTCTCTTCCCATAATACTGGCATTAATTTTAGCAATTTTATCTATTAAATCTTTATTTTGAATAGCTACAATTACGGCACTTTGCAAACCCATGCCACTTGGTGCATAGCATCCACACTTTAATATTTCATCTAAAATATCTTTAGGAACTTGGCTATCTTTAAAACTTCTCACACTTCTTCTTTCACATAATACTTTAGTTGTTTCATTCATAATTTATCACCATCCTACATTATAATACCACATTTTTGCGATAAAGTATTGATTTTTAACCAATTTTTTGATATCCTATTAACAGTTATGGCGGAATTGGTGAAGTGGTTAACACGGTAGATTGTGGCTCTATTATGCATGGGTTCGACTCCCATATTTCGCCCCATAGTGTGATTAAACTAGGATAATTATTTAATGGCCCTAGTTTTTTTGTGTATTTAGTTTTTCTTCTCATTAGCAACAATATGTTTACTATTTTTATCGGTCCCCATTTTTTTATATAATTTTTTTAACTATAGATTTTATATACTTTTTAATCATATTAGACATTCCACCTAATAATTTAGATATTTCCCCTTTAGCAAAACTGAGTCTGTCTTTTATTAAACCTATAATTCCTTTTCAAACATTTGTTAAATCAATTTAATAATAAGAAAATTTTTTTCTCTTTTATCTTATATAAATTTATTTTGGCGATTTCAATTATTATTTTATTAATCAGATTATACTTCCTAGTGAAATTTCTAACATTTTTTAGCACTAAACCTTGTTATTTGCTAATTTGTATGATATCATTGATATGTAATACTGCAGTGTCTATCTATGACACAAAAAAAACATTTGTTGAGCAACAAATGTTTAGTATTACAATGTAGAGGCGACTACATTGTTTAAAAATACCTACAAGACGAAATAGGCTAAACGAACAGGAAAAATGAAATTTATTTATCATGTTCATTATTATGATATCAAATATTTTTAATAAATGCAATAACATAAATAAATTTTATTTGCTTGTATGCTTAGATTTTGTAAATAAGGAGGTGATATTCTTTTCATTTTTAAACATGTAATTTCCTCTATTAATATCAAAAGAAAGAAGGAAATTAAGATGAATAATAAAATATTAAAGAACATTTTTGATAATTTAGAGTCATCTCTAAAAAATGAGATGAGAATTAGAATAGAACACAACTTGGAAGACGGTAAATATCGAGAATATTTAGTTAAAAGAATATTGTCTAAAATTGTACCATCAAAATATGAAATAACTAATGGCTTTGTAATTGACAGTGATACTCATGAATAGGATGAAATGGATATTATTATTTATGACAAAAACTATGTACCACCATTCTTTGATGAAACTTATACTGTAGTTCCAATTGAGGCAGTAATAGCTGTTATTCAAGTAAAAACTACATTAACATGGGATCAGTTTATTAGTTCAATAAAAAACTTAAATTCCATAGATAAATTAAATGCAAAAATTGGTGGAAAAATAATTTCGGCAAATAATGGACAAAATTTGGAAGAAAAAAGATATGTTGCTCCATATAAAATTATAATTTCTTATAAATCAGATATTGCCACAGGTCACGATTTTTCAGAAGAAATGGAAAATCAACATTTGGATATGGTTTATATTGTCGATGGAGATTATGATTTATATATAAAACATAGGCCTGAACCAGATGGTGTTGTTAACTTAAGCAAAAAAGAATTAGACGCAAATAAGATTAAAGGCAATGTAGAAAAAGTGAAAGATAGTAAACTATGTAATTTTGCTTTGCAATTATTGGATAAGATGAAACTTATTAACAATGCAATAATAATAAATTATAAAGAATATATAAAGGGGGGAAAATAATGACTAAAACATTAACAGAAGACTTTAATTCTTTTATTGATACAATTAGTTTAGATAAAAAATTAAAGGATGACATTATAAGTAAACACACAAGTTTTACCGATATGATAAAAGAAGACCATCCAGAAAATTACAGTATAAAAAAAACTAGAATAAGTGGTTCTTATGGTAAAGGAATTGAAATAAACGAATACGATCCTAGTAAAAATCCTGATGTTGATATTGTAGTAATTATAGATAGTGAAATAGAAGGTGTTAATAAAATTAATAATGACTTTTATAATTATTTAAAAAATAAAAAAGCTGAGGTGGTACAAGAAGTAAGACAACAAAGCAATTCAATTGGTTTAAAATATAAAAACATAGATGTTGATATAGTACTTGCTAAAGAAAATGATGATGGTACTATAAGAATTGCATCTAATAAAACCAATACTTGGATAGATAGCAATTGTTTAAAACAAGTAGATTATATGGCTGAACAAAATCAAATATATGGTTTTGGATATAAAAAGTTAATGAAATTATTTAAATATTTAAATAAAGAAATTCTTGTTAATAAAATTAAATCATACACAATGGAAATGCTGGTACACCAATGTGTACCAGCAAATAGAGTTGGTTTAGATCTTTGGAATGCATTTTCAGAAACTTTAGGAAATATAGTTGCTTTATCTCGTATAGAAGATATAAAAGACTGTTGTGATTCAACAAAAGTCGGCTATGATGATAAAGACAAAAATATTTTCCTATCTTTTAAAGACGAAATAGATATGCTACACCAAAAATCTTTGGAAGCCATAAATGGTGATAGAAAAAAATGGGAAGAAATATTTGGAGATAGATTTCCTGAACAAACTGATAAACAAGTAGAAAATAATAATCAATATGATAAAAAGCAAACCCCATGGTGTCATGAATAATAAAAATATCATTAGCAGCTTTAATATTAAAGGCTTCGATGTAATAAATTATATTTATGCTAAAGATTGTATCATCTACTATGTATCAAAAAATTATGCCAAAAAATTTAATATAGACTTTGATGGAAATATTATTCTAGAAGTAAAAATTAAGTTTGAATTTTTTAAATATTTAAGTCCAAGCTCCTATCCTACCTTTAAAGAGATTTCAAATATAATTCCTAAAAATATAGATAACCACATTTATCCAAACGGAAATATATGTTATGCTCCGCCATATAGACCTATATATGAAAAATGGAAATTTGTCGATTTTGTAAATGCTGTAGATTCTATGATAAATAACTATTTTTCAAAGGAATATATAGGAATTGGCTTTCTTACAGAATTAGAACATGGTCAAAAGGGTTTAAAACAATACAATAATTTAATTGCTAAAAACAATAAAAAAATTTGTATTAAATAAGTGATCTTTTTACTAATATGTGCATATTCTCTTTAGTAAATGTCTCTTTGATGTGATTAAATTAAGATTGGTATTTAATGGTCCTAGTTTTTTGTAGAAATTGACATTCTGTATTGATTATGATATATTATTATTCAGAAAGAGAAGTCAATTGAGATTTACTCATAGGCTTCTCTTTTGTTTAATTATTTATGATATAATTATTATAAATTAAATTTAATGGAGTTGTTAATATTGGGTTTAGAAAATGTACAAAAAGAACTTATACATAAACAATTAAAACAAGTAGATGAAAAAGTATATTCTTGTAAATTATGTGATGGATTAGTAGATAAGTTTCCTAATTCTCCAACAGTTTATCTTGGTAAAGATAATGATATAGTTTTAGTAGGAGAAGCTCCCGCCAATAACGGGTGGAGGAAAAGTCATAAATTGTGGTGTGATATAAATGGTAAAGTTTTACCTAGTGGAGTAGTATTACAAAAACTATTTGATATTATTGGTAGAAATATATTTGAAACAACTTTTTTAGAATCAGTTAAATGTTATCCGCTTACAAGAAAAAATTTAAAAATTTGTTCTAAAAATTGTAAAGATATAATGATAGAACAATTAAGAATATTAAATCCAAAACTAATTATTACTTTAGGAGAATTTCCAACAAGAAATTTACTTGATTTTAAATTTAGTAAGTTTTCTGATGTAGTAGATAATATTTATGAAGTAGACGGATATAAAGTATTACCTATTTATCATCCTAGCCCTATTTCCCCGAAAAGTTATAAAGGTAATGTACCTATATTTGAGAAGATAAAAAATAATGTGCTTGACTAAATTTTATTGTAATAAATTGATCTGTACTCTTTTGAAAGAAAATATAATTGAAGTTGAGTATAGAAAATAAAAAATGTAATAAGGAGATGAAGAGAATGCAAATTTCAAATAAAGCAATTAACTCAGCAATTAAGAGAAAATTTGTTAAACCACTAAATGATGGAATTAGATATAATATAAATAAACTTAAAGTAGAAGAGAATGTTAAACATAAGGAAACAATAAATTTGCTATCGCAATCAGTCGATACTTTAAATAATATAGAATATCTATTAAGAATAAATAGTTTGGTTGATGCTAATTCTTTGTTAAGATCAAGCTTTGAATATATTCTTGTTGGAATGATGTTACAATTTGAAGATAGTGTTTTCAATGAATTTATTAATTTATCTATTGACGATGAAAATGCTAGAGATTATACAAGAATACAAAAGTTGATTAATAAATTTGGAACACATTTAAACGAAATAAATTCAGAATTATTTAAAGACTTTAATAGGAAAGAAAAAGGTAATATGCTTACAGATTTATATGAAAAATTGTGTAAATTCACTCATAGCTCTTTATTTGTAACAACAATTGTAGAAGTCAAAAATAATGATGATATAGAAATTTTAAAAATGTTAAATTACCAAAATTTTTATTTTGTTAAAATTTTATTGTTCTGTTGTTTAAAATATTTTACTAATGATAAAAAACATTATTTATACCAAGATAATATATCATTTAGTATTTTACTATATTACCTTCAAGTGAGTATAAAATTAAAAAATAGCAAAATTGCTTTTGAAAAATATAATGATTTTTTATACAGAAATGAAAATGAAAAATATTTTAAGAAAGATGATAAATATAAAGAAAAAGTTAAAGAAACAGTTATAAGCTTAAAAGAAAATGTTGATAATGAAAAGTTTAAAGAAGCGGTAATTGAATTTTTAAAATAATAATTTCGGTAGAATAAGTCGATGTTTTGAGTTTGAAAATATGGTAGTTAATAATTTTTAATATACTTAAATTATATAGTGTTTTTTCTTAATATCAAAAGACTTATTTTTTATTGTAATATTAAATTTTATATTATATAATTGACTTAAGAAGGGAAGTAGTAAGAAGTAATGAAAAAAGTATTATTTATAGTTTTAATAGGTGTTTTATTTAACTATAATGTTTGTGATGTTTCAGCAACTCCTGGACAATTAAGAAAATCGAGTATCGTAACATGTAATGGTAAAACATATGGAAGTCATTCTAATGAATATGGTACACATTGGCATGAAGCTGAAAAAAAGGGAGATAGATATTATGCAACTGGTGATGAAATAAGCAATAATCCTTGTGAAAATGTTCAAAACGACTCAAATGCTAACAATGACAATACTAATAATGGTGTTCAAGATAATACTCAAAGTAGCAGTTCTAATGAAAATGTTCAAAATGCCCCTAGTACTGATAATAGTGTTTCAAGTAATGGTACTCAAGATAATAATCAAAATAGTAATTCAAATAATAATGTAGATGATTCTGTTGGTGAAGATAATAAAAGTGATGATACATCTTTAAAATCTTTACAAGTTAATGATGATTTTATAAAAATTAGTGAAAATATGACCTATGAAACTATAGAAGATAAAGTAAATATAATAGTAATTCCAAATGATAATAAAGCAATTGTAAATTATGAAGAAACAATGAATTTAGTTGTTGGAGATAATGTAGTTAATATAGTTGTAATTGCTGAAAATGGTGATGAATTAGAATATAAACTAAATATAATAAGAAATGAAGAAGTTGATGAATTAAGTGACAATACTAATATTGTAATTAAAGTAGATGATGAAGAAGTTAAATTTAATTCTTATATAAGTGATGTTATTAATATTACTAATGGTGTTGATAGTTTAAATATCACATATGAATTAGAAGATGAAAATAGTAGTGTTGAGATAATAGGTAATGAAGATTTAAAAGTAGGAGAAAATGAAATAACAGTAAAAGTTACTGCTGAAAATGGAGATGTTCAAGAGTATAAAATTATAGTTGATAAAAATAGTAAAACAGAAGATGTAATATATACTATTATTGCATTAGGAATTATGGCTGGTGCAATTTATGGTGCTGTAGTATTAATAAGAAAATTTAGAAAAAAATAATTAGGCGAAAGTTATGAGATTATTTAATTTATTTAATAGTAACAATAAACAAGATTCTAAAGAGTTTGGGCTATTTTCATTTTTAGAAGAAAATAGTAAGAAAAAGAAAGTTACTAATTTAGAGGATTGGCAACAAAAGTTAGTGGATGAAGATAAATATGATTCCACTTCATTCGAAGAAGAAGATTTAGAAGAAGATGACTATTATTATGAGGATGATGAATAATGTTAATAGTGGTAATTAAATGAATCCAGCAACGAGAGATTGTTTGTAGAAATTAAACCATATTTAAAGTTAAATGAAGAAATAGAAGAGGTAATACTACTAAAGAGCATAATAAATATGCTTTTTATTTTGTAATTTTACGACAATAAATTTCAATTTAGGTGTACAGATTTAAAAATGTCATGATATAATTCTCTTGTAAACGCGAAGGAGGATTGTAAATGACAATAAGAGATATTGAAGCAGAAGGTTTTGCAAGATTTGAAGAAGAAGATAAGGATAAGGAGGTGTCACAAGAAGAATATAATCTAATAGTGGAAACTTCATATCGAAATATTTGTAAATATGGAAGAAAAAAAGATATTCCTAAAATATTACAAGAAAAATATGATAATTTAAAATATCGAACAATGAAAATACATAAGATAAGAAGGATACATTTTATAACTAATGCATTTTTAAATAGAAGAAGTTTTATGCCTACATTTGATACATTTTTAGTATTTGAAGAAGAAAATAATAATTCTAAATGCTTTGGCCCAAGACTTGTTTATAATATTACATCAACTGAGGATAATAGCTTTGATTTTGATAAGTCTTTAGGACTTGTTCAAGATGAAAGTAATATTATTACATTATATCAAAATGAAAATAAAGATTTTCAAGAAGATATAGATTTTGGATATATGAATAAAATTATATATTGTAAAAATGCTAAATTAATAAATGTTAATACAAATATAGTAATAGATAAATCTGATTATTTAGAATTTAGTGATGTATTAGGTAATTATTTTTATCTAGATTGTATTAATAATAAATTATATAAAAGATATAATTGTTTCAAATTAGAAAAAAATAAAGAAGAAATTATTTATGAAAAAGGGGTAAAACATAATTTTGATATTTCAAAGTTTTATAAATATGACAAATAGTTAAGGTGGTGTTATGGAATAGTTGAATTATAATAGGGTTGTAGTTAAAATTATGAATGAGATATATTAATTAAATTACAATTAATTCAAATGTAGTTAGAAATATTTTATTAATTTCAGTTTACAATTTAGTTAGATTTTATTTATTAACAAGTTGTTAAATAATTTATAAAATTTTATAATTATGATATAATGAACTAAAGTTGCTGAATGTAATGAAAATATACAAATTTTGGAGGTTAATATGGTAAAAGGTAAACCGTTTGTTAAATGGGCAGGTGGAAAAAGGCAAATAATTAATGAATTAAAACAATATGTTCCAAAGAATTTTGATACTTATTATGAACCGTTTATTGGAGGAGGCGCACTATTATTTGAATTATCTCCAAGAAAAGCTGTAATTAATGATTCCAATAAAGAACTTATGAATGTGTATGAATGCATTAAAGATGAAAAAAAGTTTGAAGCAATGTGTCGAGAATTAAATCGTCATGAGGCACAGCATTCAGAAGAGTATTACTATGAAATTAGAAATTTAGATAGAGACAAAAATAAATTTAATAAAGTAGTTGATTATAAAAGAGCAGCGCGTACAATTTATTTAAATAAGGCTTGTTTTAATGGTTTATATAGGGTTAATAGCAAAAACGAATTTAATGTACCATTTGGGAAAAAAAATAAAGTTAATATTTATGAAGGACAAAATTTAGGTATTATATGTGGATATTTGAATTATAATGATGTTAAAATTATGTCTGTTGATTTTGAAGAAGCAGTAAAAGATGCTAAAAAAGGAGATTTTATTTATTTTGATCCACCATATGATTCTGATACATCAACATTTAATAGTTATACGGAAAATGGTTTTGGAAAAATGGAACAAAGAAGACTTGCAAAAGTATTTAAAAAATTGTCTGATAGGGGATGCTATGTAATGTTGTCTAATCATAATACAACTTTGATAAATGAGCTTTATAAAGAATTTAACATTCATGTAATTGAAGCTAAGAGAAATATTAGTGCTGATGGGAAAAAAAGAGGTAAAGTAGAAGAGGTTATTATTACTAATTATTAAAAAAATAATTTTTTCTAAGTTTGGTGTTTATATATTGTTAATTTTATTGTATAATATATTCTTAAGGAGAAGGTTTGTATGAGTATAAAATATTATTATGAAAATGAAGACTTCAAACTTATAAACGGGGATTCATTGAAAATACTTAAAGGCGTAGAACCGAAAAGTATTGATATGATTTTTGCTGACCCTCCTTACTTTTTGTCGGATGATGGTATATCTTGCAGCGGTGGAAAAATGGTATCTGTAAATAAGGGGGAGTGGGATAAATCGATTAGTGTTGAAGAAAAACATAAATTTAATAGAAAGTGGATTAGATTATGTTATCAAGTGTTAAAAGATAATGGAACTATTTGGATTAGTGGAACAATGCATAATATTTATTCTATAGGAATGGCATTAGAACAAGAAGGATTTAAAATAATAAATAACATTACTTGGAAGAAATTAAATCCTCCTCCAAATATTAGCTGTAGATATTTTGTTCATTCTACTGAAACGATTCTTTGGGCAAAAAAAGATATAAAAAATGCAAAACACAAATTTAATTATTCTTTAATGAGAGAATTGAATGGTGGTAAGCAAATGCAAGATGTTTGGAAGTCATCTTTAACAAAACCAAGTGAAAAGAAATGTGGTAAACATCCAACTCAAAAACCCATGGAAATATTAGAAAAAATTATACTTTCATCTACAGATGAAAGGGATTTAATTTTAGACCCATTTAATGGAAGTGGTACAACTGGGATAGTTGCAAATAAATTAAATAGAAAGTATATAGGAATTGATTTAGAAAAAAAATATTTAGATATTACAATAAAAAGATTGATTAAATTAAAGGAGGAGATTGTATGAAAGGTAAATATTTAGAATTATCAATCGAAAAAATATCATTGGATATGGATAATCCAAGAATTTCAAAAATGCTTGAAACATATGATAAGAATACTATTGGTAGTGAAGCAATAGCAATAGCATTAGGTAGTGGGGGTGAAGATCCTTCTAGTGGACAAACAACTTATTCTAGTCTTTATAATTCTATTAAGACAAATAAAGGAATTATTCATCCAATTATAGTTAATCATCAAAAAGATGGGAAATATGTTGTTATTGAGGGTAACACAAGAGTCCAAATATACAAAGAGTTTAAAGAGAATCATGTTGATGGGAATTGGGATACTATTCCTGCAATTGTTTATGAAAACTTAAGTGATTCGGAAATACACGCAATAAGGTTACAATCGCATTTGGTTGGTCCAAGAGAATGGGATCCCTATTCAAAAGCAAAATATTTAAATTATCTTAGTAATGAAGAAAATTTGCCAATGAATATTGTAATTGAATATTGTGGTGGAAAAAAGTCAGAAGTGATAAAACTAATAAATGCTTATCAAGATATGGAGAAATATTATAGACCACAATTATCAGCTGATGATGAATTTGATCAAAGAGAGTTTTCAAAATTTTTAGAATTACAGAATTCAAATATTAAGGAAATGATAGTAAAAAAGTTTTCACTTGAAGACTTTGCCAAATGGGTTATTAATGGGAATGTTGATTCTGCAATAAATGTTCGTAAATTACCTGCAATATTAAAAAATGATGAAGCTACTAAAATTCTTTTAAAAAGCACTATTAAAGATGCTTATGAAAAAGTGATTATGGATAAACCAGAGTATAAAAATTTAGGAAATGTTTCTGTTGAACAGTTATGTGTGGAATTAACGAATAGGTTAAATAATATGCCATTACAAGAATATAAAAGTATAAAAAATGAAGAGAATGAGATTAAATCTTATATTACTGATTTAAAAGAAAATTTAGATTGGTTTGTAAGTGATTTGAATGGAGAATAATGGAATCGAAAGCACATCATTTATTGGTGAAAATTATTATAGATTATGCTTTGAATTCCTTGGGGGTTAAATACAATCTAATTGAGTCAGATATATTTGAAGTGACAGGTAATATTACAAGAATGAAAGAAGGATATATTCCAGATTTCTATTATGATTATGATAATTTAACTATTATAGGAGAAGCTAAGAGAGAGTCGGATTTAGATAGGGAGCATAGCTTGAAACAATATAAATCTTATATTTCGCATTTAAAATATAAAGCTAGTAATGGTCATAAATGTGTTATGATAATTGCTACATCTTGGGTGGCATCAATTTGTGCTTATAAAATTTTCAAAAAGGTACTAGCTGATGAAAATAATATAAAACTTATAGTTTTAAATGAACTTGGGGTGTATAAAGAATATGAAAAAAATAATTTTAAATAAAGAACCTAGTTACGAATCTAAATTAAATTCATTTAAATATCAAGAAGAAGCAGTTGATTTTGTGAAAGATTTGGATTATGCTGCAATATTTCATGAACAAGGTTTAGGTAAAACGAAAATTGCATTAGATATTGCTTTATATTGGATATCAAAGCGTGATATAGATACAGTCTTAATAGTAACTAAAAAGGGATTAATTAAAAATTGGGAAGAAGAGACAAAAATGCATTCTTATTTACACCCAAAAGTGCTTACAAATAATAGAAATAGTAATTATTATGTATTTAATAGCCCTGCTAGATTAATAATAACAAATTTCGAAACGGTTTCATTAGAAAAAAACAGACTCAAATTATTTGCAAAAGCAAGAAATATTGGAATTATAATTGATGAATCTGCAAAGTTAAAAAATCCTAAATCGAAATTATCGGAAGATTTTTTCGAATTGTCACAATTTTTTAAATATAAGATTATAATGTCTGGAACGCCGGTGGCTAATAGACCATATGATATTTGGGCTCAAATATATTTTTTAGACAATGGAATTAGTTTGGGAAATAACTTTGATGATTTTAAGAAGAAAGCTGATTTGACTAATAAATTATCTTCTGATGATGAAAAAAAGATTGAATTTGAAAATTTTATTTCAGAAATATTTGGAAAAATCAGTAAATTTGCTATTAGAGAAACTAAAAGTAGTGCAAAATTATCATTACCGGGGAAAAAATATATAGATTGTTGGACTATATTTAATCCTAAGCAAAAAGAAATGTATGATGAACTTAAATCTCAATTAGTTGTTGAAATAAAAAGAGATGGAAAAAATTTGATTGATGATGCATCACCAATTTTGAAAAGGATAATGAGATTAGTTCAAATAACTTCAAATCCCAAAATGTTAAACAGCAGTATAAATTTTATGTCATCTAAAGAAAGAGAATTAGATTCATTATTAAAAGAAATTATTGGACGCGATGAAAAAGTAATAGTATGGACAATTTATAAGTTTAATGTAGATTATTTTTGTAATAAATATTCAAATTATAATGCAGTGAAAATAGATGGTAGTATGAGTATTGAAGAACGAAACTCGTCAATTAATAAATTTAAATATGGCGATGCTAAAGTGTTAATAGCAACTCCGCAATCAGCTAAAGAAGGTTTAACATTAACTGTGGCTAATAATGCAATATTTTATGACAGAAGTTTTAGTTTAGATGACTATTTACAAGCTCAAGATAGAATACACAGAATTTCTCAGACAAAAGATTGTAATATTTACAATATTATGATAAGAGGAAGTATTGATGAGTGGATAAATAAGTTATTATTAAGTAAAGAGAAAGCAGCATCTTTGGTGCAAAATGATATTACATTAAGTGAATATGAAAGTGTTGCAGATTATTCGTATGATAAATTAATTAAAAAAATATTAGATATGGAGGAATGATTATGGATAGTAAATTAGATAGTAAAGATTTTATTATAATAGGTAAGGAGAAATATCCTGTAAAAATAATGGAAGTAGACCAAAATAAACTTTTATTTTGGAAAGATAACCCTAGAGTGTATTCTGCACTAAATGTTGGAAGTGTAGACCCAACCCAAGAAGAAATTGAAAATACAATGTGTAATCAAGATCATGTTAAAGTTTTAAAAGAATCAATTAAATCAAATGGTGGATTAATTGATCCTGTTATAGTTAGAGAAGGAGATAATGTTGTTTTAGAGGGAAATAGTCGATTAGCAGCTTATAGATTGTTATATAAGCAAGACCCTATAAAATGGGCTAAAATAAAAGTAAAATTTTTGCCTGAAGATATACCAGAATCCGCAATTTTCACTTTGATTGGACAGTATCATATTATAGGTCGTAAAGATTGGACTCCATATGAACAAGCCGGTTATTTATATAGGATGATTAATAAAACTAAAAAAACTCCAGAGGCATTAGCAAATGAATTAGGAATTAGATTGTCCGAAGTGAAAAAAAATCTTTCCATATATGAGTATATGTTATCTAAAAATGATGATAATCCTAATAAGTGGAGTTACTATGAGGAATTAAAAAAAAATCAAGGTATAAAAAAAGCATTTTTAGAAGTTCCAAATTTAGAAGATAAAATTGTGGAGGCAATAAAAGACGATAAAATAAATATGGCTCTTGATATAAGAAAATTAGGAGATATTAGTAAAGTTAATGATAAGCTATCTAAAAAAATTTTAAGGGAGATTGCATCTGGTGAAGAAGATATTTATAGCGGATATGATATAGTTTCCAGCACTGGAAAGATGGATAATAATTATCAATTTATATCAAATTTTAGAAAAAAAATATGTGATGAAAATTTTTCAATAAAATTGTTAAAAGATGAAAATCTAGGAGATATTGAATTTGAATTAAAAAAAATTGCTAGAACGATAAATGTGTTATTGAAAAAAATAGAGGACCATAACAATGAAAAGAAATTTTAACGATTGGTTAAGTAAGTTTAAAACTAGTATATCTAATTACAGTTACTATATCGATTTTGAAAAAATATATAAAAATGTTGATAAAGTAAAACTTGAACTTAATATTTTGAACTCACTGATAGGTAGTAAAAATATTGAAGAAGAATTTCAGAATATTATTATTAAATATCCGGAAACTTTAGAATGCATTCCATTATTATTGGCGGTTCGTTCGAGAGAGATTTTTGTTAAAGATGAAATTGATGAATATTTGTTCAAATTTGATAAAATGGTGTATTCTATGAAAGACTATATTAAATTTATGCGGGAGAGCGGGTTGTTTGATTTATTACAAAATCATATTATAAATAATTTATATGATTATGTATTAGGAATTGAAGTAGGGCTTGATTCTAATGGAAGAAAGAATCGTGGCGGACATTTAATGGAAAACTTAGTTGAGTCCTATATAATTAAAGCTGGCTTTAAAAAAAATATTGATTATTTCAAAGAAATGAATTTAAAAGATATAGAAAATAAATGGGGATTAGATTTAAGTTTGATGTCTGGGAATAATGTTTCTACTAAACGATTTGATTTTGTAATTAAAACTGATACTCAAGTTTATTTGATAGAGACAAATTTTTATTCTAGTGGTGGTTCTAAATTAAATGAAACAGCAAGAAGTTATAAAATGTTGGCTCAAGAATCAAAAAAAATAAATGGTATTACATTTATTTGGTTTACGGATGGAATCGGTTGGAATAGTGCTAGAAAAAATTTAGAAGAAACATTTAATGAATTAGATACCTTGTATAATATAGATGATTTAGAACAAGGCGTTTTAGAGAAATTGCAAAATCCCAAATGATTTTTGCAAATGTTTATATGTAATGTATCTATCTTTTTTATTTATTTAAATTTTATAAATTTTTTGCTTTTAAGTTATGATAAATACACCTCCTTTTGGAAGTGTATTTTTACTTAGCTAAAAATTTTCATTTTGCTCGTTAATGATTTTTTCTATATCAGCATAATCTATGTATTCTTTGGAAATTATTAAATTGAAAATTTTATTTAAATATTGTTTCATAGTTTTTATTTGTTCTGTTAAATTTATAATATTGTTAGTATTGTTAGAATTTATATCACAATATAGTTTGCTTACATTTTCCATTAAACTTTTAGGGAAATTGGGTATTATAATATTATTCCAATATTTCATTGCTAGACTTCCACCTTGTCCTCCTACAGATAGATAATCGAAGTAATTTATATTTTTTAAGTACCTTAAAAAACAACATACAAACCCACTTTCAATAATGTCATGATTTAGTTTATTTAATATAATTCCGTGTATATTTGTTATAACTTTTTCATTATTGACATTATAAAACATTGCACATTTTCCAATAGTTCCTTCTGCTGAAAATACTATATCTCCATTTTTTAGTAGAGATAAGTTTTTTTTATTACCTAAGAAAGTATATGATGTAACAGTGCCATAATTAGATAAATTAGTGGGTTTAGCAATTTTATAAAAGCCTTTTTGATATTCGTCAGATTCTATGCTTTTTCCAATACAAGATACTTGTAGATTTTGACCTCTAGATATTGTAAAACCGAAATTGCTTAAAGTAGAATATCCGTTTTTATAATTTTTGATTAGTGAATTTATACTTTTAAATTCATTACAATAATATCCAGCATCTATTCGATTATTTTCTAAAATCTCATTAAAACAAGGAAAATAGTACTTTGACATGTATGATTTATCTTTTAATTCTTGTTCAATCAATGAAAAAATTTCATTTTCATTGATTATTATTTGTTTTTCCTTTTCGATGATTGTTTTTACTATGTTCTCTATTTTAAATATTATTTTTAAAGAGTCCTTTCCATTTGGAAAGGGTATATTACAATCTAGAAATTTAGTTCCAGCATGTCTAATTGTTGCGCCTCGCGGAACCATCAGATCGAGTTGTTTTTTAAAATGGTCTGTTTTCATAAAAGCAAATATGTAATATTTGTTTTTTGTTAATGGCAGTTTATAAAATGCACTAGCTATCATACAATTTGGGAGGTCTTCATCTAAAATACAACATTCTCCTATATTGGAATCTTTAGATATTAATATATCACCGCTCTTTAGATTTTGATTAACAAATGCACTATAGTTCATATATTCAAAAGATTCTTTAGAAGATAAATCTATTATATAGGTATCTTTGTTAGCAACTCTAGTTTTTAAAAATTTATAATCTGAATACTTCATATAATTACTACTGCCAACATCAATTCCATTATCATTTTTTTGTAGGGGGCGTTCCAATAAATCTTTTAATTTAAAACAATTTTTATTAGAATATTCCATTAGTTGTAATTGATGAGGCGATAATATAAATTTATTTTTAATAATATCATTAAATTTTATCATGAATTCACCTCTTAATCCAAAAACAAATTTTTTAGTGATTCTTCTTGACTTAAACACCATTTTTTAAAGTCACTAATAGTTTCTGTAAAGTCTTCATTTAATTTTGGATTTCCTTCATCATCAACTTCAATATTGAATGTTTTTGGATTTATTTTATATATTGGGTTAAAGTACTTAACTCTTTTTGATGTTCTAACTTCATAGCCAATGTTTTTAATATCTTTTACAAAAATTTCGTAATTTTCTTTTTGAAGTTTTTCTAATTCCTTTTTAGAAGGCTTATAAGCTACAATTATTGTGGTATTAACACCTGTATCAGCAAATATATCTGGTGGTAAATCGAACAATGCAACTATTCTCATGTTTTTTAAAAGCCATTCTCTAGCTGTGTTCCATCTATCAACAGAAGCTATTGAATTAGATAAAATTATTCCCATTCTTCCATTTTCTTTTAAAATTCTATAAGCATTTTCTAAAAAAACTAAACCTAAATCTATCCAATTACCACTTCTTGCTATATTCCATAGCTCATACATCTCTATAATTTCTCTGTCAGCATCATTTTTTGGTTCGTATTTTCTATCCTCTCCAAATGGTGGATTTGTTAAAACTATGTCAAATTTTTTAAGCTTTGTTTCATCTTTCCAATTGTCCCAATTTCCATTTTTGTGTAGTTTAGGATTTAAATCTACTAATTGGTCAAGGTCGTTAAATTTCCATAAAATTGATCCTTTATCAGGTTTGAAAGCAAGCTTGGCATTTCCATCTCCGTTAAGAAGCATATTCAATTGTGCTAGACGAATCATATCACTATCATTATCTACACCATATAAATTATTATCCGATAGTTCACCATGAGAATTAACATAAGATACGGATAAAAAGTCTGCAATTCCAGATGTTGGGTCAATTATTTTTTCATGCCTTTTTGGGTTAACAATTTTGACTAAAAATTCAATCAGATGAATTGGTGTAATAAATTGTCCTTTGTCTGTTTTGGAAAATTCATTTGCAAATTTGTAGAATACTAATTGGTATAAATCGGTTTTTTCTGATTTTACAAAACTATAGTCTTGTAATTGCTCTACTATTTCACTAATGATTTTAATATGTTCTATTTTTTCCCAAATTATAGTTTCGCTATCAGTTCTATTTAATATATAATGATATTCTTGGGAAGCTTCTTTATATAAATTTCTCATTCTTTCTATAAACGCTTGAACATTTTCATCTGCCAATGTATAAAATGATTTTTCTGAATCTGATATAAAAAATTGTAAGTTATCTATTCCTCCAAGTCTTTCTAATGGTACAACTTCTTCTTGGTTTTTATAAAATTTTAAATATTCTTTTCTATTAGAAATAGAATTAATTCTTTGATTTCGTTTCTCATCATATATTTTTAATGCTAAAGTTTGTATTAGTATTTCATAGCCTCGAGTATTTTTCATCCCTACTTTATCAATAACTCTTAATATATTAGATATACCATCAGTTAGTTGTTTGCTATATATACCACTTATTATTTCCAAATCATCGATTGTTCTTCTAGACCGATCTATATCATATGAATTTATTTTCCTTTTTAATTGTTCAAAAGTAGGAATTTTATTATACGAATCAGGCAAGTGTAATGATAAATCTTTAATACCACTATTATCACCTTTTAAATTTAATGACTCATCCATTCTTAAAAATATATTATTTTTCTTTTTGAAAAGATATAATCTTTCGGCATCATATATAATTCCAATAGCAAAATTTGATTCAATTTCTTTTAAAGCTGGTTTTAATTGTTGATTATATACAACTTCAATTTCTTTGGAATTTTCATTTTTAAATTCCATTACACAAATTAAATGCTTTCTTAGCCAATCTAAGTCGTTTTGATTTTTTTCTGTATGCCAATTTTTATATTTTTCATACCAATTTTTATCATCAAATATGGCTGCATCAAATTTTATTGGAGAGGAATTTTTGTTGCCTTTGGGAAACTGAATTTCTTCTCCAATATAATCCTTTGAATACATTCCAGAATTAATCAAAGAATAAATAAATTGACATCTATAATATTCCTCATTTTTTTCTCCTTTATTATTTTTAATTTTAACAATATTATTATAATTTAAATGCATTGGTACTGGCGAAGTATATTCATAGCTGTTAATATATTTTTTGTCAAATTCTCCTTTAATAATATTAAAACTAATTCCTTTTTCATTCATTTCTATCACCTATATTTCAATTTTATCATTCGCCTTCAGAGATGTCAATGAATATGTTGAAAAAATTTATTTAAATTTAATTAATAATTATTAGAATAAAGAGTGTGATGTTGTTATGTAGAAAAGTAAAATGATATATTAAAAAAATATATAATAATGCATCTCTGTATTTTTGTGGCAATTTTTATAATGGTACATAATTTGTGATTATTAATAGTGTTACAATAGTAGAGTAATTAAACTAATCATTTTTTAAATACTTTAACTAATATAATTATTAGTGCTATTCCTATTAAACTACTAACAATAATTATTGGTATTTTATAGTCTATTTCATTATTTGTAGGTTCCTCTATTTCTTCTTTAACTGGTTCGTTAACTTGGGTATCTTCTATAGCATCTTCATTAGAGGTTATTTCAACATCGTAAAATAAATCGTTATCTAAAGTTTCATAATTACCATTTTTAGAATAATATAAACCAAATTTTGTTGGACTATAAGTTTTAATATCAGTTGCTTTAGTATATTCATTATTTTTTCCTTTAAGCCAATCAGTAAACCAAGTATATTGTTGAGAGTCATGTTCAGCATAACCTAATTTTGATACCTCATATGCGGTCATGCCATTATAATATTCTAGAGGAATATCATAATTCATAGTAATAGGATTTTCTGCATATAAATGAAGATAAACTTTCTCTGGTTTATATTCATCTTCTAGTAAATTTAGGGCTTCTTTTAGAGCATGAGTATTTAATATATGTTGCCCATGACTATATTCCCCAGCTTCATCATGATTAACAACTACTAATGGTTTAAATCTTTTTATTATATCTATTTGAAAGTTTATAACATCATCAAGGGAAAATCCGGCGTATGATAAGTTGTTGGTGGCACCATTTAAAGATTCAGAATAAGCATCGGGGAAAGCTCCTAAAACTGGATAATTACGAAGACCTACCGCCCACAAACCATTTAATTGTTCATCTAATCTTTTAGGATTATCATTATGATGTGTTAAATAAACAACTTGAATGTTTTTACCACTAGCTATCATACTAGGAATTAAACCCGCAAAAAATAGGTGTTCATCATCACTATGGGTAGAAAAAAGTAATATATCAGCATTATCTAGAGGTTTATCCCAAGTTTGCACCCAATTAGGTAATGTTTCATTAAACAAAAATATTTCTTTTATCCTAACAGTATCATCGTAATTAATAGTTATTTTATTAGTTTCTTCATTTAATTTAATACATTCATGTAAAAATTGATTTTCCCCAACCCTAGTAGATGTATTATTATAATTTATGGTACCGGTCATACTTTCTACATAATAAATAATATATACATAATTAAACATTTCAGCATTTTCAATAGTTATTGTATCTTCTCTATTTAGAGTTACATAAGTATTATAGTTGTTATCACTTAATTTAGTAGTAGCATCTCCATTAATAAAAACACTAGTGCTTTCGTGGGTATAGGTGCGTTCTTCAGCACTTACAATCATTGGTATTAGCAATAAAAATA
>ERZ1643249.1012-NODE-1012-length-29306-cov-10.570579_pt1 | contig 29306 bp, 48 predicted proteins | sample MGYA00579263_ERZ1643249 | MGnify/ENA primary metagenome ERZ1643249 (study PRJEB29033, sample SAMEA4952264) | chicken gut metagenome | biome: Broiler Chicken; feature: Gastrointestinal Tract; material: Caecum | place: Ireland | collected 2018 | study: Broiler...
ACCTTTCTTTGCAATAACGCACAAAAAAATCAATCTTTTCAGATTGATTTAATCATTAACGTCACATTGGTGCGACGATTTTACCTTATGGAGCGGATGAGGAGAAACGGGAATTTAATTTTTTTATTGTTTTTTATGTTTCAAATTCCTTGTATATTAATGTTTTCATTAGTTTTTATTGTTACTGTTTTTTAGTTTTTTTAAATTTTAGACGTCAAAATGGAGTCAGATTTAGTGCAGCTTAGGTACATATAATTTGGACAGACTATCCACTAATTCTTTATTGGCAACTCCTAAAACTTGATTATACTGATTCATGGTCATTTCTTTATTGTGTCCTGCAAATGTAGCAATAGCTGTTGGATCTTGTCCTTCGTATAGTTGATAGGAAATTCCCGAGTGTCTTAACTTATGATTTGATAGATTTTTATCAATCTCAAGTTCTTTCATGATTCTTTTCAGTCTTCTTAAAATATTAGTTCTTGAAAAATGACCTGCATATCCAAATACTAAATCTTTTTCTTTAAATTCTTTAAATTTTTTGTCAGATTCATAACACAGTTTAAACAATTCAAACACTGAGTCAGGAAGATAAATAAATCTGGTTTCTCTATTTTTTAAGGGTGTTATTTTTTTTGCATCTTTAGAGTATGCTTTGTTGAGAAAGATAAATTTTTTTTCAAAGTAAATGTAGTCATAACTTACAGCTTGTACTTCACCGACACGCATCATAAGAATATATTCACATATAATAACTAACATTTCTTTAATTAAAATTATCTTCTTTTCTTCATTGTTCTCCGCATTTATTAAATTTTCATAATATTTAGTGATTAATTTCCATTCACTAGGATCTAAAGAATCCTCTTTATTTATTTTTTTCATATCATCAATAGTTATAAAACCATTAATATTATCTCTATCAGCGTATACTGGACCTACCATTATAGCAACATTATATTCTAAATTATGGAATAGGGTACTATATTTAAGAGTAGATACAACATCTGAATGTAATCCATTAATGGTACGGATATTTAATCCTTCTTTTTTTAATTCTAATTGTAAATCGCGATATACTTGTACTGTTATATCAAATATATTTATATTTCCAATTTTAGGTAATATATGCAACTCATTTCTTCTTAATACAGTGTTATAAGTGCTTTCTCCTATTTTACCTTTATCCAATTTGTATTTTAAGTTTTCTAGGAAAGCATTTTTATAGGTAATAAATTTATTGCTAGAGATTTCTAGTTTTCTCATTTTCTCTTCTTTTGCTTCAAATGCCGCCTTTTGAGTTTTAAAACCTCTTATAGTAGGTCTTTTTACATTTCCATATATGTCTTTTATTCTAGGCTGTATGTAATAAGTTCCATCTTTATCTAAATATACACCTGGGTATCTTTTATTTGCCATTAAAACAACTCCAATCTTTACTTTTTTTAGTGGTTATAGTAAAATTAGAGTACAGAAAAAGTATTACTGGAGGGTAATCTTTATTTCTGTACTTGTCGCTTCGTGTTCCAGCACGAGGCTTTTTTTAATTCTCACTTTTATCTATAAGTAAATTAAGTCTATAGTTAATAGAGCCTAATCCAAATAATGGAATGCTAGCAAATATACTACTTGCCAATGAAATAATTAATAAATTAGTATTAAATACTTTTTCTGTAGTGTCTAAAATTGAATTTTCGTCAACTCTTTCAATACTATATACATTTCCTAATATAATTCCTATAAATAATCCTAAAAGAATAACACTAGTAGCAACATACATATATATTTTTGGTGTTCTTTTTCTCCTGCAACTATCACAAACGCTAGTCCAACCCTTTGATTCAAATTTGTTTTTGCATTTTGTACACTCTATTTTTGCCATAACTTACCTCCTTGACTACAATATTTTTATTATAAGTATCTATACTAGTGTACCCTTAATCAATTTTAGTTCTCTTTTCACAAGCAATACCTACAATTTTAATAGGTTTATTTATAACATCTTCTTTTGAAAACATTTGAATACCGTAAGCCATATTATAGGCTTGTAATATGATCCCTTGATCATTAATTAATACCTTTTTAAAGGTTGATTCAGTTCCGTTTATCATAACAGCACAATCTTTGCCATTATACATTGTAGCATCATCGTTTTTTTCGAAAATCACAATATCTTCATCTTGATATTTAGGAAACATAGAATCACCACTAACTTTAAGTGCGTAAAACTCTTTACCACCTTTAGTCCAACTTCTAGGTATATCTACATAATCAATAATATCAGTTTGACTTTCTATTGGCGTTCCAGCCTTGATAGTGCCATATACAGGTATTTTAACTATGTCAGAATTTACATCTATTATTTCGCCATTGTCAAATCTTAAATCCTTACCGATTAAAGCAGTTAAAGGGACATTTAAAGCACTAGCAACATCTACTGCGTTATCAATAGTAGGGATGCGATTATCATCTTCCCAACGCGCTATTGTCGTTTGATTTACACCTATTTTTTCTGCGAGTTTATTTTGAGATAAGCCTCTTTTTTCTCTTAAATATTTAAGATTAGTACTAAAAAATTCCGCCATATATTCTCCTTTCCAACTGAATTATACAATAATAAGATGTTTTTTTCAATAAAAAAATGACAAAATGCAGAAAAAGGTATTGACTTCTGCAAAATGTCATAATATAATGAGGACAGATAGGAGGTTAGAGAATGATTTCAGAAACAACTAAGGCTATTGGATTGGAACTAGCAAATATTAGAAAAAGCAAAGACTTGTTAATTACCGAAGTATCTGAGGCAACTAGTATAAATAAAGATACGATAAGTAAATATGAAAATGGAAATAGCTCAATTAAAATTTATATACTAGATATTTTACTAAATTATTATGATGTTAGTATAGATATTTTTTTTAAAAAAGTATATGACAGAATGCAGAATTGATAATGAAAATTTGGTTAAGGAGAGTGGGAAGTATGGGCAGATATTTAGAAAAATATGAAGCTCTTCAAAAAGATTTTTTAGGAGTTGAAGATTTATCTGTATTAGAGGAACTGAGTTACAATAAAGCAAGATTATTGATGATAGAACTTATTGATGAGATAAAAGAATACAATCTAAAAAATCCAAATTCTAAATGGCGATATAGTAATACAAAGACGTTTAGAATATCAAAAGGATTTATTATAGAAAAATTTAATTATGATGAATCTTATATTTTTAAAAAAGCGAAGGAAGAGTTACAGTTGGGATTATAAAAGAGGAAAGGAGATATGACACTAGATAAAAAAGAAAGATTAAAGCCCGCCAGCAATTAATCTTCTGTTAAATAAATTAACATCTTTATTATATCATAAAGCGTCATAAAAGTAAAAATATGAAAAAAAAGTTAAGGTTAAGAAATTGGATAAAAGTTGTCTTATTAGTATTATTAGGCGTTATAGCAGTAGTTACTATTGCTAAATTAGTGTACAACAGCTCTAATAATTTTGAAAAATATGCAAATATGTGTGATCAAGAAAAAGGTTCTATTTGTTCTTATTATGAAGTCAGAAATTATATGTTGAATAAATAATCAGGAGGTTGTTGATGCAGAATAGTTTTGTTTTTTATGATAGTTTCAGGGATTCGGTTGAAGATATGGAAGATAATGATAGACTAGCTTTTTACGAGGCAATATTCGATTATGCTCTAAAAGGAGAGCTGCCGACAAATTTGTCAAAAGAGTTAGCTAGGCTATTTAAGTTAGTAAGGCCTCAAATTGATGCCAATATAAAAAGAAGAAAAGATGGCAAAAAGGGTGGAAGACCATCTAAAAAGAATAATAGTAGCCCTGATGAAAGCATAGAAAAAAACTATGAAAAAACCAGTGGTTTTGAACAAGAAAACCATAGGTTAGAAAATAAAAAACCTAATGTAAATGTAAATGATAATGTAAATGTAAATGATAATGCTAATGTAATAGAGCATCAAAATGAAGAAATGTTAAATTCTATTGAATTGCTTTTTGGAAGAACATTGAGTCCTTTAGAAATAGAAAAAATAAAATCATTTAAAAATCCAGATCTGGTTCGGTATGCAGTAGAAGAATCTCTGCTGCAAGGAAATGTTAGAAATGTTCGTTATATAGAAAAAATTGTGTTTGATTTAGAGAAGGAGGGAATTAATACTTATGATGAAGCAATTGCTCGCAAGAAAAAATACAAATTAAAACATGACCAAGACCCGAAGCTTCCAATTTTAAGTTTGGAGGAAGAAAGTTATGCTTGATAATGTTATCGAATTAGAACAGGAGTTGATTGGCATTCTCTTTATTAAGCCAAATAGAATTGATGAATTGGTTTTACCGATCGAATGTTTTGATTCAAAAGTGCATAGGAAAATCGTTGAAATTGTTTTAAAACAATGGAAAGAACATCATTCAACTGATTTGCCTACGATGATAGAGAATTACCAAGAAGTGATTTCCAAAGATATTAATATTGCTGATTTTATTCCAGAAATTACAATTTGTGTTTCCTCTGCCCCGACAGATGCCAATTTTGAGTATTTACAGGAAACCTTGTTTCAAAAGCATAAGAAAAAATTAGTAATACAGCAGATCAAACTTTTTGAAAAAAATCAGATCACTTATGAAAAATTTATGGATTTTATTCGTGATGTGAATTCTAAGATTTTATTTAATCAACAGAAGAAGGTAACGGGAGAAGAAATTTATAATATGATCACAAGAAAAAGTAAACGAATTTCTTTTCAGTATAAAACCTTAACTTTTTTTGGAAATATCCAAGAGCATGATCTAGTAATATTAGCTGCACGGCCCGGAGTAGGAAAAACCGGTTTCGCCTTGAATTTATGTAATTTTTTATCAGAAGAATATAAAACAATTTATTTCTCTATGGAAATGAGCCAAAAACAAATTTATTCGAGGCTACTGTCCATTGAGTCGCATATTGACATGAAATATTTAGACAATCCTCAAACAAAATTTCAGGCTCAAAAGGTACGTGAATTTTCAGATAAAGTTGCTAGTAAGAAACTAGAGGTCATCTATGCGAATCAAACTTTGTCATCAATCAAAACCAAGATCATTAAAGAGTCAAAAAAGGAACATGTGATTGTCTTTATTGACTATGTAGGTTTAATTTATCCATCAAAAAGATACTCGTCAATTTATGAAAGAATTACAGATATTGTCAAAGAATTACGTGTGATAAGCCTTGACTTTGATTGTACAATCTTTTTAATTTCTCAACTTAATCGTCAAGGACAAGATAAGCCAAGGCTTATTGATCTAAAAGATTCGGGGGAATTGGAACAAGCAGGAACAGCTGTATTGCTATTAAGTAAGCAGGACAATACAAGCGTTGCTGACAAAGAATATATGAATTTAGAAATTGCCAAAAACCGTAATGGGAGAACAGGCGTAGTTGAATTTATTTATGATAAGAATAATCAAATTTTTGTAGAAAAAAAGGGAGAATGAAATGGAAGAAAAATTAAAAGAGATCCAAGAAGCAATTAAACGACTAGAAGAAAGAGACGGAAAAACGTATGATGTGTTAGTTAATAACAATTACATTCAGATTCCGATTGAACTTTTTATGAGAGGCATTATGAAGGACAAAGATGAAGTTACAAAACGGAATAAGGAATTGGAGCAAAGACTATTTCAAGCTGAGCAAGGCGTTCGGAATTTAACCTCAGCATTGTTAAAAGTTGTAGAAAATCAATGTAAAAAGCAAGAGGCTATCGAGATAATATGAAAATACTTAGTACTAAACGATATGAAGGGTTACTTCAAGAAATTAATAATCTAGAAAAAGAGGTTATTTTAGAACGAAATGCAAAGCATAAAAGTCAGTCTCTTTTAAGTGAATCTTTAAAAAAAATTAAAAGTCTAGAAGAAAGCCTAGATAATTGCTCAGCAAAATTAATAACACAAAAAATGAAATATCACAAAACCAGTTCAAAATTAGGAGGTTATGTAACTTCTTGTAACAGTTTAAAAAATCAACTTAACTCATCGCAGGAACAGTATAACCAAATTAAAATTGAAAATATGCAGCTAACAAAATCTTTAGAAAAAATTAAAGATGATATTTCTGTCCAAGAAGCAAGGACTATTTTAGATAATCAGTTAATTGAGTCTTTAAAAAGAAAGTTATCTAATTATGAAAAAAGACTAGCCAATTATAGAGAAGAGATAAAAAAACATCACATCCAAAAATCAATAAACGAATATGATAAGCGATTGAAAAGTTTCTCTAAGAAGGGAGGCTAAAATTTGGAAGAACAACTTAATGAATTTATTTTAAGTTTAAAAGAAGATGAAAAATCTCCAGCAACAATAAAAAAGTATGAATCTAATATTAAAGCTTTTTTAGAGTTTTCAAAGAATATGGAATTAAACAAATCCACTATTATCCAATTTAAAGAAAAACTGGATACTATTGAAAATTATATGCCTAACACCACAAACAATTATTTGATAGTTTTAAATAAATTTTTAAAGTTTATTGGCAAAGAAAATCTCTGTGTAAAGATAATCCGTCAGCAAAAGAAATTTTCCCTCGAATATTCTTTAAGCAAAGCAGACTATCATCGCCTTCTTAGGATAGCAAAAAGAAATGATCAAATGGATAATTATTTTATTTTAAGAATCCTTGCGGAAACAGGTATTCGAGTTTCTGAATTATCTTTTTTTCAAGTTGAGACTCTTTCTAAAACTATTAAAGTTAGAAATAAGGGGAAGGATCGAGAAATCCCTGTAAAACTAGATTTGCTTCGGGATTTAAGAAAATATTGCCGTGAACAGAAGATAAAGTCTGGATTGGTAATTTTTAATTCAAAAACAGGAAAAGAATATGCAAAGTCGACGATTTGGAGAAGGCTTAAAAAAATTGCTGGTCAAGCTAGGGTAAATAAAAGCTCTGTTCATCCGCATGCATTTCGGCACTATTTTGCAAAATGTTATCTTGAAACATATCCAAATGATATTGCCGGTCTTGCAGATATTCTAGGGCATAACTCGCTAGAAACAACGCGAATATATACTAAATTAACAAACAAAGAAAAAGAACTTAAATTAAGACAAATTAAATTTTAAAGGAGGAAAAATGAAATATTTTTTAAGTATTATGAAATATTTTTGCTTAGCAACTTTAATGTTGAATACATCATTATTTGTAACAATTGTTTTTTATGGTTCATTGACAGATTTAGTAGTCACTATTATCAATGAAGCTACATTAGTAATTCAGACTTTGCTGTTCAATAGATTTGCCGAGGAGAAGTGGGATAATGGGTAAAATTTATATACATTATGGTCATAAACATTTTGATCCAAACAGTTTTGTAGAAATTAAAAATACAATGTGGAATAAACCTGCTGGAGGACTTTGGGCTTCAGATATTAATGCAAAATATGGCTGGAAAAGTTGGTGTGAAGATGAAAATTTTTGTGAGTGTAACAAAGAAAATAGCTTTTGTTTCAAGTTAAAAGAAAAAAGCAGGATTCTGACCATTAACTCTCACAACGATCTATTTCAATTGCCTTTGGAATCTGGCGTGCACGAATATATTAATAGGCTATGCTTATGTATTGATTTTGAGAAGTTAGCCAGAGAATATGATGCTATTGAACTTTTGCTTAGTGAAGATCGTCGCTTATACTATGACTTGTACGGTTGGGATTGTGACTCAATATTAATTTTGAATAAGGATTGTATTGAGGAAATAAGGGGTTAAAAAAATTGTAATGGATCTGAAAAATTGTTGAAAAAATATAAAAAAGTATTTTGAAATATAAATAATAAATTTTCCTTGTAAAACCAAAGGGAAAAAGTAATAGAATTCATGCAATATAATATCAGGTTTCATTGCATTAGATAAGAAGGAGGATTAAATGGAAAATTGGAGAGTAGCAGTACTAACGGCAGCTAGTACGGTTGGAATCATACTAGTAATGGTATTCATCGTGGGGATTATGCAATCAGGTATTGTTGATGTAATCCAAGAAGAAGTAGAAAAAGATTTCTGTAACAGTCTGCCTATTAGTGAATCTAGAAAATTGGAGGTTTGCAAACAATGAATTTTAATAAATATGATGAAGTTATGAATGGAGAAATGACATATAAAGAAATTGCTCAATTATTATTAGATAATGGTACTGTTGGAATTGGTTGGACTGATGAGAAAAGTACGCATTTGGATATTATTTTCAAATTAGGAATATTTAAAATAAATGCTTTCCAAAGAGGTATTAAAGATAACTATTTGTACGTAAGTATTATAGATCATACTAGTTATGCATTTGTACCTGATACTATAAAAAGTCCAGGATATATTATGGAAAAACTAAGAATGAATAATAATTGCGGTAATAAATTAGCAGAACTAATAAATGGAGTTATAAAGGAGTTGAAGGTTTAAGATGAATAAAATAATAAAATTTCATTTTGAAAATGATAAAGTTATTTCAACTATTTTAGAAAAGGAAAATGAAAATGTAGAAGAAATAATAAAGGCCAAATGGTTTATCAATATAGAACACATGACTGAGAAATATGTTTGTATAAATTTAGATAAAGTTATTCTTATAGAGGTATGTGATGAATAGTGAATTTAGTCAGTCTTTTCAATTTGAACTTTCAGATGAAACCATTGAAAATTTAAAGAAGATAATTAAACCATCAGAGCCAGTTAAAGAGTTAACAATAGGCATTGATTATGGCAATGGAAAAAGCATTCAAGCGACAGGAAATTTTAAAAACATAAATTTTAAATATAAAAAGCGAAAAAGAGGTAAGAATTATAAGCTGTTTAAGGAAGCAAATTTACTATATTTAATAATGCAATTCAAAAGCAAATATTTGGAGGTTTGCAATGAAAACAATGGAAAAGTATACAGTGGATTACTGGAAAAATAAAGGAATTCCTGTTTTCGACAATCTTCCCAAAGGTTGGGTAATTTGTAGGCATACTATGACATCTCCACGAGGATACGTTTGGATTTGTAATAATAAATCGTTCTTTACTAGAGAAAGAGAGCATGCTTTGTTGAAAGAAGTTGGAATAGATGAAAACCATTAAAGGTTTTGAAGGGGAAGATATGGGGTGTGTAATGAATAAAGAAATAATTGACGCTTTACATATGTTATTACATTGCTCTTTGAAAGATACTGAATATGAAACTCAAAAAGAACAATTTAAAGCAATACATGATTATATTTGCAGTTTAGAACAAGAAAATCAAAATTTAAAAGAACGAGTAGCATATTTAAGAATACAAGTGAGTGCAAGGGAAAAGGTCGCTAATGAATATAAAGAAACATTAGATAAAGCGATTAAGCATGTTGAAACGCTCCTTAACCATAATACAGGCATGAATTGCGGAGATATGCAAGATTTTTTATATTTTCTACGAGGTGATGATTAAATGAGTGACCCAAGGAAAGATGGACCTATTGCTATTGAATTGTGGAGCTTACAAAAACAAATAAGCGACCTAGCTAAAGAAAATAAAGACCTTAAAAATGAAAACACATACTATAAATACCATATAAAATTATTAGACCAACAAATTTCTTTTTTGAAATCGCAATTAGAACAAACTAACAAAGTATTGGATACCGCCATAACGCTAAAAAACAAATATATAAACATAATAGATAAAGCAAGAAATAAATTAACTACTATGTTTGATAATGGTGATGACAATAAGATATTAGATGACTTATTGGAATTAGGTGAGATTTTGGGGGTGAAATAAATTAGTGTATATGAAACAAATTGCAAATAACCAAAAACGTGATAATTCGGATTAAAAATCATGTAAAAACGTGATCAACGCTCAAGAAACTATATATTTTAGTGTGATAGAGAGGAGGTAAAGTATGAGGTGGAATGATGGATTGGATTGATACTATGAAAAAAGATAGAGAATTATGTTTGTCAGAAAATCTAGAAGAAATAGAGAAAAAATTTGATCCTTGTACCGAATGCAAAGAATGTTACTTTTGTATGAAACCTAATTATGACTTTTTACATAAAATATGTGTATTATATGCTAAAAAGATTGAAGATAACCAGGTTGGCTGTTTGGGTGGATATAAGAAAAAAGAGGTGAAAAAATGAAAGAACCGGATGTATTAACAAGAATGAGATTATGTGAATGTTGGGGAGATAGCCTTAATGTAGAAGAACTTAAAGAAGTAAATGATTATATCGAAGAGTTACAACAAGAAAATCAAGAATTAAAGGAACAACTTGAAGAAATAAATAATTTTATAAATAAAGCTAGTTTTGTAAATATAGAACAATTAATGTTGGATTATTGTGCAAAAGTAGAACAACAAAAAGAGTTTATAGAGTGGTTAGAAGAATGTGTTGAAACTTATGAAAGAACAAGTGGTTGTGAATTTGAAATACCTAGACTTATTTTATCAAAATATAAAGAAATAATAGGAGGTAGAAATGGGAACTAATTATTACGCAATTAAAAAGAAACCTAGCTTATATAATCGTGAAATACATATAGGTAAATCAAGTGTTGGTTGGTTATTCTTATTCAGAGATAACGAAGAATTTCATACATATCCGCAGCTTAAGAAATGGTTAGAAAATAACGTTGATACTGGGGAATACGTGCTTTTTAATGAATACAACGAAGAAGTTACAAAAGAATATTTATTAGATTTAATAGATAGCATGCAAAAGGATAAACACAATTTAAGCAATCCTGACAATTTTAATTATGATACTAAAAATATTGATGGGTACAGATTTACGGATAGAGATTTTAGTTAGGAGGCTAAGATGAAAATTGAAGATTATTCAAGATATTATATTCAAGGTTCGGATCATTATTTAGTTCCAAAAGATGTATTCCTAGAACTATTTAATGAAATGGAATCATGGAGGCAAGAATGCAAAGAACTAAAGGAACAACAAGAAGAATTTAGAAAATGGTTAGAAAACCTAGTTGCAAATGAACTAAATTTATTAGTAATTCATGAACATAAACCATATTTTGAAGAATACCAAGATTTTTTAGAAAAATACGAAGAAATAACAGGAGGTAAAAATGAGTAAAGAAATAGAAAAGTTATTAAAAATTCAGAATAGATTAAATAAAAAGATATACCATTTATTTATTCAAACAAATTTAGATAACGAATATAGGTGGGAGTTATTTCTATATAATCCTAATATTGATGATTATCTAAGCAGTTATAACAGAGCAATATTAGACAGTGAAAGAACAACCCTGGATGAGTTAGAAGAGTACTTAAAAAAGTATGGTGGTTTTGATAGGTGGTAGAAATGGATAAGGGACAATTAAAGAAAAAGAAAATAATTCTTTATCATACCAATCCATTGCAATTTGGAGGTATTGATACATTTGATTATAACTTTTGTAAAAAAATGAATAATAAATATGATATTTTATTTCTATATAGAGATGGGAATTTAGGGACTATAAACAGATTAAAAAAATTAAATATCTCAGTAGAAAAGTACAATGAAAATAAGAAATATGTATGTGATATTTGTCTTTTAGCATCTGCGTGGGGAGGTTATCCTGAATCTGTGATTGCAAAATCTGGAAGATATATCCAAATGGTTCACGCTGATTATATAAAAGCAAAAGAAGTTGATTTTATTTATGAAAGATGGCATAAAACAACAGAGCATGTAGCTGTTGGAAAACATGTTGCAGCTATTTTTAAAAAATTATATCCTGCAGAAAGAATCACGACAATTTATAATATTTTAGACGATAGAAAAAAAACAAAATCAATATTGAAACTTGTTTCTGCTACCAGAGTCTCAAAAGAAAAAGGTTACAACCGTATGTTAAAGCTTGCTAAATCTCTGAAAAAAAATAACATAAAATTTCGCTGGATCATTTTTACCGATCTACAATTATATAATCAGAAGCCTTTTGATATGGAAGAATTCATTTATATGAAACCATCGCATGATATATTTGATTATATTGTCGAAGCAGATTATGGCGTTCAGTTATCCGATACAGAAGGTTATTGTTATTTTGTCAATGAATGTCTTCAATATGGCACTCCTGTTATTTCAACGAATTATCCTAGTATTTATGAGTCCATTGAGGACGGAAAAAATGGCTATTTGCTAGATATGGATTTGTCAAATTTAGATCTTAATAAGATTGTAAATTGTATTCCTAAAAATTTTACTTATAAAGAAAAAGGTACAACTCAAGATTGGATTGATTTTTTCTCCTTGAAAAATTCGGAACCACAGCAAAAAATAAAAATTGTTGCCTTGAGTTATTATTTTGATTCAAGACCAGAATTAATTATTGATGATCATTTCAATCATAATGAATTAGGAAATGCTATCATTTGTAAAGATGACGTATATTATGTTTCAAGTGAAGAAAGGGCAGATGAATTAGCAGCAACTGGTTATGTAAAAATAGAAAAAGAATAAGGAGGAAAAATGAAATATAATACTATTAGAAAAATGAAAGAAGATCAAATATTGCATGAAAGGACATACAAACTTCTTAATGAAAGAATTCAATTTAAAATTGATGAAAGATTAGGATTTCATGGATGTACTTATGAAGATGTCAAAATTCAATGTCAAAAAAATCCTGATCGGTTTACTGCGGTACTTGCAGATCTTGAAGAGCTTGACAAAGAAAGATCTTTAGAGAAAAAAGAGCTTGATATGCTCAACGATTATTTCCTTGACATCGATAAATTAATTTCACAAATGAATGATCGAGAAAAGAAAGTGTTTAAAGCAAAATTTTTATATGGTTTATCTAATGTAGATATTGCAGCTCAACTTGATTGCTCTGAAAAAACTATTCAGAGGCTAATCAAAGAAATTGAAAAAAATTAAAAAATGTCCAGTCAATGTCCAGTTTCATGTGTTATATTGCAGTTGGATGATTAGCAAAAATTATCTGGTCTCACACTCTAAGAATATAGAAATATATTCTTTTATTTATGGCAATAACAGTTTTAAAGCGTGGGTTTGCCGGGGACAATGACAATGCAAACATCTAGCCCTAGTGCACGCCTGATGAGGATGCCGGCTACATCCGAAACATACTAGGAGATGGGAGTAATTAACTCATGGAGTTTTATGAATGTCAACTAGCGTGTAGCGTGGAGTCTTCCAACTAGGGGAACAACTGAAGACCTAGATGTCCCATACTTTAAGACTATTATTAAAGCAAGGAGGAAATTAATATGAAGGTAATTGCTACTGTAAAGTTTAAAGACTTAGAATCTAATAAGATTAGAGAAATAAATGATGTATTTGATGTTTCGAAAGAAAGAGCTAAAGTTCTTATAGAAAACAATGTAGCAAAAGAGTTTATTGAAACTGCATCTATTGCTCCTGAGTGTGAGAAGGCTATACAAAAAGTAACAAAATCAAAAAGAAATGCAAAGAGCAAATCCCAAGGTAGCTAAGTTTTATAATAGTAAAGTCTGGAAAGATTGCAGCAAAGCTTATTTGACAAGTAAATTGTACATTTGTGAGCGCTGTGATCATGAAGCAACCATTTGTCATCATAAAGAATATGTAACAGTAGATAACGTAGATGACCCCGATATTACCCTATCCTGGAATAACCTAGAGGCCTTATGCATTGATTGTCATAATAAAGAGCATTTTCGTAAAGACGATGAATATTTTTTTGATGACGACGGGAATCTTGTGTTTAAAGGCTAACTATTTCTATATAAAAGCAAATAATTTTATTTATTCAGACTGTATGTTATTTCAATCTTTTTTAATTTTTTTCTCTAAAAATGATTGAAAATTCATTAAAAAGTGACTTTTTTTATTACTTTTTGAAAGAAAAATTTGAAAAAAGTACCCCCCCGGTTTTTCCTTGAAATCCTTGCCTGTAAATAACGGACGCTGGGGCTTCGAAAATTGCGAGGGTCATTTCGCGTGAGGGGTGTAGTGTCAGGAGGTGTAATAATGCAAGAAGAGAAATCAGATATAATAACAGATGAAAATTCTGAAGAACTAACAGAGGAGCAATCAATCGAAATTGAAAGACAAAAGGAAGAAGCATTAGCTGAAGAAGCAGCAAAGCAAAGAGTTAAAGAAATTACAAGGCAAAGAAACAAATTAAGAAAATTGTTTCCTGATATAAATTTTAAAAAAGATACTGATACTCTGTTGTCTAATTTGATAGATGAAGCTAGCTTCATGTTTGTAACCTTGAAACATTTAAAAGAAGTTATAAATAAAAAGGGAGTTAAAGAAAAATATGTTAATGGTAATAATCAATTTGGTTATAAGGACTCAGTAGAAGCTAAGACTTATAATGCAATGATTAAAAATTATATATCAGTTGTAAAACAGTTAAATGATGAATTGCCTAAAAATAAAAAACTTAATCCAGAAGATGAGTTTGATCAGTTTAATAATATGCTATGAGTTACATTCAGGAATATTATGATTGGATAAGAAATAATCCTAAAAAATCCAATAAAAAAATTAAGATAATTTATCAAAAATTAGTAGATGATATTGTAAATCCTAAAACAATATCATTTTTTAATGAATTAACGGAGGAAGAAGAGACTCATACATATGTTTTTGATGAGCGAAAGGCTTCTAGACCAATTGAATTTATAGAAAAATTTTGTAAGCATTCTAAGGGAAAGTGGGCAGGAAAACCTGTTTCCTTGGAATTGTGGCAAAAAGCTTTTATTCAAGCATTATATGGTTTCGTTGATCAAGAAACAGGATTAAGAAAGTATCAGAAGTCCATTTTATTTGTTGCTCGTAAAAATGGAAAATCCACTCTTGCTTCTGGACTAGGACTTTACATGTTGACAAGTGCTGGTGAGGGCGGGGCAGAGATTTATTCTATTGCAACTAAGAAAGAACAAGCAAAAATTGCATGGGAAGAGGCTCGGCGTATGGTAAAAAAATCGCCGGCACTTTTCAAAAGAATTCGCACTCTTATTAATGGGATTTTTTATGACAATACTGAAAGCTTTTTTAAAGCTCTGGCTAGCGATAGTAATTCTCTTGATGGCCTAAATTCATTTTTTGTAATCGCTGATGAGATGCATGCATGGAAAGATAAAAATCTCCTTGATGTTATGTATGATTCTATGAGCGGTAGAGAAGAGCCTATCTTTTCTGAATTTTCAACAATGGGAACAGTAAGAGAAAATGTCTTCGATAATGAATATGAATATTGTGATGATCTTATTGAGACTTATGAGAAAACAGGGGTCATGAAAGATGAAAGAATCTTGCCTGTAATCTATGAATTAGATAGTCCTAAAGATATTGAAGAAGAAGAGTGCTGGTTTAAAGCAAATCCTGGTTTAGGGAGCATAAAAAACGTTGACATTTTAAGAAGCAAAGTTAATACAGCAAAAAATAATCCTACTGACTTGCCAAATTTGCTTTGTAAAGACTTTAATGTTCGACAAAATGATCAAGACAAGTGGTTGGCTTTTGAAATCATTGATAATCCTAATACTTTTAGTGATGAAGAGATATACGATACCTATGCTATCGGCGGTGCGGATTTATCTAGCACTACAGATTTGACCTGCGCAACTATTATCGTAGTAAAGAATGGAATAAGATTTGTGAAGCAACAATACTTTATTCCTACACAAAAACTGGAATATAAAATTAATGATGATAAAATTCCTTATGATAAATGGGAGAAGAGAGGTTTGGTAACGTTATGTGAAGGTTCGAAAGTTGATTATAACGATGTGACTCAATGGTTTTTAAGAATGCAAGATGATCTTAAAATTAACACACTATGGGTAGGGTATGATCCTTGGAACACTCAATATTGGGTTGAAGAAATGAAAAATTATGGGTTTGAAATGATTGAAGTTCGTCAAGGCGCTAAGACGATGAGTAATCCAATGAAACAATTAGAAGCTGATTTGATGGACAAAATTGTAAATTATAATAATAATCCCATTTTGAAATGGTGTTTATTAAATACCTCTGTTAAGAGAGATGATAATGATAATATAAGACCGGTAAAGGGGCAAAAGCAACGAGCTCGTATTGACGGAGCGGTAAGTTTAATTATTGCTTATTGTATTATGTATGAAAAATATAACGATTATATGGCTATTGTGGAGGGATAAAGATGAGTTTCTTAGATAAAATTTTAGGCAAAAAACCTAATGATACGAAAAATGATAATAATATTCAAAAAACAGACCTTCGTTTGATTAGTGGATACAATGCTATTTTTAGTACGGTTAATAAAAATATTGTTTTGAATGATAGTGTTGCTATTTGTGTAGATACGATTGCAAGACATTGTGCAAAATTTGAACCGCGACACTATAAGTCAGTTAATGGCCAAAGAACTTACATCAATGGCGATATTAACTATTTGCTTTCTAATCAACCGAATCCTATTATGACAACATATGATTTTATATACCGTATCATTGCACAGCTGTATTTGCAAAATAACGAGTTCATTTATATTGATAAAGATGAGAAAGGTTTTATTACAGGTTTTTATCCTGTAAATTATACCTCTGCTGAATGGTTAAAAGATAAAAATAACAATTTATTTCTTGGATTTTGGCTTTCGAATGGGAAATATTATATTTTGCCCTATATAGATTTGATTCATTTGCGGAGGTTCTATAATGATGATGATTTGGTAGGAACTAGCAATGGGCCTTTGATGCCAGCTTTACAAAATCAGACAACGGCAGAGGAGGGAATCAGCAATGCTATAAAGGTATCGAATTCTTTACGAGGAGTATTGAAATATACACAGAATCTTAAAACAGAAGATATAGAAAAAAACAAAAAAGAGTTCGTTAAAACTTTCATAAATTCAGAAAGTAGTGATGGAATTGCTGCTATCGATAATAAGACAGAGTTTAATGAACTAAACTTAAAACCAATCACCTTGGATAAAGATCAATTAGAACACGTAGATCAACGTGTTCTTAATTATTTTAACTTGAACAAATCAATTATTTCTGGAGATTTTTCTCCTCAGCAATGGAATGCTTTTTATGAAACTGTACTTGAGCCCCTAGCTATTTATTTGGAGCAATCTTTCAAAGTGAAAATTTTCTCTAGAGCCGCCATAAAAGATGGAAATAGCATTTCTTTCTCTGTAAATAGAGTTCAATATGCATCTTTGGATGACAAAATTAAGTTAGTCAAAGAAGTTGGCGCAATGGGGTTGTTAACGGTTGATCAAGCATTAATTATTTTGGATTTACCTCCAATAGGTGGAGAAGAAGGAAAAAAGCGTATGCAGTCGCTTAATTATATTAATGCAGACATTGCGGATATTTATCAACTTGGTAGAATAATTCAAAATCAGAAAGGAGATGGTCAAAATGACTAAAAAAGAAAAAGAAATTCGGTTGTTTGATACTAATTTAGAATGTAGAAATTTAGACGACAAGATGATTATTGAAGGATATGCGGTTGTATTTGATAGTCCAGCGACCAATTATGGTTATACAGAAATTATTGATAAAAATGCATTTAATGGTGCGGACATGAAGGATGTTATTTTAAAATATAACCACGATGATAGTCATCTGTTGCTTGCAAGGACTCGTAATAAGTCGTTGCAATTAACAATTGATGATAAGGGCTTGTTTATTCGAGCGGAATTGATCGATACGATGAGTAACAAAGATGTTTATAAATGTGTACAAGCAAAACTTTTGGATAAAATGAGTTTTGCTTTTACGGTAGAAGCAGAAGAAAATGATTATGAAACAGATACTAGACGAATTTTACAATTTGATAAAATTTTCGATGTTTCTATTGTGGATGTACCATTTTATGACAGCACTGAAATTTTTGCCCGTAATTTAGAAAAAAGTGAATCTAAATTTTTTGAGGGAAAGAAAAAATATAATGAATTAAAACTTGAAGAGGAATTGAAACTTGAAAAAGAAAAAATGCTAATGATGATTGAACGTATATAATCCTGACAAGGACGTTTCTGTGAGAGAACGTCTTTTTTTCTGTGAGAGAAAAATAGGGCTAATTATAGAACTGCGTGAGGCAGTATAAATAAAAATCAAAAAAATAGGAGGACAAAAATGAATAAAGAAGAATTAATGCAAAAAATTAAAGATGCAAAAACGATGGACGAAATTAATGAATTACGTTCGCAAATGGAAGCTTTAGAAGTTGAAACTAGAAAGGCAGAGCTAGAAAAAAAAATATCTGATGGTGGTTCAATTTCAAAAGCAGAAGAAAGATCATTAATGAGAGAAAGTGATCTTAATAAAGAAAAAGAAGAAAGAAATTTTGTAAAAGTTGAGAAGAAGGGAAATGATAATATGCCAGAAGAAAAAAGAAGCTTAAAGGATGTTTTAGCATCAGAAGAATATCGTTCTGCTTGGGCAAAAACTCTAATGAATAGAAGTGATCTTGATGAGAAAGAGACTCGTGCTTTAGGAGATGCTGTTACTACTACAGCGACTACGTATGTACAAAGTGCAGAAGGAACACAAGGTATTAATAATGGTGGGTTATTCATTCCAACTAGTGTTCGTTTAGATATGTTGAAAATCATTGAAAAAACATCTCCATTTTTACGTGATGTAAAGAAAGTTGCTGTTGCTGGAAATATTGATTTTCCATACTTAAATTCAGCAGATGATGCAGAATGGACAGCTGAACTTACTGATACTAAAAATGAAGGTCAAGAGTATAAAGCCCTAAAATTAACAGGAAATGAGTTGGCTAAACAAGTTGAAATTACCTGGAAATTAGAAAAAATGGCTGTAGAAGAATTCATTAGCTTTATTACTACAGAATTAGCAAACAAAATGGGAAGAGCTCTAGCAAATGGTGTGCTTTATGGTACAGGAACAAATCAGCCAACAGGCGCTTTAAATGGGTTAAGTGCTGTTAAAGGTTCAAATGTCATTGATGCAGTATTAAATGCTTATAAGTCTTTAGGAGAAGATTTTAAAATTGGTGCAAAATCTTATATTTCAAGTACTTATGCTATTGATTTAGTAGGTTATAAGGATGCTAATGGAAATTATCCTTTCTTACAAGGATTAAAATCTACTGATGTGATTTCTATTGAAGAAGATCCGTATCTAAAAGCTACAGACATTTTAGTGGGCAATCCAGAAAATTATGTGTTAAATACGGTAGAAGACATTACTGTTACTCGAGAACCTAAAGTCACTGCACGAAGAAATGTTTATGCTTCATATGCAATTTATGATGGAAAACCAATGCCGAATGCATTTGCAAAAGGCACTGTAGAAACAACTCCATCTATTTAAAGCCTTAAAAGAAAAGGAGGTAGGCTATGAACGATTTATTAAAAGAAGCCAAACAGTTCTTAAGCATTGTTGAAGATTCAACCTTAAAGGATGCTGAAATAAAGACTTTAATAAATGCGGGGATATTGGAACTTCAAAGAAGCGGGATTGATGTTGACTATAATAAAAAAGACGGTCAATATGATAGCTTGATTGAAGCAGCCATTATGTTTTATGTTAAAGCAAACTTTGGAAATGTTGATATAAAAGAAAAAGAGTATTCTCTAAGAACTTTTGATACATTGGAACAGAGTCTATCTCTATCAAATGGGTATAAGAAAGAAGTTGAAGAGTCATGAGATCAGTTGAATTGACTCTTCTTTCTTTTACTTATGAAAAAGATAGTATTGGTCAAGAGATCAAAAAAGAAAAAAGAAAAAAAATTCCGATAATTAAACAGACTTCTATTATGTTTGAAGAATTCTACGAAGCGAACGAACACGGTTTAAGACCCGAGGCAAGATTTGTTGTTTCTGCACTTAATTATAATAATGAGCGAGAAATTGAATATATGGGTAATCGATATTCTGTTATTCGAGCAACAACTACAAATCCTGATGAAGTTTCTTTGATTTGTGAAAGGAAAGTTGGAAATGTCATCTCAGAAAGTGGAAATTGATAATTTATCTAAGTGCATTACAGAAATTTTTAATGATTATGTAGATGAGATCGATGATACTGTGAAAAATATTACAGACGAGACAATCAAAGATGCCCAAAAAGAAGTAAAAATGAAATCGCCCAAGGATAAGGGGAATTATGCTGAGTCTTGGACCATAACAACAAGAAATAATAAAAATGGAACTTATAGCAAGGTTGTGTACAATAAAGAATATCCTAGCTTAACTCATTTGTTAGAGTTTGGTCACGCTACAAAAAATGGAGGATATGTAAACCCTCAACCTCACATTCGAGAAACAGAAGATAAATATAGAGAAAAATTTGTTGAAGAGTTTGAAAGGGAGGCAAAACGATGACACTAAGCGAAATTGATAAAGAGTGTAAGAAATTAGGATTGAATTATGCTTATGGTTCTTTTGATAGTCCAACAAATCCTCCGCATCTAATTGGAAGAGTTGTTGAAACTGATAATTTTTCTGCCGATAATAAGGTGTGGTATAAGCAACCAACTTTTCGCCTTGAATTAACCACCTTAAAAAAGGATTTAGAATTGCAAAAGAAAATAGAAGATAATCTTTTAAAAGATATTTATTGGAATAAAACGGAACAAGAAATTACGGACGAAGGAGTGTACAACACTTCTTATTTTTTTAATATAAAGGAGGAATAAAGTTATGAATAAAGTAAAATTTGGTTTAAGTAATTGCCACTATGCCGTAAAAACAGTCAGTGAAGATGGGGAAGTATCTTATGCTACTCCTGTAGCTCTACCAGGAGCTGTTAATTTAAGTTTAGATCAAGAAGGAGAAATTACGCCTTTCTATGCCGATAATATTGTTTATTATTCTTCAAGCAATAATAATGGATATTCTGGAGATTTGGAAATTGCTGATATTCCAAAGTCATTCTATAAAGATGTTTTAGGATATACAGAAGATTCCAATGGCGCACTTGTTGAGAACTCAGATGCTGTAATTAAACCTTTTGCCTTGATGTATGAGGTAAAGGGTGATGAAAAGCCTCGTAAAGCAGTATTGTACAATTGTATGGTAACTAGACCTTCTGTAACGGCTGCAACATCAGAGGATACAGCTACGCCTCAAACTGATACATTAAATATTACTGTAACTCCTCGTGAGGACAACAAAAACGTTAAAGCAGTTATGGAATTATCAGATACTAATTCTGAAGCATTTAATAACTTTTATAAAACAGTTTATGAACCAGTAACAACTCCATCTCTTTAATAGAAAGGATGGTTCGAATGAAAAAAATTAAAATAGGTGATAAAGAGTTTTCCGTTTCTTGTCATGCAAGTTGTTATCGTGATTATGCAGATATTTTTAATAGAAATATTTTAAAAGATTTGCAAATTACACAGCAATTTGCTTCGAAACAGTATTCTCTCTCTGTAAATTACAAAAAAGAACATCCTGAGTATAGTGATAAACAAATTTATGAGCTCATTTTTAATGATACTATTAAAGATTTGGATGAGTTCATCGATTGCATTACTAGATTATGCTGGATTTGTATTTATGATAATAATAAAGAGATTGACTGCTATGAGGAATGGTATCAATCTTTAGAGCGATTGTCTTTATCTGATGATTGGATGATGGAGGTAATGGCACTTTGTGCCAATTGCTTTCGTTGATCCTAAATTAATTGAAGCTTTTTCAGAATTAGATGATGATAAAGAAACCGTTGAAAGTGTGTTTCCGGCGCATGCGTTTGAAGCTTCGTGTTTAAAAGCTGGATTTTCAACAAAAGATTTAGAAGAGAGAACTTATGTTTCTATCATGAAAGTTCTCTTTTCTTTTGTTGATAAGAGAAAAAAGGAAATACGAAATGCAACCCAAAAAGATATTGACAAGTTCATGAGCTAGGAGGTATGATTATGGCAAGTTCAAAAAAAGTAAGAGGTCTTTTGATTGAAATTGGTGGCGATACTACCAAACTTCAAACGGCTTTAAAAGATGTTGATAAAACTACTGCTAGCTTAAGTAAAGAGTTAAAAGGAATTAATACTTTATTAAAGTTTGATCCTTCAAATACTACTTTATTGAATCAGAAAACAAAAGTGTTAAGCGAGAGTATTGAGGAGACTGAAAAAAGATTATCTGCGCTACAGCAAGCTCAAGAAAAATTAGATAGTTCTGGCATTGATAAGAATAGTGCAGAATATCGTGATCTTCAAAGAGAAATTGAATCTACTACTCAGAAATTATCAAAATTAAAAACCGAAAGCTCTAATTGGACAAAAGCAGGGCAAGCCTTAGAAAACTTTGGAAATAAAATTTATTCAGTAGGATCGGTTATTGATAGTGTCGGAAATAAATTGACAATGGGATTGACTCTTCCAATTGTTGCTTTAGGAACTTATGCCGTTAAGGCTGCTATAGATTATGAAAGTGCTTTTGCTGGTGTTCGGAAAACAGTTGATGCTACGGAAGAAGAATTTCAAGAGTTTAGTGATGGGATTATAGCGATGTCGAAAGAACTTCCTTCCAGTGCTACAGAAATTGCTGCAGTAGCTGAAGCTGCAGGACAATTGGGTATTCAAAATGACGCTCTTCTTTCATTCACTAGAACGATGATCGATTTAGGAGAAGCGACTAACTTGACTTCAGATGAAGCAGCGACTCAGCTTGCTCGTTTTGCCAATATTACTCAAATGAGTCAGCAAAATTTTGATAAGTTGGGGTCATCTGTTGTTGCTTTGGGTAACAACTTTGCTACTACAGAAGCAGAAATTGTAGCAATGGCTTTACGACTTGCTGGAGCTGGCAAACAAGTTAATATGAGTGAAGCAGAAATTTTAGGCTTTGCGGCAGCTTTAAGTTCTGTAGGTATTGAAGCAGAAGCTGGTGGTAGTGCATTCTCAAAAGTTATGCTTCGAATTGAAAGCGATATTGCCACAAATTCTGACTATCTAAAGGAATGGGCAAAAGTTGCTGATATGAGTATTGACGAATTTGTCAATTTATGGAAGAATGATGCAGCTCAAGCATTATCTGTATTTATTCAAGGATTATCTACTCTTGAATCTCGTGGCGAGAATGCTATTGTTATGCTAAGCGATTTAGGTTTATCCGAGGTACGTGTTAGAGATTCCCTTTTAAGAGCAAGCAATGCAAGTTCTGTATTCACAAGTGCTTTGGAAACTAGTACTAATGCTTGGAATGAAAATGTAGCGCTTACAAATGAGGCAGAGCAAAGATATAAGACTACTCAGTCACAAATTGATATTGCTAAAAATAGATTTGATGCTTTGGCTATGTCTTTGGCAGACGGATTATTGCCTCATATTAATGATTTACTTGGATTCTTAGGCGATTTAGCTGATGATTTTGCAAATATGTCAGAAGAAGAACAAGAGGCTATTTTAAAAAATATTGCTTTGGTTGCTGCAATTGGTCCTCTTGTAAAAATTGCCGGTACTTTGACAAAAGGAATTGGTAAAGTTACGAAAGGTTTAGGAACTTTTTCTAAAGCAATTGTTTTAGCAAAAAATGGAATTGGAGATGCAACTGGTAGCGTTGCAACTCTAGCCAAAGTGATACAGTCACTAACCAGTCCAATTGGTTTGTTAATTACAGTTACCAGTGGCCTACTTACTGTTGGAACTTTATTAGCAAATCAAATGACTGATGAAGAAAAGAAAATGAAAGAATTAAATGATTCTATTGATAATTTAGTTGATTCGCGTAAAGAATTAGAAAAAGAAAGGCAGACTGAGTTGGAATCTTCTTTGACAGAAATTGATCATGTCGAAATGCTCTCTAACGAGTTGCGCAGCTTAGTGGATGCTAATGGAAAAGTAAAAGAAGGATATGAAGATAGAGTTAATTTCATTTTAGGAGAATTAAATGATGCTTTAGGAACAGAATACCAATTAAATGGAGATATTGTTTCTCAATATGATGAGCTCTCAAACAGTATTGACTTAGTTATAGCGAAGAAAAGAGCTTCTCTAATATTGCAAGATCAAGAGGAAGCTTGGAAACAGGCTATTGAAGACGAGGAAACTGCTAGTAAAAATTTAGCAGATGCCAAAGAATTTCTAACTCAAAAGCAGCAAGAATATAATGATGCTTTATCAGAATATAATCAATATTTATCTGAGCATCAGAATGATAGAGATCTTACTTTTCAAAAAGAATATCAAACGCTTAATGGCGCTATGCTTGATTCTAAAAATGCTATGAATGATGCTTTAGAGGCGTATGAAAAAGCAAGTAAATCTTACCAAGATATCTATGAGGATATCACAACATACGAAACGAACTCTATTCGAGCACAATCTGATAACATTGAAGAAATTAATAAAATAATTGCAACTAATACTCGAATAATTGAAGAAAATGGGGAGCAAAGAGAAGCTACCCTAGCAGAGACAATTGCTATAGATGCAGCTGCCACAGAAGCATCAAAAATGGAGTATGAAAAAAGAATAAAAAATGCAGATGATGCAGAGAGACAGATTTTAGAAGCAACTAGGAGAAATAAGCAAAGTATTTTGGATGAAACATTATCTACTTTAAAGCAGATGACATCAGATACAAATGAAAATTCATCTGATGTGATAGAAGCTTGGACAAAGTTAGCTAACACTTCTGCAGGGCAATATCAGGCCGCTCTTCTTTCATTGCCAGAGACTACACGAAATACCGTTACAGAAATGACTGGAGTAGCCTACAATTATACTGCTGCTATAGCTACTGCTTGGGCTAATATGGCAGCTGAATCGGAATCAGAATTTACTTCCAAAATTTCAAATTTGCCCGAGAATATGCAAAATCAATTGCTTTCTCTTGTTAAAATTATTAATTCTAACGGAGGAACTATTACTCAAGAAGTAGAAGTATTAGCAAACAATATCATTTCTACTTTGAATAAACAAGGAGAAGCGGAAGTTGCTGGAATTAATGTTGCTATTGGTTATGGTCAAGGTCTTGCAGACGAACAAGCTTTTCAACAAGCATTATCTAACGCTAGAAACTTAGCTGGTTCTGCGCTTGGTGCTATGCGTGCTGCTCTTGATGAACACAGCCCTTCAAAAAAAGCAGAACAAATTGGAGCATATGTTCCTGAAGGCTTTGTTTTAGGAATAAAAAAAGGTCAAAGTAAAGCAGTAAAATCAGTAGAAGATATGAGTCAAGAATTAGCAGATGCATTGTCCTGGTCCGATCCTCTGAACAAGATAGATAGTAGTATTAATCGCCGAATAACGAATGCAACTAGAACAATCTTTACAACTCCTAACATTCAATTCAATGTTCAAACTTTAAATAAAGAAAATTTAGATTTAGCTTTTAATTATATTAATAAAAAATTTGGTAGTCAGTATTGAGAGGTGATCGTATGAAAGTAAGAGAATTTAATCTTATTAATGAAAAAGGTCAAAAATTCTCTCTAATGGATATAGAGAATTTTTCCTTGTTAACGGATCCAGATGGGCTTGGCTATACATATTCTAATTCTTATACAAAAGTTGGAGAAGTATTTATTAATAATTTAAAAGTGCAAGAACAAACGCAGATCTCTGGGATCTGCAATTTTTTGTATTATGAGAATTATACAAATTTAGTTAATTTTATTGAAAGTTCTAAAAGCTTAAGGTTAAATTATAAAATCCCTTTAAAGGATGGTAGTCAAAAAGAATATTTTAAAAACATTGAAATTCAATCGTTAGGAAAAACAGAGAAGGATCAAACTGGAGTGTTAAGCTGCCCTATCACATTTGATATGATTTCCTTATGGTATGAAGAAAAAGAGTATACTTATGATATGTCGGCCGAAGATAATGAAGTTCGTTGGGATTTTCGATGGGGGAGTAGATTTGCAAATTATAACTCTAGAAAATTAGAATTTAACAATACTGGTCATACTTTAGCTCCTATATATTTAGAAATTGATGGTGCTATCAGTAATCCGGAGATTATTGTTACAGATTCCAATGATAATGTTTTGTTTGATTTACTGATTGAGATTGAAATAGAACAGTATGAAAAATTTATCTATAGTTCTGTAGATGGTGATTTGAGAATCGCAAAGCAAAATATTGATGGGACATATGAAAATTTATTTAAACAGGCTTATATAGATATCACTAAAAATAATATTTTTAAGCTTCCATTAGGTTCGTCAAACATTACGATTCAAGCAGACGATGAAATTGTTTCGGCCAAATTAAATATTTATCCTTATTATAGGTCAATTTAGAGGTTATTATGGATAGTGTAAAAATAATATTAGATGAGCAAGAATATGAATTGATTTATAATGAACAAAATGATATGTATGAGCTTACTCTTACAGCTCCTATGCAAACGGGAGTCCATAATATTGAGGTTTTGTATAGTTCAAATGATGAATCTGCTATTGATGACATTGATTTAATTGTTTTAAAAGAAATTGTGGAAGAAACAACAGAAGAAACTGTTGCTTATTTTCTAGATAAAATGAGTTTTGAAATTCTTGATGTTGCGCAACTTGAGATTGAAGAAATTAATCGAGATCTAGAGACTAATGGCAATTCTTTGTTTACTAGTTTTAGAGAATTAGAAATCGAAGAAGGAGACTTCATTTATTTAAAAAAGAATGATAAAATTTCTTTCCTTGGGATTGTTTCAAAACAAGAAAAAACAACGATTGATAATATCTATACTATAACTTGTAAAGATATCTTATCTTTGTTTGATATAGAAATGTTTGTGGAAAATGAAACTACCATTTCTGAAACAGGAATTGAAGATTTTATAAAGAATGTAATAGAAAGTGAATTTGTAAATAATTCGGATACTTTTGTTAATAGAACCTTTTTCTCTGTGGAAGCATTAACACATACCAAGAAAAATATTACTGTTGGAAGCATTGTAACTGTAACAAATAATATTTACAATTTTTTAACATTTATTAACAATGCTATTCAAAAATATTCTCTTAACTTTGATTTCGTGTTAACTAAAAATTCTATCAAACTTCAAATTGCTACCAGGACAGCAGATAAAATGTTAATTGATACTACTGTTAGTGATATCAGTAATTACAGTGAGGTTTTCTCCTTGCAGTACACTGCTAAAGTTGAAGTTTATATTAATTCTACCAAAGCTAAGTATTATCGATATTTATTAAATGATAGAACAACCACTACAAATCAAAATGATCCCAATCGTGTTTTTGGAAAGACAGAAAAAATTACAGTTGAAGAAGAGGAAGATGCGGAACAAGCATCATTAGATGTTTTTAAAAGCAACTCTTACGAACATAATATTACTTTTGAAATATTAAAAAGTTCAAAGCTTTATGATGTTACTAAAATTAATTTAGGAACACCTATTTTAATAAAAACGCAAAATAATATTGTTCAAGACACTTATATTTCTAAGATTGTAGATACAAATCATAATTATCTGACTTTGAGTTGTGGGAATATGAGAATTGATTATATTGACAAATTTTTGCAAGAAAGGAGAAAATGAAATGTTAAAGGGACATTCTTATGATAAGCAAATTTATTATTCTGTAGCAGATCGAATTATTAATAATACTTTTTTAAACGGAGCTAATGGGATCTTTCAAAATGAAGGCTCAGGATGTGCTCTATCTAATACAAATGATTCCGTTACAATAAGCAACGGTTTTTTTATTGTACAAGGAGGATTAACTGAAGTTGTTAACTCTGAAACTTTGTCTGTTGCATTAGACGGTTCCTATTGTGTCCTTGTTTATGAAATTGACATGTCCAAGGATAATACTGATACAAGTTTTGTTCAAGGGCAATTTCGAGTTTTGACTGGCCAGAGTTCTTATCCGGCTCTCACTCAACAAAAATTGACCGAAAACGCGGGTGTATATCAATACGAATTTGCTAGGTTCCGAGCTTTGACTACTGGTATTAGCAATTTTGAAGATAGACGTACTTTTTTAGATTATAATTCAATTTTCGAATATATTGAAAGTCAAATTGAAATGATCGAAGATAATGGTCTTTATGTTACAAAAAATGAGTTTAATCCTGTAAAAGAAACAGTTGAGAAACTTGATAGCAATCCTGTTTTAGTTGTTCAAGATACACAACCAACTCCAGTTTCTGGGAAGACAATTGTTTGGATCAAGCCAAAGGAGTAATGATGTATGAATGAATTTGCAAGAGTCGGATTTAATTATGGCTCTTTTTATTATGCCTATATTTTAAAATGGCAATTGTTAAGTCAAAATCAAGTTTCTGGTACTTCTTCTATTAGGATTCAATCTAGTATTTATGTAGAGGGTGCTAACAATATCAATTGGACAAGAGGTTCAGCTTCTCTTAATAATGTTTCTTTTTCTCTATCTAATTCTTATCCAAGAGGAGAAACAATTGTAAATAGCCAAGATATAACTGTGCAGCATGATTCAAACGGAAATGCTTCTGTTTATATTTCTGGTTCAATTGATACCACTTTTATAATGAATGGTTCTTGTGGAGGGACTATTAATCTTCCTTGGATCGATAGAAATTCTCCTTCTTTAAGCTTAGTAACAACATCTGTTTCGGAAAACTCTGCTGTTCTTTCTTACTCAACAAATAGTAGCCTTGATAGCCTACAAGGACGGTTGAATAATGGAAGTTGGCAAAATCTACCATTATCTAATCCTATAACTATTACAGGACTTACAGATGATAGTAATTATACTTATCAAGTTCGTGGAAAAAAAGCTAGTAATCAGATTTGGGGAGCTAGTAATACTATTTCTTTTAAAACTAAGGCTGGCACTTTTGCAATGGTTTCTGTTAATGGATCCGCACTGGTTGATGCAGAAGTTTATGTTGTTACAGAAGAGATGGTCGAGAAAATTTCAAAAGATCAATATGCAATTTTAGTAGGTGATGACGGTTGATAAGAATAGAGGAGATCAAATTAAATCCGCAGCGTGTATATCAAGGGAAAAATTTTACAATTCAAGTTCGTGTTTCCAAAGATAAAAAGACTTTAAATAAGTTATCGTTTAAATTATCTACTAAATTAGGAGGAGGTATCGAAAATGAACGATCTAAAAACTGATTATCAAGATTATACCTTTATGGGAAACAAAAAATTTAATTTAATAAACAATTCAGATGGAACTGTGTCTCTTGAGGATATGACTGAATATTCTGTTGAAGGTGATGAATTTGGAGCTAACGATATTAATGCTACGAATCAGCGAGTAAATGAAATGAATAATATTGGTGTATATCAAGGCACATGTACAGATGAAGAATTAGAGCAAGCGATTGCTGATTCAAATTAGAAAGGAAAGTGATATATTATGAAAAACAAATGTTCGAATGGGGGGGGGCAGTT
>ERZ1643249.1013-NODE-1013-length-29264-cov-13.406553_pt1 | contig 29264 bp, 31 predicted proteins | sample MGYA00579263_ERZ1643249 | MGnify/ENA primary metagenome ERZ1643249 (study PRJEB29033, sample SAMEA4952264) | chicken gut metagenome | biome: Broiler Chicken; feature: Gastrointestinal Tract; material: Caecum | place: Ireland | collected 2018 | study: Broiler...
TATCTGCTCAAGTATCTTTTTTTAATGATTATATAAGTAAAGTTCCTAACTGGCACTTTATAGGTTCCTATATTGATGAAGGTATTAGTGGTACATCAGTAAAAAATAGAGAAGAATTTTTAAGAATGATAGAAGATGCTAAAAACCATAAATTTGATTTAATCTTAACGAAAGAAATATCTAGATTTTCAAGAAGCACTCTAGACAGCATCAAATATACAGAGGAGTTACTACAAAATGGTGTTGGTGTATATTTTTTAAATGATAATATTAATACCATATTACCTGATTCAGAACTTAGGTTAACGATTATGTCTTCTATTGCCCAAGATGAGGTGCGTAAACTATCCGAAAGAGTATCTTTTGGTATGAAAAGAAGCATTGATAGTGGTACTGTGTTAGGTTGTTCTAATATCTATGGCTATGTAAAAGATAAAGGAAAACTCGTCATTGACGAAAAAGATGCTAAAATGATTAAAATTATCTTTGACAGATATGCTAATACCACAGATGGCATATCTAAAGTATCAAAGTATTTATATAGCCTAGGTTATAAAAATAAAAAAGGTAAAAGGATAGATACAACAATACTAACTAGAATTATTGAAAATCCTAAATATAAAGGATATTATTGTGGTCATAAAACGAAAGTGTTAGATTACCGTACAAAAAAGAAGAAAAAATTAAATGAATCAGATTGGATTATTTATAAAGATTTTGAAAATGTCCCACCGATTGTATCAGAAGAACTATGGGAACGAGCTAATATTAAACTAAAGCAACGACAAGATAGTTTTACAAATCGTGCAGTTAATAAGACAGTATTTCAAAATAGATATACTTATTCAGGTAAAATTTATTGTGGCTGTCATAATCTTACTTATCATAGATCAAGTGCTGGTAAGAGAAAAAATAATCCTGTATGGGAGTGTCAAGTATATCGAAAAGAAAGTTTAAAAGGTTGTTCCAATCCAAGAGTATTTGAATTAGAATTAGATGAAGTATTCAAAGATATGTTTAATAAATTATTTAAGAAAAGAAATAATATCTTTGATGAAATATTAAACGAATGTAAGAATTATTTAGAAACTAATAATAATGAAATTGAAATAAAAAGTATTGAATCTAAAATATTAATACTTAATAATAAAAAAGATAAATTGTTAGAACTTGTTATGGAAGAATATTTATCTAAAGATGATTATAAAAAACAAGTAAATTTAATTAATGAGGATTTAAATATATACCAAAATAAAATAAATGAATTACAAAGTAATAAAAAAGATAAAAACTATATAGAAAATAAAATTAATGAAATTAAAAGCATTTTAGAAAAATGTTTAGAAGATAATGAATGCTATAGTGATGTATTTAATGAAATAATAGATAGAATAATAGTTCATAAACAAAGTGATAAAGGGATTAAATTAGATATTTTTATTAAGACAGGAGAAAGTATAAATACACTTTCTGATAATTTAGGTAAAAAGTTTCATTTATTAGACTCCTATACAACAAATAACAGCAGTTAGTGCGGCAATTAATGGTGGTACTTTATATAAGCCATATATAGTAAAAAGTATAACCGAACCAGAAACAGGAGAGATAATAAAGTTAAATGAGAAAACAAAAGTAAGAAAAGTAATAAGTGAAAATACTAGTGCTACTGTCAGAATGGCACTTGAAAGTGTCGTAGCATTGGGAACCGGAAGAAATGCATATATAGAAGGATACCGAGTAGGAGGGAAAACAGGGACAGCTCAAAAAGTAAGTAATGGTGCCTATATGGTAGGAAACTATATTGTTTCTTTTATTGGATTTTTACCTGCAAATGATCCTAAAGTAATAGTGTATGTAGCAATTGATAATCCAAAAGGAATAACACAATTTGGTGGTACAGTAGCAGCTCCAATTGCAAAATCAATATTAACAGATGCAATAGAAGCTCTTGATATAGAAAAAACTGAAGGTGGTTTAGATAAAGAATATCAGTGGTATGAACAAAAATATTATACACTTCCTAATGTTGAAGGAATGAGACTTAAAGAAGCACAAAGTTTATTAAAAAGTTTTCATATTGAATATACTGGTAATGGGGATGTAATTAAATCAATGACTCCAGAAGCTGGTAGTAAAATACCCGAGGGAAGTACTGTGAGATTAATGCTTGGTAATTGACAGTTAATATGTAAATACGACAAAATAATTTTGGTACTTGCATTAAAATATGCTATAATGTATTTGTAGAAATGGGAGTGAACTTATGTTAACACTTACTAAATCTTTATTTGCTTTAATGATTGGATTTATTATAACAGTAATATTTGGTCTTATAATGATTCCATTATTAAAAAAAATTAAATGTGGTCAAAATATAAATGTTTATGTAGATGCCCATAGAGCAAAAGCTGGAACTCCTACAATGGGCGGACTTATCTTTGTAATACCAACACTTATTACGGTAGTAGCATTAATTTTAACTAATAAAATGGAATTTTCAGTTAATTTATTGATAATTTTATTTGTATTCTTAGCTTATTGTGGAATTGGGTTCCTAGATGATTTTATTAGTTTGAAAAGAAATACAAATAAAGGATTAACACAATTCCAGAAATTAGTTCTTCAATTTATTGTAGCATTAATATTTTATATTTTATATAGAGAATTTGGAAGTGGAGATTCTGTTCTTAGAATTACTTTATTTAACTTTGAATGGGATTTAAATTGGTTTTATGGTGTATTTATTTTATTCTTGTTAGTAGGGGCTTCTAATGCTGTTAATTTAACTGATGGATTAGATGGCCTAGCAGGAGGACTTTCAGCAATTGGCTTTGTGGCTTTTGGCCTTATGTCTTGGGGAAGTTATTGGATTAGTGGTTATCAAGATATTGGTATATTTTGCTTTATTTTAGTGGGAGCTATAATGGGATTCTTGGTATATAATACACATCCTGCTAAAGTATTTATGGGTGATACAGGAAGTTTAACTTTAGGAGCAACTTTAGCAACTATTGCCATATTAACATCACACGAAATGTCTCTTGCTGTTATCGGAGGAGTCTTTGTAATTGAAACACTTACAGTAATTGTTCAAATATTTTCCGTTGTTGTCTTTAAAAGAAAAGTATTTTTAATGACACCAATTCATCACCATTTTGAAAGATTAGGATGGAGTGAAACTGATATTGTAAAATTATTTTGGATTGCCGGATTTATTTTAAGTTTACTTGCTCTTATTTATGGAGTTTGGTTATAAAGGGGGATATATGAAAAAGGTAGATTATCTATTATTAATAGCTATAATAATAATATCTTTATTTGGACTTCTTATGATTTATTCTTCTTCCTATGTTTGGGCAGAGTATAAATTTAATGATCCATATAAATTTTTAAAAGCTCAAGCAATATTTTTATTAATTGGATATGTAATAATGATAATAGTATCAAATATACCTTATTTGAAGTATTTAGACAAAGCAAACATTATTTTTGGTGTTTGCTTTTTACTTCTTATATTAGTGCTAATACCAGGAATTGGAACAATAAGAAATGGTTCTAGAAGCTGGTTTGGAATTGGATCATTAGGAATTCAACCTAGTGAATTTACAAAACTTGCTTTAATAATATTTACATCAAAATATTTATCTAAAAATGAAAAGTTATTAAAAGATATCAAAAAAGGAGTATTACCTATATTGGGAATACTGTTATTAGTATTTGCACTTATAATGCTTCAACCAGACTTTGGAACTGGTGTCGTAATAGTTATGACTATAATTGTATTACTTTTTGTAAGTGGAGTAAAAATGGGATTTTTTATAAAAATAGGTGTATTAGGTTTAATTGGAATAGCTACTTTAGTTATAATTGCTCCATATAGATTAAAAAGAATAGTATCTTTTATAAATCCTTGGACTGACCCATTAGGAAGTGGATTTCAAATAATCCAATCCCTATATTCAATTGGCCCAGGCGGGTTACTAGGATTAGGACTTGGCAATTCTATTCAAAAACATTTCTATTTACCAGAACCTCAAACAGACTTTATTTTCTCTATTATTAGTGAAGAATTTGGTTTTATGGGAATACTTATTGTAGCTTCTTTATTTATTATTATTATATATAGAGGTTTTAAAATATCTATGAACTGTAATAATAAATTTGGAAAATATCTAGCGTTTGGAATAACTTTTGGTCTTTCTTTTCAAGCATTATTAAATTTAATGGTGGTAGTAGGATTAATACCAGTAACAGGGTATGTCCTGCTAGGTAACTGATTACGACGAAGAAATTTTTCCTTTGTTTTCAAAGGAATTCTTGCATTACTGTTCTAATTGATTTATTAAAAAAATGATAAAAATGAATAAAACTATGAAAAAATCAAAAAAAATGCAGATAAAAAATGGGGGTTGTTTTGCCATTACTGCGAAAAAGTTTCTATGAGCAATACCAAAGATACCTCACATATTTTTGGAGGAAGAAATGAAAAGAAAAATAGATGTTGGAAGTGTTTTTGGTAATGCCCAAAGGACAAGTTATGAATATATGAAATTGTTAAATAAAGAGTATAATGGTGAATTTAAAGTTTTAGTAGTAGATGATAAAGATGGACTTCATTCGATTCCTTTTGCTAATCACGGAGCAAATGTTGTAATGTATGAGCCAAATGAAGTTTATATAAAAGGTGGGGTTATAGATGAAGATATAATTTCTCCTATAACTAATAGAAAATATTATAAAGAATATAAAAATAACATAGAGATAAGAAATAAAAACTTTTATGAAGAAAAAGTAGAAGATAAATATAATTTTGTATATTGTTATCGCTCTTTGCATGAAAAACATAATAAGAATGTACCAATGAATAGAAAGATGAGAAAATTATTATCGTCTGTAAAAGAGAATGGATATATTTATATTTTTTATCACATGGCTAAAAATGAAAAAGATATTAGCAACTTTTCAGTTAATCAATATTTTAGAAGTGGTGAAATGAAAAGATATTTTGATCCTAGATTTTGGGAAGTTATTACCTTAATAGAACATAATGATTTAACTTACCACGAAGGACATCCATATCATAAGAAAAATCATACACACAGGGTTGGACATGTATTTGCTAAAAAAATAAATAGAAGACTTGTTCATAAATATTATTATGAAATAATAGGATTATCATCTAATTGATAATTCCTTTTTATTTTATATAAGTTTTTAATAAATTTGAGATTGATATAATAAATGTTTTAAAAAATTTGTTATATTATATTTAATGTTAATGATAAGAAATGAATAGTTAGTTAAGATAGCAAAAATATAATATAGATGAAAAAATATTAGAGGTATAATTATGCTAAGTAAAATCTAAGAATGGAAAAATAATTATTAATTTAAGTTTTAAAAAACCTATTGACATATTGTGAAAATAATGTTATCATTTAATTGCTGAAAGAAATTATTTTTTTAAAAGAAAATAATTAAGTATTAAAAAACCTAAAGGAGCGATTTTTGTGGAAAATAATAATTTAAAAGAATTTCAATGGAATATTATTAATGTATTTAGATGTGCAGGAAGCAATTGTAATACTCAGGAACTTATTTATTTACTAAGTTATTTATCTTATATGGATTGTAAGTTAAAAAATAGTCCATATCCATTATTTAGTAATGAAAACTTAGATGATTCGTTTGGAAGTTTTGTTCTTTCTGTTAAAAATGATTTTGATACTACTATGATTAATGAAATATTTATAGAAAATAATCGAAAGTATATTAATGATTCTTTAACTTATTTGGAAAGATACAGTTATTTAAAATTAAATACTAATTTTTTAATGGAAATTATAAAGAAAAATGATATTTACTTTTACGAAGAAATGTTAAGAACTAATTTATTTTATGATTTTAATTTTAGAACATATGATTATAATACACCTAGTGAATTAATTGAAATAATTAAATATTTTTCAAAAAATATAAATAATGTATTTGATATAGGATGTGGATTTGGAAACACATTAATTTCTTTAAAAAATGAAAAAAGTGATATTCAATGTGATGGTATAGACATAAACTCAAATCAGTGTTTGATTTCTTCAATTAGATTATCTACATTTGATTATAAAAATAATATAATAAACAACGATTATTTTGATACTAATATTTATAATAAATATTCTTTGATAGTTTGTAATATGCCATTTGGATTAAGAATGAGTAGAATGCGTAGAGACGAAATATTAAGATATTATAATGAAAAATTTAATATTAAATTTAGTCCAGCATCTTCTATGGAATGGTTATTGGTTTATAAAAGTTTAAATATATTAGAATTAAATGGAAAATTAGTATTGGTAACTCCGCTTTCACCATTATTTAAAGATGCCGATGCATCTTTAAGAAAAAACTTAATTGATAAAAATTTAATAGATTGTATTATTGAATTCCCTGCTGGAACATATACAGGAACTGGAATTTCTTATTGCATTGTTGTATTAGATAAAAATAAATTAGACACTAATGTTAAATTTGTTGATGCATCTAATTGTGTATTAGGAGAAAGACATGATAAAAGAGTGGATTATAATCAAGTTATAAATATTTTAAAAAATCATATGTATAAAGAAGTTGATTTAGACTTTATTTCAAATAACAATTATAATTTGTTGCCAAGTAAATATTTTAATAATGAAAAAAAATCGCAATTACAAAATGCTACTAAATTATCTGATTTAAATGTTGAAGTTTTAAGAGGATTTCAAAATTTTACTAAAAATGATGCTGTCGATGATGGTAAATATTCTATTGTTACAATTAGTGATATAGATGATGCTGGTAATATCTCAAAAAATTTACAAACATTAAATACAACTAGAGATATAAGTAAATTTAAATTACAGGAGAAAGATATTATTATTTCAACTAAAGGAACAAAGATAAAAATTTGTTATGTCGAAAAATTAAAAAATGAAGATACATTATTTCATGGTAATTTATCAGTAATTAGATGTAACGATAGTAGATTAAATCCCATGTATTTAAAAATCTTTTTAGAAAGTGAAAGGGGACAAATAGAGTTAAATTCTATTCAAACTGGCACATCAATAATAACTATTAATTTGAGTCAACTTTCAAATATTGAAATTCCTTTATTAGATATTGATACACAAAATAAGATAGTTACTAATTATGTTTTTAAGAAAAAAGAGTTAGACATTCTTGAAAAAAAGATTAATGAATTAAAATCTAATTTAATTGATAATATCAATAATATCTTTGATGGAAGTGGTATAAGTGAATAAATATTCTATTGAAGAAATTTACGACGCTATTTTAGAAAAAATCTCAAAAGAGTTAAATATTGCACATCAAGAAAATAAATTAGATGAGTTTATTAAAAAATATGATTTATTTCAAGAAGAAAGATATGTATATTTTGATAAATACAATTCTAATATTCTCATTGTTGGCGAATTAAGTTTTAGTAAAGATGTTTTATATGCAATAGCAAAAGAAAAAGGGATTAGCAGAGATCAAATAACTCATTTAGATTATGAAGAAGCAAAACACTTTGATTTTAATTCAATAAAAGGGTATTCTAAATACTCAGATATAATTGTTGGTCCTAATGCACATAAAACTATCGGCATCAATGGGTATAGTTCTTTAATAGAAATGATAAAAAATGAGCAAGATTATTTTCCAAAACTTACTGAAGCCAAAGATTCTTCAGGTAAGTTGAAAATAACAAAGACATCATTAAAAAAAGCTTTGGATAATACTATAATAGTAAGCAATAATATTCAATGTTATAATATATAAATAAGGAGTAGTGGTAAAAGTGAATAAAGAAGCTTTAGCGAGAATTAATATAAATAAATTATTAGAAGATGCGGGTTGGAGATTTTTTTCAAGCGAAAATGGTATAGCAAACATTCAGTTAGAACCGAATGTAAAAATTACACAATTAGATTTAGATGGTTTAGAATTAAAAAAGAAGAAAAATGGATTTGTTGATTATTTATTATTAGATGAACAAGGATTTCCTTTTGTAGTTGTGGAGGCAAAAAAAGAAGGTATTCATCCATTAGAAGCTAAAGAACAGGCAAGAAAATATGCTAATAGTTTAAGATGTAAATATGTTATTTTGACAAATGGGTCTATACATTATTTTTGGAATTTAGAAAAGGGAAATCCTGAAATGATTACTACATTTCCAACTTATGAAAGTTTAAAAGAAAGCAAAGCATTAACTTCTGATATTTCACTAATAACAGCTATGAAAATTGATAAATATTTCATAGCATTGAGTCAAGAACCATCATTAGAATCTTCCAGTGTATGGAAAACAAAGGATGATAATTTAATATTTAAATATTGTATGAATAATGGAATTAGAGTATTAAGACATTATCAATTAGGCGCAATTAAGGCTGTTCAATCTGCCATTACTGACGGAAAAACAAGATTTTTATTAGAAATGGCGACAGGAACTGGAAAAACATTAACCTCAGCTGGCATAATAAAAATGTTTATTAGAAGTGAAGTAGCTAAAAGAATATTGTTTCTTGTAGATAGAATAGAACTTGAAAATCAAGCAAAAAAAGATTTAGTAAGATATCTTAGTAAAGATGGTATCAAGGTTGAAATATATAAAGAAAATAAGCAAAATTGGAATAATGCTGAGGTAGTTATAAGTACAATACAGTCGTTTACAACAGATAATAAATATCAAAAAATATTTGCACCAACAGATTTTGATTTAGTTATATCAGATGAAGCACATAGAAGTATTGGAGGAAATAGTAGGGCTGTATTCGAGTATTTCTTAGGTTATAAATTAGGTTTGACAGCAACTCCAAAGAATTACTTAAAAGGTATAGAATTTGATGAAACGGATCCAAGAGAATTAGAAAGAAGACTTATGCTTGATACATATCATATATTTGGTTGTGATAGTGGCAATCCAACTTTTAGTTATACCTTAAACGATGGAGTTAAAGATGGTATTCTTGTAAGCCCAACGATTGTGGATGCTAGAACAGATATAACAACAGAATTATTAAGTGAGCAAGGTTTAATTATAGATTTTTCTACAGATGATGTTGAAGTGACTGTTACTTCTAATGATGGTAGAAAAACAAAGGTGATGACTGAAAAAAATTATGAAAAAGATTTCTTTTCAGAATCAACAAATAGAGTATTCTGTATGACTTTTATGGAAAATGCTTTACGAGATCCAATTACTAACGAAATTGGTAAAGGTATAATTTTTTGTGTCAATCAAGCACACGCAAGAAAAATTACTGAAATTTTAAATGATATTGCAGATAGAATGTTTCCAGGAAAATATAATTCTGATTTTGCTGTTCAAATTACATCAAATGTTATGGATGCTCAACAAATGACTATCAATTTTGCAAATAATAAATTAAATGGTTATTCTAGGTGGAACGAAGATTACGAAACAAGTAAAACAAGAATAGCTGTTACAGTTGCAATGATGACTACAGGATATGATTGCTCTGATATAATAAATCTTGGATTAATGAGACCAATATTTAGTCCGACTGATTTTGTTCAAATGAAAGGTAGAGGAACAAGGCTACACACATTTAAATTTAGAGATAAGGAAATAAAGAAAGATACATTTAAAATATTTGACTTCTTTGCAACATGCGAATATTTTGAAACAAAGTTTAAATATGATGAAAAATTAAAATTACCTAAATATATAAAATCTGGTAAACAAGAAGAAATAGAGTCTTCAGTAATTGACAAAGTTATAAATAATGGAACAGATTTTTTGCTTACAATAGAAGAAGAAAAAATACCTGAAACAGGTATGTTAATAGATAGAAAATTATATTCAAAGTTCGAAGATAAAGTAAGACAAGATCCTAATGTCAAGAAAATGATTGACACTTTGGACATTGACAAGTTAGAATGGTATTTAAAAGATCAAGTGTTTGATAAACCTACTGAATACTTTAATATTCCTAAACTTGAACAATCTCTTGGAATTGACAGAAGAATAACAGTTAGAGAAGTGGCAATGAATATTTTAGGTTTATTAACAGGGTATAAATCTAAAAAAGAGAAGTTAGTAGATGAATTTAATAATTTTAAACTTTTAAACAAAGAAGAATTAGAACAGTATGCAGGAAAACAAATTGATGATATACAAGCAGTTTTTGAAGCTTACATAATTGATGAACAAGTTAGAGAATGCGTGTATACCAAAAATTATGCTCCATTGTTCAATTCGTTTTTAAAGCAAAATTTAAGGGAATTAAGAGATGTTAGATTGAAAAATAAACCAATTCTTGAATATATAAAAGATTATGTTGCAGAAAATGATATAAATTGTGATAATTATAAAAGGAGATGATAATAGTGGCTACTCAAAATTTTAATAAGCAAATAGATGCTGTTAGAGATACGATAGTTGGAAAAATTCCAATGCTCAATACTCAAGTAGAACAAATAACAATGGCGTTATTATATAAGTTTATGGATGATATGGACCAAGAGTCAATTGACTTTGGTGGAAATGCAACCTTTTTTTCAGGGGAATATGAAAAATATAGTTGGAGAAAAATAATGTCAAATAGTAAAAGCGCTCAAGAAAGATATAATTTATATACAGAAGCACTTGAAAAGTTTTATATTCACCCAACATTACCAGATACATTTAGAGAAGTATTTAAAAATGCAAATGTACCTTATAAGGATTCCGAAACACTTACCAATTTTTTAAAACAAATTAATAATAACTTTGATTATACGGATTCTGAAAGATTGGGTGATGCATATGAATATTTATTAAGCTTATTAGGTTCACAAGGAGATTTAGGACAATTTAGAACTCCAAGACATTTAATTGATTTTATTGTAAATATTGTATCACCAAGTAAAGATGATGAAATATTAGATCCAGCGTGTGGAACTGCGGGTTTCTTAATATCAGCATATAAATACATTTTATTAAGCAATAAAGATGAAACACAAAAAAATAATTTAACTTTTGAAGAACAAAAAAATATTTTAAAAAATATTACTGGTTATGATATTGAACCATCAATGGTTAGAATTGCTGAAATGAATCTTTTCTTACATGGGGCGAATGAACCAAAAATTTATGAATATGATACTTTAACAATGGATGATAGATGGAATGATAAATTTGATGTTATTCTGGCAAATCCTCCATTTATGACTCCTACTGGTGGAATAAAACCTCACAACAAATTTGATATAAACGCAAGTAGATCAGAAGTATTATTTGTTGACTATATAGTTAATCATTTAAGAAGTAAAGGAAAAGCCGGAATAATTATACCAGATACAATCTTATTTTCTAATGTTTCATCATCATATAAAAATTTAAGGAAAATTGTTTGTGAAAATGGATTATATGCTATAGTTTCTTTACCAGCAGGTATTTTTAAACCATATGCAAAAGATGTAAAAACAAGTATTTTATTTTTTGATAAAACATATAGAACGGATTCAATATATTATATAAATGTGAACCATGATGGATATACATTGACTGATACAAGAAAACCAACAAAAAAGAATGACCTTCCAATGGCAACTAATGCTTTGAAAGAAATAAAGCGATGCATTGAAGAAAATAAAGAATTTATAAATGATTTTAAAGTCAATATTGATAAAATTGATAAATCTTTATTAGATAGTAACGAATATATTTTATTGGCTAATAAGTACAATAATGTTAAAAGGGAAAATACCAAGTATGATTATAAAAAATTAGGAGATTTCATTGAAGAAAACAAAAGTAAAGCCAAAAATCAAATGCTTCCTGTATGGAGTGTTTCAAATAAAATTGGTTTTATTAATACAGAAAATTATCATTCAGAAAAAGTTGCATCATCAGATATAAAAAATTATAAAGTTATTGATAAAAATTATTTTGCTTATAATCCTTCAAGAATAAATGTTGGTTCTATTGCATTAAATCAAACTGAAGATATAGGATGCGTTAGTCCTATGTATGTTTCTTTTAAAATAACAAGGCCCAATGAACTTAATGAAGAATATTTATTAACTTTATTAAAAAGTGATGAATTTAAAAATATTATTAATAACGAAGCTTATGGAGCTGTTAGAAAACAGTTAAGGTTTTCCGATTTGGAAAATATAGAAATACCTGTTCCAGAGTATGATGAACAGATAAAAATTATTAATTTAATAAAAAAGAAAAATAATGAAATTAATTTATTGAAAGAAAAAATTGATGATATTAGTTCCGAAATTAATAAAATAATTGATGAAGTAATAATGTAAATATTTTATTAATGTACTATGGCTACAAAATAGGGTATTTATCAGATTAATACTCTTTTTTTGTTATAGGGAGGTTATAATTTGTATAAAATTAATTTAAATAAAAATGTAAGTCTTAATTTTAGAGATGTTGTTAATGAATATTTGGATTTTTCTATAAATAAAACATATCATGATAATGAAAAAGAAAATGCATGGAATAGTATATGTGCAATAATGGACAGAATAGATGATTTAGTTATTTATCTAAATGAAAAAGAATTAAATAATGGCAAATGGAAAAGATGTGCATTTGATTTTTTTGAATTTATGGAACAAGCAGCAGTATTGATTGAATGTATAGACGAAGCATACAAAATATATGGATTTGAACCGCTAAAAAGCAATAAAATATTTAAACATAAAACTTTCAATGATACTTATATTGAAAAAGCTAATAAAAATTCAAAAAAATTAAAAATCGATGATAAAGATTATTTTGAATACATAAGAGCATTAAGTTCTGTTCATCCAAGTAAAACTAACAGGCATAAAGAATTTCAATTAGCAGATTTAGAAGTAAGTCCTTATGTTGTATGGACAGGTGGAATATATACTATAGATCCTAGATGTGATGGAGAAATAGTATTAGTTACTTATAATAATGGGTCTGAACATTTTTTAACTAATAAATCAATATATATTAATGAAGTTTTTAATTTTGTTAAATTTAAATATTATTCATTAAATTATCTATCCAAAAAAGTAAAAAAATACAATGAAAGAAATATCTCTATATTGAGAAACACAAAGATAAGAAAAAGTGAAGAATTTGATTCATATAATGATTATTTGGATAATTTGATTGATGAAAGCAACAAAAGATGCCAAAACTTAGAAGATGATATCAAAGAAGTAAAATCTATATTAAATTGTTTTAACATAGGAGATAATAATAAAATAAAGTACAATAAATATTGTAATTCACTTAAATATGCAATGAAAACAATTCATAGACAATTACAAAATATGGATTTTAAAGGAAATTCTCTATCTGACAATTTACTTTCTAATTTATTATTGGGAAAAATATATGTAAAAAATCAAGATGGAAGTAGTTATTCATATTATCAAAGTAAGATTTTGTATTTAAAAGATAATTATCCCGGAAATAAACATTATGCATTTATATGCTATAAAGAACTTATATCAGTATTTAGTAGATATATTGATATATCTGAAGATTGTCTAAATGAATATACAGATAATGAATTATATATATTATCTCAAATTGCAACTTATTTTCATGAATTAGAAAATAAAGGATTAATTAATATGATCATTCCTAATACAGATACTTATAGATAAAAACGACTATAACAGTAAACTTTAGATTTGCTGTTTTTTTGTACGAAAATTAGAAAAGATTATGTAAATTAATGGTAATTGAAAAGAATTCATTTCAAAGAACAAATGTTCGTAGTATAATAATTATGGTGATGGGTATGGAAAGAATTTATATGTGTATTGATTTAAAAAGTTTCTATGCTTCTGTTGAATGCGTTGAAAGAAAACTAGAACCATTAAATACTAATTTGGTTGTTGCCGATGAATCAAGAACAGATAAAACAGTTTGTTTAGCTGTTAGCCCATCTTTAAAACAATATGGCATTGGTGGAAGGGCAAGATTATTTGAAGTTAAACAAAAAATAAAAGAGGTAAATTATCAAAGAAAGAAATTGAATAATTATAAAAAATTTATTGGAAAGTCATATCTTGATGATGAACTAAAGAATAATAGAGGTCTAGAATTAGATTTAATTATAGCTCCACCTAGAATGGCTTATTATATGAAATACAGTACTAATATATACAATATTTATTTAAAATATATTGCACCTGAAGATATTCTAGTATATTCAATTGATGAAGTGTTTATAGATATTACAAATTATATTTCTCTTTATAAATGTACACCTAGACAATTAGTTACTAAAATAATTAAAGATGTTTATGACACAACAGGAATTACTGCAACTGCTGGAATAGGTACAAATATGTTCTTGGCAAAAGTTGCTATGGATATAGTAGCTAAAAAAAGTAAAGCAAATGAATTTGGAGTTAGAATAGCAGGATTAGATGAAATGACCTTTAGAAAAAAATTATGGGATCATAAGCCAATCACTGATTTTTGGAGAGTAGGAAAAGGTATAGCTGATAAGCTTGCTAAAAATAATATGTTTACTATGGGCGATGTTGCTAGATGTTCTCATTATAATGAAGATTTATTGTATAAATTATTTGGAATAAATGCAGAGTTATTAATTGATCATGCATGGGGATATGAACCTTGTACTATTGATATTGCAAAAAGTTATAAACCAACAACAACTTCTCTAAGTTCAGGTCAAGTTTTACATTGTCCTTATGACAATAAAAAAGCTAGATTAATTGTAAGAGAAATGGCTGATAACCTAGCATTAGATTTAGTAAATAAAAGACTACTTACAGAACAATTAGTAATGACAATAGATTATGATATAGAAAACTTAACTAATCCAGATATTTTTGATAAATATTTTGGAGAAATAACTATTGATTCATATGGTAGAAAGATTCCTAAACATTCTCATGGAACAATTAATTTAAATCAGTTAACATCTTCTTCAACTACTATTATGGAAGGATTTGTAAATTTGTTTGATAAAATTTCTAATCCAATATTACTTATTAGAAAATTAAATTTATCAGTTAATAAATTAATTAGCGAGGACAAGATTCAAAATAAAAAAGTAGTGGAACAAATTGATTTGTTTACCAATTATGAAGAACAAGAAAAAAAGAAAGCACAACAAAAATTAAATGATAAAAACGAAAAAGAAATACAGAAAGTTATGTTACAAATTAAAAATAAATATGGTAAAAATGCTATTTTAAAAGGAATGAATATCATAGAAGGTGCAACAGCTATAGAAAGAAATCATCAAATAGGAGGACATCATGAATAAGTATAAAGATATAATAAATTTACCACATCATGTTTCTAAGACTAGAAACCCTATGAGTTTATATAATAGAGCTGCTCAATTTGCTCCTTTTGCTGCTTTAACAGGCTATGATGAAGCAATAAAGGAAAAAGCAAGATTAACAGAACAAAGAATTGAACTAAGCGATGAGTTTAAAAATATTTTAAATCAAAAGTTACAAATCTTAAACAAAAACATAAACTCTCACCCTAAAGTAACCATTACTTATTTTGAACTTGATAATAAAAAAAGTGGAGGAGTTTATAAAACTATATCAGGTAATATTAAAAGAATTGATGAATACAATAAAAAATTGATTTTTCTTGATAAAAACGAACTTAGATTTAATGAAATACATGATATAGAAATAGAAATTTCCTAGACTTTAGCATTTTAATTATTTAAATATAACGATAAAATTGATTTATTATAATTGGTTTATTTTGATAGAAATTCATTCATTTTTTTTGCTCTGTTATACACCATATTATATGTGTAAATCGTAATATTATTTAGAGATGAATTTAATAGTCTAAATGCATGGTATTCTTTATCACTCCAATTTTTTGAATTCCCATATATTAATATACCTCTTGGTTTTAAAATCTTTCCAAGTCTATTTGTTGTATCTGAATCATTTGCTTTGTGTTCAAGAGTAGATAAATAATTTGCTAATTGAGTAATTGCTTTTGTAAGTGATGATGAAGGAACTAAATTTTCATGATCCTCTTTTTCTTCGAAGAATTTTTTCGATTCTCCTGCTTTTTTGATTTCTATGACATCAACAAATCCATCAATATTTTCAGCAATAAAGTCTGCTATATTTTTTACATCAATTCTTCTATCATCAGAAATCTTTACAAAATCTGTTCCCAACACCCAATTGTTTTTTTCAAACCATTTTTGCCAAATATTTTCATTTACATCATTTTTATAATTTTCCTCAAATTCTTTTAATGCTTTTTTCCTATCCGATATTTCAATTAACTTATTTATAGCTGATAAATCTAAATCATTTTCTAAAGCGACATTAATTAATTTTGAAATACTTTCAGGTTTTTCTCTTATTAGAGTTGACATCATATCATCGTTAACTGATAGATATTTACTTTCATTATTAGCTAATGGATAATAATGTTGATTAATGTAAGTAACAAGATTGTCTAATTCTTCGTTGTCAAGTGTTAATTCGCTTTTCGGATTTTTTACTTCTAGGGCTCCCGTTTTAAGGTACATGTTAAACCACTCACTTTTTTTATATCTTCCAATTTTTAATGATAATTTATTAGTATCTTCACCAGTTTTAATTCTTACAAAATGGGCTTGTGAATATACTGTTGGCTTATTTTTTAATTCAATCGGTTCGATGTGTTCGACATTTTCGTTACCTTTAGATTGTTTTACTTCAGTAATTTGCATAGCTACACCTCTTTACTAATATATTATATCATAATTATATAAGTAAAATTTGGATTAATATAATTGAAAATGATAATATTTAAATCATATGTATATATACTATATTTTAAGCTAGAAAATAGTACAATTAAAATAAACTATAATCATATTGAAGATAAATATTAATATTAGAAAATAGATAAAACTTTTAGTATGAAGTTATAAATTTTAAAGGGATTAATAAATAAGAAATTATAAAATAAATACAATAATTAGATGTAGATAAACAGAAAGTATGGAATGATTTGGATAGAGAAAAAAATCTTAAAAATAGTATATTTGATTACAACAAATATTTTTCTATAATAAAAAATAAAAAGTTATGATAAAAAACACGAACCTATTGTTGTTCGTGTTTTTAAAATTTATCCAATCTTTTGAAAATTAGATTTAAAATAATTAATTACTATTCTTTTTTCTACCTAATATTTCATCTGCTGATATATTAAATTTTTTACATATAGTTTGTAGGGTTAATGTGTTTACTAGTCTTTTACCAGATTCATATAAGGATAAAGTGGATTGACCAATAGAACATTGTTTAGCAAATTGAGTTTGAGTATAATTTAATTTTTCTCTTAATAATTTAATTTTTTTTCCTATAATAACTTTATCTAGTTTTGGTATTTTACAATACTGTTCGTTATCTCTTGTTAATCCTAATAAGAAATCAATAGAAACATTATATTGATTACATATTTTGACTAACTGTCTTAAAGGTATAGAATCGTTGCCGTTTTCCCAGTTTGCAACTGTTCCTTTAGTTACACCTAATACATATCCCATTTCTTCCTGAGTCATTTCTAAATTTTCTCTACAATACTTTAAATTATTTTCAATTAACATAGTTTATCACCATATTAATTTTCCCATTAAATTAGATAATATTACTAAAAGTATGGGTATTGCAATAAAATTGTGTTATAATATTGAAACAGGAGGAGATAATATGTATCTAAGTTTTTGGGATTGTGTTGTATGCTTTATAAAGTCATTTATAATTACAATAATTATTACGCCATTATTTCTTTTAATAAAAATAAACTGTGATATTGGAGTAGCTTATTGTAATTATTTAGAAGTTCCACTTGATTTCGGTTTTACTATGATGAGTCCTGGATTAGCATTTGAAATTGCTTTTGTATTATCATTAATTGAATTTATATTGATATATTTTATTTTTAATAAATTAAGTCGTGTTAAATTTATTAAAAAAATATATAATAGTATTTGTTATTTTTAGAAAGAAAGGTTTATATGGAAACTGATACAAGTATAATGAAAAAGTATTTAAAATTATCACATGAATTTGCTATAAAACAAATGATTGAAAAAATGGTTTTTGAATTAGAAATGTATTATTCGATGTTTAATAACAATGATAATTATGATATTAAAAGCTTTATTTACGATTGTAGGACAATAGAACATTTTGATGATAAAGAATATTTGGATATAGTAAATAAGGCAATTAATCAATACAATGCTAAATATAATGGTAATTTATCTATAAAAAATAATGAAATTTGTAGTTAATATGATTACAATTTTATGTAATTGCATTATTATTATTTTATATATATAATATTTGTATAAACCAACTATTTAGTGGGGAGTAGTAATATGGAAGAATTATTCGAATTATTAAATAAAAAAAATATGGAAATGGAAGAATCTATATTATTAAAGTTAAAAGAGAATAACAAAGATTATTCTAGTTATGAAAAGTTTAACTCGGATTTAAATAATTTATTAAATATATTTGTAAGTGATGAAGAATTAGATGATTATATAGTAACAGATGAGTATAGTGAGAATAAATCTAATTATTTATTTAAAATCACAACATTGTTGGAAGATAATACTTATATTGTATTTTTATCAATTTCTAATCAAAGTAATATCTATTCAAATATATTAAGAAAAAAGTTTGATGATAAGAATAAAGCTAAAGATTATTTCAATGAGTTAGTATCTTTAATTAAAGAAAATAGTGTAAAAGATTTGTCATTAATTCTTATAAATAAACTTACTGAAAAATAATTTATTAAAATTATGATATAATTAAGTTGTAGTGATTACTACGATTGACAAGCATAAATTTAATAAATAATAGATGGTAGTATTAGTCTATTTTTGATTGATACTACCATTTTTTCAATGTTAGTATCAAATGAGTAAGTAAGGAGGATACTAGCATTGAGAATTGTAGGAACTAATGATTATGGTAAAATAAAACTTAATTTAAAGAAATTGATGGATGAAAAAAATATCACAATTAATGCTATGAGTAGATATTCTAATGTTAGATATGAAATAGTAAGAAAATATTATAACAATGAAAGTTTTTGGTATGATGGTGATGCTTTAGCAAAGTTTTGTTATGTTTTAGAGTGTGAAATTGATGACTTATTAGTGTATGAAAGTGCAAAAAAGTTACAAAATGTTTAAATTTTTAAAAAAATTTATGCTTGTCAATACCCATGATTTTATATTTTTTTGATAAAAAAATTTTAAAATTTATTGTAAAAAACAACTTGGTACTTTTATACTATCCCTTGTTTTTCAAGGGTAATGTATAAAATAATTGTGAAAAAAACTGAGATTTTTTTAAGATAAAATTGAATAAATTTTATAGATAATTTTAGGTATTGAAAATAAATTGAAATGCGTTATAATGAGTATAATAGCAATAGCTATCGAAAATGAGAGAGGAATTTGAAGGCTTTCTTTTTTTATTACATAAATTTGTAATTGAATTTAAATATTATAAATGCTATCATAGACAACAATATTATTTAAATTTTACAGATGGAGTGATACTATGGGGAGAGTCAACAAGATTAAAAAGAGTAGCGTGTTTCTAAATACATTACCTTTCTCACCCCAAAAATCATTTTTTTGCAAAAGAGTAATTGACCTAGGGTCTTTTGCTCTTTTTTTATAGTTAGGAGGAACGAAAATGAGTAATAAAAATGATTTTATGAATAAGTACATAGTTGATCAATTTAATTATCCGGATTATAGAAAGTTGATAGAAATTTTTATAAATTTAATTGATACACTTCAAATTTCTATAGGTGATTATGAATCGGGAATTAGTATTACTCCTAGCTACAATATGAATTACAGTGGTTATAGTGGTAAACTTACCAATTCTAAAATAGAATCGTTTTTAATAAGAGATTATAATACAGAACTAAAAGCAAAAGCATGCATTAAAAAATACACTAATGCTTTTAATAAATTAAATGATCAAGAAAAGTTGATTTTTTATAAAACATTTATTGAAGATACCAAAGATGAAATTATATTAGAAGAATGTAATATATGCAGTAATGATTTAAATAAAATAAGGAAAAGTGCAGTAATAAGATTTTCTTTACATTTGGGGTTTGACAAGATAATTGATAAAGTAATTAAAAATTGAGTTTATAGGGAACTCATTGTCAAAAAACTAATTCAGGAGGTGAAGTTATGTACAAAAGACAAAAAGTACCATAGTTTGTGCAAGTTATTGACAAATGATAACATTTGAGGGATATATATTGTATAATATATATAGTTAATTTGAAGGGATGCTGATACTATGATAAATCAAATAAAACATATGAATAAATTTGTGTTAATAATAATTATTGTATTATTAATAACAATAATAGCATCTTTTTGTTATTTGAAATTTAGAGATAATAAAGTTGATTCTATAAAAAAAGAAGAAACAAAGGAAGAAATAAAAGAAGAAAAAGAATTTGAAAAAGTAGAAAAAAATGAGAAAACAGAAATTAAAGAAGAAGAACAAGTTTTTGAAGAAACTACCGAGTCAAATTCTGATAAATCAAATGAAGAATCAATAATTCAAGATGTAAAACCTAACACTAATGATAAAAAAGATGATAATCAAAATAATGTTAATAATAATCAAGTAGCCCCACCTAAAGAACAAACAGAATGGGAAAAGTTAGGAATAAGCGAATATGATTATTATAATTCTCCTGTTTGGAGTTGGCAAAATATTGATTTTGGTGTAAATTTAAATGGAGATAAAAACTGTAATAATGAAACTGATTGTTTAACAAAATGTCAAAATTATGGTGAAGAATATATTAAAATTCATAGTGGTGGTTATAGATGTACTAATGTACTTAGTCATTCTGGAAAATATCTTGGAGAAGATTTTGAATATTTTGAACTGCAACCCTAAAAGGGTTCTTTTTTTTGGAATAATTTAAAGGAGGAATTATGCGAAAGAAATTATTATTTATTATATCAGTATTACTAACTGGTATTATTGCAATGTCTGATATTACAACAGTAAATGCTGAACAATATATTGGAGAGGCAATATGGCCGAGTGAATATATTTCTAATGTTTATATTAGAAAAGTAAGATCTGATGGCTATATAAGATATCAACAAGCACAGTTTATAAGAAGAAGTGAAGATAATGCATTTGTTTATTGCTTGCAACCGTTTGTAATTATTGATAATAATTATATATATAATATTGCAAGGGAAGATTATGAAGTATATCTAAATATGACAAAGGAACAATGGAATAGAATTAGTTTACTTGCATATTATGGCTATGGTTATGGAAATCATAATTCGCAAAAGTGGTATGCTGTTACACAAGTTTTAATTTGGAGAACTGCAGAACCTACTAGTGATATATACTTCACAAATAGTTTAAATGGAACAAGAAATGATAGTTTATTTGCTTCAGAAATACAAGAACTAGAAAACTTAGTAGCAAATCATTATAAAGCACCAAACTTTAATACTTCTGATATAACGATACCTTTAGGGAATACTATTACATTAAATGATAGTAACGGAGTATTAAGTAATTTTAAAGTAACTGGTCAGTCAAATGTAAATGCTAGTATAAGTGGTAATTCATTAAACATTACAGCGACAAGTGTTGGCAATGCTGAAATCACATTAACTAAATCAGATTCTAAATATAATTCGCCACCTGTGGTATATTTTAAAGAAAATACACAAGATGTAATGCGAGTAGGATCTTATGATCCAATATCTTTTAAAATAAATCTAAAAGTAGTAGGTGGTAGAGTTGAAATAATAAAGAAAGATATTGATAATGGAAATACAACTTCACAAGGCGAAGCTACTTTAAAAGGAGCAGTCTATGGTGTTTATGATGCTACTAATGATCAATTAATAACGACATTAACTACTGATGAAAATTCTTATGCTATAAGTGGGTATTTGCCTAAATTAGGTAAATTCTATCTTAAAGAAATTACACCAAGTTTAGGTTATACTTTAGATACTCAAAAATATGAATTTACAATAGATGAAGATACTTTACTTGTAAATGTTAATGTATTTGAAGAAGTAATTAAAAGAAATTTTGAATTTACTAAGGTATATGCAACTGACAAAACTGAAATAATGACTCCAGAAGTAGGGGCTAAATTTGCTGTATATGATTCTAAAGGCAATTTAGTTTTTGAAGACATTACCGATGAAGAAGGTAAATTATATTTTAGTTTACCATATGGGCATTATGTCTTAAGGCAACTTACTACAACATCAGGTTATGAGGTGTTAGAAGATTATCATTTTGAAGTTAAAGAAGAAGGGAAAACGGTTAATAAAGTGTTTTCTAATGCTGAAATAACTGCAAAATTAAAACTAGTAAAAGTAGATGAAGATTCTGGTCTTGTAATTCCATTCAAAGGAGTTACATTTAAAATCAAAAACCTTAAAACTAATGAATATGTTTGTCAAAAAGTAACATATCCAAACAAAGAAGAAATTTGTGAGTTTAAGACAGATGAAAATGGAATTTTCATTACAGCATATCCACTAGCAAGTGGTCAGTATAAAATTGAAGAATTAACAACTCCCGATGGATATTTAATAAATACTGAAGGTGTTGTTTTTAGTATAGATGAAAATTCAGAAATAGTTGAAGATGATGATTATGGACAATATATCGAAATTAAATTTTCAAATGAAAAAATCAAAGGTCAAATCGAAATAGAAAAAACAGGAGAGACTTTTATTATTGAAAATGGAAATTTCTATTATGAAAATAATTTAAAATTAGAAAACATTGAATTTTCATTGTACGCTAATGAAGATATTATTACATTAGATGGAGTAGTGCATTACAAGAAAGGTGATTTAGTTCAAACTGTAGTAACAAATCAGGATGGTAAAGCTATATTTACAAATCTTATTTTAGGTAAATATATTGTTAAGGAAACTAAAACAATAGATGGATATGTTTTAGATACAAAAGAGTATGAATTAGAATTAACTGAGATAGATAATAAAACAGCAATTGTTTCTGAATCAATAAAATTAAACAACAAACTAGAAAAGGGAACATTAGAATTTACTAAAGTTGATCTATCAACAGGAGAACCATTACCTAATACTTTGATTGAAATATATACTGAAAATGATGAGTTGATCTTTAGTGGTCGAACAGATGCCAATGGTAAAATTATTATTGAAAATCTTAAGTATGGAAAATATTATATAGTAGAGAAAGAAGCTCCAGAAGGCTATATTTTAAATCCTGAGAAAATGTATTTTGAAATAAAAGAAAATGGTGAAGTTATTAAATCTACAATGACAAACGAGATAATTAAAGGAACATTAGAATTTACTAAAATTGATCTATCAACAGGAGAACCATTACCTAATACTTTGATTGAAATATATACTGAAAATGATGAGTTAATCTTTAGTGGTCGAACAGATGCTAATGGCAAAATTATTATTGAAAATCTTAATTATGGAAAATATTACATAGTAGAGAAAGAAGCTCCAGAAGGATACATTTTAAATCCTGAAAAAATGTATTTTGAGATTAAAGAAAATGGAGAGATTGTTAAGGCAACAATGACAAATGAAATAATTGTTCCTGATGTTCCATCAACAAGTAAAAATGATTTTCCGTATCTAGAAATAATGTCATTAATTATAACAGGATTAGGAGTAGGTTTCTTAGTTTATGCAAAGCGAAAGAAAAAATAGATTATTATATATTTTAGGAATTATGATCATTTTATTGGGGATAGGAATTGGAACTATCCCTTTTCTTATTAAGGAAAATAATAAAATGATTGAAAAAGAAAAAATAGATGTTTTCTTTGAAACAGTTGATGAAGTTGAAAATACAACTAATATTATTGAGGAAGTTCCTGAAACAAAAAATGAAAAAAGTCAAATAGAAGAAAATTATTCAATGGTTCTTGAAATACCTAAAATAAATTTAAAAAAAGGTTTATATGATATAAAATCTAAATATAATTCAGTTAAATATAATATACAAATTATGAAAGAATCTAAAATGCCAAATATAAAAAATAGTAATTTAATACTAGCAAGTCATAGTGGTAATTCAAAAATTGCATTTTTTGATAAATTATATAAATTACAAAATGGAGATAAAGTTTTTGTATATTATCAAAATATTAAATATATTTATGAAATAGTTAATATTTATGAGATAGAAAAAAATGGTACAGCATTAATAAAAAAAGATGTTAATGAAAGTATTATTGCTTTGATTACTTGTAAAAAATATACAAATAATAAACAATTAGTTTTTATAGGTAAATTAATAGCTAAGGAGAATTATTAGTGCGAGATAATTATATAAAAATACCAATTAGAATATTAGAAGATCAAAAGTTAACATCAACTGCTAAAATTTTATATGGTAGATTAAAATTATTATCTCATAAGGATGGATATTGTTATGCTAGTAATAGTCATTTAGCTAGTTTATTAAATGTTTCAAATAGAACAATTACAAGACTTATTAAACAGCTGGAGTTATTTGGATATATAAAATTAGTCTATTGTGATAGTTATAAAAGAAAAATATTTATTGAAGTATAGAAAAAAATATCAATGAACTTAGATAAAAATAACTATATGGAAAGATAAAAATGTCTAAATAGTATAAAAAGATAAATATAATAAGCTTAAAATTATATTTATATAAAAATTATTTTTATATATTAAAAGGGAGGTAATTAATGTTAGAAAATTATTTTGAATTAATCGGAAATGTATCAAAAATAAATAGTGAACATATAACGGAAAACGGTAAAAAGTTTTTATGGTTTGATGTTTGTATTAATAAAAAATATATTGAAAAAACTGGACTTGAAAAAAAAGTACCAGTTTTTTTTAAAATCAAAATATATGAAAAGCAATACTCTAAGTATTCTGATTTATTAACAATAGGCAAGTGGATTAAAATTAAAGGTTGTTTGAATTCTTATATTGATAAGAATAATAATTATACTTTAAATCTAATTGCTTTTTCTATTTCTGATATGCAACAAGAATTAGAACAAAAACAAGAAAATAGAGATAAAAAAGAACCAACTATTTCTTATGATACTGATGGTGTAATGCTTTGGAATGGTAAGAGATGTGAGTCAAAAATGGCATCTGAAAGTGAAATCAAAGAAATGGAAGAAATGTTAAGAGAGTTTTCATAGAAAGGGGGTGATTAAATTGGGCTATAGATCAAATGTAAGAATTATAACTACTAAAAAAGGGTTTGAGGAACTGAACAAATATGTTACTCATGAGTTACAAAGTAAGGATAAAAACAATAATTATAATCTATTAGATGATACAGCAATATTTGAAAAGACTAAAAGAGGTTATTACTTTGGTTGGGATTGGGTAAAATGGTATGATGGCTATACTGATGTAGATGCAATTATGAATGGGTTAGAACATTTACAAAAAAAGAATTTATCATATCGATTTGCTAGAATTGGAGAAGATTATGGCGATTATGAAGAATTGAGTTATGACTCAACAATGGATAAAAATAGATTAAATTATCCATCAGTAGTTAGAGATTTCGACGATATGTATACAATTGAAGATATGAATTCTGAATATAGTAATGAGGTGGAGTTATGAATGATAATTTAACTGTTCTATATGTTGAACCTAAAAAATTACCAAAACAAATTACAATAAAAAATACATTAGAAGAAAAACAAAAATTAGTTGGAGGCTTAATTGAGTATACTAGTTTAATAGACGATAATAGTGTTTTATTAATATGTAATGAGGAAGGTAAAATACTGGGTTTACCCTATAATAGAGATATAGGTCATGATATTATTGCAGGACCTTTTATTTTGGTAGGAAATGATCAAAGATTAGGTGAGGATATTTCTTTAACGGAAGAACAAATAAAGAAATATACAAATGTATTTAATGAAAAATCTATTAAAGATACTGAAAATAAAATTTTAAGTATTTTATTAAAACAAAAAGATTCAATAGAAATTTAGAAAGGAAAGGTGATGTTATGTTGAATCAAACAGTTATAGTAGGAAGATTGGTTAGTAAACCAGAAACAAAAGAATTAGAAGAAGGGAAAAAGGTAGCTAATCTAACTTTAGCAGTACCAAGAAGCTACAAAAATGAAAACGGAGAGTATGATACTGATTTTATTGATTGTACTTTATGGAATGGAATAGCTGAAAGTACGGCTGAATATTGTAATAAAGGTGATTTAATCGGAGTTAAAGGTAGATTAGAATCTAAAGAACGAGAAATAGAAGGTAAAAAAATAAAAGTTACAAATCTTATTGCAGAAAAAGTAACTTTCTTAACTTCAAAACAAAAAGAAACAGAAAATTCAAATGAAATGGAAGTTTAATTAATGATTAATGAAAGCAAAGAAAAAGAGTTAAATCGCCCGCTAGCAAATTAACTCTATAAGTATTCTATCATAAATTTGATAAAATGCTTAACTTTGCTTTCAACTTTTTTTATTAAAAGATTGGAGGATGATCGATGTATAGAAATATATATTTATTAGCAATAAATAAACTAGAAGGTGGTAGTTATACAATAGATTCAATTTTACAAGCAATTAAAACTGTTACAGATTGGGCTTTAAGAGTAGGTATTGCTTTAGCAGGTGTGTCATTAGTTATTGCATTTGTTTTATATGCAGTTGCTGATGTAGATAGAAAGCAACAAGTAAAACAAAGAATTATTCAAACTATGTTTGGTATTGTAGGAATTATCTTAGCCATTTCTCTTGTAAATCTGATAATTGGTTTATTTTGATGAAGGTGAAATAAATGTTAAGTGCTTTAGATTTATTAAGAAGATTAGGTTGGGCAATAGTAAATTTTATTTATAATTTAATTGATACTTTATTTAATATTCTTAAAGAACTAAACTTATATGATATTGTAGATAGTGTATCAGAAAATACAATTTTTTCTAATTTTCATACAGGAATAATTGCAATAGCAGTTACTTTACTTGGTTTATTTGTGATTTGGAGATTTGTTATGAAAATATTAGATCCTGATGAAGGACTATCTACAGGTCAAATTTTAAAGGAAATTTTTAAGTGTAGTATTCTGGTAATTATGTCCGTTTTCTTATTTGCTCAAGCAAATAGTTTTTCTATCAAATTAAGTGGTTATACATCTTCACTTTTTTCAACTAATAACACTACAATTTCGGATAGCATGTTAAGTATGTATGTTAATCATACTGAAGGATATAAAGCTAGTGATGAATTTAAAAATGAAGATATAGAAGCTAATTTAAAAAATGATAATTTTACCAAGAAAAGAATGTATAATGATAAATATGTTACTTCATCAAGATGGATCTTACCAGATGAAAAAGACTACAAATATGATATTAATTGGTTAATGGCTATAATAGTTGGTGGCTTTTTTTTATATGCTTTATTCTTTAGTGGTATGATGCTTGCAAGAAGGCAAATAGAATTTTTATTTTTGTTCTTAATTAGTCCAGTAGTTTTCGCAACATCTATTGGTAATAAACAAAGAAGAAGTGCAGTAATAGAACAATTAGTTTCTTTAATATTACAAGGAGCAGTTATAATGCTTATTATTAGCATTACAATAATTGTAATGCAAGCTATTAATAATACAACTTTCTTTAATAATTCATCTATAAATGATATGGCTTTAAAATCATTGATGTTTATCGGTTGTGGAACATTTTTATTAACGGGTTCACAAGTAATAAATAGATTCATAGGAACAAATGTAAGTGCTAATAGTGGTAGAGAACAATTAATGAGCCTTATGAGCTATGGTCATACATTTTCAACAGCTACTCATATTGGAGCTAATGCAATATCTGGTGCCGGAGCATTCGGTTTAGGAGTAGCATCTTCAGCTCTTGGAAAAGCAGGAGGAAATAGTGTAGTTAATAAAGTAGGTAATGCTATCTCTAGATTCGGTAATAATTTTAGAGGTGGAAATGATTCTGCAACACCTAATCCTATTAAAAGTGGTATAGGTAATACTATTGAAAACTTTGGTAATAAGATCAAAAGTGGAACTCCATCAAATTTAGGTAGATCAATGAGAAGATATGGTAAAGAAAATATGAGTGAAGCAATTAGAACAGTAATGCCACAACGAAATATGTATCGTAACAGGTATAGGACAAGGATGTGATAATTTGTATATAACAATAAAAAGTATAAAAAAAACTTTAGGTAAGTATATAGAAATAACTGATTTATATATAGGGTTACCAATACTAATGATATTTTTAACAATGTTTTCTTTTTCAAATTTAAGATTAATATCATTGATTTTTTTAACAATAGGTATATTTATATTAATCCCTATTCAATTATCTAAAAAAAATAGAATGTATAAAGTTATCGCTTTAATTATGAAATATATATTTAAGACTAAAAATTATATTTTTTTAAAATAATATGATATAATATTTATATAAAAAATAAGATTATTATTAATAAATATTTTAAATAATAAAAATCGCGTAATTTACAAATTCTATTTTAGAATAATAAATTGGAGGTATTTATGAATAACTATGAATTAGCAAAAGATGAAGTAATTTTATACGAAAACTCTTATTTACAGGAGTATTCAAAATTGATTTTGACATCAAAAAAAATTATATTTGAAAAAACTAATACAGTTAAAATAGGATTATTTAAAACCAAAACTGAAACAATCATTTCTGATATAATTATGTTGGAAGATATTAAACAATATAATGGAAAACCACAAATTAATCAAAAAAATGCTGATGTGAACATTCAAGCAACAGAAAAAAACTTAACCATAAAATTTTATGGTATGATTGAAGCAAAAAAATTTGTAACAAAAATTACAGATGCCATTACTGGAACAACACTTTTTAAACGAGGAACTGAAAAAGTAAAGGAAACATTTAACACAGTTGATGATGTATTAGGTTTTAACACAAGAGACACAGTAAAGGGAGTACTTGAAAACGGGCTTGTAGGCACTCTTTTAAAAGGAACAAAAAAAAATAATAAATAATATATAAAAATTCAATCATAAAAATTATGGATTAAATAAAAGAAAATAATTAGGTAAAATGTTAAAGAATAGAAAACTGTTCTTTTTTTTATATAAAAGGGTGCGCCAGTTCGGTGCTTAATATATAATTGGGTGAAACTCC
>ERZ1643249.1014-NODE-1014-length-29264-cov-5.646855_pt1 | contig 29264 bp, 28 predicted proteins | sample MGYA00579263_ERZ1643249 | MGnify/ENA primary metagenome ERZ1643249 (study PRJEB29033, sample SAMEA4952264) | chicken gut metagenome | biome: Broiler Chicken; feature: Gastrointestinal Tract; material: Caecum | place: Ireland | collected 2018 | study: Broiler...
ATGTGGTTGAAGAAGTAAAAGATTTTTCTTTTTCAACATATGTTGAACCCGCTCCTCCTCCGCCTCCGCCTGCACCTTGAAGGAATAAAGTATTTATTCCTATCGGGACATCAAAGGTGTATGTGCCCGGGTTGGTGTAAATTTCTAACCCTTTTTTATTATCAGTAGTTACTGATACATTATCTTTCATTCTTTTTGTAATAACAGGGGCAAGTGCTACCATAATTATTGATATTACAAGCACGGCTGTTAGGAGTTCGGCAAGTGTGAAGGCTTTTTTGCAGCCTTTTTGCACAGCAGTGTGCTGTGCGCCGCGCGGGCGGCAAGCATAATTTTTTTTCATTTTCGTATCTTTCTATTTTAGAATAGAGTATCCAAACTGAGCTGATGACTGTTTAGACATGCAGCTGTAAATTTCCAGGTTTTTTCGTATAAAGATGTCAACATTATAGACATCATTATACATATTGTCAACAAAATAAGTATATGCGTATGCATAGTTTTTAAAAAATAAAGATATTACAATACTTTAAGAGGTATAAATGAGTGATATAGCGCTTATTGGCGAGAAAATAAAAGAAATTAGGCGGGCAAAAAAGATTTCACAGGAAAAACTTGCCGAGATGATTTCAATGAATCATCGGACGATAAACCGCATAGAAAACTGCCACACAATGCCGACACTTGAAACATTAGACAAAATTGCCGCAGCGCTAAATGTTAACCCGGGTGATTTTTTTCAAACACAAACATTAAAGTCAAGAGAAGAAATTACAAAAGACATTTTAAATATCCTGAGTCATTTAAACGACAAGGAACTCAGGACTTTTTACAAGGCTGTTTATAATTTTTTTATTTGAGTACACAAATTTTCAACGTCATCTTTTTCAAGGGCGGCGTTTAAAGAGATTCTAAGGCGGGCGGAGTTTTTAGCAACGGTCGGGTACCTGACAGGCAGACAATAAAAGCCGTTATTACAGAGCGTTTTTGAAGCCTCGAGTGCTTTTTTATTTTCCCCCAGCACCACGGGCAGGATATAACTTGAACCGAGGATATTAAAATCTTTTAAATTTTTATGCGCAAGGTCTTTTAGCGCAAGCAGCTTTGAAGAAAGGCTGTCTGATTTAAAGATATGGTTTTTAAGCACAAAATGTGCAAATTCGGCGCTTATTTGCGGAAAGACGGTAGAGAATATAAAAGGACGGGAGAAATTTATAAGATAGTCCACTAAAACCCTGTCCCCGACGCAAAAAGCGCCGTATGAGCCGGCGGCTTTTCCAAAAGTTGCCATTATTAAATCAACGGAATCAAGCATGCCTTCCTGTGCGCAATACCCGAGTCCGCCGCCGTATACACCAAAAGAATGTGCCTCATCAACAATAAGGAGTGTGTTATATTTTTCTTTCAACAGCGCAAGAGCTTTGATATCACAAAAATCACCGTCCATGGAAAAAAGTGCTTCTGTTGAGATAATGGCTTTTTTGTATTTGTTTCTGTATTTTTTCAGTTTATTTTCCAAATCTTCACGGTCAGCGTGTTTAAAGGGTATGATATCGGCGTGCGAAAGGCGTATACCGTCAATTATGCTGGCATGGTTTAATTTATCACAAAAAACAACATCATTCCTTTGCACAAGCGAGGAGTATATTCCGACATTTGCATGATACCCGCTGTTAAAAAGCAGGGCGGCTTCTTTTTTAAAACTTTTGCTTAAAAATTCTTCGAGTTTTGAATAAGACGGAGTATTTGCACACAAAAGTCTTGCCGAGGGGATAGAGAGCGGTTTGTCGTATGAGTTTAAAAATTCTTTTTGTATATCTTCGCGCGTGCTTATACCGAGATAGTCATTTGAGGACAGGTTTAAAAGCTTTTTGCCGTTTTGAAAAATGTATTTTCCTTTGATTTCAAGAGGGGTCAGGTGTCTGAAATTAAAGGCTTGCTGCTTTTGCGCAATCTCATCCATGTAAGGTTCATAGAGTTTTTTCATCTTTAAACCAGACTTTATTCATAGCATTTATCATTTTGTATTTTTTACAATATTCTATCAAATCCCGCTTGATTTCGGGAAGCAGAATAAAAATCGCGATAAGGTTGGGAGCTGCCATAGCAAGCATTGTAGAGTCAGTAAAGTCAACAATACTTTGAAGATTCATACATGAGCCTATGACAATAAATATGCAAAACATTATTTGATACACCTTGGTGCGTTTAAAGCCTTCACCGAAAATATAGCTCCAGGCTTTTTGCCCGTAGTATGCCCAGCTGATAATAGTGGAAATTGCAAAGAGAATTATTACAACAGCAAGGACGTAGGGGAAGAAGGAAAACGTTCCGGCAAAAGCTGCAGATGTAAGCTGAACACCTGTTATGCCTTCGCGGTAGTTCAGGTATTCACCCGTTATTATTATAACCGAAGCGGTAAGGGAGCAGATTACAACGGTATCTAAAAAAGGCTCCATTAAGGACACAAAGCCCTGAGAAATCGGCTCTTTTGTTTTTACCGCGGCATAGGCAATGGGGGCGGAGCCCGAGCCGGCTTCGTTTGATTGAACCGAACGTCTGAAACCTATTATTATCGTACCGACTATGCCTCCGACAACGGACTGAGGAAAGAAAGCTTCTTTTAAAACCGTTGCTATGGCATGGGGAATCTGGTGATAATTCATGACAATAATTACAAGGGCGGCTATAAGATATATGCCGCACATCACGGGAACAATTTTAGATGTTACGTTTGCTATTGACTTAATGCCGCCTACAATAATGAGTCCGACAATCAGAGCGACAATGAGGCCAAATGCCCAGCTGTGCGCGGCAAAAAAGCTGTCCTGCCCGCCTGTTATGTTTATCATCTGCTGTGTTGCCTGATTAATTTGAAGCATATTGCCGCCGCCCAGAGCTCCGGGGACGCACATTAGTGCAAATAAAAGCGCAAGAGGCTGACCGAGCCATCTGAGACCTTTTCTTGTAAGACCGTGGGCAATATAAAACATAGGGCCGCCCGAAACGGAGCCGTCAGGGTTAAAACGCCTGTATTTAACCGCAAGGGTGCATTCAAGGAACTTGGATGCCATGCCGCACATTGCTCCGAAAATCATCCAGAACATAGCGCCGGGGCCGCCTATAGAAATTGCAATTGCCACCCCTGCGATATTTCCCAGACCCACAGTGCCCGAAAGTGCCGTTGCAAAGGCACCCAGAGAACTGACCTCGCCGTCATGGTCTTGTTCATGCTCTTTGTGATATTTTCCAAAAAGCTGGTGCAGAGAGTGTTTAAAACCCCAAATACCTATAAATCTCAGGTAAATTGTAAATATTATGCTCGATAATATTAAAAACATAATAATAACAGGCACGCTTATACCGCAAATTTTTACGGGAGTAAATACAATATTTGAAAAGGCATCCGAAAAAGGTGCAAAGTACTTATCCACATATTCGCTTACACTCATGGCATAAACATTCTGGGGAATAAAAAACAATGTTGTTAATAACAATAAAAATCGACTATACATTCAACTACTCTCTACCTTGTAAAAAAGACCTTGTCTATAATTGCACAAAAAAGGCTCAATGACAAACATTTGAGCCGATTTTGTTACATAAATTTAAACGAAGCGCCTATCTTGCAGTATCCACAGGGATTAAAATTACCTGTCCTATCTGCAATGAAGCAGGGTCGGTTATATTATTTAATTTTTGAATCGCTTCAATTTTTTCCATATCATATTTACCGTAAAATCTATAAGCGATTCTATCAAGTGTATCGCCGCTTTTTACTTCATATTTTTCCTCGCTCGGCGCCTGTACAGCTTCGGGGGCGCTTTGTACATCTGCACCGATAACCGCTACATTAGGCTTTGCTGCCTGCTGGATAACTATTTCTTCTGTTTTTTGATTGGCTGCAAAATTTGAAAATCCGGCAATAAGGGATATCAAACCCATAAACAATGCACCGCAGACAAAACCAATCGCGAGATATATACCGGGAGCCTTTTGTTTTGTAACTCTTGTGTCGGTATTTGTTTTACCGACGCTTCTCCATAATACATCCAACTCCGGAGTCTTGGAGGGTTTTGAATAGCGGGAGTATTCATTTCTGTCCAAGTCAAATGTTCTTGAACTTTCAAGCGCTGACATATTTTCGCGCGAGAGTCCCGCTCTGTGTAAGGTTGAACTTTTCATAAGACCTCTTAATCTTTTACAATATGAATATATTGGAAAAGTAGTATTGAAGTCAAGATTGTAACAATTACAACATTAAGAAATATTTACAATACTAATTGCCTGTTTTTAAATAGTTTTTTGCACCCTCAAACATGGCATCGGCAAGTTTTTTATTCTTTTCAAGATTAAAACCGCCCTCTTTTAAAAACTCGCACATCCTGCGCTGCCAGAGTTCATAAAGCTCATCATCCGGCATTTTCAGCGCATCGGCTATGCTTTTTAACTCGGAAAAATCAATCTGCACGGGCTTGGCGCCTCTTAAAATATCCACAAGGTTGAGGCGCTTTTTTCTTTCAAACATTTTTAAAAACTCAACCGTCGTTAAATTATTTTGTTTAATAGCATCCTTTAAAAACTCTAAATTATCATCATAGAGTACAGGATCCTGCGGAATTTGATATTCCATAAACTCTTCCGGTCTTATATCCATAACCGTTGCGATTCTCTCAAGTGTAGTGGCGCGTGAAGAAAAGGGTATTGTTTCGTCAATTAAATTATAAACATAAGAAAGCGTAACGCCTATCATCTGGGCAAAATCTTTTTTATGGAGATTATTTTTTTCCAAAAACCTTGCCACCTTTTGCGAACTTTTTTCATTAACTATGGGTTTATTTTTCATTGACATAATTCAACTCCGTCTAATATGATATTTTACAGATAACCCCAATGATGTTTTTTTTAATTGGTAAAAGGGGCATGGTTCGGGGTAAATATAAAGAAAGGTAAAAAATGAAAGCAGTCATAGGGCTCGGGAACCCTGAAACAAAATACCTTAAAACCCGCCACAATATAGGTTTTATGATTGTCGACAAACTCCTTGCAAGAAATAATATCGTTTTAAGCGACAAGTTTCAATCATTTTTCGGCAAGAAGGACAATGTTTTATATCTGCTGCCAAAGACCTACATGAACCTCTCGGGTCGTGCGGTAGTCGAGCTTATGAATTTTTATAAACTCAACATACGCGACATTCTTGTAATATGTGATGATACAACACTTGAACTGGGCACGCTGCGCTTCAGAAAAGACGGCTCTCACGGCGGACACAACGGACTGAAATCCATAATAAATCTCACGGGTTCATCGGACTTTGACAGACTCAAGGCAGGTGTCGGGCCTATACCGCAGAACACACCTATTGAAAACTTTGTGCTCGGGAATTTTACACAGGAAGAATCCGAAAAGCTGGATAAAATAACTTCTCTTGCCGCAGATGCCGTGGAAGAATATTTAAAAACAGATATTATGCATGTACAAAATAAATACAACAGGAAGCATTGTTAATCTTGTTCACGGCTTTTTATTTTGAATTTTTTCAAATAAAAAGTATAATTTAATATATGAAAAAGATTTTAACGGCACTTTGCATATTTTTTACCGCAATTTTTCTCTGCTCGCCCTGCGTATTCAGTCAGGATAACACTACCCTTATAAACCCTGACGGCACCGTTAATGCGCCGCAGAAAAAAAGCTTTTTTGACTTTTTTAAAAGAAAGAAGAAACAGCCCGTACAAAATCTTGAAGGCAAAGGATACTATGGAACCCTGCCTGATATTGAAGGAGATTTTGAATACAAAAAAGAAAGCATTAAAAGCGCCCCCAAACAATACAGCGAAAAGGATATAAAAGACGGGCTTTTACTTGATGCACCGCTTGATGACCCGCTTTTTCTCGATGTAATTATCAAAAAGGATAAAAATTCCGATTACTTAAACGACCTTATGAAGGTCAAAGAAACACTTGAAAAACTTAAGGAATGTATAAACACAAATGCATCTATTCAGTTTTTTAACGCAAATGTTAATGTGCTCGACCTGCAGACAAAAAACCTTGAGCGCAAATACCAATACACCGCTTACGCACAGACAAACAGTTACTATGCCGTAAGGCACGTTAACTACAGCGCAAAGGTGCTCGGCAACTTAAAATTTGACGCAAATTTCTATTCGCGTTACATGCCGCTTCAAGACAGCATATACACACCGCAGAATATAAGGGTACAGTCAAACGCGCTGCTTGAAGAAATTGACAGAACAATATTCGAGATAGGCAATGCCCGCTAGGGTGATGAAAATATTTTTTGTAAACACTATTCTCGGATTATGAAAAAAATAATTTTAAGCTTAACCCTTTTGATGACCCTGCAGTGTGCGTATTGCGAAATAACAATAGACAAACTGCCGGATGTAAAATACAGAAACCCTGACGGTACGGAGTTTGTACCCGATAGCGCAAGTTATCCCAAAATAAGCCGGATAGAAAAACTTACCTTTAATAAAAGCTTTGAAGATGAACCTATAGAAATAAGACTCAACAGGCTTGAGAGCAAGCTTTACAAAAAGGACTACTCAAATCTTTCTCTATCGCAGAGAGTAGAAGCTATAGAAAACACTCTTGATGAAAAAAGTGTGGGAAACAAGGGTAAAAATACTCTTTCATCTCTTGAGAGAAAAATTTTTAATAAAACATACACAAATGAAAACACACAAACAAGGATAGAGCGTCTTGAAAGGTCGATTCTGGGTGCAAATCAATGCGGAAATTTAAACTCCAGAATAGAAACGCTGAAAACCGCAAGCTCCAGTCTTGAGGATCAAACAAGGCAGCTTGCAAACATGCAAAACTACAATATTCAAAACGACCCCTACAGAGTGCAAAACGGTCTTAAAAATGCCTTTAAAAATATGTTCGGAATATTCTCACCCGGAACCATGACGGGTTTTAGCCCTCCTGTTAATACAAACCCCTATACACAGTATCAGCCGTACAACGCCTATGCCAACCCCGTGCAAAACCCCTACGGCGGCTCTTTAAACAACATCAACACAAACCGTCCCTGCACAAGCGCATACCCGCAGGGAAGCTATTTTCAAGACATATATAAAGATAACAGCGGGGACGAGATGTACTACACGGACGGGCAATATTACAAAGATTTAAGATCAACAACGGGCGGCTGCGGTGTTACAATAATTAACTAATTTGTTTTAAATTAAATATAATCTAAAATGGTTTTGTGGACACGAATCACAAAACCGTTTTAGTAGTTTTAAGCACAATATTTTACTGTCTTGGCATATGCACATATATTACTTCATATATCGAAGTTTTTACGGCAATATGCGCATTTTTGTTGTGCATTTTTATGTTTTCAAAAATTATAAAACCAAAATACACACTGGCACTGTTCTTCATCTTTTGCCTCGGGTTTTTTAATATAAAACACAGCGTTAAAACAACCGACGAACTTGCAAACACCCATGCAAACAACACTACGCTTGAGGGAAGGGTTGAATCCATACCAAATATTACAAAAGACGGCACGAGGGCAAAATTTTACCTGAATGTCAAAAGGGCGCAAATATATTCAAAAATATACGATATTAAAGACTCAAAGACAATTGTCACCGTAAATGACCCGCAAAAAAGTTTTGAGAACATACAAATCGGCGATAAAATCAGAATAAAAGGAAACCTCAGGGCGCCTAAAAGCGCTAAAAATCCCTCACAGTTTGATTACGCCAGGTATTTAAAATACCGCAATACTTTCTCCATACTTTATTCAAACGGAAAAAATTTCAAAATACTTGAAAAACCGCAGAAAAAAGAATTATGGTGGTACATATTACAAAAAACCGACAGCACAAGAGATGAAATTATAAATAAGCATGCAAAACATGTAAAAAGCCCGCAGCTTGAGATTTTAGGCGGGATAGTTTTCGGTAACGAGGCTATTAATCCGCCCGATGAAATAAAGCAGAGCTTTATAAACTCGGGGCTTTTGCACCTGCTTGCGGCAAGCGGGCTGAATGTCGCTTTAATATTCGGCATCTGGTGGTTTCTGGCGCAAAACCTCAGACTACCCTACGCAATATCAATATGGGGCGGAGTATTTTTTATAATTCTCTACACTTTTATGACGGGCTTCCCGCCATCCATCCTGCGCGCGTCTGTCATGCTGCTTTTTGTACTTTTCGGCAAACTTATCGACAGAGAGGCAAAACCCGTCGCACTGATATTTTTTGTCGGGCTGATTATGCTTTTGTTTGAACCAAAAATGTTTTTAGATGTCGGTTTTCAACTATCTTTTGTTGTCACCATAGGTCTTATATGTACAATTGAGCCGATAAGCGCCGGGATGAGCAGCATAAATAAAAATTTTATAAAGCGTATAAAAAATCTTCCGAAACCTTTAAAGCTGCTGCTTATGTGCTTTTCGCCAGGGGCACTGCTTACAATGGTTCTTGTTCCGTTATGCGCCCAGCTTTATGTTGCACCGCTTCAGATGTACTATTTTAATACCTTTACCCCATGGAGCCTGTTTGCAAACCTTTGTGTGGTGCCATTTATCGGGATAATAAGTTTCTTTGGTTTTATAAGCTCAATTTTTGCTCTTATCCCGTATTTAGGGCTGAAATTTATCGCACTTTTTGATATAACCATAAATCCTTTTCTTGTACTTCTGGTAAAGATTTCGGGCTTCTTTTCAAATCTTAAATATTCAATACTTACAACTCCCTCGCCATCTGCTATACAAATGTTTATTTTCTGGGGAATCCTCATTTTACTTGCGGAAAATATAAAAACCTCATTTAAAAGCAAGAAATTTCTTTATGCGCTTGCCGTATGCATTTTTATCTTTTGCATAACATTTATTAAAATCCCCGAAAAAGACTTTGAAATACTGGTTTTTGATGTCGGCAACGCAGATGCCGTACTGCTTAAAACTCCAAAAAATAAATATATCATGATAGACACCGCAAAAGCACCGTTTCATGGAATTTCGGACGCAAAGGCAATAATCGGAGAATATTTTAAAGATAAAAACATAAAAGAGCTGGAAATACTTATTGTTACACACTTTGACACTGACCACTGCGGCGGGGTAAAGTATATTCTTGATAATTTCAAAGTAAAGACTGTATACATCCAGAATTCTTCACCCGATGTAATTTCAGGCAGGAAGATAATAGATATTATGAAAAATAAAAATATCAACTATAAAACTGCACAAAATAACAGTACAATATATCAGGAGAATAACTTTAAACTGAAAACCTATACGGCAAAAATCAAATCGGGAGCGGATAAAGATAAACTTGATAACGAAAACTCCATAGTAACCCTTGCCGAATCAACCGGTATAAAAGCCCTTTTTATGGCAGATTGCGGAGTTTTAGGGTATAACGATATAAAAATTTTACCCCGGGATATAACAATCCTCAAAGTCGGACACCACGGCGCAAAAAATTCCGTTAATAAAGAAATGCTTGAAAAATTCAAACCCCGATATTCAATCATTTCAAGCGGATACAATACCTACGGTCATCCCGCTTATGAAACACTTAAAGCCCTCAGGGAATCAGGCAGTGAAATTTTCATCACAAGAGATGAAGGTGCGGTAAAAATATCAAAGTGCAAAAATAAAACCTGCATAACAGAACACTTTGAAAACGGATTTAAACAAATAAGCCCTCAGGAACAATAATATCCTGAAGGGCTTAAAACAATGATTATAATCCGATTAAAGATTTTTACTTACTTCATTAATTAAATCTTCATCCGCTTCAAAGTTAGAATAAACATTTTGAACATCGTCATGTTCTTCAAGTTTTTCAAGAAGCAAAAGGATTTTTCTTACAATTGCGGGGTCTGTAATTTCACAGGAATTTGACGGAACTCTTGTCAACTCCGAACTTTTAAGCTTGTAGCCGAGTTTTTCAAGACCTTCTACAGTGTTTTGAAATCCCTCAACCGTTGTGGTTATTTTATATTCGCCGTCCTCTTCAACAACGTCCTTGGGGTCAAATTCCATACAATCTTCAAAAAGTTCTTCGTATGTGAACATTTTGACCGTTTCTTTTGATTTTTTATCAGGCTCTTCGGGAATCTCAATTACAATTTCGCCCGCAGGTTCAAATATCCAGCCCACGCAGCCCGTTTCACCCAAATTACCGCCGAACTTTGTAAAATAACTTCTTATATCACCGGCTGTTCTGTTTCTGTTATCGGTTGCAGCTTCGATAAACACTGCAACACCGCCTGCACCGTAGCCTTCATATGTAATTTCTTCGTAATTTTCGCTCGAGGAGCCGCCCGCGCCTTTTTCAATTGCTCTTTTGATTGTGTCATTAGGCAGCCCGCCGGCTTTTGCTTTTTCAACAGCAGTTCTGAGGCGGAAATTTCCCGCAATATCGGGTCCGCCCGTTTTGGCTGCGATAATTATTTCTCTTGAAAATTTTGCAAAACTCACACCCTTGGCGGCATCGGTTTTTGCTTTTTTATGTTTAATATTTGCCCACTTAGAATGTCCTGACATACTATTTCCTTATTTTCCTTATTTGCTATATAATTAAACCATATGGAAAACGAACTTTCAAGAATAGATTATATAAGGGCATTGATTAATGACTGCAGATATGACGAAGCGCTTGACGCGCTTGAACTGGCGCAGTCAAAAGAGCCTGACAACTGGGAGCTTTTTTATGAGTTTGCAAGACTGCAATTTGAACTCGGCGATTATGCAAGTGCCGTTGCAAACTATGAAGAGCTCACGGAACACCACAAAAGTGCAGTCATATACTATAATCTGGGCGAAGCATACGAATGCAACAACCAGCTTGACAAAGCAATAGGCGCATACTTAAAAGCACTTACCATAAATGAAAAATTTCCTTTTGCATATAAAAAATTGGGAATGCTTTTTATGGCAAGAGGCGATATGGAAAGCGCAAAGGAATATTTTGAAGACTATCTGAAATTAGACATAGCACAGGATGAAAAAGAGAGTGTGCAAAAAGTTCTAAAAAGGATAGAAAAATGAATGCAGAAATTTACACCGTTGATTATTGCCCGTACTGCAAAAAAGCACTGGCATTTTTTGATGCACACAATATTCAATACACCCGTCACAGAATCGACGACAACGAAGCGCAGATGAGAAAAAAACTCGGCGAAATGTACGACATAAAAGGAGATGTCACTGTTCCGCAAATTATAATTGACGGCAAAAGAATAGGCGGCTATACAGATCTTATTGCGGCATACGACAACGGAGATATTAAATTTTAATTGTAAAGGTTTGTAACAAAAACCCGCGTACACTAAAGTAAAAAAGAGCTTGTGCCGATATTTTAAGCATAGGATAAGGATGTGTTTATGCTTAAAAAACTGACAAGACCTGCCAATAATTCTCTTGAATGTGTGGATTTAATGCTCAAAGGCGCCAAAAAACGCCGCAGACTTGCAAGTGCCGCAATAAACAGTGCAAACACCAATCTGGGTTTTGCGCCGAATATTATGCTTGTAAAATAGTTAATTCGGCAGGGGATTATTCTCATTCATGGGAAGCTTGCCTGCAACTTTCTGTTCAAAATAATATACAAGTTTCTCTTTAAAGGTTTTCGGCACGGGACGGGTTTTTTCGGGTTCGTTTATAATAACAAGAACCTCGTTTTTTGCAGCCATTTTAAGATTGTTGCGTGCAATTGATTCAACTTTTTCCATTGAATTAAAGTTTTCCACTTCTTTTTTAAGCGTCTTGTTGCGCTTCTGTGCGGCTGCTAAAAGCTGGCGCGATTTAACAATTTTACCGTGGTAGATAACGATTTTTGAAATATTTAAAAGCGCACTGTAGCTGATTTGAAAAACGCAGAGTATAAGAACAATCGTCAAAAAAGAATGGTAAAAGCGCACTTTTGTACTCTTTTTTTTCTGTTTTTTTTGAACTTTCTGTTTGAGATTGTCCTTACTTAAAGTTTTTACATTTTCTAACTGCATAGAATGATTTTAACGCGCGGGTGCAAAATTTTCCATACAATGTTACAAAAAAGAAAAATTGCATATATAATCGCCGACTTTTTTACCGCAGTCGTTAAAATACTCTGAAGGCGCAGGATTAGATTTAATCCAGCCGAATTTTAAAAGCGCGTTTAGCGTAACAATTCTTCTTGGCAGATTATTATTCTGCGACATTTTTACAATTAAAATCATATCCTCTTTTATATTGTAAACAAGTACAAAACCGCCCGCACCGACTTTTGATACAAGATTTCCCTGCCCGAGTTCCATAATCTCGCTGTCCGGTCTGTCCTTACCGCCTGCAATATAAGGGTTTTCAACCATTGCATTTCTCAAAAAGCGGTATTTCCTGTCATTAAAAAGATTAAAAAACATTTTTGCAATATTGTCCGCACAAAGTGCAAAAACAGGCGCGCCGCAGCCGTCTAAAGATATTTCAATATCCCTCGCCCCGCTCATAACCAGATGTTTTTCTTTTATAATTTTCTGCAGCGGGTGGTTAATTTCAAGATAATCGGTTAAGTCCCAGCCGTTTTTGACACACAGCGCAAGCATAAGGGCATGTTTTGCGCTGCAATTATGATAAAGAGGTCTTTTTGTACCGTCAAAATCACACATATCAAGAGGCACGGCAGAAGGGCACTTAAGGTATGATTCATCAACCCCTGCTTTTTTTAAAATAGACAAAACAAGGTCACAATGCCTTTTTGTACCGCTGTGCGAAGCGCAGCAGACTGCAATTTCTTCATCCGACAAATCAAGTTCCCTCTGCAGATTAAAATCAGCCATAACGCTTGCCTGTACAGGCTTTGATAAAGACCTTAAATAAAACTTTGCGCCGTTGTCATCTCCCAGAGTAAAAATACGGGAAAAATTTTTATAAAGAAAAACAAACCCGAAATACTGTTCATCTGTGACATCAGCCCTGCAAGAGGACAAAAGAAGGGCGGGAAAAATTTCTTTCATAATTATTCTTTAATATTTAAAAGTTTTCTCAACCTAGCCTTCAGTATCCGATTTTCATGCTCAAGGCGTTTTAATTCGCGCTGCATATTCTGATAAACCTGCGCAACCGTTGCCTGTTTTTCCATTTTCAAAGATGCAAGTCCAAGCCCCATAATAAAGCGTTTCTTGGACTCCTCTTTAAACAGAAGAATAATTTTTACGTCTTTTTCCGTGATATAGCCGAGTTCTATCATAACATCAGCTATTCTCATATTATTACCTGCTTCTACTTTTCTTTTTTGTTCCCTGATAGCATTTTCAAGCTGGATAACATCAATCTTGCCCAATCTTTTTAAAAGCTCTCCCGTCCTTATTTTATTTGCAAGAAATTGAATAATTACATAATTTCGCTCGCAATCAGGAATTTCAATAAATTCTTTTTCTACCGCTCGTACAAAAACAGAAGAAGTCTCTGACAGCGTCCAAAAGTTCCTGAGAGTAATTTCAAAGATGTCAAACTTTTCCATGCAGTTTTCAAGGAAAACATAAAACTGGTCGCTAAAGTTATGACTTCTTTCCTCAAGCTCGCGTTTACCTTTAAAAGTAATTTTGGGAACAACAAACTGCAAAGGCTCTTTAGGATTCAAAAGCTCCAGAAAATCATCAAGCTCTTCCGAGAGTTTCTGTTCTGTTTTTATGTATACAACCTGCCTGACCCACAAAGGAAGTGCGTATACATTATTCAGGAAAAGTTCGGAATTTTTTTGCAGTTCCACTAATATACCCCTGTAAGTACCGTAAACAATTATAGTTTATAATAAAAATAAATAAAATACACCATTTAATTTATTACAAAATTGTGCGATAATATAAAATATATTTTAAACGGAAAATATAATGGGACTTGACGGAATTTCTGTTAACCAGTTAAGAATAACTCAGGAAAATACATCCAGGGAAAACACCCTGAACTCTCAAATGCTTGCCGAAATAGGAAGCGGCTCAAGAAGTGTTAACTCTCTTGATAAAAAAGGCGCAATTGACACGGACGATAAAGAAAATACTTCGTTTTTCGGCGGCGACAGTTCGACATCCGAGGATGAAGAAGACAATAAGGAAACACAAGAAAGTGTTGAATATGAAAAAATCGACCTTTCAAACAAGGAATTATACGAGATAAAAGTGGATGAAGCCACAAATTCTCTTACGATATACAATAAAAAAGAAAACAAGACCGTACAGGAAATAACACCTTACGAGTTATCAACCCTTGTGGACAATCTTAAAAACCCCGGCGGAATTCTTATAAACAAAAGGATATAGGAGCTATGAACCAGTACGTTAAACAGTATCAGAAAACAACAGTTGAAACGGCATCTAATGAAAAAATTTTGATAATGCTCTATGACGGCGCGATTCAGTTTTTAAATAAAGCAAAAATCGCACTCAACGAAAAAAACTACGAACAATCACACAATAACCTTATGGGCGCCCAGAGAATCCTTGAAGAATTTATAAACACAATAGACAAGGAGCCGAATCCCGAACTTGCAAACAACCTTATTAATCTTTACGAATACTTTATCACAAGGCTTGTTCAGGCAAACATAAAGCATGAAATAGGTCCTGTAGATGAAGTTTTAAAATTTCTCAAAGACTTAAAGTCCACTTGGGAGCAGGCAATTTCAATAGCACAAAAAGAAAGAGCCGAACTCATCTCAAAAGCAAGAAATATAAACATTGACGAAGACAGCTACGACAGCGATGAAGACGACGGGGATGATGAAGACGATGACGAATAAAAACCTTGAGCACCTTATGCATCTCTATGACAGAGCCTACAAAATGTGTGAACAGATAAAAGAAGTTATCGAAAGCGGCAACATGCAGGAGCTGGACGATATTTCAAGAAACAAGGGCGAGCTTTTCAAAAGCATTTTAAGATTTGAAAAAACGGTAAAAACAAACCCCGAAGAAGAAACTCTCAGGCTTGAAGCAAGAAAAAAAATTGAGCACCTTGAAAAAGCAAACATAGAACTTTTACGGCAAAAACAGGAAGAATTAAAAAAAGTTCTTCAAAAAGTGTCAAAAGGCAAAAAAATCACAAAAGCATACCTTTCAAAGATACCCGAAACATACTCATCAATAGATATTCTGGAATAATGACAAACATAGAACAAACCCGCGAAAAAAAATTCGGCGCGGCAGTATCCATAGTTTCAAACACAATTTTAATTTTAATTAAAATCACGGCAGGAATTTTATCAGGCAGTATAAGCGTACTGTCAGAAGCACTTCACTCTTTTGCAGACCTGAGCGCTTCGTGTCTTGCTTATTTTTCTGTTTCAAAATCCTCTAAGCCAGCAGATGAGGATCATCCCTTCGGACATGGTAAATACGAGGATCTCGCAGGATTTATCGAAGCCCTGCTTATTATTTTAACTGCTCTTTACATACTTTTTGTTGCCTGTGAAAAAATAATCACACACGGCGGAAACTATGAAATACACACAACTTTAGGCATTTTAATAATGATACTGTCTGTCATTGTTAACTGGATTGTAAGCTCGTATCTGCATACGATAGCTAAAAAAACCGACTCCATTGCCCTTAAAACGGATGCCGAGCATTTAAGGGCAGATATTTACTCCTCCTGCGGCATAATTCTCGGGCTTCTTGCCGTAAAAATCACGGGGCTGAATATTCTTGACCCCCTTATTGCAATATTTGTCGCCGCACTTATCTTGAGAACCGGCGTAAAGCTCACAAAACAAAGCTCCAACAACCTGCTTGACGGCTCGCTGCCAAAAGAAGACAAAGAAAAAATAGATATTGTACTAAATTCTTTTCAAGCTCATGGCGTTATGGGCACAAAACAGATTCGCACCTCAAAGTCAGGGTCAAAACGCCTTATTCAAATGACTATTTTTCTGCCCTCGGGGATGACACTAATTGAGGCGCATAAAATTTGTGATGAAATTGAAACACAAATCGGGAAAAACCTTAAAAATTGTGATATAATAATACATGCAGAGCCATTTTGCAAACAATGCGCCCTAAAGTAACAAAAAGTTACATTTCCTGTTTTTATATGATTATTAAAAGACTATTGTGGAATATACTAAAATATAAAAGGATTTATTGAATTTTTTATCGATAAGGAATCAAAAATATGAGTATACAGTTTAGTGGCCTGGGGTCAGGTTTAGATTATTCTTCATGGATTGAGCAGCTTGTTGCGGCAAAACAAGCAAGTACTATTACACCGCTTGAGAATAAAAAAACCGAACTTGAAAACCAGAACAGTGCATTAAGCACGATAAAATCTTCCTTCAGCGAACTGCAAAGCGCTCTTAAAGCCTTTACAAACATTATAACCGGCACAGATAACGACATTTGGGGCAAAACTAATGTCACTTCAAGCGCGGACTCATATGTCACTGCAACAAGTTCAAGCGGACTTGCGACCGGCGGCATTAAGGTTTCGGTTGAACAGCTTGCAACCAATACCGTTGCACAGGGTGTTCTAAATCCCGGCAAATTAATTACAGCAGGCACAAAATACTCGGAAGTAGGTAATAACCAGGCAAAAGACGGCACTTTTTCCTTCTATGTCGATAACAAAAGATACGAAATAGAAATCGACAAAAAAACAGATACAATGGGCGATATTGCAAACAAAATCAATGAAGCTGCGCAAGGAAAAGTAGAAGCCAAAGTTAACGACGACGGTACTTTTGAAATTTCAGCTCTGAACGGCGAAAAAATCTCTGTCGGAGCATTTTCGGATACCTCCAATTTCGCAAGTATCATGAAACTGACAGAGCAAACCGACACGGGCATAAAAAGCGCATATGTACAAACTTCATTTCTGACAAACAAAGCTCTCACAAGCGCTGAAAGCGGACTTTCACAGCCAGTTACCGAAGGCACCATTAAAATCAACGGCGTAGAGTTTGAAATAGGCCCGAAAACAGCTCTTCAAGATCTCATCAACGAAATTAACTCAACGGAAGAAGCAAAAGTAAGTGCAAAATACGACACTCTTACCAATAAACTCGTCTTTACATCAACAGAAACGGGTGAATTTAACATAAGCCTTGAAGCGGAAGGCACCAACTTCTTTGATGTATTTGGTCTGACAAAAGACGGTGCTCTTGCGGAAGGTTCGCAAACTCTCGGGCAAAACGCAATTTTAACCGTCAACGGAAATAAAATCGTTTCTTCCTCAAACACGGTAACAAGCGAATCTACAGGCATTAACGGCCTTACCATTAATGCTCTCAAAGTAACAGACGGCAGCGGCGAGGATAAAGTAAGCGAGGTAAACCTTACCGCAGAAAGCGACCTTACGGATGTTAAAACAGCGCTTAAAGAGTTTGTGGACGCTTATAATACAATAACCGAACAAATAAGCGAAGCTACTGCTCAGGACGGATATCTTGAAATGGATATCAACATGAGAAGTATTCAAAACGAACTTCGCAACATAACAAGCTCTATCGTAAGCGATAACGGCGCATTCGGAATGCTTTCGCAAATAGGTATTTCAACAGGCGAAGCAGGGCTTTCGGTTGATGACTCGGCAACAACCCTTAAATTTGACGAAGAAGCATTTGATGAAGCCTGGGCAAGAGATTCACAATCGGTTAAAAACCTTATCTCAGGCGGATACACTGGAGATAAGACGGGTATTTTTGACCAGATGCTTGCAAAGGTTGATAATGCCCTTGACCCTACAAACGGTATGTTTGCAGTTAAGAGCGAATCTGTTTCAAGACTTATATCCACACAGGAGGACAGAATTACAAGAGCATACGAAAGTCTTGATTCTTATGAATCGCAGCTTACAAAACAATTTCAGTATATGGATGAAATGATATCTAAACTACAGCAGCAATATGCATCATTCTTAAGCTAACAGCAGCCTCGTCCCGTAAAATAAAGCACAATGCGCCCCAAAAGGGCGCATTTTAAATTCTTGTCTACTCTCTGCCTGCAAGCTGGCCGCAGGCGGCATCTATGTCGGCACCGCGTTCAAGACGGATTGTAACTTTTTTACCCTGGGATTCCAATAAATATTTAAAAGCCATTGTATCTTTTTTTGCAGATTTTTTATACCTGCACTCTCCGACAGGGTTATATGGGATAAGGTTTATATTGCATTTTAAATCTTTAATATAATCGCACAATTTTTGCGCCATCTCTTTTGTATCGGTAAGATTGCCTATTAAAATATACTCAAGCGTAACTCTCTTACCGGTTTTATCGCAGTAATACTTAAGCGAATCTTTTAATGTGTCAAGCGGAAACCTGTTTTCCACAGGCATAATTTGACGTCTTAGCGCGCTGTCGGGACAATGAAGAGATATGGCAAGGGTAGGTACTAAAGTGTTTTCGCACATTTTTTTAATTTTATCCGCAATGCCGCAGGTAGAAATTGTTATCCTTCTGATTCCTATATTTAAATCTTCATTGATACGCTTTATTGCACTAAAAACATTGTCGTAATTATTTAAAGGCTCGCCCTGACCCATAAATACAACATTGGTAATTTTAAGACCAGTATCCTGTTGTATGGTAAGAATCTGCGAGATAATTTCATACGGTTCAAGGTTTCTTACAAATCCTCTTTTAGCAGTAGCACAAAAATCACACCCCATATGACATCCCACCTGCGAACTTACACAGGCGCTGAGATTAGAGCGGTTATCAAAACGCATCAGCACGGTTTCCGCGCAGTTGCCGTCAGAGTATTCAATAAGATATTTAATTGTGCCGTCCGATGAGACCTGTTTTTTCTTTATTTTGGTATCAAGAATCACAGCACGGACTTTAAGCATTTCCCTGAAGTCTTTTTTTACATCTGTCATTTTATCAAAATCGCGGGCAGATTTAGAATATATCCAGGAATAAAGCTGGCGCGCACGAAACTTCATTTCACCGAACGATTCCACAAAATTCTCTAGTTCCGGCAAAGAGTATTTTACAAGTACATCCATATAAAAATTCTAACACAATCATACAAATAACGTGTGTAAAAATAAAAAAATGCGGATATAATTTAGGAATGATAGTAGTATCAAGTGAAGAAATAATTTCACAAAAAGTTCTCCCGTACGACCTATATGATGAAACAGGCGCAAAGATTCTTGAAGCCGGTGAAATCCTTACTCCCGGGAAAATTTTGCTTGTCAGAAACCATGAAGTTCTCTATAAAAAAGAAGAAAAGGCAAAGCCTGAAAGTAAAGAGCATTTCAACGAATTAAAAAATGAATCAAACGCACAAAATGTTGAGAACATTAAAAAATACGGCCCCCTGAACAAAAAATCCAAAATAGATTTTGAAACGCAAATAGAGCTTAAATCGCATTATATAAACGCTCTGAGCGTATTTAACCAGAACGATGTCAGCCGCGCAAAGGCTATGATACTTGAAATCAGGGATAAAATTATCAAAGACTCGCAGCTTATAAAAAAGAATGTGCAGTTTTTCTCGGAACTCAAACTTCTTGGCGAACACAAAAATACCCACCCGCTAAATACTGCGATTTTCAGCGTTTTTCTTGCAAATAAGCTTGAATATAACGAGGTGCAGATTATGGAAATTGCACTGAGCGCACTTTTGCATGATATAGGCAAAATAAAACTCACGGGCGAGATTACGGATATATCCAAAATGACAAAAGACGAAGAAGCCGCATACAGAAAACATCCGCTCGTCGGTCACAGACTGATTAAAACAGAATTAAAACTAAGCGAAAACATAGCCCGCGTGGCACTTCAGCACCATGAAAGAATGGATGGCACAGGCTGGCCTTACGGGATATCTTCAACCATGATAAGCGAATATGCGCAGATTATTGCTGTGTGCAACCATTTTGACAATATGACATCCTCTGCCACAAATCTTGAAATCTCAAACTTCAGAGAAGCCTTAAGGGCACTCTTAAAAGCAGGCAGCAGAGCATTTTCGCCAAAACCCCTTTATGCTTTTGTTCATATGTTAAGCTATGGCGACACTACATCTTTTGAGGAGCTTAAGTTTTGAGCGTCATTGTTGCAGGAGGCGGACTTGCGGGATCCGAAGCCGCATTGTACCTTGCAGACAGAGGCATAGAAGTACTTTTGTATGAAATGCGCCCGGACAAAAGCACCGGAGCACACACGGGAAGCGATTTTGCGGAATTTGTCTGCTCAAACAGTCTCGGCTCCACGGGTACATCAAGCGCTTCGGGGCTTTTAAAGGAAGAGGCACTGCTGCTTGGGTCAACTTTAATGAAAACCGCCTTTGACACCCGCGTTCCATCAGGAAATTCACTATCAATAGACAGACATGGTTTCAGTGCAAAAATAACCGATTTAATTAACAACCACCCCAATATAAAAGTAGTGCGCGAAGAAGTTGTAAAAATTCCGCAAAACACTCCCGCAATAATTGCAACGGGCCCTCTCACATCAGACACGCTGTGCAATGATATTAAAAGCCTCACAGGTGAAGAAAATTTTCATTTTTACGATGCAATAGCCCCTATTGTAAAAAAAGACTCCGTAAATTTTGAAAAAGCCTTTTATGCTTCACGCTGGAACAAAGGAGAGGCGGACTTTATAAACTGTCCTTTAAATAAAGAAGAGTATGAAAATTTTTACAGTATAATCTCAACTGCACAGAGGGCAGAGCTAAAAAGTTTCGAGGCAAAATATTTTGAGGGCTGTATGCCCGTTGAAGTCCTTGCCTCACGCGGTAAAGACACACTTCGTTTCGGCCCCATGAAACCTGTAGGTCTGTTTGATGAAAGAACAAGAAAACAGGAGCATAAAAACTATCAGTTTTATGCCGTAGTACAGCTCAGACAGGACGATAAAGAGGCAGATTTATATAACCTTGTCGGCTTTCAGACAAACCTGAAATGGGGAGAGCAGAAAAGGCTCATAAATGCCATCCCCGGGCTGGAGGAAGCGCAAATAGTGCGCTACGGGGTAATGCATGCAAATACTTTTATTAACAGTCCCAAAATATTAAACAAAACACTGCAGGTAAAAAACAAACCCGATTTGTTTTTTGCGGGACAAATAACAGGTGTCGAAGGTTACAGCGAAAGCATTACTACAGGGCTCTTTGCAGCAATTAATATGTATCGCCTCCTCAAGGGCGAAAAGCCTATTGAACTTAAGCCCGTTTGTATGCTCGGCGCACTTATAGACTACATTACATTTGAAGGGCATAAGTCATTTCAGCCCGTAAATTCCAATTGGGGAATAATTCAAAAACCCGAAAACTTTAAAATTTCAAAGAAAAATAAAGAAGAGAAAAGCGCGGTACTTTCCAACATCGCGCTTGAATACATAAAGGAGATAAGAAATGGATATTTCTGTTAAAAATCAGGAGCTTACAGGCATTTTAAGCAATGTGCTTGTAATCGGCATTTTTGAAGACGACAAAACGCTTAGCAGCGGCGCCAAAAGAGTTGATGAAGCACTCTTAGGGCTTATAAGCGAGCAGATTATTAAAAAAGAAGGCTTCAAAGCAAAGTTCGGCGACAGTGTGGTTGTACCTACAAATCTCAAGATTCCTTCAGATAAAATAATGCTTGCAGGTCTGGGCAAGAAAAAAGAGTTTGACACATCAAAACTATGCGAACTTATGTCAAAACTTATAAAACAGCTTGATAAAACACTCGGCGCAAAAAATATTTCATGCGAACTTATAGGACATCAGGGAGCAAACTTTGACGCACAAAAATGCGCAGAAGCAATGTCTATAGGAATTTTAGCCGGTATGTACGATTTTGACAAATACAAAACCAAAAAAAATATCCCGCAGATAAAGAAAATAAGAATCGCAACGGAAAATACAAAAGATGAAAAAGCGGCAAAAGCGGGTGTAAATACAGCTAAAATCCTGTGTTCGGCAATGGATTTTACAAAAGATTTAATTAATGAACCCGCTCAAAATGCCACCCCCGAAGAAATTGCGCAAATTGCAAAAAATATGAGCGAAGATTTAGGACTGACATTTAAGGTTTACAATAAAAAACAGTTACAGCAAATGAACTTTAATGCTTTTCTTGCGGTAGGACAGGGAAGCGGGCGTGAACCGAAGTTTATACACCTTACTTATAAACCTGCTTCAAAAAAACCAAAAAAGAAAATTGTGCTTATAGGCAAGGGTATTACTTTTGACTCGGGAGGTTTGGATATAAAACCCGCAAACTCAATGCTTACAATGAAAACAGATATGTCGGGCTGCGCTACGGTACTTGGCGTAATTCAGGCAATAGCCGCACTTAAGCCTGATGTTGAAGTCCTCGCATTAAGCGCCCTGTGCGAAAATATGCCTAGCGGTATGTCATATAAACAGGGTGATGTTCTTGTTGCAAAGAACGGAAAAACGATAGAAGTGGATAATACCGACGCCGAAGGCAGATTGACACTTGCGGATGTCCTTACATACGCGGACGAACTTGATGCGGATGAAGTGATAGATATCGCAACACTCACGGGCGCCTGTATAGTTGCCCTGGGGCAAAATATTACGGGCATTATGGGCAACAATCCGGAGATGATTAAAAGAATCATTAAAACAGGCGCACAATCAGGTGAAACCCTCTGGGAACTTCCCATATTCGACGATATGCAGGAAATGCTCAAAAGCGATATAGCGGATATGAGAAACACAGGTTCAAGATTTGCAGGCGCAAGCGTTGCGGGAAGATTTCTGCAAAACTTTACCAAAAGCAAAAACTGGGCGCACCTTGACATAGCGGGAACAGCCTTTATAGATAAACCTTATAAAGAGCTGAATAAAGGCGCTACGGGCGTTATGGTAAGAACACTTACAAACTATATTATGTCAATGTAGAAAATATTTACGGGGCTTAATCAAATTAAGCCCCGTTTTTTCAGTTTTTATTTTCTGTAATTACAAGCTGGTTAAACGGAATTTCAATACCCAGTTCATCAAATTTTTCTTTAATTCTAAGGTTAAAAGCCCGTTTTATATCCCACTGATACCTCGGGAGCGTTCTAAAACGCGCAAGAATAGTGATTGAACTGTCATTAAACTTATCAAGCCCGAGTACTTCTATTTCACCCGTTATTTTGTCACGGTACTCTTCCTCATGGCGCAAATCTTCACCGATTTTTTTAATAACATCGATAACATGGGCTATATCTTCTTTATAGGCAACGGAAATTTCAACAAGTGAATATGAAAAACCGCGCGTGTAGTTTGTAACCATATCCACCATGCCGTTTCTGATAAAATGAGCCGCGCCGTCAATACTTCTCAGAACAATTATAGAAAGAGTCATCTTTTCAACCGTTCCTGTAACGTTTTGAATCTCAACCACATCTCCGACACGAATCTGACCTTCAAAAAGGATTATAAGCCCAGAGATTAAGTCCTCTACAAATCTTTTTGAGCCAAAACCGACGGCAACACCCACAACTCCTGCCGCAGTGATTATAGGGCGGACATCAACACCCAGAAGGTTAAGAATGTTTATTGCCGCAAAAATAAAAATTATAAAATTTATGCCATGAATCAAAATGACGCGGAGTGTGTCAAAGTTTTTTGTACTTTCTGGGTCGCGGGCGCGTTTTTTAATTCTTTCGAAAAGACGAAACATAAAGGTTTTTACAAGACGAAGCGCAACAATCAAAAATAGAACCGTAAATACTATATTTAAAATCACTCCCCATCTCAGCGACTCTAAAAAATTCAAAATATCCAAATCAAGCCTCCTTGTATGATTTTTTAAAATTATAACAAAAATAAATCTTTAGATAATAAAATTTAAACCGAAAGGTTAATCTATTTTTTCTTAAATAAACATACACTAAACATATATTCAAGGGATATATGTTTAGTTATGGGTATAAAATTTACCAGCAGCGAAGAAAAATTTGAAAAATTTTTACAGCCTGTAAACAATCGCGAATGCGAGCATTTTAAGCTTGCAAGAAAATTCATGCATAAGAAAGACTACAGACGGGCTATTAAAGAATACCTTATGTCGATGATTTTTACCAAACCCGACACACTGGTATACAAAGAAGTTTCCAAAGCATACAAAAAAATAAAGTGCTATGACAAGGCGATAAACCATCTTGTAAAGGCAAGGACAATAAGCCGTTTTGACTCGGAAATATATTACGAACTCGGGCTCAATCACCTTTTAAACGCAAATTCCGATGAAGCAAGAAAAAACTTTATACGCACCATAAGATTAAACCCGTCAAATATAAATGCACAGATACAACTTGCCATCTCTCATGAGTTAATGGATGAGTACGATATGGCGCTAGGCATTTATCAAAAAATTATAGAAGAAAACCCGCGCTATATACCCGCATACAACCATAAGGCGGGGCTTCTCATTACACTTGAAGAATACCGCGAAGCTTCTTATCTTTTTTATAAAATTTTAAAGATAAATCCCGCATACTACAGGGCAAATCTCGGTCTTGGCATATGTTTTGACAAAATGAACAAATTTTCAAGCGCAATAAGATACTACAAAAAATACATTGCAAGAAAACCCCATTCAGACACAACAAAATCACTTGCAGGCAGAATATGTGAAATTTACAGCAAAAAACATGCACATAAAACTTCGTTGAGAATAGTAAAATAATTTTTATAACAAAGCCGCAAAATACTTTGCGGCTTTTATTTTAACACGATAACAATCGTATGCTTTCGGGGTTTATTTCATATTTCCGAGGAAATATTGATATGTTTGCTTTTCAACGGGTTTAAGGTTGTTTAAAATACTGTAATCAGGTATCTGCATATCAGGATTTTTAAGCGTATTGCTGTCTTTTAAATATTTTCTTTTAATTAAAAGCTCGTTCAGCTTCGGCAGGCCGAATCCCAAAAATGCGGTTACTATCGCAAGGGAAACCGTTTCAAATATTGCGTTTATCTTGTTGCCGAATTTTAAGAGCGGATTTTTCTTTGTATCATTTAATATACCAAGCAGCTCATTTACATCATTTTCATCAATTTTGCCCGCTGACTCGGAAAGCACTTTTTCCAGGTCATCCGCCTTTAAATCTTCTTTTTCGATTATATCGCCAAACACTTTTTTGGCTGCATTGTAAAACGCGGGCGCCTCGCCGTCTTTAGCCTTTGCGTCAATATGCAGCAGCTTATGAAGGTTGCCCTGCTTGTCTTCGGTATCCCTAAAGAATCTCATTAACTCATCCATATTTGCAAAAGATGACATCTGGGCAGTGTTTTGCTTCTTAGAGAGCACCTGCACACCATGGTCGGGACTCAGGAAATTTTTAAACTTATCAAAGAACTTGGCGTCATCCGGCAAAATTTTATTTGTCAGTACAATACCACTGCTTTTTGAAGCCCTGTGCGCCATAACGGCACCCAGGCCCTTCATGGCAAAAAGTATGGTAAGAATCGTAGTTACATCGCGCCTCAGGTTGTTTATTGTTTCATCCCACTGCACCGGGCCGCCGTTTTTCTTTGAACTTTCTATATCACGTTTTGTAGACTCAATAACACGCGGTATCAGCGTAAAACAGGTGATTAAAACATAGAATATGGGACGTGCGACATTTATCCAGTCACTCTCTACATTTGAAGCCAGTTTTGAAAGTTTGGAGCCTGTATCGGGTGCAACTTTTTCACCCAAATCAGACATAAGTTTACTTATGCCGCCGCCCGAGAAGCTGACTTCACCGTTATTTTCTTTTTGTTCCGCCGGTTTTGAGCCGCCCTTGAGCTCGCTGGCCTTCTGCCTTACCGGATCCGTTTCGGGGTTTGTTTTTCCTATTGTATAGATTCTGGGTATAAACCACATGGCAAGAGCTGTAAATATGCCCATTGCAATGTTTGTGGCGAATCTGCCGCCCATTCTCTTATTGGTAAAACTTTTAACAAAATCTTCGCTCAGAGAGCTGCCTGATTTTTGGAGCGTTTTATAAAAATCATCGGAAAATTTACCCATTCTGTCGATTAAATCGTCAATGGGGATTTCATGCTTTGCTGCGGCTTTTACATCCTTGGCATCAGTAATAAGGGCCTATGCCCTGCAGAATTTCTTCTCTCGAGTCAGGCATTGACTTTCCTGCGATATTATTGATAAGACCCTTCTTGGGTGCTTTTTCCATTCTCAATATATCACTTACATACGACGCTACATCCACGGTTTGTTTTTTTGCGTCAAAATTATTCACAGCCCTGTCAAGGACGCCGCGGTAGAATGTTTCTTTAAATTTTTCAACAGAGGAGGTATCTATTTTATCGAGATTTTGCGACACGATATCGCCAAAGTCTTTTATCGTTTGAACAGGCACACCGTTTGCCTTGCCGGCGTATCTCATAGAACCGTATAAAACGGCACCCGGAACAACAAACATACTCGGGCCCGTGAGAAATTCACGAAGACCGTTTTCCAAAACCGCAGTCCAGTTATTTTTACCGGTATATTCTTTACCTACGTTTCTTGCAGCCCAGGTTCTGGGGATATTTGTACCGAGCATGTCCTGAACTGTAAAACTTGCTGCAAGTCCGCCTCTGTCGACCCCTTCCCAAAATTTTATAAGACCGTCGGTAACACCGGTAAACGAAGTATTAGCCGCGGGATTTTTGCGGGAATAATTGTTGTTTTTGCTGCCGCTAGCTGCAGAATTTTCGATGTTTCTAACTTTCATTTAACCTCTATCTGCCACACATCAGATATATTTGTAAAAAACAAACAGGGCAAAAATTGCTATTTCAGATACATTTTGTGTAGTTTTTTTACAAAATACACACTTGATGTGATGGTCTTTTACTCATTTAAAAAAACTGAGCGGGTGTAATTGTAACACCCATAGTATAATAATGCAAGAAATGTTAAATTATGTTAATATTTCGTTCTTATTACCCAAGCGGGCGGTTCACATATTTTGTTTAAAGAATATTTTATTTATAGATTGTTAACAAAACACTTATTTAGTCAAAAAGGAGAATAAAATGAGTATGTCAAAATTTTGCGGAGCATATATTTTTTACTGTTATGTATTGTTTTTTGTACTTATAAACGTTATTCTAAGATAATCTTGAGAGCTTCATCACCGTTTGCACATCCTCTTCTATTTGTTTGCGCAAAGTGTCAAAATCAGGGAATTTTATTTCCTCTCTTATTTTCATAAGAAACATGACTTTTATTATTTTGCCGTAAATTTTAGAGTCAAAGTTTAAAATATGCGCCTCCAGAACCTCTTCGCTATCCTCGCCGAAAGTGGGTTTTTTACCCCAGTTAATAACCGCGGGATAAGTTTTATCAATCGTAACATAACCGAAATACACACCATGCGGCAGGTGTATTATATTATTGGGCCAGAAAATATTTGCCGTAGGGTAGCCAAGCTTTCTTGCAAGCATATTTCCTTTAACAACATTATTTTTTATGGAAAAAGAATGTCCCAGAAGCAAATTTGCATTTCTTATATGACCGTTTAAAATCATATCTCTTATATTTGAACTGCTTATAAGGCAGTTTTGAATTTTTTGCGCAGGAAGCTCTATATATTTATAGTTAAACTTTTCCGCATATTTAGCCAGGAGTTTTGTATCTCCTTCTCTTGCACGTCCAAACTTGTGATTAAATCCCGTTACAATGCAGCAGGGGGAAAAACACATTATCAGTACATCCTGCAAATACTCAAGCGCTTCCATCTGCATAAATTCTTCAAAATCAAGGACGTAAGCAAAATCCACCCCCAGGGCCTCAATTCTCTCAAGCCTTTCTTCGTTTGCCGAAATATTGTGAACTTTATCTTTTCTAAAATAGTTAGAGGGATTTGTTTCAAATGTTATAACTGCGGATTTTTTGGAATTTTCCTTTGCAAAATCAACCGCATGTGAAATAAGTTTTTGATGTGCAAGATGAACACCGTCAAAAAACCCCAGCGCGAGGGATAAATCAGGATTGTGATTAAGGGATTTAAATACTTTCATTCTTGTTTTCTCTGTGAGTCTGTTTATGTCTGTGGGGGTGTTTTTTTGGTTTCGGGCCAAAATTTTGGTCTTTTTGCTGCAGCCTTCGCACCGAATAAACATCGGGTATGGATTGAATATTTGCAATTACTTTCTTAAGAGTTTCAATATTGTCAAGCTCTATACCCAAATCAATTATACCGAATTTTTTATTTTTTGAATAACTGTTTGCATAAGAAATATTTGTATCCGCAATTTTAAGCAGTACATCTTTTAAAAGCCCGACTCTATCCTGTGTTTCTATTCTTATATGGGCAATATAAGTACCCTTTGAAACCTTATCAGCCCATTTTATATCCATCATACGCTCGGGTTCGACATCATACAGGCACTTACAGTCAAGCCTGTGAACCGAAACACCTTTTGAGCGGGTGATAACCCCCACAATCGGCTCCCCGGGTATTGGCGTGCAGCATTTTGCAAGACTCCAGAGCATATCCTCAAGCCCTACAATATCGTATTTTTTAGAATCTTTTTTTCTTTTTTGTCCTTCCTGGGAAGTTTTTTCGGGAATATTTGTAACATCAGCCCTAATCTGGGCGGGGCGCTTTAATTTATTTGCAACCTTATGAAGCGTCGTTTCTCCGTAACCTATTGCGGCAAATAAATCATCCTGCGTTTTATAGTTCATTTCATGAGCCGTGCGCTCTATTTCACCGGATTTTAAAAGTTCGTCAAAAACAGGTTTTGTTATATATATTTCAAGGTTTGTACGCCCGATTTCAATATTTTCTTCACGGTTATATTTTTTAAACCAGAGGCGGATTTTTGAAATGGCACTTTTTGTAACAACAAAATTGAGCCAGTCTATTTTGGGCATAAACTGTTTTGAAGTCAAAATCTCAACTATATCTCCGTTTTTGAGTTTTGTATCAAGCTGCGCTATACGTCCGTTTATAAGCGCCCCTACGGTTCTGTGCCCGACCTCGGTATGGATACGGTATGCAAAGTCAACAGGCGTAGAGTTTGCAGGCAGGTCAATGACATCCCCCGCAGGAGTAAAGGCAAAAACCTGATCCGAGAAAAGGTCGAGTTTAACACTTTCAACAAAGTCTTTAGCATCCGAGGAGTCTTTGTCTATTTCCATCATTTTCCTCATCCAGGAAAACTGCAGGTCATACTTATTGTCCGACTTAACCGAGCCTGATTCTTTATAGCGCCAGTGTGCCGCAACACCGTATTCTGCCACCTCGTGCATTTCTTTTGTTCTTATCTGAATTTCAACGGGTTTATTTTTTGAACCGATAACAGATGTGTGCAAAGAACGGTACATATTGCCCTTAGG
>ERZ1643249.1016-NODE-1016-length-29261-cov-16.320585_pt1 | contig 29261 bp, 19 predicted proteins | sample MGYA00579263_ERZ1643249 | MGnify/ENA primary metagenome ERZ1643249 (study PRJEB29033, sample SAMEA4952264) | chicken gut metagenome | biome: Broiler Chicken; feature: Gastrointestinal Tract; material: Caecum | place: Ireland | collected 2018 | study: Broiler...
TCAGGCGTAGGGTACGGAGCTTCTGATCAAATGAAGCCATGGTATGTCACCTCAATATCTTTTATTTCTCTTTCTTCACTCCATAAGGAGTTCTTTCCTCTGCCACCATCTGCATATCGGCAGAACGATTACCAAAATCCGGATAATAAACCTTAGCAGTTTTTCTTACCTGGATCTCACCGGCCAATCTCTCTTTTAGAAGCGTATTTCTCTTTGTAACAGTCACATTTCTCACTGCATAAGAAAGTGCCTTCTTCGTGCCGACCATTACCAGAATCTTCTTAGCTCTGGTAATGCCGGTGTAGATCAGATTTCTCTGCAGCATTACATAATGATTCATCAAAACCGGCATGACTACGATCGGATATTCCGATCCCTGGGCTTTATGAATGGTTGTGGCATAAGCATGCACCAGTTCATCAAGCTCAGTAGCATCGTACTCAATGCTTCGCCCATCAAAATTCACCAGAAGGGTACGGTCCTGCATATCAACGGACTCGATGATACCAATATCTCCGTTGAAGACTTCCTTGTCGTAATTGTTCTTGATCTACATGACCTTATCGTTTGGCCGATAAACAAATCCACTCCTTCGAAGGCCCTCTCCCTGTGGGTTTAAGGCTTCCTGCAGCGCCATGTTCAGATTGGTAGCTCCGACTACACCTCTTTGCATCGGTGTCAGCACCTGAATCTGACTGGCTGGTGTCCGATAATATCCCGGAAGCTTCTTATGTACCAATTCCACGATCTTCTTCGCTGCTTCCTCCGGATCCTCCTGAGTCATAAAGAAGAAATCCGTATTCTTTCCATTGGATGTATCCGGCATCTGACCAGCATTGATCTTATGTGCATTCATGATAATCCGGCTGGTCTGAGCCTGACGGAAAATCCTGGTCAGACGAACCACCGGAAATACTTCACTGTCGATCACATCACGGAGCACATTTCCTGCGCCAACCGATGGAAGCTGATCAATATCTCCCACAAGAATCAGACGCATATGCGGCGGAATGGCCTTCATCAGTGCATTCATCAGGACAATATCGATCATGGAACACTCATCCACGATCAGCACATCCCCCTCAAGCGGAGTTTCCTCATTTTTCTGGTAGCCTTCCGGAGGCTTAAATTCCAGAAGTCGATGGATAGTCTTTGCCTCCAGACCTGTGGCTTCTGTTATTCGCTTGGCAGCTCGTCCTGTTGGGGCTGCCAGCAATATATTCAGTCCAAAGGTGCGATAGGCTGCAATGATCCCCTGGGTTGTGGTGGTTTTTCCTGTACCCGGACCACCGGTAAGCACCAGGACCTTTGCAGTCGCTGCCCGGCGTATGGCTTCCACCTGCACCTCATCATATTTCATATTTACAGTATTCTGGATTTTCTCAACATCCACAGACAACTCCGGATTACCGGTATCCTGTCTGGCTTTCATAAGAGAAACCCATAGTCTGTCTGCTGCCGGTTCTGCAGCCAGCTTTTTCAATTTATTGGCAACACCAACCTCCGCAAAATAAAACGGCGGCAGGTAGATACATTCTTTTTCAATCTCTTTGGCAGCATCTTCCGGAATAACCTCATCCGGCACAAACTGAGGAACCATAATCTTCTCACGGATCAGTTCTTCATCCTTCAGCATCTGATCCATGGTCATAATGATGCTGGTATCCTCCGCCTCCAGAAGCGCTGATGCTTTCTTGATCAGCTGATCACGCTCTGCATAAACATGACCCTCATCTGCCAGCTCACTTAAGGTATACATGATACCACTGCGCAGACGGATAAATGCCTCCTTGCCAATCCCAAGCTTCATGGCAATGCTGTCGGCCGTCTTAAAACCAATTCCCCAGATATCATCCGCCAGGCGGAATGGATTCTCCTTAACCTTCGGAATGCTCTCATTGCCATACTGACGATAGATCTTCGCTGCAAATGCAGTGCTCACACTATGATCCTGGAGAAAAAGCATAACATTCTTGATCTCCTTCTGTCGTTCCCAACTCTTTGCAATCTTATCGACACGCTTCTTTCCGATACCGGGAACCTCCAGGAGCCGCTGCACATCCGTCTCGATGATCTCCAGCGTATCCGTACTGAACTGCTGCACGATCTTCTTAGCAAACTTCGGTCCCACACCCTTGATCAGGCCGGATCCAAGGTACTTCTCAATACCAAAAACTGTGGCAGGCATGGTTTCTTCCCAGCTCTCCGCCAGGAACTGTCTGCCGTACTTGGCATCTACTTTCCAGTTGCCATCGATCAAAAGCACAGATCCAACATTGGCATCCACAAGATTACCAACGACTGTAACCAGATCGTTATAGTTCTTAACGGCGCACTTAAGGACAGTATACCCTGTTTCAGGGCTTTGATAAGTTATACGCTCTACAACACAACGTATCTTGATCACTTAAGTCTCACCTGCCTTTACTCTAAACATGATGGTATTTTAAGCCTTTGAAGCTTGGATTTTGTTGTTCTTTCGTGCATCAATTACAACAATCCCAGGCTTCCCAGTCAATCCCAAGTCGTTAAGAATTTTATACACTTTTTCCATTTCTTCATCTGTAAAGAATACTATAGCTTTAATTGCTGGAGGATTCCCATTGGCATTTTTATATACATCAACTTGCTTTTCCAGATTGCGTTTTAATGTCCTAGCCATTTTAAATTCAACAAGCGTTGCATCTTTACTTCCTTGAGACAGCTTGAAATCTACAGGACCTCTACCATTATTAACCTCAGCATTTGTATCAGAAATAGTATTACAACATGCAAGTCGATACATTATATGCAAATCGGATTCTCTATGGATTGGCTTGTCCCCATCATAAAAATACCTATATCCATCGCAATTCTCTATCACATGTTTCAAATACAGTACACGTTCCATTGCTTCTTCATAAGAAGTTTTCGCTTTCACACTATAAAAATCTGTGTCAGAAACAAGTTGATCTATCAAATCCAATAATTGTTCAATAAATACTTGCTTCACACCGTGAACATCAGACAAACTTCTTGCCAATGCTTCTTTTTCGCGATCTTCCTGATTTCTTATATAATGATCAATAAGAACAGGAAAACGCCTAATAGTTTCAGTAGCGGCATTTTCATGATTCTTTTTTGTTGGTTTGTCTTCTCCGAGAACCTGGATAAAATACTCGTTTACCTGCATTCTCAACACCTCATCTGGAATGGCTATTGAGAATCTCTCAAAATTATTGAGCATGTCTGTTCTATTAATCCAGATTTCATCTCGTACTAAAAGATTTGCAGGGGTAAGCAAAACAAAATCATTATTAAAAGCAGGAAGATAATATTCTTTCGGAAGCCATACCCCTCGATCATAGTCAAAAGAAACCTTGTCTACTTTAAAAATTTTACAATAAGTCGAAGACAAATATGACTTAGCAAATTCTTCCGTGTATTTCAAAAGGTATGGCTTGATGAGATTGGTGATAAAATCGCTAATGTTATCTCGTCCTATACCTTCTTTCAATAAACACACCTTTTCAATATGTTTGCCTTTGCTAACTATCTCCTCACCAAAGTTTTTGAAAACTTCCGTCAATCCACTATGTAATGCACGACCGAAATCCAATCCTAATCCGCTTCCTGAATTTCCCTTCTTACAAAACCCAAGATAATTTTGCTTTACTTCTGGAAAACAATAGTAGTATTTTAACACTCCATCAGAAGGGAATTCTTCAACAGCAGCTCTATCTCTGAGATAAATAAGGTACTTAATTATTTCATCATGCATTTCCTGACACTCTGTTTCTTCATTACAAAAAATAAGAAATGGATCTATAAACAGAGGTAAGTCGTTAACCAATGAAACATTAAACGCCCCATACTCTTCCAATAATTTGGAATCTATTTTAAAAAAGTCACTAAAATATATTTTATTTGAACTCATTAGTCTCCGTCATCAAATCTTTTTTGCCAAAACATTAATCCAGTTTTGGGTGTTATACTCGTTTCTTACATCACAGGTCAACCAACTATCACAGACATCTAAAGCTATTACAGATTTAATTAGCTCATTTATTTTTTTATCTGTCATATCACAAAAATAACGATTCGTTACACAATCAAAACGGTTCTTATCCCCATATTTCCAAGACGCATAGAGTACTCCTCCTTTTTTTAGAGCAGCTGCGATGTTTTTCAGCACAGTTACCATTTCATCTTCCGGAACATGAAGAAGAGAAGCACAAGCCCATATTCCATCAAAACAATCCTGATAGTCCATTTCTTGAAAGGTCAGTTTTCTAACTTCTTGGCCTGTCAACATTGAAGCATACTCACACATGATTCCAGAAGCATCGAATGCAGTTACAGTATAGCCTTTTTCAATAAAATGCTTACTATCCCGGCCGCTGCCACATCCGGCATCCAATACAGAAGCACCTTCAGGCAGGTACTTTTCAAATCGATCATATAATTTCTGCATATCCAAGTGTGCTGTACTTTCGGCATACTGCTCATCATAAAATGCAATTGTTGTTTCTAATTCTTGTCTCATAGTTACCTCATATAACCAACTGCTCTGGTAATTTCCATAGTCCGTATCCCTGCAAATAAGCAGAGTCATACAATGGTTTCATGTTATGCTCCAGGATATTTATGAACTGTTCCCTCGAATTCCCCTCAATGTATAATCTTTCAGTTGCCCAAATAGCATTCAGATTGTCTCTACGGCACTTTTCAAAGCGTGTTCGCACTTCTGCATGAGAAAAAATAACTTTGTACAATCTATACTGGCTCTCAGCCATTCTCCGAAAATACTCCCCCCAATCAGGAAGTTTATTATTCTTGCTTGAATTCAGCCTCTTTTCCATCGGAATCAAATTCCATAACTCGTCATTTGCTACATAAGACCACGGAACAAAGTGATCCAAATCAAAGTGCTGAATATCTAATTCTCTACCAGAGTAAATATCATGTACAGATAGATTCCCATAATTGACTGCTGACTTCCACAAATCACGTGCATTACTTAACTTGCGGGTTATCTCATTTTCCGGAGATAGTTTGTAAATAATACCTGGCACTCCCGGATTACGATCCTGTAAAAAACGAATTTTTTTTAACTGAATCCAGCTTGTAATTACTGGATAATTATCGTAAATAAGTTGTTTCCAGTATTCGTTCACATGTACCTTTTTCTGTAGGCCTTTTCCGTCAATAATAGTATACAAAAGCGGTGTCTTTTTATTGATCATTTCAAAATAGGCTATTATACGCTTTTGAGAATCCCAAACATGATCGCTGCCACTTACTTCATCCAAGAAAGACGATAGTAAACGATATGGAACATATATACTCAGACTATTCTTATCTACTCGAAGCTCTGAATCATTACGCACAATTGCTTCCATGACATCATTTTTTGAGGCTGGTTGCTTTAATAAAGGATCTTTTTCCACGATCCCGATAGCATGCTCAAGAAAGTTTTCAGACTTTCCCTTTATTGTCGGTCCAAGATGTAAATGGTAACGTGTAACTGAATGCCATGCTTCCCAAATCATCTCGTTAATAATCTGATCAAATGTTAAATCCTCTTCAGTGATTGTAATCAAATTCACAATTGCTTCTAACCAATAGAATTTGTAACACTGTGATGGATCATTCAGCATTCTGGCAAATTTATCTGTATCTAAATTATTTTTATAAATCAAGTCCGAATGAAGTTCTAGCTCCATACATTTCACCCCATTACTGAGCTAACATTTTTGCTATCTCTATCAGCTTCATAAAATCTGTTTTCAGCAAGTTTATATCTGTATCTGGTCCCCAACTGATACGAACAGAGTTTTCAATTCTTTCTGGAGATAAACCCATTGCTGTTAATACATAGCTTGGTGCATAATTTTTAGATGTACATGCAGATCCATTAGAAATCCCACAGTAATTCTTAGTTGAAATCATCAATGCTTCTGAAGATACCCCTTCCAGACAAAGATTTAATGTATTAGAAATACAATATTCCAAAGCACCATTAAACGAATATTTAATTCCAGATTCATTTAATAAGCCAATAATACAGTCTCTTACAGCCTGTGTTTTCATACGATTATCGGCATAAGTGCTTTCAGCCAACTCACAGGCTTTTCCACAACCTGCTACCAGTGCAACCGGAATTGTTCCTGGGCGGATTCCACGTTCCTGCTGCCCACCATACATTATCGCCTTTACTGGAGGAAGCTTATACTTCTTTTTGCGTAACACTAAGACGCCTACCCCTTGTGGTCCTCTGAGCTTATGGGCACTAAAGGAAAGCATATCATACGGTGTATTTCTCAATTCATCTACAAGTTTTCCGCAACTTTGCGTGGCATCGATATGAAATAAAACATTCTTTTCACGTAAAAAATATCCGATTTTTTCTATTGGCTGAATAATGCCAGTTTCATTGTTTACATGCATTAAGCTGACGAGGAGAGTGTCCTCCCTAACTCTGCTCAAAATTTTATCTGGATCAAGCTGTCCTGATTGTTCTGGATCAACAATGTCAATCTCAAAACCTTTTGTAACCATTGCTTTCACTGTTTCCAAAACAGCTTTGTGTTCAATGGATGAAGTAATAATATGCTTCTTGCCGCTCCGAACTGCATATGCTTCCAATCCTTGAATGGCAATATTATTACTTTCTGTCGCTCCACTAGTAAAGAAAACCTCTCCTGCTGAAACACCTAATAGAGAAGCAACTTGTTTCCTTGCGTTTTCTACAATCCCTCTTGCCTGATCACCATAATCATGAGTTCTGCTGTCTGCATTTCCAATATAATTTCTATATACATCAATCATTGTATCTAATACGGCTTCATCGATAGGCGCTGAAGCATTGTAATCCAAATAAATGCCCATTTTACTTATTCACCGCCAATTTCAATAAATCATCTATATTTTTTATAAATCCAGTTCCGCAAAGATGTGCAATGCCTCGTTCTAAATTCAGATGAAAATACTTGATAATTGTATCATTATCTGTTGGAAGGCCCATTTTTAGGCACCAAGCTTTTGTTAATGCCTCATATATTTCATAGTATTCTCCACCAAACGTATACCAGGACATTTCCAGATTACTATCTGCAACTATTGGAATATCTGTAGGAATTGTATTCTCTGAGAATGAGTATGATAATGCCCATCGGCAGAGTATATTCCAATTCTTAATTCCAGTTTTTGCCTTTAATCTGGAAAGTTGATCCTTTGCTTGCTGAGATACACGTACTTGTTTGATTATCATTTATCCTGAAAATATCCTTTCAAAATCGTAGTACTCTTTGTTTCTTCACTATAACTTAACGTAAATTCATCACCAACTGATTCCTTCATCATGTTGTAATAAGTATGATCTATTTCAGAATCTGTTGAGAGAATGATTGTCTGCTCACTTGCCTGAGGAAAATAGGTAGTAACAAGGGAAGTTCTATGCATAGAATCTAATCTAGACAGTGGAGTATCAATTATAACCGGCAGTTTTTTCTTAGAACAAATTGCTAACGCCCAAAGTATTGCGATAACCATTAACTGTTTCTCACCAGCAGATAATGAATCTTTTGAAACGTTCTTACCTAAATCATCTAAATATGCAATATCCAGACTTCTTGGATCCATTACAATTTTCTGAATTAAATTCTTCTTATTGGCAAGTTTTTTATAACAAGCAGTAATCGTATCTGCAAGAACACCTGTCTTTCTTTTCTGAAGTTCTACAGTAAATTCCTCAGCAATATGTAATGCAATATTTGAATATCTCATCATTCGATCGGAATCATCAAGAAGTTCCTCGTTAGCCAAATAAGCTTCCACTGCTTTGGAAAATTCAGATGATGCTGCCATAAGCGCACCGTTAATAGTTGTTCGTTCTTGTTGCTTGGAAGTTAACTCTACATTTAATTGAACTAATTCCAATTCCTGTTCACGAATATCTGTAAACAATTCACTTAGCACCTTTTCATTAATATCCAGGGATAAGTAACTTTCCACCTCATCTAAATTCTTCTGCAAGGCTCCTTTTCTTTCAAGCAATTGTTTAGTAGAGGAAGTAACTTGTGTTAAAATCTCCTCAATCAAACTGTTTAACTGAAAGAGTGCATGATCAGATACTCCATATAATGGCTCGGTTGCTGCTGCTTCTGACATTTCCTTTACGAAATTTACAAATGCTTTATTATGTGGATAACTCTCGGTATGCTGAACCGAATACTCTTGGAGCAAAATCTCGATCTGCCCCATTGCTTGTTGCATTATAAGATCGTTATGTTCATCTTCAGCTTGCAATTTAATATCAAGTATTAGGTCTTTAACTAATACTAATGGAAGTGCATCTGCAGAAGCGTCAATCAGCAAGGCTTGATTCTGGTCAATTTCAGCTAATAAATCAGATCGTTTTTGCATCAATGCTTTTCTTTGTTCAAACACATCTCCGCCTTTTAATTCATATTGATGATGAAGCTCCTCAATTTCATTTTGCTTTTTAGCAACATCCTGAGTAATTTTTTCGATATCTTTATCTGTCTTTTGCAAGGCAATTTCTAGTTCTTCTTTTTTCTGCCTAAGTTCCTCTAAATCCATCCCTGCCCGTCCATGAGTTGTCTTCTTTGATGATTTTCTAAGTACACGACCTAAATCATTCTTTAAAACATCCAACACACTAATGCCAAGCATTGAACGTATAGATTCTTTCATTTGAACATTGGTATCATCTACAGCAAGTTCAGCTATTTTTTCGCCGTCAAAGAAGTAAAAACTTGACAGTGCGCTTGGAAGAATATTTTCAATGAACATTGCCCAGTTTTTAGTAAGGAATTCACTGTATTGACCATTTTCCTTAACAGTAATAGTTTCTGCAGTTCTTCTGCTCAACGAGTCCCATTTTCTGTTAATTACGTATTCTCTACCAGTGCTTTCTCTCATAACAAATTCAAGTTCAACAGAAGCTTGCTGACTCCAACTACTTTTATTAATGTATGAACGCAGGTATTTACCGTAAGTCGAATAATTACTTTCTTTGTATGCAATAGAGTTTGAACCATATAAAGCTAAAAGTATCGCCTCAAGAAAAGTGGTTTTTCCTCGACCATTCATACCTCCGACTAATACAATCGGCTTATCACTTGTAAATTCAAATGAATTTTGACCGGCATAAACACCGAAATCATTCAATGTAAGTCTTTTAATTATCATTCTTCCACATCCTCGACTTCTGAGTCTTCCTCAGATATATAATCCAGGAATTTTTCATTATACTTTCCACCCATTTGTTTTTTTCGATTCATACGATCTGAATAGTATGCTGTTGCATCTTCTTCATTCATGTAAAAAGTACGTCCAATTGCCTTCTCAATATCGTTAAGAATACCCTTTCTTGCATTTAATCCCTGCGCACGATTCTCTATATCTACCAAATTATACATCATCTCAAATGCAAGTTCTTCTTCTCCATATAGTCTACTGCAAACAGATTGCAATATTTTCCATTCTTCTGAACCGAAATTATCAAAACAAATCCAATCTGGATCATCAAATTCCATTCCAGTAACCTCTTTGTAAATAGTTGGTACTGAATCACAGAATTCATGTTTCTCCTGAACCCAAATACGGCGTATAGCTCGCAGTTCTTCAATTCGAATAAGTTTCAATGTGCTAAATTCTTCTGGTCCATTCAGATTGATATCCTGCTGAATTTCTAAAAGTTCTTTAAGCCATGCTTCGCGAACCTCTTTCTTATATGGTCCATGAAACAATTTGCCGTAATTACCTTGTAAATTTCCATGCATTCTTCGAAAACTTCTACGTTCACGATCACCTTCAGGATTTCCAAATTTATTTCTAAACTCTAATAATGGAGTCATCCATTCTTTTTCTTCATCATTAGCGATCATGGCCTCCATTGATTTATCGTTTTCTACCATTGTACAAACCCAACAACCAAAACGACTTTTGCCACATGATGGCATACTTTTATCAACCATCAATGGGCATTCATTATCAGCTGTAGCTCCACGATACATGGTCATTAAATCCATATTAGAGTAACCCCAAGGATTTTTATACTGCATTAGAAATACCCAAACATCATCATTTGACCAGGTTTCCAAAGGAGAAAAAACTAATTCATTGGCAAGTGTAGGATTTGGACTCAATAACTCTCGAACACGCTTTTTTTCGAGACTTGTCATCGTTCTATTTCTACGAGAACTTTCTTGCTTTCTAGTTCCTAATACAAGAATAATTTCTCCATGTTCTGCTATTTTATTTTTTATAAAATTATTAACAGGTTTGATTTTTAAACGATCCGTGCACCAACGATATTTCATTCTTGGAAAAGGATATCCTCTTCCAATCAGATTCACCCAAAATGTATCATTAAAGTCTGGAATCAATTTTTCAGGAATGAATGGAACCTGTTTTTCTTTTGCCATTTCTCTCATAGCATCTAATGATTTTTCAACCCATTTTGAGACGACCGGAGATTCAACTAATGTATCCGTATTCATGATATGTATTGGTTTTTTTCTTAACTCAACCGGAAGTCGTTCAATCGCCATCCAGACTAGCTGAACAGCTGCAGTACTATCTTTACCTCCTGAATAACCAATCATCCAAGGAATATCATCCGATAAGTATAGATTTTGAACTGTGGTAATCAGACCGTCTATATATTCTTTTGTAATTGTACCCATATACTTAATTCCTATTCTGATAATGTCTTTTTCAGCGTTTTTTCAGCTGATTCTTCGTCCGAAGATAACGGAAGATTAAGATTATTTTTAAGGATATTAGCAATTAACATTGCTGCCTTTTTATTTGTAATGATTCTTCCATTTTGATTAATTGCACGCATTAGCCATTGATTAGAACTTCTGTGCCAATCAACCTTCTCAAGCCCCTTTAAACAGCTATCCAAGTCAATTTCTGGATGCATAAACAAATAATGTCCAATCCTTCCCAGTGCTTGTATTACAATACTTTGTGTAGCAATATAGTTTTCTCGTAAATCTACCTTTGTTATCTCTTTATTTTCTAATTCCTTCCATTGCGACATATAAAGGCAAACGCATGACCAAAAGCGATATAAGAAGGCATCAGCAGAATCCAATGAACGACGTCCAATAACAGCCTTGTTGGCAGTATAAAATGTATTCAGTGTAAAAAGACTTGAAGAGTATTTCCCGAGAATATCTTTTTCCTTATCTGTATATGTATTTAAAAATGGGATCTTCCCTATTACTTCTCGTGTAATTACCGCCATTCCATCTCTAGAATCGTATAATTCAGAAATAGAGTTTGATGTCTTTACAGCATTTTTATTTAAATCTGTAAAAATCTGCTGACTTTGAGCCAACCCTTTATCAGCAAAGAATACAATAGAAATTGTTTCATCTCCTAAAGATGGATCTTCCTGAAGAGCTTCAAGTATTGCTGATTTTCTATGCTGTCCATCATTAATTAAAAATTTTGCATCCATACTTATTTCCAAAACACCAACGTCTGGTACCTCAGTGGAAGAACAAAATTTAAAATCTCCATCTATTGAAGCTGCTAGCGCGGAAAAAACGTAAGATTCTCTGTTATCTAAAATGTACTTACTAATTACAGGAATTCGGGCCTCATTAAGTTTTCGTTGAGCCCTATACTCTGGCAGTACATATTCATCATCTGATGGGAATAACCTAGACAGCATTTTTAACGGCACCATTGCTATATAGTATTCCTTTTTTGCTTGTTTTCCCCTCACAACAGGGAATTTATATACAAAATCCATTTTCTCTCCTAAAACATCAAACGAGATATACTTAAGTATCTACTTAAGTATATCTCGCAGACTAAAACATGTCAATATTCTTGTGCTATTATCAGAATCTGTCCTTCTTCAAAAACACATTAATTTTTAAAGTTTATAACAAATTTATTCTCTAAGTGCTCTTCCTTAATCCAGCGTATAATATTATCCGTAACATCACTCACTTTAGCTTTTCTATTTGTTACAGAAACAATAAAGGATCTTATTTCATCACTCAGATTCAGGCTTTCCTCTAATTGATCAACATCATCTATACTTTTCTTCAGAAGAGTTAATCTTGAATTAACGCCATCATCAGACAACGATAAACCATTCCACTCACTTCCATTGGCTATATTGGTTCTGATTTTTGATACGCTTTCCAAATCTGATGCCAAATTCCCCAATGTATTGAGCTTCGAAATGCTTCCGGCCGTCTTCTTCTGATGGTATGATTTCCATTCCTTCGTGAGATTCGCATTCACCTTTTTGTTTATATGCTGACGCGCGCTGTTCAAGGAATCGGCATCTACTACACCGGACGATATCACATTTCTCAACTGTGTTATGCCTTCTTCTAGGTTTGTGACTGTCTCGCTAGTGATTGAATAATCCATTAACTGAGTGGCCTTTTGTAATTTACTCATAGAAGATGAAAAATCCACAACTATAGTCGAATAGTCCGAATCATTTTTTGCCTTCTTCTCAGCATCTAAAGCCGCATTTTCAACTATATCTAACTGCTTCATCTTTTTAATAGACTTGCTTAAGCTATCCGATAACATGATTTTTCTTCACCTCCTCGATAACCAGCTGACATTCATCAAGCATTTTAGTCTCGTCAAGGTACTTGGTCTCATGCGCTTCGCCAGATCCCACTCCCTTATTTTTCATTCTTGTCTCAACCTCACTATTTGCCTTTTCCATATCATTTGCTGCAAGTTTCAACAAATCAACGAACGGTTTCAATGTCTGCATTGGATCACGGCTTAACCTAATTAAAGCCTCGATAGAATCTTCTATTTCTGCTATTTGCATTGCATTCTTTATTGAACTCAATATTGATGTCGAATTCTTTTTACAGTTATTAATCCAAGTTGAATCATAATGTACCGCAATGCTGACATGACTCTTTTGAGCCTGCTGATAAAAGCTTCCAACTTGTTTGATGATGTCTTCTATATCGCTGGAATCTTCAAGCTCTTCCAGATCAATGTACTTCTTTAACACTTCTATTTGTAAAGAAAGCGCAGCTTTCTCATCTCCAACAACGATATCTACTCGATCCAAAACTTTCTTTAAATATTCGCTGAAAATTCGTCTTTTTTTTACCGGATCATTGAGCTGTAAATCAGACTCTTCAAATCGAAGACCTGTTTTGATGGTTTTTCGAACAGCCTTATTAAACGCAATATGATCAAATTCATAATTAGTGGATGTCAAGGCAGTTCCTTGTGGCAGATTATAATACTGTAACACGCAATTACGTGCATCTTTTCCATCCGCCCCATTCATCATCTTCATCAGGTCATTCCAGGTTTTTGTATGCCCGTTGTTTGTTTGAACCGAAGGGTTTTTATGCAAAAGCATATCTGGTGTGAAATTCTGCGGATTCTGATAATTCTTACAGTATCCATTCAAAATCAACCTCAGAAACTCCGCAGCTGTTGCATATGTAAAATAATCGGCCTGAGTATCATCATAATGCATAATTGCATTTACTATGAGCGGCTTTATGCTATTACTCCATTTTTGAACTCGATAAAGGTAGTCTGTAGAGCCTTTAAAATTCCATGACTTTTTACCCACTTCACTCCATCGCACAAAGGCTTCAATGATTTTTCTTGATTCTATAGAGGCTGGTAAGGTAACAACGGCATCACTTTTCATGGTCTGACGTTCAAATGCAACTAGGTATTTATTTCCAGTATCACGGATTTTTAGCATTGCATCAATAGCTATTCCCTCGGAAAGCCAATCAATAGTGTTATACAGATAATCATTTATATTCTTTCTCGCATCATTTAAGGCTCGAACATTCTTTGTGGTAGCTCCTATACTAAGCTTGTAATCCTTATGTTCGATCCAGCGATCCACTTCTGCCAATGCAATAAGCACCTGTTCGTTTTCTTTTTCAAGTGGCTCATCCTCTTTAGGTGGATGCGTTATACCACCTCCTGATGTATCAGTTTCTACACCTGGCTCATCAGGAACTGATACCTCGTTACCATCAATAATTGGTAATCCTAATTCTTCATATACATCTGAAGGAATTCCTGCAATATGCTTTATTCCATTCTTTTCATAAGTTTGTAACTTACCATTACCCCAGATATACATGAAATGAGACAACCTAATTTTAGTTGCATCATTTAAAGAATTGTTATTATAAATCGCATTCTGCAACTCTGGATTCGCTACATGAAACGATGGCCGTTTTACTGGGAACTCACCCAAATGATCTAACGCATCTTTTACATATGGCTCGATAATCTCTCTCATCAATGCACGCGGATTACGTTTGGCAATGTCTTGTTTTTCATATAAGAAAAGAATAGCGTTCTTCGTAAATGGGAATAGATTTATACTTTTTCCCTCAAGCTTATGCTCTCCCCAGCCTTTTCCATTTGTAACTGTATGAACTGGATAAGAATCCATGCTTGCCTTACCTACTTCAACCCATTTCTGTATAACATCAGCTTCAAGAGAAATAGTGTTCAAATATTTTGCAAAAAATTCAATTAGTCCATTCTGATCTCCGGAAAACAGATCATCTGGAACATATACAAAGTTATGAATTCTTCCCTTAGTATTTGTCTTAAACTTCTCACGGTAATAACCATCCGTAGAACCAACGATTGCATTTATTCTGCACATGTTCTTGTCTGGGTATTCGATCTTATCTGTTAGCAAAGCATCAAGAAGCGAGTCATCTACACCGGATGCAGCGGTTATATCTTCTATAAGAATTGTTAGTGTCTTTCCCTGTTTAAACAATTCCTGACGAATCTCTTCTATTACATTCGCCAAATCACCCGGCTCCAGACCAGCACATCTCTGAATTACTTTCTCAACAAATAAGTTCACATATGCTTTAATCGAATTAATAAACGGAACATCATCTATCATATTCTTTGCAATTTTACGCGCTTTCTCATCTGCACTTGCTAAGATTTGATAATAGAGTTCTGTGTCAATCTGAAAATCCTCTTGATGGAACTCAGGAATAGAATCGTTTATTTCATTTGACTTATTCTCAGCAAACCTTGTATATATACGGTCAATTGGACCGTCATCTTCCATTAATTTTTCTTTGAATAATGAATTTTGGAGTAATGCTATTAAATGCTTACGATTAACATTACTTATTTTTCTTTCTCCATTCTCATCACCAGCTTTTCCATCATCATTGGTGATTTGAATAATAAACTGATAATAAATGGTTTCTTTAAGTTCGTTTTCTGGAACAGTTGTTGTTGCGGAAACAAGCTTTTTGTAAAGTTCTTTATTCGGAAGATTTTTTACCTCTGGTAACTCGATTAATTGTTTGATGGTACCTTTTAAAGTATTATCCGCTCTTCGAATAGGAAGTACGATTTCATTATCTGATTTTCTAATCTCCAAAACCGTATTGATCCATCTGATCAAATGTGATTTACCTGCACCACTATCTCCGATAACAAGAACAAACTGGTCTTCCTCCCTTTCCGTCATAAACTGATCATATACTTCCTCTTCAGTTTTTGGATACTTTTTGTCCTGTTCCGGAACCTCAGCATGATCTGTTAAATGCTCTGTAATATAAAGCTTTTTCATCGGAACATGTGTCGCAAGGAAATCGCCTTGAGAGTTATGCATAACATCCGGGCGAATAACATCCATATACCTTTTTCTGGCTACTTCTTTATTCACGTTTTACCCCCTTATACACAATCGATGAAACTGGTTGATTAAAAAGTTCTTTAGATGGATACAAAATCCACTTCATGTCTTGGTCGCTACCAAACTTAAGAACAATTTCCCCATTATCATGAAGTTCCCGCAATGCACTGGACATTGCTATATTAAAATTCCTATCTCCCGTTTTTTCAGAAAGAATGACCTTACCATATTGCATAAATTTTGAAATAAAAACATCGATTGGATACTCAGTTTTCTTTTCCAAATTCAGTAGACTTATTACGTTTTTACAGTAAACATACGCATTAGGTAAAAACGTGAATCCGTTCATGCAGCCAAATCCTAAAAATTGGGACCAGAAACGCCATCCTCGAATCATTGGAGCCTTTATCGTTTCTCCTGTACGTTCTGACAAAAGATTTAACATATTTGAATCTGAAATTGCTCCATATTCGTAAACTCTTTCATTTAAATTCACGATAATATTCGAGCATTTCCAAAATTGGCTTTCTTCAAATTCTGGTAATACAGTAATTACATGTTTTCTAAATTCATCTATATTTTTTAACTGCTTATTAGCATCAACCAAAGAGATTATTCCATCTTTATTTTCTACTAGTTTCAGCTCAGTGGCAGTCTTAAATATCGCAGAAAAGTAGGAAGTTCCCTCATATATTTCAGGCGGCTCCATCAAGGCCTGCAGTTCATTTCGTGGAATACTCTTCTTATTTTCCACTATCTTATATAAGGCAAAAACTCTAGCTGGAATTGCCTCTGTAACCATGTTACCTACAAACATAACATTCCTCCTCTATCTAATCACTTTTCCGTCAATATCTAACGAAATCGTCTTATCAGAAGTATTTGAAATACAAAAATCCTTTTTCGATATATGGATTACCGTATTTCCTTTTTTTATGCACTTTCTAACCTGTTGATATTCTTCCCTTGCCACAACAGGATCATCACTATAAACAGCCATTACAACTCCTGAAATATAATACCCATTATCATATTTTAGAAGTGTTTTTAATTCCTGATAATTGACATATATTAATTTAGGATGGCTGTCTTCATCATATAAGATGCTATCATTCGTCACCACTACATTAGGCTGATATTGCTTTATTATTTCTGTTGAATCCTGTTGTGAAATAATCAATGCCTCTCGAGTATGCGAAAAAAACTCTTTAGCACTCGGTGTCAGCGTTTTTCTTGGACCATCTACACCAACCAGTAAAGGAAAACGATTTATTTCATCACGGACAACATTAATATGTTGCCCACATCCAGGACAGTATTCTGAAACCAATGGATATGTCTCATAAAACATAGAAGACCAACATAATTGTGCTTCCTTTTCTATTGCATTTCTCATAAGAGAAAATGAAGATAATGATTTAGCAACCTCTTTTTCTCGAACCGCTTCAAATAACGTTTTTGTCTCTTCCGTATTTGAAGTGATCAAATCATTTACTATTTTCACTGTAAATATATATCGATTATCATCGTCCAGTTCGATTGCCGATATCCGAATCAAGTCATATCTATTAAGCAGTAATAATACATTGATATTCCACTTCTCGTCAGTATCATTTCCTTCTTCAAAATAATTAATCCGGCTATAGTTTGGCTTAGTCGAGGCAAAAATTGATATTTCTCCTCCACTCCACATGTTAGCTGGATTCTTGTACATGCTCCACCAACGTCCCCATAGTTTTTCAGTAGTTAGCACTTTACTTACATGTTTATATGCCTTGTTAACATCATCCATCTCAATGCACATAATACTTAAACACTGAAGGCCATCTCTTCCACCTCTACCAAGCTCCTGGTAATATGAGTCTGGACCATCTGGAACATATAGATGTAATACGGTTCTCACATCTGGTTTATCAACACCAACTCCAAATGCAGAGGTCGCGATCATAATCTCATATTGATTATCTGACCACTCATTAATTAATACTAATCTCTCATCTGATTTTGTATCGCCGGTAAATGTTTTTATATTAGAATATCCATATGCCTCAAAAAAGGTTTTCCATTGTTCCGCTTCATATGGAGAATTTACATACAAGATTAAAGGTTTCGGCATAATATTGATTAGATTTAGAACTTTTGCTCGCTTCTCTTTATATGACTTTGCTTTAACCATTATAAATCTTGGTTCTTTGCGCAACGCATCACATCGGATTTCCAACCACTTTCCAGGCTCTGAAAACATTTTTTTCAGAGTTATAACTGTATCATCCTTGAATGTTGCAGACAGCAAAAACGTCCTAATGTCAGGATTTACTTTGAGCAGATCTCTTCTCCAAGGCCCCAAACATTGATAATCAACTCTAAAAAAGTCACCCCATGCTACAACAATATGTGCCTCGTCAATAATGATATTTTTAATATACCTTAAAGAATTTGCATAGCTTATCAATTCTTTAAAGTGTTCATTTTTTATCAATGCTTCCGGCGATATAAATAATAATTTAGCGGTTTGGTTCTTGATCGCATTTGATATTTTTTCAATATTCTTAGAACCGCTGTAGTAACAAAAGATTTCTCCATCCTGAGATATTCTGATATTTTTCTTAGCAACTCGCTCTTGATCAATAGCCAACGATACAGTTGGAACAACCACTATTGACAAGCCTGTTTTTTCATAGCTTATTGCCTGAGTCACTAAACTCTTTCCACCACCAGTCGGCATAGACACTAATGTCGTGTAAGTTTCTGGTGTATTCAATGCCCCATATACGCACAACTTTTGTTCAATAGATTTAAATTCCTTAAATCCAGTCAACTCACGAAGATATTTATTGGTAGCCAAACAATATGGAGAGTTGTTTGCCGGAATTTCCGTACTGCTATTGATAAATGCCTTTTCTACGAATTCTTTATGTTCTATGTATTCCGGAATCTCATAGGTTGTATAATACTTATGTGATGAAGGATTGAAATAGATTCCGTAGTGATTATCATCTAGCAAACCATATTCTTCAATTCTCAATTCCGTTTGGTATGAAAGCATGAAATTTCTCAGCGAACTAATATAATCGGATTTTCCTGCTGTTCCCTCTCTATACTTTTTATATGTATTAAGCAAACGAATAGCCACGTTTTCCAGAGCATTATCAACAGCATTCGGATACTCTGCTTTCGTTAGGAACCAATCCCCTTCAGCTTCTTCATTTATGACCTTTTCAATATTTTCTATAATATTATGTTTCTCTATCATTTTTTTACCAACCACATAAAACATGCAGATTCCATTCTAACAATTGGCTTTGAAAGGCTCTCATAGATTATTTCATATTGATGTTTCAATTGCTCCATAGAATCACTATCCTGAGTTCCGTAATAATTTGCCCTAGCTTCTTTAGTAGATAATATTTGATCTATCATTTCCTGAGCACCAGCAAGATTAGACTCGCTTTTGAATTTTTCAAATGCTTTCTTGCGTGCGATTTTCTTACTCTGCTCCACAAGCGTGCTCCAATGTTCCTCCGGATACTGTGCTTTAAACCATTCCAGATTTGTACATTTATATTTGTTTGAAATTCCCATAAAAGCACTACCATATCCACGTTTACCCAAATGTTCAATACCATCATTTCCGTTGAAATATCCAGTCTGAACCACTCTTCGATGCTCGTCCAAAACGCTTTTAATAGGAACTTGACTGGATGTAGAGAACGGCACAGGTATGACCTGTATCGATGTTGCCAAATACTGTCTAAACAAGCCCAATGCAAACAACGAAATGCCTTCATCTAAAAGTAATCTCTCATTTGGCTCAATTGAAAAAGTGTATATGAATCCTCTCCAATTGATAGAAGATTCTGCCGCGAATGCTGTAGCCATTCCCTTATAGGAATGCATAGCATTATCAACAATACAGTCAAATATTTCGTCGCCTGGAGCATAAAAGTGAATATAATCGTTCTTAATAGCGACATCACGATCAAAGGATCCCACAATTGTTCTGTCATTTTGGGCGATGTTCTTCTGTTTCTCTTCTTGCAGCCCTCTCTGTACTCTAATTGAAATTTCGTTTTGTTTTTTACTTAGATAATTATCCCAGTTTGGAGGCAACAAGAACGAATTTTGAGCTGATTTTATCGAAAAGTTTCTCTCATCAAAAGCTACTAATCCAGAATCTTTATTTTGATTTAACATTCCAAAGCCAGCCAATGAAGCCCAGCTCATCATAGTTTGAGCAAATAATTTGTTTTCATTGAACTGATAATTAGATAACAAACGTTCTAATTGAACATATAACGGGCGATATCTCAAAGCTGCAGTGTCAAAAATCTGCTCTCTTTGAACTGTTTCTCTCATATTACTTGCTTCTTTAATAAGATCTGGAACCAATCGATATAATCCATATTCAAAATCAGATCTTATAGATTCAATGATCTTCTTATTAACATCATTCATGATTATTTCCAAACCACTCAATGACTGTCTAAACACGTTTAATCCCTGATTCCAGAAATTAAATAACTGATCTTCGTAGCTTTCAGTTGTGTGAATCACGACTGATGTAACTGGAACAGAAACATCTCTTCCCATACGATCTAATCTTCCGATCCTTTGTTCAATAGTATTTATGTTCCATGGAAGATCAATATGAATTACATAATCGGCAATCTGAAGATTTCTTCCTTCACCACCAGATTTATCACATAACAGTATCTTGCAGTCATCATCCGATTGGAACCGATAAATATTAATCTCTGCCGCTTCACGATCTATGCTTGTCGAGAATGCCGTAACTTCATCTCCAAACGCATCTTTTAATACTCTGTAATAAACATTGAATGTTTCTATCTGATCCGTAAAAATAACAACCTTTTTATTAAGCAACTCTGTTTCAATATAATAGATTAGCTTCACAAGTCGCGATGGATGTGAATCAACATCATCCAAGACATCAGCCATCTGTTCTATTATTTCATTTTCATCTTCAATCCATCGATCAGCGCTTTTCCATACACTTTCAGGTAAGGATTGATTTTGTCCATAAAGCTCAACTAATCTGGCTTTATATGCCCACGGAGAGCTAAAGAACGCCTCTAAAACAGGTTGGACTTCTCGTTCTATTTGAATACTTTCAAACTGATTCTGTTGTGATACAATCCAGTCTGTTAGAGTCCTATAGGCTTCGAATTCATAATAATTATTGTTCTCATCAATGGTGTACTTAATTTCATATAAATCCCTTGATGCAAATTCACCTTCCTCATCTTTAGGATATACTCCCAAAACGGCACGTCTTCCTCTTATGATGCTTCTTTCTATCTGATAATTATCACAGAGATACGAAATAACGACTTGCATATCATACAATCCAAAATCATCGTTGTCAGTATCGATATTGGATATCATCGTTGTCAGAATATCATCATTGATTAAGTCTGACAGCTCATCCAAACTATCCCTCAGTTCTTCTAATTGATCCTGTACATCTTCATCATCATGAGGATTTTCTTCTTCAACCTCTGGCAATAATTCATATTTGAAGCTATCGATATCATCCAGCAGCGAATGTGTCAAACGAGAAATTTTATTCTGTTTCTCTACTAATTTAGAAAATTCGCCAATGGTAACTGAATCATATAAATCAGGTTGGATTAACCTTAATAATCTAAGATATTCTTCCTTTCTTTGTTGAATCGGTGTTGCACTTAATAAAATGATATTATCGGCATTTTTGCTAAGACTATGAATTTTTGCATAACTTGTGGAATCTTTTATATAATTATGAACCTCATCAACAATTACAAAATCCCATCGACAATTATATGCCGATTTATCTAAGTCCTCAACTGCTCTTAGCATGAGAAAATGGCCGTTTGGATTTTCCCCCTCCATTATTCCAAATTTAAAAAGCAATTCCGTTCTCCATTGAGCCACCAATGCCCTGGGAACTGTAATTAATACTCTTTTTTCAGCTTTATTACTAAGGAACACCTTAAGCACAGAACAAGCCTCTATTGTTTTTCCAAGGCCTACCTCATCTGCAAGCATATATCTACATTTATCATTTTGAAGGCATCTCATAATGGTATTAATCTGAAATGCTTTTAAATAGATCTTGCAGCCTGCCAATTCCTTAAATCCAAAGATAGAATTATCAAGAATATTCATCGTCTCCTTGACTATTTGCCGACCCAAATACCAACAAGGATTCTGAAACTCATATTTTTCTAATTGTCGATCAGGGTTTGCAGCACCAGAAAAAAAAGAAGCCGTTATTTTTTCTTCTTCAATACACCGATAAGTTTTTGTGGCATCATCAAGGATATAATAATCATATCTCCCATCCTCTCGAACTTTATACTCCACTATTTCAGCCGCAGCCTTTCCCACTTTAACTTTAGATCCTTTAAACAAATGACAGTGATCTAGAATAGACAGCGGTGCCTCCTGAACTTCTTTTGGAATAAATTCAAAATATTTTTTGTATCCAAATGGATCCTCAAATATTATGTGAGCAGATTCATTAAACTCATTAACACTAACCACTTTTCCTGTTGCAAATATCCTTGGTTCCCGTGGATGTTCTAAGTCTATTGGACATCTTACGAATGATCCCTTGTGTAACATAATTGCTCCTTAATCCGCTTATTTCTTTGCGGTTCTAAAAACTTCTAAACAAATATCTTTATCTGCACATTTATCGCAAAGGATATTATGCATTTTTACATATTTATCTTTATCTAAGTTATCTTCATTCAAAACTGCATCCACTTCTGCTTGAGTAGAATTTTTAAATGCCTCTCTAAGATTTTCATCAGCAGACTTGCTGTTCGGAACAGTAAGGAAGAGCTCTCTTTTAAGCATATAGTCTATCTCATTTGATTTTATGCTTGTGAATTTTCCATGCTGTACAGCAGCTTTTTCGATATAGCTTTCAGCCACATTTATGATGTCGATCACATCAGATGGAGATACAAACGGAAAATCAGAAGACAGTTCATCCATTTGCTCACTTAAATAATTTCTCACAATGCTCTTAACATACGTTTTTCCCGAAAATTCTTTTCGTGCTCTGTGTTCCAAAATGATTGTCATATATTGACCCAACAGAAATTCATCTTTATAGATTGACTTTCCCTCAATCACTGACTCTAATAAAAAGCGGTATCTGCATAATCTATATTTCATTAAATCGTACTGTGAAAAAGTCTCATACAGTGGCGTTTCTATACTAATATAATTATCGTTTTTCCTATAGCCATTAGGATCATCTACTTGATATGGTTCTGGCTTTGCATTAAGAATCTTCAACAAGTAATACAACTCATTTTCTTTATCTGATGAATTCTTAATATAACTCAGCACGATATTACATCTACTAAATGCTAATCCGTATACCAAGGCGTATCGACGGAAATTTTTGTACTCCATTCTAGAGGTAACATAGACCTGATATTTCCAATCAACCGGTGCCTGTGCTATCTCAAAGAAGCTTATATCCAACGGCCAAGGGAACTCGTCCCTATGGGTAATACTCATGTCCTGATCTGAAAGACATGCGAAATGATACGTTTTTTGATGATCCTTCGAGTTCTTTCTAAGCACATCACCGTCAATCTGCTCAAAATTTCTAACAATCCAGTTTGCTCCTTTTCCTTCTTTCGGAAGCTGTTGGAGATATAACTGCATCGTTTCACGTAAGCAATCAAATGAAGCACTCGCTTCAATATCTTTAACCTCATTTAATCTCTGCAATACTCTTTGAACGATGTCCTTAAAATCAGAATCAATATCTTCCTTATCCAGCACTTTTGTGATCAGCACATCAGATATTTTTTCATAGAAGGCCTTGAAATCATTTTTTTGATTATTAAAATCTATAAAGAATTTTTCTGCAATGCTGTTCAGGTCTTTTAAAGCAGCAATTAATTGATTGATTTCATCACAACTAACATCGAAATATTCGATTCTTGAAAGTTCCTCTGTTTCAGGATCACCTGGTTCAAAATTATCTATCTTTGATTTCAATTTTTTAAGTTTTTTGTTAATACCCTTAATTGTGGTCTCTTTTGCAAAAAACAGTTTGCAACGATCAAAAATAGACACCAACTCACCGGAATGATTTTCCTCAATGATTCCGCATGACAAACATTCGTATATATCCTGAATATCTTTTATATACATCCCCTGAGATTCATCATCCCACATATTGGTGATAGAAATAAAAAAGTGTCCTATAGGATAATCCAAAAAGTTTCTTTCACCAAACTGCTCAGGAAAATAAATTTTTAATATCTCATTTACATTACTATTAGCCGAATAAACTTGCTCATCCATGTAATATAGTGCTGGATGTGCAAATTTATATTTTTCTCTTTCTTGTTCAGCTTTTTCAAATTTCTTTGCAATATATCCCGCAAATTCAGTTTGATTATCGAATTCTACTACCTTAATCTGCTCAGAGTAATCTATTGTAGCTGTACTTCCAGCTATCATAGCTGCCATATTATCAGCAATTCTTCCGCCTAGGAAATCATGGCTATTGTTAAAGAAATTCTGTGATGAAATCATAATTTTACTTTCAAACCAAGAATATACATTAAGCCACGTCTGATATACGTTTTTGTAATCCGGCAAATAGTTAAACAAGATAATTACATTTTTAAATTTCCCCAAAGTCTCAATTGTCTTAAGCATTATCGGAGAAAACTGATGTATTCCATGAATAACAACCATGTCCTTTTTTATGTTTTTGATTTGATCTCGTTTGTTTTCTTCTCGCAAAGCATCTTCTATAGTGATATCAATAGCTTTGTCGATTTCATCCTGTTTGAAATCATCTTTCAAGACAAAGTGCTTATTCTTTGAATCAAGTAACTCTTTATAAATTGCAACAACACATTTCTGCTCATACGTCAATTCAGATTCTTTAATGTTTTCAGGTTTCATTCCTAATTCAAACATGATTCGAATGCTATCTAAAACATATGCACGATTTCTTTTAAGAGATAACCTAATATCATCCAAATCAATCTTCTCATTGATCACCTGATCAAAATTTATATACTCAATCAAGTTATCGACTACTGCTCTCTGATTTATTGCAGTAGCGTCACTCTCCCAATCGTTATATAAATTGTTAATAAAACGAGAAATTGTCGTCAATTTCCCTTTATAAAACTCTGAGTATTGGTCACATAATCCATTAACAAGTGTCTGTGAAACACATAACTGGAAACTATTTTTTATCATTGCCCAATAAGGTTCCTTATTGATTTTATAAGGATTACTATATGTATATATAATTATTGCCATGAATCACTTACCTCCAGATAGTTTCCCCAACTGTTAATAATATCTTTGTCTAAATCATGCAACCAAACTACATTTCGTATAGCCCGCGTCAATGCAACATAAAGAATTCTAGATTCTTCTCCCATCTTCTCCCGAATTTCAGTCTGCTCATCAAAGCCACCACTGAAATCAGAGCTCTTCTTATCCGTTGAAAAACTATATGTAACTTTTCCATCGATTATGTTGACGTTTAAACCACCGACATTAATATTGGAAATATCTTCATTTGTAAACGGCAGAATCACAGTACCATACTCTAATCCTTTAGACTTATGTATAGTGGTACATATCACTTGAATGTCGTTATCCTCATTTTTCTTAGAACGAGATGCTTCCTGCTGATAAGTAGTAATATTAATTTTCAGGAACTCATATACCTTATTTATTGTTATGTACTCACGAGCATACTGCCGTGTTAATTTTTCAATCAAACACTCGAAGTTCTCTCTATACTCACGCTTCGCATTCTCATCTCTGCATCGTGTCCACGGTTTTGTTGCCTGATAAATATCCCTTAAAACAACTAAAACCGGTCTGGACTCAAAGTCAGCAACGACTTGATTCCATGTCTTGCCTATGTGAAGCATAAAATATTCGTCTAATAATCGTATTAGTTCTTCTGTTTTATTTGCTTTTGTATATCCAGAAATTTTGGCCAAATTTATATCCATAGATACATAATTTGATCTCATTAAATTTGTCAAATACACCTTGTTGCGTGGATGCGTGATTGCCATAACAAGTCTATACAAATCAAACGTTGACGGAATACGATATAAATCGCCACCTTCTGTAACTTTTATGTTGATATCAGCTTTTTCTGCCTCTTTCACAATGTTACTAATCTGCCAATTATACCTTACCAGGATCGCGATTGTTTGCTCTTCCGGCGAAAGCTTTTGAGTTCTATTTAAACGTGTCAACTTCTCAATTTGAACATTTACAGCCTTAAATAAATCATCATAAAAACCTTCCTTCTTCTTGCTATGAATATCGATTTTCTCAATCAGTTCATCATCTTCATATTCTTTTTTCACCCTACTTCTGAGACGATCTTTTTCCTCTTCATAAGGAAGTATTTTTTCGGTTCCCATGTCAGAGAATATATAGTGAAAACAATCTAGCAATCTTCGATCTGTTCTATAATTGCGATTAAGGGAATGTTCCTCCCATTCACCAATATTCTTTGTATTTAAAACTTTCGTAAACGCACTTAAAGAAGCACCTCTAAATCTATAAATGCTCTGCTTCAAATCACCAACTACAAACAATCGGCACTGATCACCAAACATTTTCTGCAGTCCGGTAATGGTCTCTATCTGAACATCATCCGTATCCTGAAATTCATCTACAAACACATATTTATAATTATGGCCTTGTTTCATCAATTTACCAGAATCAACCAAATTATGAATTTGTATCATACACTCACGAAGTCCAATTAAATTATTCTTTTTTAACTGATTTGCATAATCCTTCTCTGCCTTCAACATAACCTGCTCAATAAGTTCATTGAAATACGGCATACTAGCAATCGGATTTCCAAACTTTTGTATAGGGATATTTTTAATATCCACACTACGATCATATAATTTATCGCAGAATGTAATTAATAACTCTTCAATCTTATATGTTGGCATGGTCAACTGATGAACAAAATTTGGATTTGATTCATTCTTTTCATCAAGATACACATTCAAATAATAATGATAAAGTTGTTTTCTATTATAGGTCTCACTGGTAATCTGACTATCGTATCCAAGCCCCATTCTTAAACAATCTTTTTGCAACAATGAAATCGCAAATTTATGGATGGTTGAAATTTGAATTTGATTCATGTCCTCAATTAAATGCATGTACTTCTCATTCGATGTGAGAATGAAATAATTCATGAACATCCGTTTTAATCTGCTCTTCATATTATCTGCAGCATCATTTGTAAATGTGATCATTACAATTTCACCAGAAATATCAACAACCGCATCTGCAGTTCTGTTACAAAGATATGCCACTCTGGATACCATAGAGTAGGTTTTTCCTGTCCCTGCTCCCGCTGTAACCAATATATTCTTATCGCTGGCTGCATGCTCAATCTTATATTGTTGGAAATTGAAGGCAGTTACATTAGCTAAATTTTCTAATACATTCTGATTCTCATCAGAAACAACTCCTTCTTCAATAAGGGTGTCTGCATCGACATAGGCTTCCAAATCAGGCACAACTTCTATCTCACAGTTAAAAATGTTAAAACTATCACCTATTTTTTCTAACTCAATTGATCCTTTTCCAATTGTAAGGTTACCTTTTTCTGGCCATATCCTTCTTTCAGAAAATCTCTTTTTTAATTCGTCTACTATTTTCAACAGATCTGCCTTGGATGATACGAATACAATTTCTTTAATACCTTTAAAGTATTCATCTGCTATTTCCACAGCATTTTCATCACTGAAAGCATTTCTAAATATTCTAAGTCGAGAATATCCTGGATTTAATGCCTGCTCTTCTGCTTTCAAATCAAAAGTAGGCTCAAAATGATGACGAATCAATGCGAATCTTTTAGCATCCAGTTCATCATGCTTCACACCTTTGTCAATATTATATCGGGCCATAAATTTCTGATATAATTTAACAGAGTCTTTCAAGTCTTCTTCAAAAATTGTTTCATTTGTCTCCGAAACAACATTAAGGCCTTTCTCAAAATACTGTTTTTCCGAAATTATAGGATAGCAAACAAAACTCATTACCAGCGGATTCATTCCCAATTCTCGTTGGATCTTAGTTAACAAGTCGAATCTATATCCCCTTGCTTGGCCACGCGGACTATCTTCTGGATTTTCCTTTCCTTCCAAAAATATAGTATTTGAATTTACAACAGTTAAAATACCATATGGATGCCAGCCTTTAACTTCTACGATAAATAATCCTACATTTGGAGCTAATACACAAAAATCATACTCACGCCCATTTACACTTCTAGTGTTATAAACAACCCAGTCAGTAGGAAGATTCTTTGAAAAGGCATGCCAAACTTTTTTCTCCCCTTCATATTTCGGCTCTTGATCAATCAATTTTGCCATTACTTCTCCTCCCTATCAGGTAAAATTTCTATAACATCATCCATACTACAATTTAACGCATTGCAAATTTTTGCCATTACTTCTACGGTGACATTCTCGTTATTTGCAAGTTTAGTCATGGTACTATTTCCTATTCCTGATAGTTCCTTCAGTTCTTTCTTCTTCATGTCCCGATCAATCAGTAACTTAAATAATTTTTTGTATGATACAGCCATAATTCCTCCTGAAGAACATCAATTAAATAGATTTTTTTGCAAACAAAGTTCTCTAAATACAGTATATCATACCCCCACCTTCTTTGGGCATAAATGTTGCGGATTGGGCAATTATTAGTCACAAATGATATTGACTTGAACGTTGTAAGTCGAGACATTTAGAAAGAACTGGTATTTATTTTTTCATTTGACCTGCCGCAACTATCCGCCATCCATCAGAAATGTCTATAAACGCCAAATAGCCAAGACCATTTGTTGGCCTTAGCTACTGTTCACAACCTAAAAATCAAACGCATCTGGATCCAGTCCTGCATCTTCCAAAACTTCTCTTCTTTCATCTGGATCCATAAACTCTAACTCATCATAATCAAGTCCCGCATCTGCGAAGACATCTTCCTCTCCATCCTCATCAAATGAATCTGTTTCCTCATGCTTCATCATCTCATCCATGAATTGGAACTGTGCAGCTCTCTCAAATGAATCCAAGTGTCCATCACAATTAAAGTCAAACATCTTATCAAATCCAAACATTGTATTCCCCCCTGTGTTTTTCTTAGCTCTATATTTTTGTTTTAATTTCTGTTGTCTTCTATCTCCAATGCCACAGCATCTGCATTCATCTTCTTCCAGGCAATTACTTTGTCCTGCTTAATGGAATACACCGTTGCGCCGTAGCAAACTGAAAATTGTTTCAGCTTTTGATTATAGATTCCGGTCTGCCAGGATAACTGCTCATTCTTATCTTTCCATACATAAATGCAGATTGTCTGATTCTTGGGATATCCCTGGTCTGATACTAACTGGAAGTCATTTAACTCGAAGAAGGATCTCTTCTTAAATAATCCAGAAACGAAAGACTTCACCTTCTGCCACAATGTTTGTTCTGATATTGTCAAGATTAGTTGACACATTTATTTCAAGGATATCACTGACTATGCT
>ERZ1643249.1017-NODE-1017-length-29184-cov-5.077037_pt1 | contig 29184 bp, 46 predicted proteins | sample MGYA00579263_ERZ1643249 | MGnify/ENA primary metagenome ERZ1643249 (study PRJEB29033, sample SAMEA4952264) | chicken gut metagenome | biome: Broiler Chicken; feature: Gastrointestinal Tract; material: Caecum | place: Ireland | collected 2018 | study: Broiler...
TTGTATGCAAAAAAAGAAGGGAAGAAAGATGGCATTAGTAATTGATATCCAGAAAAAGCCGATAGAAAATGTAAAAAGAAGAAAAATAAATCAAACATCAGATGTATTTCAATTACAAGAAATACAGGAGATAAAAGATGCAACACAAGAACATTTTTTTATGTTAGGGTTAGATTCAAAAAATAATATAACTAATATAAATCTAATAGGTGTAGGAACAAGTAAAAATGTATATATAAGCAGTAAAGATATTGCTAGAACGGCTTTAATTAATAATAGTGATAAAGTTATTTTTGTACATAATCATCCATCAGGAGAGCTTATTCCAAGTAAAGATGACATACATTTAACCAATTACACTAGTCAAATATTAAAGGCATTCAATATACAACTATTAGATCATGTAATAGTAACAAGTAGCAATTATGCTAGTATCAATATAGAAAAATATAAATCAATGTTTGAAGAATCAGATAAAGCTTTAAAAATGGATAAAGCATTATTAATTGAGGAAAATAACAAATTAAAAGAAGAAGTAAAAATATTAAAGAGGAAGTTACAAAAAACAAAAAATCAAGAAGAGGAGTTTGAATTTTAAGGAGGAATTTAATTGAAAAAATATAAACATTATTATTTAACAAGTGAAAGTGTAACTGAAGGACACCCAGATAAAGTAGCTGATTTAATATCAGATACAATTTTAGATGAGTGTTTAAAACAAGATAGAAATTCCAGAGTAGCAATAGAAACAATGTTAACAGGAAACACAGTTATAGTAGCAGGAGAACTAACAACAAATGCTCAAATAAATATTGAAAATATTATTAGAGCTACATTAAAAACAGTTGGATATGATGATGAAAAAAATACAATGGATTATAGAACTTGTAAAATAAATCAATATATAAAGAAACAAAGTGGAGATATAGCAATGGGAGTTGATAAAGGTGGTGCAGGAGATCAAGGAATTATGTTTGGATTTGCCTGTGATGAAACACCAGAATATATGCCATATCCAATAATAATAACACACAAATTGAGTCAAAGATTAGCAGAAGTTAGAAAAAATAAAGAAATAGAATATTTAAAATCAGATGGAAAAGTTCAAGTTACTGTGGAATATGTGAATGATTGTCCAATTAGAGTGGATACAGTTCTTATATCTACGCAACATGAAGAAAATATAGATATATCACAAATGCAAAAAGATTTAATCAATAAAGTAATATTAAAAGTAATTGAACCAGATATGTTAGATGTAGAAACTAAATTTTATATAAATCCAACAGGTAGATTTGTAATTGGAGGAGCAATAGGAGATACAGGTGTTACAGGAAGAAAAATTATTTGTGATACTTATGGAGGATTAGCTCATCATGGTGGAGGTGCATTTTCTGGAAAAGATCCGAGTAAAGTAGATAGAAGTGCAAGCTATATGGCACGACATATTGCTAAAAATGTTATTGCTAATGGTATGGCAAGAAAATGTGAAATACAGTTAAGTTATGGTATAGGAATGAAACAGCCTATATCTTTATTTATAGAATGTTTTAATACGAATAGAATACCAGAAAATATTATTATAAAAGTAATAAAAGAAAGATTTGATTTAACACCAAATGGAATTATAGAATATTTAGATTTAAAAAGACCAATTTATGCTAAAACTACAAATTATGGACATTTTGGAAGAGAAGGTTTTACTTGGGAAGAAATAGTACAAATATAAGGTAGGTGTATCAAAAATTAAAGATAGATTTGAAGATTTAACTGGTAAGAAATTTAGAGATTTATTAGTAATAAAGTTTAAAAATAAGGATGTATATATAGATTCAAAAGGCTATAAAAGATATAAATATTATTGGTATTGTAAAACAAGCGATGGAAAGATAATCACAAGAAGTAGTAGTTCTTTGAGAGACTCAATTCGATTTCCAACTAATAAGGATACATCAATTTTTTCTGGAAAAAAGATTGGAAAATTAACTGTAATAAAAAGAGTGGAAGAAAAGAAATGGATTGATGACAAGGGAAGAAAAAGAAAAAATGTGTATTGGCTATGTAAGTGTGATTGTGGAAATGAAGTTCTAAGAACAGAGCATTCACTAAAAGAAGAACGCACCAGAAGTTGTGGTTGTAACAAAATAAACAATAAAAACAAAGAAAAAGATAATCAGCAAGAATTAGAATGAAGTATATATTTTTAGGAAAGGTAGGAAAGTAAAATATATGAATATTAATAATATTATTAGGAAAATAAAAAAATATGAAAAAGAAGGAATAGAAGTATCACTAATAATAGAGAATGCTCATACAAAAGAGGTAGGAGTAGCATCTTTAACTACAGATAATAAAATTGCTGTCTTTGAAGGAAATGATGATGGAAGAGATGACAAGATATATTCATTGGAAGATTTTAAAAATAGTTATAAGGTAATTAGACTAGAAAATGAATATGAAGAAGAATTACAATAGATTTTTCTAGGAGAGGTGTAGAATGTATATTATTTTATTAATTTTAGTAGCGATGTTAAGTTCATTCATAACATTGTTTTTACATTGTTGTGTGATAGTGGCAAAGGAGGGTGATAAAAAGTGGGAGGAAGATCCGACTATGAAGAAAGAAGAAAAAGAAGAATAGAAAGTTATAAACAAAAATCAGCAAAAGCAATGAAAGAGGCAGAAGAAAGAGAAAATTCTACTGCTAATAGAATATTATCAATGACAGCTGGGCAACCAATATTGGTAGGACATCATTCAGAAAGAAAAGCTATAAATCTACATAGACAGGCAGAAAGAGATATTAGGAAATCAATCGAATTGTCTGATAAAAGTAAATATTATGAAAGAAGAGCAAAAAGTGTTGAAAATAGTAAAGTGATTTATAATGATGATCCAAATGCTATAAAAAAATTAGAAGAAAAATTAGAAAGATTACAAAATCAAAAAGAAAGTATAAAAGCAAGAGAACATGAAAAGTGGGAGCTTGACAATATAAACGCTAATATAAGGGAAACCAAAAAAAGAATCGAAAGGCTAAAAGAACAAGAAAAAATAAAATTTAAAGATATAAATTTTAATTATGGAAAAGTAATTCATAATAAAGAAAAAAATAGAATTCAATTTTTGTTTAATAATATTCCAGATGAAGAATATCGTAAGATATTAAAATCACATGGATTTCATTGGTCACGTATGGAAAAGGCTTGGCAAAGAGAATTTAATTTAAATTGCATAAAAGCAACAAATATTATATTAGAAGAATTTAATGAAATGCAGAAAGAAGGAGAAGAATTTGAATAGATTAGAGTTATTAGAAGAATTTTATAAACAAATTGAACATAACAAATATTGCTATTCAAAAGATTCTTTAATGGAAATCCCAAAAGAAGAATTTAAAGAAGAATGGAATACAGAAAATGAAAAATTAAAAATATTACAAGAAATGATTGAAGAAGAAAAAGAAATTCAAAGAAGTGGAATAAATGGAGACATTGTATATACAATAATGGACTCACATGGAGCTGGATTGACAAGCGTTTATGATATTTCAACAGCAATAGAAAAAGCAGAAGAGTATAAAAGAAAATATATCAGAAGTTTGAACTCAGCAGACATTTATATTGAGGTTGATGTAGGAGGTAAATCAGAAATTATATATACAGCACAAGGTTATCCAAATTACAATGTAAATAATGAAAAAGAGGAAGAATGGGAGTGATTTTAAAGGTAAAACTACTCCAACTAAAAATAAAAAGGGCACAAAATCGATTCTCGTGCGACGAGAATTGTGGGAGAAAATACATGAATTTAACAATGAAATTATATATGGTTAATAAACATGAATATGAGCAAATTGATAATTATCGAGAATGTGTAATACAAATACCAGAATCAAAAGAAAAACTGGAAAGTGATTTTAGATATTTAGGGTTAGATTACAATAATTTATCTATTCAAGATACGCATATATTAGAGTGTAAAGTAACAGATATCTATTCTAAAAGATTCTCAGAAGTTATGTCAGAAGAAATATCAAATATTATAAATAGAGCAAGTGATTTAGGATATACAACACCTTATCAAGATATCAATAAATTATTCTCGATATTAAATACATTTGATAGTCAGGATAAAAAAGATAAACTATTAGCTGTGTTATCTATTAATCGAAGACAAATAACTAACATAAGAGATGTAATAGAATATACTAATAACTTGAATAAATATAATTTTTTACCAAATGTTAAAGATTTGGAAGACATGGGAAAATATTTTTTTAAAGAAATAGATTTTATACAAGATTTAGATGTATTGAAAAAATATATTAATTATGAAGAATTAGCAAAAGATTATATAAAAGGACTTAGTGAAAAAGAAGGAATATTCACAGAATATGGTTATATAACAGAAATAGAGGCAGACCAAAAAGAAAAGATAGACGAGGAAGAATTTGAATAAGAGAGGTGATAGTTATAAAGAAAGTTAGAATAAAAGATATAAGAAGAAAATTATATAATGCTTATTTAGATACAGAATATAGGGAAGCTTTGGCTCATAGTATGATGACACTTGGATATGTAAAAGATACGCCATTTAATCTATATTTTGGGACACCAGAGCAAAGAGAAAAATTAGAAAATATAGAAAATAAACCATTAGATTCTAATGAAATAAGTGAAATAATACATTTAATGATGTATGAGATGAGAAATGATTTTCAATATGGAACTTTTAAGCCTATTGTAACAGAGCTTTTAGAAATTTCAGAAAAAATGAAAAAAACAATTGAACAAGATAAAATCAAAAGTAAAAAAATAAGTAGACCAAGATGTGACATTCATGGAACTTATGGTAGTATGATGGAAATAATAGGATTAACTTCCAAAAAATTAAAAGAAAATAATATGATAGATGAATCAAGAGAAATGATTGAAAGAGCAACAACTTCATATAGTTATGATGATGCCTTTAATATTATAAATGAGTATGTAGAAACTTTTGATAAAAAAAGAGAGCAAGAGGAGGAAGAAGAATTTGAGTAGAACAATTTCAAAAAATAAAGTAGCAGTAAAATCTGGATATTATTTTGAAATATTCGATAAGAATGATATACCAGATACATTAGTAAAATATAATGATAAAAGAGTTCAATTAGAAGATGTAGTATATGATTTATATCATGGGACAAGCATAGAAGATGAAAAAAAGATAAATGAAATATTTGGAAATCGAATGGGATATTATATTGATGATTATATAATCAAGAAACCCAAATGTGCTTTAATAGGGCAGAATGGTAATATTTTTAATTTAATGTCAATTGCTTCAAAAACATTAGAAAGAAATAATTTGAGAGAAGAGGCAACAGAAATGTGTAATCGAATAACAAATGGAGCTAAAAGTTATGATGAAGCACTTATGATTTTACAAGATTATGTTGAAATTACTAGCAAAGAAGAAATAGAAGAAGAGGAATATTAGCAAAAAGTAAAAAACTAACGAGGTCTAAATGCCCTACTCAATTTTTAATAGCACCCAGTAAAAAGCCACGCTTTTTAGCAGTTTGATGGGTGACGGTAGGTCGCCCTGATCCTGCAAATTTGCCTTTGGGCAAATTTGACAGTTAGGGCATAGGCGAAGGAGGTAATTTTGGAAAGTCAAGAAGAAAAATTAGTAAAAATGACAGTAAGAATATCCCAAGCTAAAAAGGACATGATTGTAAAAGTAATTGAAAAAAGTAATTACAATAGTATTTCTGAATTCATTAGAGCAGGTATAGATAAAGAATTGGACTTACAAATGTATAAAGATAATTTGGATATAATCATAAAAGAAATAGACAAAATGTTAGATATAAAGTTAAAGCCATTTATACAAAGTCAAAGAAAATTAAATGCAAAGTATTTAAGAACATCTGCTATTAATACATATTTGCAAGGAGAAGTATTGTATAGACTATTAGGAGATGATATGCACAAACAATTTATAGATATGCTAACAAATGCAAGAAAGAAAGCTAATTACTATATTAATCATGATACAGAAAATATGACTAAAAAAGATCTTTATGATTTTTATACAATAGGAGAAATGTATCGTAATGAGTAATCTTATATTTCTTTTTGAGGCATTTAATCCTAATAAAAGGACAACTTTTTTTAAACATAGTAATTATATAAATTATTTAGCTTATAGTGAATTTGCAATAAGAAATCCAAATACAGAACATGGACTATTTGGAAAAATAGAAAGATTTCCTAATATTCAGAATATGCAAGATATAGAGCCAATAAATCAGTACATTACGAACTTGGCATATAAAAAAATTCCGATATATAGATGTACGATTTCTTTAAGTGAAGTGGATGCTATTAGATTGGGATATGATAATCAAGAAAGTTGGAAAAATTTATTTGAAAGTAAGATGGTAAGTTTTGCAGATAAACTAAACATGAAGTATGAAAATTTTCAATATTGTCGGAGCTGTTCATATAGAAAAGGGACATCCTCATTTACAAATTATGATTTGGGATAAATCAACAGAAAAAAGAAATTATTTTGTAAAGTATGGAAAAGTAAATAAAATGCTTAATGAATTTTCTAACGAAGTATTTAAAGAAGATTTATTACTACTATATAAAGAAAAAGACATTGCTAAAAAAGGAATATTAGAAAAAAACTATATTTTACAAAACTTAAAAAAGGTTAGTAATAATCCTAAATTTATAAAAGAAATGTTAAAATATGAGCAAGATTTCTATGATAAAAAAATCATGAAGAGAAATTTGAAAAATAAACAATTGAAGCTTATAGCAGATGATTTAGTAGAAATAAAGGAACTATTAAAACAAACAAAAGGAAGTATCAAATATCAGTTTTTAATGAAATATCCTGAAGTAATACAAAAAGTCAATGATTTATCTAAAAAAATAATAGATATGTCATTAGATTGCCAAGAGGAAATAGATAGGTATATATTAGCAAGACAAAATATAGTTGCATTTAAATATAGTAATCAAGAAAAAATAGAACAAGCACAAAATGAAGAAAAGAAAAAAGCAGAAAAAGAAATCATAAAATTAATAGGAAATCAGATCCTAAATTTTGAGAGAGTATTAATAAATGGAAAAATAGGATATTCACAGATTGGATATTTGAATAAAAGCAGAGACTTAGTTTGGAAGATTTTTAATGTTATATATTGTATATCAAAACAAGAAGAAAAATATTTAAAGCAATTTGAAATAAAATACAAAAAGCACTTATCTAAACAAGCAAAGAAAGATAAGGCTATCAATAAAGCAAATAAATCTTTATTTAACTGGGAAGAAGATAGGCAATAAGAGTTGAAAAATTTAAAATAATTATATATAATAAGTACGATTGGAGTGATTCTATTGAATAAAAAATGAGTAAAAGTAGCAAAAATGGAGACATTAATAGGACACAAGTAGAGTATATGCCGTTAATTAATATTTTACAAAAGAATATAGACTAATTAATAATATATTTAATGGGGGAATTTACATGGGGAAAGCTATTTTTGACTTGGGAAAAATAAATAATACATATTTTATAGAAAACTATGACATTGTGATGTGTACCATCGGACAAGAAGAAAAACAAACTATTCTAATTGATGATCACAACAATACTTGTAGGTTTTGTGGAAGAAAAAAGCACGAAGTTAAATTTAATAATAAATCTCATGCTATACCTGAAGCTTTTGGAAATAAGAAAGTGATAACAAGAAATGAATGCAATGAGTGTAATCAGAAATATGCAAATATTATAGAAAATGATTTGTTGAATTTAACTTTACCAAGTAGAACTGTAACAAGAGTTTTTGGAAAAAATGGAATTCCTAAATACAAAGATATAACAACAAATAATAGTTGTGAATATAAGGATGGAAAATTTGTCATCAATGATTATGAGAATTTTTCAATAATGGAAGACGAAAATAAACAGATTAGGTTAAAATTTAAAACCACAAAAATGACACCATTGAAAGCATATAAAGCATTAGTTAGAATAGCTTTGAATTGTTTACCTAAAGCATATTTTGATAGATTTAAGATGATTGAATGGTTAGAATCTGATCAGGATTTGGGAGGTACTACTGAATTTTATACAAAAGTGATTACAGTATTTATGCCAAAGATAAATCCAATGTTTAACATTTGTTTATTTATAAGAAAACCAAATATATTAAATGTTCCTTATTGTCAGATGGTATTACAAGTAAATAATATTTTTTATCAAGTGATAATACCATTCATAGAAGAGGATTTACATCTAGAAAAAGAAACAAAAGTAATTATTGAGCCATTTAGCTTTGGAGTAGTAGATGATGACGCAGAAAATACTATTGCTATACTTAAACTTGAATCAAAGGAAAAAAAGGTTTTAACAACAGAATTTGTAATAAATTACAAAGAAAAAAGGTTATCACAATAAATTTGTAAGAAATATTTAAAATTAGAACATTTACAAAAGTAGATGTTCTTTTAATTTTCAAAGAAAAGGAGGAATGTGGAGTTCCAAAAAAGGAGATAGAAAATAAACAGGAAAATATTACTCATAATAGCAATCATATTTAGTATATTTATTTGTGCATATCTTTCAGTAAGTTTGCACTTTGTTTTAAACAAAGACTTTGAAAGTTTACTAATGATGGATATATCAGCAATACTAAATACAATAATGACAAATAAAAAAGTATTAGCAATATTTAGTATTTTAGAAATAATAGTAATATTATTTTTATTATTATTTTCAAAAAAAAATAATAATATCTATCATAGCAAAACAATAAAATTAACAGATAAAATAACAGTACCAATACCAATTGGAGAAGGACAATATGGTACATCGTGGTGGCTAAATAAGAAGGACTATGACAAAGTATTTAAATATCATATTATAAATAGAAATAACGATTATAAAGAGATTTGTTTTTCTTCAGGTGGAGTTATTGTAAATTTTGAAAGAAAAAATGAACAAGAAAAAATATACTATATAGAGGATAATCTCCATGTGTTATTAATAGGTAGTAGTCGGATCTCGGAAAAAGTAGGTCTATTCTGATTCCTACAATAACATTACTTCGGACTAGCTCGGTGAAAATCTTTTCATTAGTGATGTTAAAGGTGAACTATATTTATATACAGCTCCCAAATTAAAAGAGTTAGGATATCAAGTAATAGCATTAGACTTTATAAATTTTCTAAAAAGTAACCATTATAACTTTTTAGATTTGGTTATTAATGCTGTTGAAGATAATAATATACCATTAGCAGAAGCTCTTATAAATGATATTGTAAATGTGTTAGTAGAAAGAAATGATAAAACAGAGCCAATCTGGGTAAATGGAGAAATGAGTGTTATAAAAACAGCAATAATGGCAGTTGTTCTAGAAAACAAAGGTAAAAGGCAATATCAAACTTTAACAAATGCATACTATTTCGTGGCAGAAATGTTTAAAGCTGACGAAGATGGAGAAATGCTAATTGATAAATATATGAAAAATAAAAAGGCAGATGATCCAATTCGTAAATTTTTTGCAATTGCATCAACAGCTCCATCAAAAACACGAGGTAGCTTTGTTGCGGCAGCACTTTCTACATTACAAATGTTTGTTAGTGATTATGTAGCTGATACAATACAAAAGTCTGATTTTGATTTGAGAGATTTTGCAACAAAAAGGACAGCCTTATATGTATTATTAAATGATGATAAAATAACATATCATAAATTAGCAAGTTTATTAGTACAACAAATTTATACAGCTATTGTAGATACAAGTAGAAATTCTGGAGGAGAATTATCTATCAGAATGAATTTTATTTTAGATGAGTTTTCCAATTTCACAAAGATAGAATCGTTCCAGTCCATGCTGACAGTTTCTAGAAGTAGAAATTGTAGGTTTGTATTAGCAGTACAGTCAATTTTTGGACAACTCGAAGAAAAGTATGGGAAAGAAGGAACACAAAATATTTTAGATAATACGGTATTGATATATTTAAAATCTAGTAACATTGATACAGCCAATAAGATTTCAGAAAAACTCGGTACTTATTCTGCACAGAGCTATTCTGAAAGTAGTAATAGCAATTTAAAAAGTGACAAAAGCAGTAGTAGTATGAGTATAATTTCTAGAAAATTACTGACAGCAGATGAAGTTTTAAAAATAGAGAGTCCATATATATTAGTAATGATAGCAGGTCAACAACCTGCTTTATTGAATGTACCAGATATTTCAAAAATGCACTTTAATCAGTTAAATGGTATGGGATCAAAAGAACATAATAAAAAGTTGAGAATAGATAGAGAAAAAGCTAGACCTATTAGAAAGATGGAAAAAATTAAAATATGGAATATTTGGGATCAAGTAAAAGAACAAGATTATGAAGAACTAGAAGAGGCAGAGGAAGAGTTGAAAATACTTCGAGAAAACTGGCGAGTGAATAAGAAGGGAAAGGAGCTAATTGAATCGCAAGAAACAGATAATAAAAAAGATAATTAGAATTATATTAAAAATCATATTTATTGTTATTTTATTAAATACAGCAAATCAATTTGTTCATGCAGTTGACTTTCAAAATACAAAATTAGTTACAGGTACACAACAATTAGCAGAGGCTATCATTAGTTGGCTAACAGGAATTGGAATCACAATTTGTGGTGGATATTTTGTTTATTATGTTTTCTGTCTAAAAAGTAACGATGAAGGAGAAAGGAGGCGTAATATACAAAATATTAAAACAACATTAATTGCAATGGTGTTGATAACTTGTGGCTTGGCACTTATAGATGTCATTCTAGGATTCTACAAATAACTAAAAGTAATGACTTTTAGTAAAGTAGGTGATGCTAAATGGCAGATATGCTTGTAGAATTAATTGAAAAGTTTATAAGTGGTTCTGAAGCAACTTTAAATTCATTGTTCAAGTCAATGGTGAATTTAGTGTTTTTTATAGAAAGGGAATTAAATTCTATACAAGCACAAGGTGGGACAAAAATAGATTTTAATGGAATTTATGAAGTTATATTCAATTATGCCTGTTTTATATTGGTTGTAGTATTTATAGCAAAGTTAATAAAAATCTATTTTTTACAAGGAGATGGAGATTCAGAAAAAAGTCCAATACTGCTTGTGGTTGGAATGCTTAAAGCCGTTGTTGTTATGATATGTTTTAGAGAAATTTACGACATATTTGTGGGGATAACAAGCAATTTTCTAGATAGTATTTTGAGTGCAATGCCAGTTAAAACAGTAAGTTTATCAGAGATATTAACTGGAAATATAATGGGAGGAATCTTCACAGCTGTTGCGTGTTTAGTATTATTAATTAGTTGGCTGATATTAATATGTCAGTTTATTATGAAAGGAATAGAAATGTTACTAATGAGAATGGGGATAGCTTTTGCAAGCATAGGTCTTTTAAATAGTGATGAAGGTGTTTTTCCTGAATATATTCGAGGTTTTTTATTAACAGCTTTTACTTTGGTAGTGCAGTTATGTTTAATGAATTTATCTATATTAGTTGTTACAAATGGACATCTAATTTATGCAATTGCAATTGCTATCATAAGTGTTAATACACCATCAATACTTGGAAAATATATGGTTAAAACAAATACTGGATTTATTAATTCAGCTGGTAATACTGTAAGAAATGTAAGAGCATTGATTCCATTTAGAAGAGGGAGGAGATAAATATAGAAACATTACAAGATATTATTAATGTACTAAGAGTTTTAGGAGTTACAATAGGTGGAATAACTTTTTTAATTTTCATGATTAAAATGGCTATTGAACCTGATAATAAAGCAAAGTACATCAGATTAGCAAAAAATACAGTAATTGCAAGTGTATTAATTACATTATCATTAACAATATTAGAAATTCCTAAAACATATTTTGGAGGAGAGATTGGTATAGCAGATGAAGGGACAGGTGATATTACATTTGCAAAGATTGAGGATAAAGATTGTCAAAATAGAGAAGTTGTTAATATAGATGGAAAAAGATATGTTGTAACTGATACAGGCAAGAAAATTGCAGCATTAACTGATAATGAGGCACTACATGATGCATTTGGTCTATATTCAGCAGGAAAAGTAGTAGAAAATGTTAGTTACTTACGACCTTTTAGTGATTGCCAACGGATTCTGGAAAGGATATTATGCAGATATTATATATTATCGTGATGCAGATGGATTTATTTTTCCAGCAACCTATACATATCCAGAATATGTTGCACATAAAGAACAATTTAATAATACTGGAGGTAGTCAATGAAAAAATTAATAAAAATACCTACTCAAATCAAATTAAAAGTAGAATTTTTTGAAGGGTTTGGTATGGAAGAATTGCTAAAAACAATCATTGTTTTAGGTATTTCAAGTGTAATAGGTTATATATTATATTTGATTACAAAAACAACTTTGATTGCTACTCTTTTTGTAATTGCTAGTGTTGTAATCACAGTAGTATTTGTAACAAAAAATAGAAATGGATTTTCAATGCTAGATAGTATAAAAAATATTCTAATGTATGAACTTATGCAAAAAGGCTATAAGTATGAAAGAGGTAATTTCAATAAAAAAGAATAAGTCAATAAATGAGTTTTTAAATATAAAAAATATAGAAGAAAATTTTTTATATACACTTGATGAGCAAGTGATTTTATTTATAAGAATAAATCCCATAAATACAAATTTATTTTCAGAAGAGGAATTGGAAATAAAAATGAATAGTATGAGTATAGAATTTTGTAATGAACAGTATCCATATACTGTTTTTATTATACCACGTAAGGTAGATATAACAGATTATATCAAAGAACAAGAGACATTAAAAAGAAAATTACAGGATGAAACAAGTATTAACATTGTTGAAAAAAGAATATTAGCAACTCATCAATTAGTGGCAAATAAGAATATTATTGAAAATGAATTTTATTTGTTAATATGGGATAATGATTCAGAAGATATAAAAGAAAAATTAAATAGAAGAGCAAATACATGGATGAAGAGATTCAAAAATTGTGAATTTCAAACAAGAACATTAAATAAATCAGAAATAATTCTTTTAGTAAAAAGTTTTACTATTCCAGAATTTGCTCGAAAGGAGGATACAAATTATGATGATAGCATCGTAACTATAAGGAGAAAAGTTGTTAGAGATTAATAAAATATATAACATGGATTGTGTTCAAGGAATCAAGCAATTAGATGATAATAGTATCGATTTAGTGGTAATGGATCCACCATATAAACTAGATATAAATAGAATAAAAAATACAAATGGATTCAATAATTATGCAAATGAACTTTTAAATTTGAAAGATGGTTTTGATTTAAAAATACTAGATATGTTAATACCTAAAATGAAAAAAATTAATATATACATATATTGTTCTAAAAGACAGATAAAAGAGTTATTAGAGTATTTTATTAATAAAGGCTGTAATTATGAAGTTTTAACTTGGCATAAAATGAATCCAAGTCCATTAGTTAATAATATATATTTACCAGACACTGAATATGTAATTTTTGCTCGTGAGAAGCGGTGTTAAATTATATGGCAATTATCATACGAAACATAAATATTATATTTCAGGAGTTAATCATAAGGATAAACAAAGATATAAACATCCTACGGTAAAGCCATTATCATTTGTAGAAAATCATATTATTAATTCTAGTAAAATAAATGACATCGTTCTAGATTGCTTTTGTGGTAGTGGAACAACATTAGTAGCATCAATCAATACAGGAAGGAACTTTATAGGATTTGAAATTGACAAGACCTATTATGAAACAGCTAAACAAAGAATAGAGGACGCTCTTAGGGTAAAGGCTGGTGGTGTTAATGAAAAATCAAAATATTAATTATAATTTGATTGATTTAATTGCACCAACAGGAGGCTTAACATTTGAAAGAAATAAGTTATTTTTTGGAGATAGATTTTGCAGGATATATACAATTGCTCATTATCCATCAAATGTAGAACTAGGATGGCTAGGTAATTTAGTAGGAAATACAGGAGCAATATTTTCAATTAATATTGAGCCAACCAATAATTCAGAATTAATTGATATGCTAGATTCTAGAATAAGAGATGCACAAGGACTTGCAAAAATCTCAAAAAATGAGTCTACAAGGCAATTACGACAAAAAGAGGTAGACGAGGCAAGTGACATAATTAATCGTATGATTACAAATAATGAAGTGGTAGAATATTTGTCCATATATATTTTAGTATCTGCAGAAGATGAAGATGTATTGAAAAAGAAGTGTAAAGAAATTGAAAATGAAGTTCAACATCAAAATTTAAAGATAAGAAATTTAACAAATTATTTACAATTTGAAGGATTTAAAGCAATAGCACCATTCTTCACAATACAGAATGAATTAAACAAAAAATTTAAAAGAAATATATTAACTAGCACTTTTACAGGTGGATTTCTATTTAATACAGAAACATTTATTGATCAATATGGATATTACTGGGGAATAAATCAAAATGGAGGAATTGTCATTTTTAATATATGGCAACAAGATTTGGATAGAGGAAACAGTAATATGTTTGTAGTACGGATCTTCAGGTAGTGGAAAAAGTATGGCTGTAAAACACATGATAATCAATGAATTACCTACTACAAAAATTTTAGTTATTGATCCAGAGGATGAGTACAGTTATTTATGTAATAATCTCAAAGGTAAGGTTATATCTTGTGATGGTACAGAAAATGGAGGGATTTTAAATCCTTTGCAAGTTAGAATAAGTAAAGATGATGAAATGGGAAGAAATGCTCTGGTGTTACATTTTCAATTTCTTCAAACATTTTTCCAAATACTTTATCCATCTTTAACTGAAATAGAGTTTTCAAAATTGGATTTAGTATTAGAAGAATTATATAAAAAATTTCATATAGATAATCAGACAGATATTACAAAGTTAAAAAATACAGATTTTCCAATTTTAGAAGACTTATATAGATTTTTAGAGGACAAAAATAGAATTGAAAAAGATAAAATCTATGATAAGATATTAGCTCTTATTCGACCAATTTGTGTGGGACAAGCAAGTAGTATTTGGAATGGATATACTAATATTGAAGTTGATACCAAACTGGCTGTATTTAATACATCAACAATGCAAAAATTTCAAATCCAGTATAAGAGAGCCCAGTATTATAATATTCTTTCTTATGCTTGGGATATTTTAAGCAAGGACATAAAAGAAAGAACGATGTTAATAGCTGATGAGTGTCATATACTAATAGATCCCAATATTCCACAAACACTTGAATATATTCGATATATTAGCAAAATGGCAAGGAAACATAATAGTAGTATTTGTGTTATTAGCCAAAGTATTGAGGACTATCTTAATGAAAAAATACGACTATATGGTCAAAGTTTATTAGCAAATAGTACATATAAAATGTTTTTTAAATGTGATGGAAAAGATTTAAAAGATATTGTATCTACATTTAATCTTACAGAACAAGAAGAAAAAATGTTGTTAAATGCAAAAGTAGGAGAATGTTTATTTGTTGCAGGAACAAGAAAATTATATATACTATTTAAATTGTTTCAATATGAATTAGAGATGATAGATCCTAAATTCGTGAAAGTAAAAAAATATGACTAGAAAAATAATACTAATAATTGGAATCACAATATTTATTTTAATAATATGTGCTACATATATTTTAAGTGGTACAGATGAAGAAAGTAATCAATATACAAATCAGATAGCACAAGAAGAATTTGGAGAAATTATATATAATGGAAAATTACCAATGCCAATAGAAAATTTTATTAAAGTAACTAGTAAATTTGGAAATAGAGAAGCTCATGGAGTAGTACATTCAAATCATACAGGAATAGATTTATGTGGGAGTATTGGTAGTAAAGTAATGTCTGTAATGGATGGTGAGGTGACTCATGCTGGGTGGCAGGGAGGATATGGAAATTGCGTTGAAATAAAACATCATGATGAGGATGGAAATGTTTTTTATACTTTCTATGCTCACATGAGAGATAATTCATTGCAAGTAGTAAAAGGACAGATTGTAAAAAAAGGTCAAATAATTGGAATACAAGGATCAACAGGAAATTCAACTCGGAGATCATTTGCATTTTGAAATCAGGAAAAATACTGGAACAAACAAGAATACAGTTGATCCTGCACCGTATCTATTTACGGAGAAGGAGAAAATAAGATGAAGGAAAAAATACTAAATAATAAAGAATTGATTTTCTATTCTGTACTTTTAATATTTTTAATCATTTTAGTAATTTGCAATAACCTATTTTGGAGGTTAGGAAAAACAACATCAGAAACAGAAAGTACAGATAATAACATTGTTTATTTAGAATCCAACAATGTAATATATAATGTACCTTATTCAGAGGAGGTACTAGATTAGGAGGGAAAATATGTTAAGTTACATTGCAAGTAATCCTATAAAAGACTTGATTATTCAAATATGTGAAGAATTGCATATTACCATTTTAAGCACTATGGGAGAAGTGGATTTTTCTAAATATATTAAACAAACCAAAGTAAACTTTCTTCTTATAAAATATTTCATTATCGATTTGGAAAGTTTAAAAGGAACAGAAGAGGAAAAAATAAAAGGTATTAGCTTTTTTAAAGAAATGTATCCTAATGTTAGAATTATACTAATAGGACAAGGATATGATGAACAAAATATAATTTTAACAAGTCTATATGAAAAAGACATTTATAATATTATAAATGTTAAAGACTTAAATCAAATACAGTTACAATTAAAAAAGTGTATTACACAAGGATTACAAAAGAAAGATGCTAAAAAATTTAAAAAAATAGAGATAAAAAAACAAAGGAGATTTCATATATTTTTAGAAAAAATCAAACAATTCAAGAATAATCTAATATCTGTTAAAAAAGATACTAAAAATAAGCATCATATAAAAGAAACACCAAATAGTGTTTATTTTTTTGGACTTATTTTAGAAACAGTTACTAGATTATTAAAATTGATTGCTTACATATCTATTTTTGTTTTAACATCCATAGGATTAACCATACTTTTTAATCCTATGTTAAGAAATGCAGTAATTCAAATATTAAATGCAAAATAGATTGGAAATTTTTTATTAGTATATGAAAATACCAAACAAAAAATAAAGAAAAAAATTTAAATAAAAGATTAATTTAGAGAAAGGAAAGATGATTATGAAAGAAGAAATAAGAGTGGTAGCAGCACAAGTTGATGCTAATTTACAACAACAAATGAAAGAATATGTAACAAGTAAAGGAATAAAAGTTAAAGATTATATTGCAACTTTAATCGAGGAAGATTTAAAAAGACAAGGTGCTTGGAAAGAAAAGGATTCTGGAAAAGTAATGGATTTAAATGTAAAGGAAAAAGAGGTTGAAAAAAAGCTAGATGAAAAAGCAACAGAAAAAATTAAAGAAGATAAAGTAATAGAAAATAAAGAATTATCAGCTAAAAAAGAAACAGCAGAGGATAAAAATAAAAGCCAAGAAAATAAAAATAAAAAAGAAGAAGTAAAGACATCAAATTCAAATGAAAAAAGTAATTCCATATCACAAGTAAAACAAGAAAAGAATAGTAAAAAAAGTGTAGATAAAAAATTACTTAATAAAAAAGAGGAGGAAGAAGAATTTGAATAAGATAAAAGTTCTTGGTATTAGTACATTACTAATATTATCATTATGTTCAAGTAATAGTTTTGCAAATTCGACAGGAGAAATAAAAACATATAAACTAACAGAAACTATACCAATTGAACAAACTAATTCATATAGAAATAATATTTCAAAAGAATTGAAAATTGATAATATTAAATATGAATTAGATACAATAAAAGAAACGGAAAATAAAGTTACAGTAACACAAGAAAAAGAAGTACAAGAAGACAAAATCGTTAAAAGTAATGATAAATATGAAATTTTAAAACTATTTGAGAATGAAAAAAAGTTTGAAGAAAAAGGATATAAAGGTATTTTGAAATTGCAGTATAATGATATTGATGTAAAAGTCAAAGACAGTTATACAGAACAATATAAAGTTTATTTAGAAAAAAGATATAATAATATATCAAGTAATGAACTTAATGATATTCCAAAGGTAATTAAAGAAGAAGGTATTACTTATTATTTAACAAATCCTATATGGAAAATTTCACAAGTAAAAACAATAGAAGGACAAGATGTTCCTAGTAAATATGATGGAATCATGCAATATGAAGGTATAAAAGAAAAAACAGTTATACAAGATTATTTAGCAACAGTTAGGTATAAAGGAACATTAGAAAAAGAAGTGGTAGATACAATTACTTTTGATATTACATATAAAGAAATTCCACAAGAAAGTAATTATATACCTGTTATTGCAACAACAGGAGCAGGTATCGTTATATTTAGTGGAATTATTGTATTTAGAAGAAAAAATATATACATATATAATTATCAAAAAAATCAATGGAACTTGGTTAAAAAAATACATATATCTAAGAATCAAAAAATGATAGATATTACACCACTAACTTGGGAATCAAATAAATATAAAATTGTTTTGAAAAAACAAGTATTTAATAAATTAAAAGATGAAAATATAACAGTAAAATACTTTGATAAACATTTTGTATATCAAGTTAAAGAAAAAGAGTTTGAAATTTTAGTGTAGGAGGAAGTCATGAAAAAGAAATTAATCACTATTTTTGGAATAATAGTTATTATATTATCTGGAATAGCAATATATTATTTTTCTAATTATGATAATACATTGGTAGATCCAGAAACCATTAGTACAGACTCAAAATATGAAAATGTTGTTTATAATAAGGAAGAAGATATTTTAGATAAAGATGTACTAGGAATATTAACTATTGATAAAATATCCTTAAAAGCAACTGTTAAGGAAGGAACATCAAATTCTATTTTAAAAGAATATATAGGGCATATTGAAAATACTTCTCTTTATGATGGAAACATCGGACTAGCTCGGACATAATAGAGGGTATGAAAATTCATATTTTGCTAGAATTAATGAATTAGAAGAAGGTGATATACTTACATATAAAACCAAATTTTATACGAGAGAATATAGAATAGATAATATACAGACTATATTTGATGATGATTGGTCTTTATTAGAAAATACAAAAGAAAATAAGCTAACTTTGATAACTTGTATTGCTAATAAGAAAAATCAAAGATTATGTGTTCAAGCAACTCAAATAGTTGATGAAATAAGCTAGAAAGACTTGATTTATAGAGCAATAAGAGTTACAATAGACTAAAAAAGAGGGTGTTATAAATGGGAAGAAAGAAAAAAGATATATATACAGTAGATATAAAACCTAGATGGAACGGTATAGCAAAGTTTTATCTTATATGTATCATACTATTTGTTTTATTTGTGGCATATATTCTCATTTATAGAGAAGTACATAAAGAAGAAATTATACAAAATTTAATAAATCAAAATAATACAGTTACAGAAAATATAATTAAATAAGGATTAGCATAGAAAAAAGCACGAAGGTGCTTTTTTATTATGCTAAAAAAGGAGGATTTTATGGTAAAAAAATATGGTAAAAAAATAGTTATTATGATAGTATTATTAATGACAATATTAAATTCAATGTCAGGATTAGTTATGGCATTTGATATTAATAATGCTAAAATCGAAGATTTAGGAGATTGTGGATATCATCTACAATTTTGGGATTCAAAACAAAATAATTGGTCATCTATTATAACGACAATGGCAGGATATAGAGATAATGAGGGGACATTACATTATGCATATTGTATGGATGCTAGCAAACCTCGGAGTTGGTGAAGCTGATAGTTATACAGTTAATGTAACAGAAATGTTAAATAACCCTCAGATATATACAGCAATTATAAATGGTTTCCCATACAAGTCAGCAAGCGAACTGGGAGTTGAAAATGATTATGATGCATTTGCCTTGACGAAACAAGCAGTCTATTGTATTTTGTATAATAGAGATGTAAGAAGTTTTTATCGTGGTGGAGATGTTAGAGGACAAAAAATGGTTGATGCTATGGAAAGAATAGTAAATACAGCAAGAAATAACACACAAAATCCAAACACATCAACAAATGTGAATCTAAATAAAGTTGGCGAATTTTTGAAAGATGCAAAAGAAGGATATTATAGTCAAACATATTCTGTTTCAGCAGATGCAGAAATAAGAGATTATACAGTATCAATTAGTAATATATATGAAGGAACATTAATAACAGATGTTAATGGAAATATAAGAAATACTTTTTCAGGTGGAGAACAATTTAAAATATTAGTACCTACAAAAAATATTGTGGAAAATAAAAATATTTCTATCAATGTAAATGCTAGTATAAAAAATTATCCTATCTTTTACGGAAAAGCACCATCAGGAGATTTGCAAGACTATGCTTTGACATATAGTGGATATTCAACAGGTGCAGGACAACAAAGTTTAGATGTTAATGCATATAGATCTGCAATTACCGTTGTAAAAGTCGATGCAGAAACAAAACAACCATTAGAAGGTGTAGAATTTAATTTTAAATATGCAAATGCTGAAAACATAGGAAACTATAAAACAGATAAAAATGGAAAAATAGAAGTAACAGGGTTAAGACAAGGTACAGTCATTGCGACAGAAGTATCTACTTTACAAGAATATATTTTAAATACAGAAGAACAAGAAGTTGTATTAGATTATAATGATAATCAGACTCTTAATGTTGAAAATGAACACAAAAGAGGTAATGTAAAAGTCTATAAGGTAGATGCAGACAACCACAAAATTGTGTTGGGTGGTGTTCGATTCGCATTGTATTCATACGAATTTGAGAAAGTAACAGGTTACTATACCACTGATGCTAATGGTGAGATATTTATAGAAAATTTAAGAACTGGCAAATGGGCATTGATAGAAGAAGAAACTAACAAATGGTACAATTTGGCAGATAGTGTGGATATTAAAGTTGAATGGAATGAAACTACTGATACAGTTATTGAAAACGAATTGAAAAAATCACAAGTGAAAATTGTAAAAGTAGATCAAGAAAATCACGAAATAAAATTACAAGATGTAGAATTAGAGGTACTTGATAAAGATGGAAATGTATTAGAAAAATTAAAAACTGATAAAAATGGAGAATGTTTCACAAAAAGATATGCAGTTAGAGATTATCCAGAATTATATATAAGAGAAACAAAGACAAATGAAAAATATGTATTAGATACAGAAATGAAGAAAATAGTATTACAAGAAAATGAAATTGTAAACTATACATTTGAAAATCGTAAAATTAAAGGTCAAATAGAAATTATAAAAACATCAGAGGGAGATAGTAAAATAACAGGTACAAAAGCAGGAGAGCCAATGGCAAATGTATCTTTTGATATTTATGATGAAAACAAAAATTATATTGAAACTATTAAAACAGCAGAAGATGGAACAGCCATTACTAGCCTGTTAGAAAAAGGAATTTATTATGTGAAAGAAAAAGATTCTCCAGAATGGTATTTGTTAAACACAAATGAATATTCAACAGAAATTGTAAATGATGGAGATATTATCACAGTTGAAATTACAAATGTTCCAGAAACCCCAGAAGTTGATGTTGAAAAAGAAGGAATCATCCAAACAACAGCTAATGAAGAAATTAAATACGATTTTACAATTGCAAATACAGGAAATGTTCCTTTGGATAACTTTACTTGGTATGATTATTTACCAACAGATTATGTAGTAGCAACAAAATTGGTTACTGGTACATATAATCAAGATTTAGATTATAATGTATATTATAAAACGAATTTAAACGATTATAAATTACTAGCAGAAAATTTAAATACACAAGAAAATCATTACATAGATTTTACAAACATTGAGCTAGGAGAGAATGAATATGTGACAGAATTTAAGTTAGATTTTGGAACAGTTGATGTGGGATTTACTTCGGTAGAAAAGCCAGAATTATTTGTTAAGGTAAAATCTACAGTAAAAAATGATGATACATTTACAAATAAAACAAAAGTTGATGGATATCATAAAACATACTATGTATGGGACGAAGACGACCATACAACAAAAGTATATGAGAAAAAGTTAGAAGTTAGATTACCAAGAACAGGATTCTAAAAATGAAATTATAAGGAGAGCTCGTGAGCTCTCCTTTTTGAAAGGAAAAAATGGATAAATTAAAAGAAATGGAAACATTAGATGCTAAAATAGAAAAAATAAATTTTGATCTTGCAGGACTAAATTCAAGAAAAGAAGAAATGGAACAGAAAAAATTTGAAATGCAAGAACAAATAAATAAATTAGAAAAGGAAAAGAAAGATATTTTAGCAAAAACAGATACGATGAATCGTTTACAAAAAATTATATATATTGCTTTTAGATCAAAGAATGACTTGAAGCAAATTGATTTATTAAAAGCTAAAATTGAAGAACAGCAAAAGGAAAAGGATACTATACAAAGAAAGATTGATACACAAAATGAATTATATGTAGAAACGATAAAGGAAAAAGACAAATATATGGAACAAAGAAGAAGTTTATATATGGAAAATATTCATACACAAAATCAAGAAGAGGAAAAAAGTACAAAACCATCTCAAACAACAGACAAAGTAAATAAAAAAAATATGGATAAAGAACTCACAAAAAATATCCATGAATTAGTAGAAAAGCAAATTAATAAATTTCTAGAAAATAAGCAAAAAACTAAACAAAAACAAGATGAAGAGGAAGATCAAATGGAATAACCTAAAAAGGAGAGCATAATGGATAAAACATTAAAAATCATAAGAAAGGGAAATGTTGGTTATAAAAAAATTTATGTAAAAAAAGGGGTGGTAAACAATAGACGAGGAAACAAGAAAACTAATAGAAAGTACAGATGAATTGGCAAAAGAAATATTTGAAAGTCAAGAAAAAATGAAAGACTTTTTATTAACATTGTCTAAAATGTATAATATCAGTTATAGTAATCTATTATTACTAAAAAATCAAAGAAAAGATGTTTCTTTTATATTACATAAAGAAAAATTAAAAGATTATGGACTTTCAGTAAAAGATGCAGAACAACCGTTGAAAGTTATTAAAAGAATAAAGTCAGAAGATAAAGCAAAATTTATTATAGATGAAGTATATGATGTTAGTCAGACAAATGCTGTGAAAAAGAAGGATAAAACATATAATAATGAATATGTAGAAACAATGCTAAAAGGTATGTGTGCAAGAAGAGGATTAGAATTTATACCAAATTCTCAAATTGAGAATATAGAAAATATTATATCTGATATTAAAGAAAATTGTAGAGCAGGTAATCCTTCTAAATATAGTATAGATGAATATGCAAAACAGACTATGTTAGAAATAAATGCAACTGTGTTTACTATCTGTAAAAGATTAAATATAAATACTAGAAATTATAATTTAAAAGATTTATGTACTTGGGGAGTGGAAAAAGATAGTAGAACAATAAAAGAAAGTTTAAAATATATACAAAAGTTTACAAACTATTTTGTAAAAGATTTTCAAATACAAGAAAAAATACAAAAGATAGAAAAGGAAAATCAAGAAGAAATGGAATAATGCAAAAATTCAGAAAGGAGTAACATGGAAAAAACATTTACAATAGAAATGTCAAAAGAAGATATGCTACGATTTTATGCCAATAAAATAATAGAAGATGGAATAAAAAATTCGTTAGATGTTAATATTATAATACCGTTAACAGAGTATAATACGAATAGCCTAAAATTAGAAAATTATAAAGAAGAAATTTTACAACTATTATTAAAAGATGAACGAGTTTCAGATGTAGAAATCAATGAAAATTTAAATGTAGATAGCGATTATTGTCCTTTTTATTATGAAAACAGAATTAATATGAAATATGATGAAATTTTAGACAATCCTATATATCAAGGAGTTACATTAGTAAATTTTATTAATTATGTAAAAGACAATATTGAAAAAGATGCCTATACAAACATAAGAAATTTAATAAATAATTTTACTCAAACAATGCAAATAAAGGATAATAACAAAGAGGTAGTTTCTAATTTTTTGAAAAAAAGCATTATTCAAACAGGATTTGTAGAAAAATATCTCGATCACATTAATGTATATGTTACAAAAGAAAATTATAAAGAATTAGAAAAAGGATTGTCAGCAATGGTAAAAATAAAAGATAAAGAAGCAAAAAGAAATTTTATGGAAACAGAAGAATTTGAATAAGATAAAAAGCTCTAGTTAGTTTAAAGACTAGAGTTTTTTTGTTCTAAAATTGAATAAAAAAACGAGAGAAGCCATACACTCGTTTTAAAAAATAAAAAAGAGATAGGTGTGATGAGCCGATGCAATAAAGTATATCCGTATTCGTATAAACAGTCTATTTATACAAAATGCGTGAGTGAGATTTTGTAACATAGACTCACAATAAAAAAAGAGTTCAGGAGGCAAAACTTGTTTTGGGATATGCAAGTGTAAAAAGTGTGGGCAAGGATGCATAAGGTTATTTAATAACAGCACTTGCAGTAGATTTTGAAATTCTACATACTAGACTACCATTATTGAAAGCGACGGAATGAGGGGTTTCTTCTTTGGGTGTATTATTTTATATATATGGGGATAATACACCATTTTTCTGCTCTAAAATTTCAGGGTTTCAAGATTTTAGCTCTAAACAAATAAAAAGCACGGAAGTGCTTTAATTTTTTTCTAATTTATTCATAAATGAAATGTTATTTTCAATTATTTTCTTATGTTCATCATTTAATTTGAAATATCCAATAATTTTAGTCAAATCCGTATTTGATTCTAAATCTAAATAATCAGAATATAAATCATTTAATGTTATACCATAAATAGAACAAAGTTTTAAAATTAAAGGAATACTTCCCATACTTTGATTTGTTTCTAGTTGACCAATATATCTTGGAGCACATCCAGCTTTTTCTGATGCTTCTTCTTGGGTTAAATTACAAGAAATTCTTGCATTTTTCAATTTTTCTCCAACATTAATTATATTTTTCATATCTCAATTCTCCTTCATCATAAAAATAGCAAATTATGATGTATTTTTACAGGAGATTAGAAAAACAACAAGTGAGATTAAAAAGAGAAAATTATTCAAAAGTATTGTAATGGAAAAAGTTGTATGTTAGAATGAAAAAAAGTAGAAAAATAGAAAATAATAATATAAAACAATAATATGAAGTAATAGATGTACCAACAAATCAAAGGAGATTCAAGGAAAGGAGGAATTAGGAAAATAAAAAAGAGGATATAAAAAACGAATCTGTTAAGATTCGCTATGGTAATTATACATATCGTTATTTTTGAAAAATTGAACAAGTGAAGAAACAGCATCTTTTTGGTAGTCATTTAAGAAACTTATTTGTTGAGACAAATCTTCGGTCTTATTATATTTATCTGCAAAGAAATCTTTTAGTAATTCGTTTGGCGTAACATTTAATGAATTACAAAGATTTATTAAAGTTACTAAACTGACACCAGAACGAGCTCCTTCTACATCTTTCAAAAAATTTAAAGAGATTTCAGTTTTTTCAGCTAAATTCTCTTGAGTTAAGTTAGAGGATAAACGAGCATTTTTGATGTTCTGACTTAAAATTTCTCTTACATTATCATCATTTATTGGTAATTGCATAATATCCTCCTTTTTATTAGTATAGCCAAATAGTATCATTTTATTTGAAATAATAAAATACAGTAACAACATACTTAAAGTTGGTATAGTACAATCCTATGTAAGAATGATGGAAGAAATGAAAATTAGAATAATTATCGCAGATGATAACAAAGCATGGACAGATCTATTACAAAAGTATTTAAAAAATTTTAAGGAATTAGAAATTGTAGGAATAACAAATGATGGGATAGAACAACTTGACATGATAAAAGAATTAAAGCCTGATGTAGTGGTAACAGATTTAAAAAGAGATAAAGGAATATCAGGTATAGAAGTAATAAAAAGATGTTATGAATTAAAAATGGATACAGACTTTTTAGTGACTACAGCAGGATATTATAATGACAAAATTCAAGAATTAAAAGAAATGGGAGTAATGCATTTTTTATTTAAGCCATTTAAAATAGACGATATGATTCAAGAAATAAAAAATGTAAGAAATGAAAGAGTAGCAAAACTAATTGCGATAGAAAATGCATTAAATGGAAGAAAACTAACTTTTATAGAAATAATCATGAAAAAGATTAGAGAATTAAAATATGTTTTGAGAAAGGGATAATAATGGAAGAAAAAGTTTTATTTGAAAATGAAACAATATTGACAGATAATAATTTTAAATCTATGATGAGATATATAAAATTACACCATGAAACTAAATGGCTATTAATAAAAGTATGTATATGTTTATTCATTATAATACGGATCAATTATAACAAACTTAAATATAATAGATAAATTTATATGTGTATTTTTTGCAATACTTGGAATAATAGATACATTAAAGATTAAAGAAAAAAGGAACTTAAATAAAATTGAATATAAGTTTTATGAAAATTATTTTATAGTACATAATAGAGAAATAGGGATGGAAGTTTCTTATGAATTAATTGAAAAAATAAAAAATAAGAAAGACTGTTATATTTTTATAGTATTAAAAACACCAATGGTTATAGGAAAAAAGTTTAAAGGAATTACTGATCAAGAGTTAAAAGAATTTATAAAAGAAAAGACAAATATTAGTATATAAATTAGATAAATGGCAAGATGAACGGACTTAAAGTAGAGTTGAATTTTGCCATTTATTTTGTTATGATAAAAATGAATTTTAAATTTTAGAGGTATAAAAATGCAATTTAAAATATTTGATGTAATAGAATTAGAAGATGGAAAAAGAGCTACAATTATAAAAATAGAGGATAATATAATCACTGGTGAAATTATAGATGACAATGGAAAAAGTCTAGGTGTGAAAGAGATAGAAAAAGAAAGAATAACCAAGATAATTTACAGAAATTGTAGATAAATGTAAATTTTAAACAAATATAAAGAAAAACACAAAATTAATAAAAAAAAATTACAAAAATTTCTTCTAAAATATTCACAAATATATTTTTTTTTGATATAATTCTTAAGTGATATTAAAATAAAAATAGAAAGTAGGTATGTAAAATCATGAAAGAGCCTGTAAGCCTTGAAACTGTAAGAGAGAGGGAGAGAGAGAGAGAGAGAGAGAGTTATACTTTAATTAACATAATTGCAAGAAATTGCAATAGTTTTTATATGCCTAAAAATAGAGGGAATCTATCTTATAGCTGTTAGAATCAGCTATGAGATAGATTTCTTTTGCTTTCTAAAATGGAAAAGGAGGGATAAAAACGTTATAAAAAATGCTTGTAACGTAATTTTTACAAACGACTTTTCTAAATAAAAGGAGGAAGTGAAAAAATGAAGAAAATTTCATTAAAAATCCAAATAACTATATTACTAATCATATTTTTATTTACTGTTTTAAAATTAAATTATGTATATGCCACAGATGAAATCGCATCTGGAAGTTGTGGTGAAAATATTACATGGTCATTAGATAATGAAGGAACACTAACAATTACTGGTAGTGGAGATATGAGTTGTGATCAATGTGCATGGGCTGATTATGCAGAGCAAGTAAAAAATGTAATATTTAATGGGGATATAACATCTATTTCAGATCGAGCATTTAAAGAAAATTCTAACTTAGAGAGTATAGTCTTGCCTAATTCAGTTGATTACATTGGAACTAGTGCATTTAGAGATTGCATAAATTTAAAAACAGTAATATTTCCAGATAATCTAGCTAGAATTGGGACATCAGCTTTTTACAATTGTTCAAGTTTAGATAATGTAGAACTAAAAGAAGTAACAGTATTGTATATTTATGATTATGCTTTTTATGGATGTACATCTCTAAAAACGATGACAGTTAGACCAGAATTTGTTTCAATAGGTGATGATGCATTACCAGAACTTGAAAAAATAAATTCATATAAATTTAATGATTTTTATTATCTAGCAAGACATACTGGTGCAGAATTTACTGATTTAAATACAAATGAAACATACACAGGTCAAATTACAAATCAAGATTTCTTAAATGAATTACCAACAACGAATTTAGACTTAGGAGTGGTTCAAACACATGATGGAGATTATGGAGATGTTGAATCATATGAGTTTTATAATGGCAAAGAAGAAGATAATGCAACTTATCAAGAAATAAAATCAATAGTAGATGAAATTACAGTAGATTGTACGACAGATAGAGAAAAAGCTTATGCTGTTACTGAGTGGGTAATTCGTAATATTGCTTATGGTGGAGATGTGGTAGGAGTAAAAGCTACTGCACAAGAAATTTATCATATTTTTGAACAGAAAGCAGGACATTGTGAAGGATTTACAATGCTTACAAATTATATGTTATATTTATGTGAAATTCCAACTGCAACAGTTAGAAATACATCACATGAATGGTCAGCTGCATTTGTGGATGGAAAATGGATTTATATAGATACAACTCACAGTAGATTTGACTCAACAGATTCAAATGCTTATGATATTATATTTTTATATAATGGTGGAGTATATGAATTAAGTGAACCAACAGAAGCCATGAAGAAAGTTGATTCAATTCCTCAACTTACCTCTTTAAAAGGCGATATAAATAGTGATGGAATAGTAAATGTAAATGATGTAAATTATGGAATGAGAGGAATAGTAGGTAAAGTAGCATTAACAGATTTAGAAGAACAAATAGGAGACGTTAATGAGGATGGAATATTTAATGTAAATGATATAAACATGATAATGAGGTTTATAGTAGGAAAAATTAATGAATTATAGAAATATAAGGGGGGAATCAATTTGAAGAAAAAATTGATTGCTAGTTTAATGGTAATTGTATTACTATTTGGTTTATCATTTAATATTGTAGTAAATGCAGAAAGCTCTGACTTATTAATTAGTGTAGGAACAGGAAATTATCATATCGAGGTAACAACCACAACTACAATAGATGATATAAAGAAAGTATTAGGAGAACCAAAATTAACAACACCATCAGCATTTGGAGGAAATGCAT
>ERZ1643249.1020-NODE-1020-length-29146-cov-32.629576_pt1 | contig 29146 bp, 29 predicted proteins | sample MGYA00579263_ERZ1643249 | MGnify/ENA primary metagenome ERZ1643249 (study PRJEB29033, sample SAMEA4952264) | chicken gut metagenome | biome: Broiler Chicken; feature: Gastrointestinal Tract; material: Caecum | place: Ireland | collected 2018 | study: Broiler...
TGAAAGATGATCAGATTGACCGTGAGGGATGGTCAGTTCCTCTGAAATATACAGCTTCTACAGATAATTTCCGGTATCAGTTTATTGAAACAGCAATAAGAGATATGCTGGATACAATCGCAGAAGGTGCTGCCCCGAAGAATATAACCTGGATTGTGTACAATGTAGGGTATACGTCGGATGATATTTCTGACTATCGTCTGACAGCGGGGAAAATGGGTGTAAACATTGTGGTAGTGAATGATAAACTGGAGATGGTCGACTATATAAACAACAGAAATGGAGACAGATCAGGATTCCCTATCGTCAATATTTCTATATATGCACATGCCCAGACTCCCAATTATTCTGGTTCATTGCAAAATCAGTTATCTTTTGCGTACAACCAGGACAATCTGGGTGGGAGAAGCCCTGAGGACATTAATTTTACTCAGGAAGATATTTCACTGCTGGATCGCAACGCTTTTAATAATACATCGACTATCTTTTATTCCTGCAATGCTGGGACAAAGGATGGCAGCGGAACAAGTTTTGCGCAGAGTTGGAGTAATCTGACGGGAGGAACGAGTGTTGGAATACAAAACGGCAGAAGTGATTATTCTTTCATTAATACGACGGGAAATGTAGGATATAAAATGGGAGATAATTTTACTCCTGCGGATTACATACTTGGTGGGCTTGACTATATAGGCATAGAATCAGAACTTTGGAATGAAAAACAAGTGAAAAGTAGTGAAAGATTGTTAGAAGATGGAAATATCAGTTATGCAGAATCAGGATCATTAAATTATCCAACAATGACTGCGCTGGTCGGTGATTTTGACCCGGTTTTGGATGGGGGTGTTATGACCCGTGGCTGGACAGTTTATACGCCGGAATAATTACTAAAAGGAGGACGAATGAAAAATAAATTTGCAATCATAGTAATAGCTGCTATTCTATTGATACCTACTGGCATCATAATAGTTTTGGATTTAAAATTCAATTCTATGACGGCTATGAATGTTATCCCTCCTAAACAGATGGATAGGTATATGTTAAGAGTATATGGCGAAGGTTTTACGTATCTGTCACAAACTCATCATTATGCGACAAATTACCACATATGGACTTTGACATACAGGGATCCGGATGGGTATGAATTTAAGCAATATTATTATATCAATACACCTGAGAAGCAAAGGTCTTTTTCAGATGTCGCTGATTATGCGGCCATTTGGGATACCTATGCGGCGGAAAAAATAAAGGCGGGATTTGCAGAAATGGAAATTGCAGATATATATGAGGATGTGGTATACGACGAAAATTTAATATTACCGGAAGAGGGATGTCCATACCGTCATTTCAGTTTTCATGTCGATAATGAGGAGGAAATGGGAAAAACGGCAAAATGTTTATCGGCTATTTATCAAAGGCTATATGAAATAACAGATACCCCAACAGGACGAACTTTGATTTGCGAGATATATAGTGGTGATGAAATTTTGTGTTTTATAGATCCTAATGATCTCTCTGAAGATATTGGACCGGTTTTAAGCGAACAGGCATTCCATCGATATCTGGAATCATTACAGCAATTATCTGAATAGTGCTTAGATTTATGAAAGGCTCCCGCCATGTAAGGTCGGGAGTCTTTTTTTGTATGACAGGCATGCCGTCAGTCTGTGGTGAAAGTCCACAAGGGGTGTAGTTGCCGACGAACTCCATAGCGACTCCCAAGGTTTACATCGTGAGGTGTGGGTGAGAAGCGTGGACTACCAGTATAACGAGCTGAACCAGCTTATTTACCGGGAAGACAGCCAGAACCAGGAATACACCTATACCTACGACAAGCGCGGCAACCGCGTGGCGGAGGCCGGGAAGAAAGAATCCCGCGCATTCGTCTACGACGAGACCAACCGCCTGGTGGAAGGCACGAACTGGAAGGGCGACAAGTCCAGCTACACCTATAACGGGCTCGGGGTGCGGATCAACAACACCCAGACCAGCCACAGCGGCAGCGTGTACAGCCGGGACTACGTGATCGACTACACCAGCCTGGAACGGGACGACCTGATGGTATACGCGGAAGGCGACGGACAGCTTGACTACGTACAGAGGGAAGTGTATGCTGGAAGTGAGAGGATCAAGCAGTTCACCGACTGGACAAACGGCGGCTATGAGAGATTGCTGTATGTCCATGAAGACCTGCAGGGGAACACCCGGTATTACACGAAGGACAACGGGCAGAGCTTCGCGGAGCTGACCTATGACGCGTGGGGCATGCCTTTATCCACTTTCAGGGATTGGCTTATGCGAACGATTCGCTGCCCGAACATATGGTAAAAGATCGAAATGCAGAGATCATGTGTGGAGTAATGAAACGTTCTGGAATAGGGACGTACAAAGATCTACAGGAAGCGATAGGATGGTTCGGCATCGCGGCAAGAGATGGATATGCGGATGCTCAATATTATTTGGGGCAGATGTATGAATACGGCGAAGGCACAGCAGTAGATCATGAGGATCTGAACGGTGACGGCAGGGAAGACCGGCTGTATCTTTTGATTGAAGGGGCATTTTATACGGTAAAGGAGATTTACGGGTAAAATTGATTGATAAAGCAAAAAATATCATCTATACTTGACTGTAATGATATATAAAATATTTTCCCGGAGGTGCTGCATGAACTATCTGAATTCTTTGGAACCGATTAAACTTTTTGAAAGAGACAGCAGAAATGAATTGTATGTGGATAAAAGTATGCTGATAGAAGCAGTATTAGAGAAAATGGAGTTGTCAGGACAATATATATGTATTACCCGGCCGAGGCGGTTTGGTAAAACTATGAACGCGAACATGCTGACGGCGTATTTTACTAAAGGATACGATAGTATGCCTGTTTTTGATAAATTAAAAATAAAAGACTATTCTGTTTATGGCAGAAGACAGAACCAATGCAATGTGATCCATATCGATTTTAGCATGCAGCCGGATTTTTGCGAAAATTATCGGGATTATATAATAAATATTATTGAAAATTTGAAAGCAGATTTGCTGCAGGCGTATCCTTATCTGGAAGGAAAAGCATATACTCAGATTAGCCGTATGTTTTCTGATACACAGGATACTTTCGTTTTTATCCTTGATGAATGGGATTCTGTATTTTATGAGGAATTCATGAAAAAAGAGGAAAAGATTCATTTTTTGAAATGGCTGAAAGGACTGCTGAAAGATAAACCATATGTAGAGCTGGCCTATATGACGGGGGTATTGCCAATCGCAAAATACTCCAGCGGATCGGAATTGAATATGTTCGACGAATATAACTTCATGAATGACAACGTGTTTGACCGGTATTTTGGATTCAGCGAGAAAGAGGTACGGGAACTATGTGGGGAAAAAGGAACGGTTCCATTTGAAGAACTGAAAGAATGGTATGACGGGTATTATCTCAGCAATGGGCAGAGTCTGTTTAATCCGCGTTCTGTAAATAAAGCACTGTTAAGGGGTGTGTGCCTGAATTACTGGACAGAAACCGGCCCCATGAATGAGATCGCCGATTGTATAGAGAACAATGTGGATGAAGTGAGAGAAGATATTGTGAAAATGGTAGCCGGAATCCCGGTTGAAGTAGAACTGAGCGGCTACAGTGCGGCGGAACTTCAGTTGGATTCCAGAGATGAGATACTCTCCGCTATGGTTGTGTACGGATTCCTTGCATATCACGATGGAAAACTTTCCATTCCCAATCTTGAACTTATGGAGAAATATCAGAAAGTACTATCCAGAAACAGTATGGGGGAAGTGAAAGATATTGTAGACCGGTCAAAAGAAATGTTGGACGCAACTCTGGCAAAGAATGAAGAAAAAGTGGCAGAGTACTTAGAACAGGTACATGACAGAGAGATTCCATTTTTGGAGTATAATGACGAAAACTCTTTGTCTTGTGTGATTACGTTGTGCTATTTATATGCCAGAAAAGATTATAAGATAGAGCGGGAAGCAAAGAGCGGAAAAGGGTATTGCGATTATATCTTTATTCCCAAAAACAAAACTCTCCCTGCAATTATTCTTGAATTGAAATACGGCACCTCCAGTGAGGACGCGATTGATCAGATTCGGAAAAAAGATTATATACAAAAAGTAAATAACTGTAATGAGATTCTTCTTGTGGGTATCAATTATGATAAAAAAATGAAGCGCCATACCTGCAGGATCGAAAGCGCCTAGAAAGCGCCCTGAAAGCGTCCCGGGCGTATTTTCATCTTGCGGTCGCCCCGAACGTGTGCTATCATAATCAACATGTGAGTATGTCAGCCGCGGACGCGGTTTTCGATAGGAGGAAATAAAAGTGAAGCAATACGGCGTAAATGAGCTGCGCAGGATGTTCCTGGATTTTTTTGAGAGCAAAGGACATCTGAAGATGAAGAGCTTTTCGCTCGTTCCACACAACGACAAGAGCTTGCTGCTGATCAATTCAGGTATGGCTCCTCTGAAGCCATACTTTACAGGCGCGGAGATCCCGCCCAGAAGAAGGGTGACGACGTGTCAGAAATGTATCCGTACCGGAGACATTGAGAATGTGGGAAAGACTGCCCGCCACGGCACCTTTTTCGAGATGCTTGGAAACTTCTCTTTTGGCGATTATTTTAAGAGAGAGGCGATCCACTGGTCTTGGGAATTTCTGACGGAAGTGGTGGGACTGGATCCGGACCGTCTTTATCCGTCCGTATATCTGGACGACGACGAAGCCTTTGACATCTGGAATAAAGAGATCGGGATCCCGGCGGACAGGATCTATCGTTTCGGCAAAGAGGACAACTTCTGGGAGCACGGCGCAGGTCCCTGCGGCCCCTGTTCTGAGATCTACTATGACCGCGGAGAGAAATACGGCTGCGGAAAACCGGGATGCACAGTAGGATGCGACTGCGACCGCTATATGGAGATCTGGAACAATGTGTTTACCCAGTTCGAAAATGACGGAAACAACCATTATACCGAGCTGAAACAGAAAAATATCGATACCGGTATGGGACTGGAGCGTCTGGCGTCCGTAGTTCAGGACGTGGATTCTATCTTTGATGTGGATACTGTGCGCGCGCTGCGTGACAAGGTCTGCGAGTTCGCCCGCTGCGCGTATCATGAAGATGAGAATAAGGACGTGTCTATCCGTCTGATCACGGACCATATCCGTTCTGCCACTTTCATGATCTCTGACGGAATCATGCCCACCAATGAAGGACGCGGCTATGTGCTCCGCCGTCTGATCCGCCGTGCGGCCCGTCACGGACGTCTGCTGGGGATCGACGGAAAGTTCCTGTCCCGTCTGAGCGAGACCGTGATCGAGGGTTCCGAAGACGGTTATCCGGAACTGGAAGAGAGAAGGGAGTTTATCTTTAAAGTCCTTTCTCAGGAAGAAGATAAATTCAACAAGACCATCGACCAGGGCTTAAGCATTCTGGCAGACCTGGAAAAGAAGATGCAGGAGACAGGGGAGAAGACGCTGTCCGGAGCAGACGCGTTCCGCCTGTACGACACCTATGGATTCCCGCTGGATCTGACGAAAGAAATCCTGGAAGAGAAGGATTACGGAGTGGATGAAGAAGGCTTCCGCGCCTGTATGGAAGAGCAGAGGGTGAAGGCCAGAGAGGCGCGCGAAGTGACCAACTATATGGGAGCGGACGCTACCGTATATGATGAGATCGATTCGTCTGTAACCACAGAATTTGTAGGATACGATCACCTGGAATACAGCTCTGAAGTGACCGTGCTGACGACGGAGAATGAGATTGTAGAGGCGCTGACCGACGGACAGGCAGGCACGGTCTTTGTAAAAGAGACTCCGTTCTACGCCACCATGGGCGGCCAGGTAGGAGATAAAGGCGTGATCACCGTGGACGGCGCGGAGTTTGTGGTAGAAGATACCATCAAACTGCTGGGCGGAAAAGTAGGTCATGTAGGACGTATGACCAAAGGCATGATCCGTGTGGGCGATCAGGTAACGCTGCATGTGGACGAAGCAGAGCGTTCCGCCACCTGTAAGAACCACAGCGCTACCCATCTGCTGCAGAAAGCCCTGAAGACGGTGCTGGGCAACCATGTGGAGCAGAAAGGATCTCTGGTGACTCCGGACCGCCTGCGTTTTGATTTCGCTCATTTCCAGCCTATGACAGCGGAAGAGATCGCTCAGGCAGAGGCACTGGTCAATAAAGAGATCAGTGCGGCTCTTCCGGTGACGACACAGGTGATGAGCCTGGAGGAAGCGAAGAAGAACGGGGCCATGGCTCTTTTCGATGAAAAATATTCCGAGAATGTGCGCGTGGTATCCATGGGAGATTTCTCCAGGGAGCTCTGCGGCGGCACCCATGTGGCGAATACCGGCGTGATCACGGCGTTCAAGATTGTTTCGGAATCCGGTATCGCGGCCGGTGTGCGCCGTATCGAAGCGCTGACCGGTGAGGGCGTGTTCGCGTATTACAGAGAGCAGGAAGCAGTGCTCGCGGAGGCGGCGAAGCTTCTGAAAGCGTCCCCGGCGTCTGTACCGGAGAAGATCGGACATCTGCTGGCCGAGGTAAAAGCTCTGCAGAGCGAGAATGAGTCTCTGAAGAGCAAGGCTGCGAAGGACGCTCTGGGCGATGTGATGGATCAGATAAAAGAAGTAAAAGGCGTGAAGGTTCTGGCTGCCCGCGTGGACGGCGTGGATATGAACGGCCTTCGGGATCTCGGAGACCAGCTCAAAGAGAAGCTGGGAGAGGGCGTGGTTGTCCTGGCGTCGGCGGCGGACGGCAAAGTCAGTCTGATGGCTACAGCAACGGACGGAGCGATGAAAGCAGGAGCTCATGCAGGAAATCTGATCAAAGCCATCGCCGTATGCGTAGGCGGAGGAGGCGGCGGACGTCCGAACATGGCGCAGGCCGGAGGCAAGAATCCTGCCGGCATCGATGAGGCGCTCGCTAAAGTAACAGAAGTCCTGGAAGACCAGATGAAATAAAATTGAAAAATCTGTTGACAAAACGAGATGTGCCCCATATAATAAATGCAGTGCGATAAAATACCCAGACAGTTGTATTTGGCACAATACACAACTGGAGGGAGGTTAGGTGTGATAGTATGTCAAATGTAATCGTTAAAGAGAACGAGACTTTGGACAGCGCATTACGTCGTTTCAAAAGAAACTGCGCGAAAGCGGGAATTCAGCAGGAGATCCGCAAGAGAGAGCATTATGAGAAGCCAAGCGTAAAGCGCAAGAAAAAATCCGAAGCTGCAAGAAAGCGTAAATATAACTAGAATTGTGCAGTAATGCCTTGACTGTAAAGTCAAGGCATTTTTACTCAGTTTACAGGAGCAAAAAGATATGTACGAAGCGATAGGAGCGCTGCTGAGAAATCATATACTGATCTGCGGAGCATGTGCCTGGGCAGTGGCTCAGGTGCTGAAAACCATAATCTACGGGCTGGTACACAAAGAGATCCGGTGGGAGCGCATGTTCGGAGACGGAGGTATGCCCAGCGGACATTCCGCGACGGTCAGCGCCATGGCGACAGCGGCAGGGATGCGCTACGGGCTGGATACGTTTGAATTTGCCATCACCTGCATGATGGCGATTATTGTCATGCATGACGCCATGGGCGTACGCATGGAGACCGGAAAACAGGGGAAAGTTCTGAATGAAATGATAGAGTTTTTCCGGGTAGAGGGTTTTACGGAGGCTTTTAAGAAAAATGATAAAAACTATGCGTTCTGGGAAGCAAGCCTGAAAGAATTTGTGGGACATACGCCGCTTCAGGTGATTGTGGGCTGTGTTCTGGGCATCATTGTCGCCCTGCTTTTGAACCTCTGGTAAAAACAAGGCATATTTTTCGGTTTCCATGCTACACATATAGCAAAGGGATTCCGAGGTGATATTCTGAAAAAGATAGGTGCCTGTATACTGATGCTGACGCTTTTGTTCCGGCCCGTATCTGTATATGCGGAAGAAAATCAGGTGGCAGCGGAGGTGGCCGCGCCCCATGCCCTTCTTATGGAGGTATCTACGGGAACTGTACTGATGGAAAAGGCGGCGGACGAAAAGGTTCACCCGGCCAGTGTGACCAAGATCATGACCATGCTGCTGATCCTGGAAGCGGTCGAGGAAGGCAGGATCGGTCTGGACGATGTGGTGACGGTATCGGAGCACGCGGCGTCGATGGGAGGATCCCAGGTGTATCTGGAACCTCATGAACAGCAGACAGTAGAGACACTGCTGAAATGTATTGCGGTTGCCAGCGCCAATGACGCCTGCGTCGCGATGGCAGAATATGTCAGCGGAAGCGAGGGTGATTTTGTCCAGCAGATGAACAGCCGTGCGGAAGAGCTGGGAATGTCAAATACGCATTTCGCGAACAGCTGCGGCCTGGATGAGGACACACATCTGACTACAGCCAGGGATGTGGCTTTGATGTCGCGGGAACTTTTGCTCAATCATCCTCAGATTCATGAATACTGTACCATATGGATGGAAAATATTGTTCATACAACGGCGAGAGGAAGTTTTGAGTTCGGGCTGACCAATACAAACAAATTGATCCGCCAGTACGAATATTCTACGGGACTTAAAACGGGATATACCAGCGTTGCGGGATTCTGCATTTCCGCCAGCGCGAAAAAGGACGATATTGAACTGGTGGCGGTGATCATGGGAGGAGCAGACAGTAAAAGCCGGTTTCAGGATGCGGTTACGCTGTTGAACAGCGGATTTGCCTGCTGCAGTCTCTACCGTGACGAAGACCGGGAGACGCTTCAGAATCTGCCGGTGGAAGGAGGCGTCGAGGAAGAAGTTCCGCTGAGATATGCGGGAGATTTTTCTTATGTATCAACTGACGGACGCAACCTTGCCCAGGTCGAAAAAACACTGGAACTTCCGGAGAGTATGGAAGCTCCGGTGGAAGAGGGACGCGTAGTAGGCAAAGCAGTTTATTCGCTGGACGGCGAGGTGATCGGCACCACGGAGATTCTGGCGGCGGGCACTGTCGAAAAAGCTGGATATAAAGATTATTTTCATAAGACATTCCGAACATTTTTACTGTAATGGTGTGATACCTGATATGGAGATTAAAACTTACGAGATACAGACAAAGAAGATTAAAAAAGAAGAAAAAGCTCTTCGGCTGGTAATGCTCTCGGATCTGCATGACCGGCTGTGGGGGGAAAAGCAGAAGATCCTTCTGGATGCTATAGATCGACTGAACGGGGACCTGATACTCTGTGCGGGAGATATGCTGATCGGTAAAGAACAGTCAAGGATGGAGAACGCGATCCTGCTTTTTCGGGAACTGGGGAAAAGAGATGTCCCTGTTTACTGCAGCAACGGCAATCATGAGTCCAGAATGCGCCAGCAGCTCGCAATTTATGGGCGGCAGTATCAACAGTATGCCAGACAGCTTCGCAGTTATGGCATAAAGATATTGGAGAATGAGACGGAAACGGTAAAGATCGGCACGGCGAGGCTGCAGATACATGGCTATGAGATGCCGCTGAAATATTACCGGAAACTTTGCATGCTTCCTTATGATACCAGAGACCTGCGTCAGAAGTTTGGAGGAATCCATGATGGGGATTTTCATATTTTATTGGCGCACAATCCGGTATATTTCGAAACATATGCTCATTGGGGGGCAGATCTGACGCTTTCCGGTCATTTGCATGGCGGGATTATCCGTCTGCCGGGAATCGGCGGTCTGATCACCCCGCAGGCAAAGCTGTTTCCCAAGTACGACCGAGGACTTTTTGAAGAAAACGGAAAATATATGGTGGTCAGCGCGGGGCTGGGAGAACACACGGTACCGATTCGGTTCCTGAATCCTCCCCAGCTGATCTGTATTGTGGTAAAGGGGACAGGCTGAGATGGCGTTATCGGTAAAGCTGGATAATTTTGAAGGACCACTGGATCTGCTTTTACATCTGATTGACATCAACAAATTCAATATTTTTGATATCCCCATCGTTGAGATCACGGACCAGTATATGGAGTATATTAAGAATATGGAGAACCGGGACCTGAACACCATGAGCGAATTTCTGGTCATGGCGGCCACGCTGCTGGAGATCAAGGCCAGGATGCTCCTTCCCGTGGAAGTGGACGAGGAAGGGGAGGAAGTGGATCCCAGAGAAGAACTGGTTCGTAAATTGCTGGAATACAAAATGTATAAATATATGGCGGCAGAACTGAAAGACCGTATGGTTGTGGCGGAAAGGGCTTTCTACCGAGGGCCGGCGATCCCTGATGAGGTCGCAGCCTATGAACAGCCTCTGGATATAGAGGAACTGGTGGGCGATCTGACCTTAAGCCGCTTAAACCAGATATTTCAGAATGTCATACGCAGACAGAATGAAAAGATTGACCCGATCCGGAGCCGGTTCGGAAGGATTGAACAGGAAGAGATCAGTCTGGATGAAAAGATTATAGAGATCCGCGAATATGTGGCCGGGCATGAGTCTTTCTGCTTTTCCGGGCTTCTGGAACGTCAGAAAGGACGTATTCAGGTGATTGTTACTTTTCTGGCAGTGCTGGAACTGATGAAAACAGGAGAGATTCAGGCTGTACAGGATCATCCGTTCGGGGATATCCGCATCCGGAGGGCTTCATGAGCGGAGAATTACGGAGAAACGAGGACACAGATTTGGAACTGGAAAAACTGGAGGCTGCCGTGGAAGCAGTGCTTTTTGCCATGGGAGACGCGGTAGAAGTGGACAAAATCGCTGCCGCTATAGGACATGACACAGATACTACAAGACGGCTGGTACATCAGATGATGGACCGGTACAACAGCAGAGCAGGCGGGATGGAGATTATAGAACTGGAAGATTCTTTTCAGCTCTGTACAAGGAAAGAGTATTATGACGCGCTGATCCGTGTGGCGAAACAGCCGAAGAAATACTCTTTGACAGATGTTCAGCTGGAGGTGCTTTCCGTGGTGGCATACAGACAGCCGGTTACACGTCAGGAGATTGAGAAGATCCGCGGCGTAAATTCCGACCATGCGCTGAATCGTCTGGTGGAGTACGGACTGGTACAGGAAGCCGGCCGTATGGACGCGCCGGGAAGACCGATTCTGTTTGGAACCACGGAGGAATTTCTTCGTAACTTTGGGGTCCGCTCCACAGAGGATCTGCCATCTGTTCAGCCTGAAGTAGCGGAGGAAATGAAAAACGAAGCAGAAGAAGAAGTTCAGCTTAAACTGAATCTTTAGCATGAACCAGGAATTCCTGCCATACATTATGAAAGAGAGAGTACAGGTGCAGGTGTTCCATGAAGAAACGTTTAATAATATATACAAGTTTTTTTCTGGCTTTGCTGGCGCCGGATATAAGTGTGCGCGCCCAGGAAGAGCCGGAAAATCTGTATGCCCGGTCGGCAGTGTTAATGGATGCTGATACCGGGCGTATTTTGTATGAAAAAAACGGGGAGGAAGTCCTTCCCATGGCCAGTACCACCAAGATCATGACGCTGCTGGTGACGTTGGAAAATGCGGATCTGGAAGGAACGGTAACCGTATCGTCTTACGCGGCTTCCATGCCCGATGTGCAGCTTAACATCCGGGAAGGGGAGCGGTACCGGCTGAAAGATCTGTGTTATTCTATGATGCTGGAATCTCACAATGACGCCGCGGCGGCAATCGCGGAGCATGTGGGAGGCAGTGTGGAAGGATTTGCGTCCATGATGAATCAAAAGGCCAGGGATCTGGGATGTTATCATACTTATTTTATCACGCCCAACGGTCTGGACGCGGAGGACGAACATGGAGTTCATTCCACCACGGCGGAAGATCTGGCCAGAATCATGCGCTTCTGTATGCAAAATGATGCTTTCCTTTCCATTACCCGGGAACTTTCCTGGAATTTTACAGATCTGGACGGAACCAGAAGCTTTACGGTAAATAACAAAAATGCGTTTCTGAATATGATGGAAGGGGCGCTGACGGGAAAGACCGGTTTTACCAACGATGCAGGGTATTGTTATGTCGGAGCGCTGGAACGGGAGGGAAAACGGCTGATCGTAGCGCTGCTCGCCTGCGGATGGCCGGGTAACCGCACCTGGAAATGGTCGGATACACAGACATTGATGAATTATGGTCTTGACACTTATCATCATGAGACAGTCGGGGAGGAAATGATCCGTATGGAACCGGCGGCAGTACAGGACGGACGTAAAGAATCAGTGGAACTCAGGGCAGACATCGGTACGGTACAGATGCTCCTGAAAGAAGATGATCTGTTTCGAATAGAAACAGACCGTCCGTCCGAGCTGCAGGCGCCGGTGGAAGCAGGGGAGATCGTAGGAACGGTCGCCTACTATCTGAATAATGAGATTGTAGACATTTTTCCTGTATACGCGGCGGAAACAGTTCAAAAAATTGACTATTGGTGGTGCCTGAACCGGATATTGCAAAAATGGATTTAAAATATAAATGTCTCAATAAATGGTCAAAATGAGTAATCATACAAAATTGCCTTGAAAAAACTTGTACAAATTGCTACAATATTAGACGATAAAATAAGGTTTTGCTATAAATTAATATATGGAGGGCTAAAAATGAGCAGTACAGCACAAAGCTTGGCAGGCGGCAGAATTCAGGCGCTGCTTGACGAGAACAGTTTTGTTGAGATCGGTGCGGCAGTTACAGCGCGGGCCACAGATTTCAACATGAACAACACGGATACGCCGTCGGATGGCGTTATTACCGGATATGGCGTGATTAACGGCGGCCTTGTGTATGTATACAGTCAGGATGCGTCCGTTTTAGGCGGATCCATGGGTGAGATGCATGCGAAGAAGATCATCCGGATTTACGACATGGCAATGAAGATGGGTGCTCCGGTTATCGGGCTGGTGGACTGTGCCGGTTTAAGGCTGCAGGAAGCCACAGACGCGCTCAACGCGTTCGGCGATTTGTATCTGAAACAGGTGATGGCCTCCGGCGTTATTCCCCAGATCACAGCGATATTTGGCAGCTGCGGAGGCGGTATGGCTGTCGCGTCGGCACTGTCGGATTTTACTTTTATGGAGAGCGGCAAAGCGAAATTGTTTGTGAATGCGCCCAATGCGCTGAAAGACAACGATGCGTCCAAATGCGATACAGCTTCAGCAGCGTTCCAGAGTGAAGAGGCGGGAATTGTAGATGTGACCGGCGGCGAAACAGAACTGATCGCCAGGATCCGGGAACTCGTTTCGCTGATTCCGGCTAACAATGAAGACGATCTTTCTTATATGGACTGTGACGATGACCTGAACCGTGTCTGCGCAGATCTGAAGGACGCCGCAGCGGATCCGGCAGTCGCACTTCCCATGATCTCCGATTCCGGAATTTTCTTTGAGACAAAATCGACATATGGAAAGGACATGGTGACCGGATTTATTAAATTAAACGGCAATACGGTGGGAGCGGTGGCGAACCGCGCCGCACTTTATGATGAGAACGGTTCTCTGGTACAGGAATTCGGACCGGAGCTGTCTGCGAGAGGCTGCGAGAAAGCGGCGAAATTCGTGAAGTTCTGTGACGCGTTCAATATTCCGATCCTGACGCTGACCAACGTGACCGGTTTTAAGGCGGCGAAATGTTCTGAAAAACGGTTGGCAAAAGCTGCGGCGGGGCTTGCCTACGCTTTTGCGGACGCCAGTGTGCCGAAGGTAAATGTGGTGACCGGCAAGGCTTATGGAAGCGCCTGCGTGGTTATGAACAGTAAAGGCCTGGGTGCGGATTATGTCTATGCATGGCCTGACGCGCAGATCGGCATGATGGACGCAGGCATGGCGGCAAAGATTATGTATCCGGATGCGGGTGCGGATTTGCTGAAAGAAAAGGCAGAAGAATACGCGGGGCTTCAGAACCATGTGGAATCCGCCGCGAGAAGAGGTTATGTGGATACGGTGATCGAAGCGCAGGATACCAGAAAATATGTTATCGGCGCGTTTGAGATGCTGTTCACCAAGAGAGAGGACCGGCCGGCGAAAAAGCACGGAACGGTTTAAAGCGGGGTGAAGAGGATGAAACATTATAAAACAAAAATATTCACCGTCCTTGTCCTGGCAATGACGGTAGCAGGAGTGACCGCGTGCGGACAGAACGCTTCTCAGAATGCCGTTACATACAATGAAGCGTATCTGGATTCTGTAGCGGACTTCCTGATTGCCAACTGGGCAGGAATGTCCGAATCAGAGATTGCTTCTATTTCGGAGCTGGATGCTGATGACGCGCAGGCGCTGATTGACGCCAATGGACTTCCTTTTGAAGCAGACGCGTTCACTACCGGTTTCAGCGCCTATGCAGGAGTTGCCGAAGATCTGGGCGCTTATGTGGATACGGTCGAATACAGTACGCCGGTGGTCAGCGGTGACGAGATTACGCTGGACGTGGAGGTACAGTATGAACACCGCACCGCGGACATCAGCCTTGTATTTGATGCGGACAGCATTGTACAGTCGGTGGATGTCAGTCCCCATTATACCATGGGAGAGATCCTGTATAAAGCGGTCATGAATACCATCATAGGTATGGGAACCGTGTTCCTGGTACTGATCTTCATCAGCCTGGTAATCTACTGTTTTAAATTTATCCCGGCGATTCAGAAGAAATTCGGCAGAAAGAAGAAAAGCGAAAGCACGGAACCTGTGGCTCCTGTGGCTTCGGAGCCGATGCCGGCGGCAGGTCCGGAACCGACAGAAGAACTTGCAGATGATACAGAACTGGTGGCAGCCATTACAGCAGCCATTTGTGCATATGAAGGAACTTCCGCAGACGGATTTGTGGTGCGTTCCATCCGGAGGGCGGACAGAACCTCCTGGAACAGAGCTTGAGATATAGGAGGATATAAAAATGAAAAATTATACCATTACTGTTAATGGAACTGTATATGATGTGACTGTAGAAGAGAATGTTTCCGGAAGGGCTCCTGCACCGGCAGCCCCGAAGCCTGCGCCGAAGCCGGCCCCGGCTCCTGCAAAAGCGGCTCCCGCACCGGAAAAGCCCGCTCCTGCACCGGCAGGCACTGCCGGATCCAAAGAAGTGACCGCCCAGGTTCCCGGGAAAGTATTCAAAGTACCGGTATCGGTGGGACAGGCCGTGAAGAGGGGAGAGGCGGTCATCGTTCTGGAAGCCATGAAAATGGAGGTTGATGTGGTGGCCCAGGAAGACGGAACCATTGCTACTATCAATGTGGCAGTCGGCGATGCTGTGGAATCCGGCGATGTACTGGCAACCATGAACTGATTGGATGAAGTGTACGAATAAATCATTGGAGGTTACGACATGAGTTATATTGCTGATACTTTAGGGAACCTCGTGCAGCAGACCGCGTTTTTCAATCTGACCTTTGGAAACTTCATCATGATCATTGTTGCATGTGTCTTCCTTTATCTGGCTATCGCCAAGGAGTATGAGCCTCTGCTTCTGGTTCCCATCTCTTTTGGGATGCTGCTGGTCAATATCTATCCGGATATTATGCAGGCTGCCGAAGAAACAGCCAACAACACAGGCGGCTTACTCTGGTATTTCTATAAACTGGACGAATGGTCCATTCTGCCGTCCCTGATCTTTATGGGAGTAGGTGCAATGACAGATTTCGGCCCGCTGATTGCCAATCCCAAGAGTTTCCTGCTGGGCGCGGCCGCGCAGTTCGGTATCTTTGCGGCGTACCTGGGAGCTATGGCGATGGGATTCTCTGACCGCGCGGCAGCGGCGATCTCCATTATCGGAGGCGCGGACGGCCCCACATCCATATTCCTGGCCGGGAAGCTGGAGCAGACTGCGATTCTGGGGCCTATCGCGGTGGCAGCGTATTCTTACATGGCACTGGTGCCGATCATTCAGCCGCCTATTATGAAGCTTCTGACAACGGAAGAGGAGCGCAAAATCAAGATGGAACAGCTTCGTCCGGTATCCAAGCTGGAGAAAATTCTGTTCCCGATTATTGTTACCGCAGTTGTCTGCCTGATCCTTCCGACGACGGCTCCGCTGGTCGGTATGTTGATGCTTGGAAATCTGTTCCGTGAAAGCGGAGTGGTTCGCCAGCTTACAGAGACTGCGTCCAACGCCATGATGTACATAGTGGTTATTCTGCTGGGAACATCCGTAGGAGCGACTACCAGTGCCGAGGCATTTCTGAACTGGGATACTCTTAAAATCGTAGCTCTTGGTCTGATCGCATTTGCTTTCGGAACTGCTGCAGGTGTTCTTTTCGGACGCTTGCTCTGCAAGGTAAGCGGAGGCAAGGTGAATCCGCTGATCGGTTCGGCAGGCGTGTCTGCGGTGCCTATGGCGGCCCGCGTATCACAGAAGGTAGGATCAGAGGCAGATCCCACAAACTTCCTTCTGATGCACGCAATGGGTCCGAACGTGGCCGGGGTGATCGGTACCGCAGTGGCGGCCGGTACGTTTATGGCTATCTTTGGTGTGATGTAAATAAGTAGGAGGAAAAGATCATGACAGAAATCGCAAAAAAACCGATTAAAATTACAGAAACCATCCTGCGTGACGCGCATCAGTCCCTGATTGCCACTCGTATGACGACGGAGCAGATGCTGCCGATCCTGGATAAACTGGATCGGGTAGGATATTATTCTCTGGAGTGCTGGGGAGGCGCCACTTTTGACTCCTGTCTTCGCTTCTTAAAAGAAGATCCATGGGACAGACTGAGAAAGATCCGTGATAAGGTGAAAAATACAAAGCTGCAGATGCTGTTCCGCGGACAGAATATTCTCGGATACCGTCCGTATGGAGACGATGTGGTAGAGTATTTTGTGCAGAAGTCTATTGCCAACGGCATCGATATTATCCGTATTTTTGACTGTATGAACGATCTGCGCAACCTGCAGACAGCGGTAAAGGCAGCCAATAAGGAAAAAGGACATGCGCAGGTGGCGCTGTCTTACACGATTGGCGACGCGTATACGCTGGAGTATTGGACAAATATTGCAAAAGAGATTGAGGAAATGGGGGCGGACTCTATCTGTATCAAGGATATGGCAGGTCTTCTGCTTCCGTATACGGCAACAGAACTGATCAAGGCGCTGAAAGAGACTGTGAAGATTCCGATTCAGCTCCACAGCCACTATACGTCCGGCGTGGCTTCCATGACTTATCTGAAAGCAGTAGAAGCGGGCGTTGACGTGATTGATACGGCTGTCTCTCCGTTCGCTCTTGGAACTTCTCAGCCGGCAACAGAGGTTATGGTAGAGACCTTCCGAGGAACTCCGTATGATACCGGTTTCGATCAGACGCTGCTCTCCGAGATTGCAGATTATTTCCGTCCGATTCGTGACGAAGCTCTGGACAGCGGTCTGTTGAATCCGAAGAACCTGGGAGTCAATATCAAGACGCTTCTGTATCAGGTGCCGGGAGGCATGCTGTCGAACCTGACTTCCCAGCTGAAAGAGCAGCATGCGGAAGACAAATTCTATGATGTGCTGGAAGAAGTTCCCCGCGTTCGGGAAGATTTAGGCCAGTGTCCGCTGGTAACACCGTCCTCTCAGATCGTAGGCACCCAGGCTGTGTTCAATGTGCTTACGGGCGAGCGTTATAAGATGGTTACCAAAGAAACCAAGGATGTGCTGCTTGGCAAATATGGCAAGACCGTCAAACCTTTCAACCCGGAAGTGCAGAAAAAATGCATTGGCGACGAGGAAGTCATCACCTGCCGTCCTGCGGATCTGATCGGCAATGAGCTCCCGAAACTGGAGTCCGAGATGGCGCAGTATAAAGAGCAGGATGAGGATGTCTTGTCCTACGCGTTGTTCCCGCAGGTTGCAACAGAATTCTTCAAGTATCGGGACGCACAGAAAACAGGAGTGGATGCCGCGGTGGCAGATACTAAGAACGGAGCCTATCCAGTCTGAGAAAAGACAGCGATATAAGTGAAAACGGGAGGATGCCTTTGCAGGCTGTTTAAAGCCTGAAGGCACCCTCCTTTTTATGGGAAGGGAAAAAGCAGATGGCGACACTTGCGATCGTGGGCGGCGGAGCCGCCGGAATGCTGGCTTCGGTCTTTGCCGCAAGACGGGGACTGGAAGTCCATCTATATGAAAAAAATGAAAAGACAGGGAAAAAATTATATATTACCGGGAAAGGCAGATGCAATCTGACCAATGCATGTTCTATGGAAGATCTGCTGGAAAGCGTCAAGAGCAATCCGAAGTTTTTATACAGCGCGTTCTACGGATTCACCAATCAGGATGCCATGGATTTCTTTGAGAAGGAAGGACTTGAATTGAAGGTGGAACGCGGCGGCCGGGTATTTCCGGTCTCCGACCGGTCCGCGGATGTGCTTGATACACTAAGGCATTCCATGAAAAAGGCAGGTGTTCATATACACCTGAACAGCGAAGTGAAAAAGCTCCGCCAGGAGCCGGACGGCAGCTTTGTGCTTGAATTCTCCGAAGGGGTGAAAAAAGAGGCGGACGCTGTATTTGTAGCGACCGGCGGGGTCTCTTATACAAGCACCGGATCCACCGGAGACGGATATCGTTTCGCGGAAGACTTTGGCATGAAGCTTGTGGATCCATGCCCTTCATTGGTACCTTTCAACGTGCGGGAAGAATTTGTAAAAGAGCTGCAGGGGCTGTCTCTGAAGAATGTATCCATTCAGATTGCAGACGGAAGAAAAGTTCTGTATGAAGATTTTGGAGAGATGCTTTTTACGCATTTTGGCGTCAGCGGACCCCTGATCCTTACGGCCAGCAGCGTCTGCGCGAGAAAACTGAAAGAAAAGGAACTGAAACTGACCCTGGATCTGAAACCGGCGCTGTCGGAAGAGCAGCTGGATGCAAGGATCCTGCGGGAGTTTGAGAATAACCGGAACAGGCAGTTCAAGAATGTCCTTCCGTCTTTCTTCCCCGCCAAGCTGGTCCCGGTGATGCAGAAACTGTCAGGGATCGCGGCGGATAAGAAGATCCATGAGATCACGAAGGAAGAAAGATTCAGGTTCCTGCGTCTGATGAAGGGGCTGGAGATGACAGTCACCGGCCTTCGGGGATATAATGAAGCGATCATTACCAAAGGAGGCGTGTCCGTCAGGGAGATCAATCCTTCTACTATGGAGTCAAAGAAAGTGCCGGGACTCTTTTTTATCGGGGAAGTGCTGGACCTGGACGCGGTGACCGGCGGATTCAATCTTCAGATCGCCTGGTCGACGGCGTATGCGGCGGCGAATGCCGTTAAAATGTGATTGCATAGAAAATGCAATTCGGATATAATGTATCGAAAAGAAAACAGGAACAGGTGAAAGGTATGAGTTATCAGATCGCGATCGACGGCCCGGCGGGAGCCGGGAAGAGCACTGTGGCCAGGGCAGTGGCAAAAAAACTTGGTTATATTTATGTGGACACCGGTGCCATGTACCGTGCCATGGCTCTGTATCTGCTTCGTCTCCACATTTCTTCGGCTGATACGGACAGGATCAGCGAGGCCAGCCGTGATGCTGTGATCAATATTGCCTACGAGAACGGTGTGCAGCAGGTGTTTTTGAACGGAGAAAATGTCACGGCGTATCTGCGGACAGAAGAAGTAGGAAATATGGCGTCCGCTTCTTCCGTGAATCCGGATGTCCGCAGAAAGCTGGTGGAGCTGCAGCAGGATCTGGCCGCCAGAGAGAATGTGGTGATGGACGGCAGAGATATCGGTACGTGCGTTCTGCCGGATGCCGATGTGAAAGTATATCTGACCGCCACTACGGCGTGCAGGGCCAGGCGCCGGTACGACGAACTTGCCGCAAAAGGCGAAAACTGCGATCTGGCCGCGATAGAGGCAGATATCAGAGAGAGAGATGAAAGGGATTCCAACAGAGAATACGCACCTCTCCGCCAGGCGGATGACGCAGTGCTCATCGATTCTTCGGATCTTACTATAGAGGAAGTTATAGAAAGGATACTGGCTTTATGCAGGTAAAGACAGCAAAGAGCGCCGGTTTTTGTTTTGGAGTACAAAGAGCGGTGGATACGGTATATGAACAGGCGGATGCAGGATATAAACCGATCTATACGTATGGCCCTATTATTCATAATGAAGTGGTAGTCCGTGACCTGGAAGAAAAAGGAGTACACGTTTTAAACAGCAGGGAAGAGCTTGAACAGCTTGCCGAAGGCACTGTCATTATACGGTCTCATGGAGTAGGAAAAGAGATCTATGATCTGATTCAGGACAAAGGACTGATATGCGTGGACGCCACCTGCCCGTTTGTGAAGAAGATTCATCGTATTGTGGAAAAAGAAAGCGCGGCGGGAAGGCATATTATTATAATCGGAAATGACAGGCATCCGGAAGTGGAGGGAATCAAAGGATGGTGTCACAGTCCCGCAACCGTGATTGAAAATGCGCAGCAGGCGGAAACTATCGGCATTTCAGAAGGAACCCCGGTGTGTATTGTTTCCCAGACGACATTTAACTACAAGAAATTTCAAGATTTAGTTGAAATTCTGGATAAAAAGAGGTATGATAGACTTGTTGTAAATACAATATGCAATGCGACGGAAGAGCGTCAGACAGAAGCCCGCCAGATTGCAGGAGAGGCAGACGCCATGATTGTAATTGGCGGCAGCCACAGTTCAAATACACAAAAGCTATTTGAGATTTGTAAAAAAGAGTGTGCGGATACTTTCTATATACAGACGGTTCACGATTTGAATTTAGAAGTATTACGATCTACTGGGCTTGTAGGTATTACAGCAGGGGCTTCCACCCCAAAGAAAATAATTGAGGAGGTTCAAAAACACGTGGCAGATTTAAGTTTTGAACAAATGCTGGAAGATTCATTAAAAACTATCAGAACAGGAGAAATCGTAGAGGGCACGGTCATTGATGTCAAAGAAGATGAGATCATCTTAAATATAGGTTACAAGTCCGATGGTATCGTATCCAGAAGCGAGTACACAAATGTACCGAATGCCGATCTTACTGCGATGGTTCATGTGGGAGATACCATGGAAGTAAAAGTTCTGAAAGTGAATGACGGAGAAGGACAGGTTCAGCTGTCTTACCGCAGAGTGGCTGCGGAAAGAGGAAGCAAGCGTCTGGAGGAAGCCTTTGAGAACAAGGAAGTACTGAAAGCAAAGGTGTCTCAGGTTCTGGATGGAGGACTGAGCGTAGTTGTAGATGAGACGAGGATTTTCATTCCGGCCAGCCTGGTATCCGATACGTATGAAAAGAATCTTGGAAAATATGCGGATCAGGAGATTGAGTTCGTCATCACCGAGTTTAATCCGAAGAGAAGAAGGATTATCGGAGACCGCAGACAGCTTCTGGTTGCCAAGAAAGCAGAGATGCAGAAAGAGCTGTTCGCACGTATCCATGAAGGTGATGTGGTAGAAGGAACAGTGAAGAATGTGACGGACTTCGGCGCATTTATCGATCTGGGAGGAGCGGACGGACTGCTCCATATTTCCGAGATGTCCTGGGGACGTGTAGAGCATCCTAAGAAATTGTTTAAAGTCGGAGATAAAGTGAAAGTCCTGATCAAGGAGATCAAGGATTCCAAGATTGCTCTCAGCATGAAGTTTGAGGATTCCAATCCGTGGCTTACAGCGGATGAGAAGTATGCGGTTGGCAACGTAGTAGAAGGTATTGTTGCGCGTATGACAGATTTCGGTGCGTTTGTAGAACTGGAGCCGGGTGTGGACGCATTGCTCCATGTATCTCAGATTTCCAAAGAACATGTAGACAAGCCGTCTGATGTTCTGAAGATCGGTCAGGTGATCACTGCGAAAGTTGTAGATTTTAACGGCGAGGACAGAAAGATCAGCCTGAGTATGAAAGCGCTTGAGAACAATGAAGCGGAATCCGATCAGGAAGAAGAAACCGAAGAATAATCAGGATAACTGAATAAAAGAATTGTGCAAGGAGGACATGCGGAGCTGATCCGTATGTCCTTCTGTTGGTGTTAAGGGTTCGTCCATTTTTTCACAAGCAGGAAGGAAAATTGTTATGGCATTATTGACATTTAAAGGCGGCGTGCATCCATATGATGGAAAAGAACTGTCCAAAGACAGGCCTATCACGCCCTGTCCGCCGAAAGGCGATCTGATCTATCCTCTTTCTCAGCATATCGGCGCTCCGGCGCTCCCGGTGGTGAAGAAAGGCGACCGGGTGCTGGCAGGACAGAAAATCGCGGAGGCGGGGGGATTCGTATCTGCGCCCGTGTATGCTTCTGTATCCGGAATTGTTAAAAGTATTGAGTCTCATATGACTCCTTCGGGAAACAAGGTCGATTCAATTGTGGTAGAGGATGACGGGATGTACGAAGAGGCTGCGCCATTTCCGGTAAAACCTCTGGCCGAGATGGGCCGGGACGAAATGATCCAGCTGATCCGGGAGGCCGGAGTGGTTGGCCTCGGAGGAGCCGGATTCCCTACTCATGTAAAGTTGTCTCCGAAAGAGCCGGACAAGATCGATACGATCCTGGTAAACTGTGCGGAATGCGAGCCGTATCTGACTTCGGATTATCGCCTCATGATGGAACGGCCGGAGAAAATCATCGGCGGGCTTCAGGTTATCTTAAGTATTTTTGACCGGGCGGCCGGGTATCTCTGCATCGAAGACAATAAACCGGAGGCTATAGAGATACTCCGGAAAGCGTGCGAGAATGAGTCCCGTATCCAGGTGAAGGTATTAAAGACGAAATACCCGCAGGGGGCCGAAAGAATGCTGATTTATGCGGCGACGGGGAGAAAACTGAATTCGTCCATGCTTCCCGCGGATGTGGGTTGTATCGTGGACAACTGCGATACGGTCTGTTCGATCTATGACGCGGTTGTCCTGGGCAGACCGCTGCTGTCCAGGGTGGTGACGGTATCCGGCGACGGAGTCGTAAGCCCGGGAAATTTTGAGTGTAAAATAGGAACGAACGTGAATGTGATTCTGGAAGCGGCAGGCGGCCTGAAAGAAGGCGCGGAAAAAGTGATCGCCGGAGGACCGATGATGGGAGTCGCCATGTTTGATCTGGACGTGCCGACAGTAAAGACCACATCCGCGATCACCTGTTTCCTTCATGATGATGTAAAATCATCGCCGGTGACCGCGTGCATCAACTGCGGCCGGTGTGTGAAAGCATGCTCAGAAGGCCTGGTTCCCGCAAGACTGTCCCAGTTCGCGGAGAAGGGAGATCTGGAGTCTTTTGAAAAATGGCACGGTATGGAATGTGTGGAATGCGGATGCTGCAGCTATGTTTGTCCGGCGAAAAGGCCGCTGGCGCAGATGATCCGCAATACAAGGCGCATAGCTATGGCAGAACGCAAGAAGCAGGGAGGAAAATAGAATCTATGAACGACTTGAGAAATGTGTCATCATCTCCGCATGTGAGAGTACAGGAGAGCAGCGCGGATCTGATGCGGTGGGTGCTTATCGCGCTTTTGCCCGCCTCTTTGTTTGGAATATGGCATTTTGGCCCGAAAGCATTGTTTTTAATCGTGCTTACGGTGCTTGTCTGTGTGGCGGCGGAGTTTTTATATGAAAAAGGTATGCATAAACCAGTGACGATCACCGATGGCAGCGCGGCGGTGACGGGACTTCTGCTGGCGCTGAACCTGCCGGTAAGCGCGCCCTGGTGGCTGGCGGTTCTGGGCGGTGTTTTCGCCATTGTGGTGGTGAAACAGCTGTTTGGAGGGCTGGGTCAGAACTTTATGAATCCTGCCCTGGCAGCCAGATGTTTTCTGTTGATATCTTTTGCGGCCAGGATGACGGATTTTACATATGACGCGGTATCCGGCGCGACGCCTCTGGCAGCCATGCGGGCCGGAGAAAGCGTGGATCTTGTATCTATGTTCGTGGGAACCACAGCCGGGACCATCGGTGAGACGTCTGTGATCGCGATTCTGCTGGGAGCCTTGATCCTGCTTGGGAAAAAAGTCATCAGTATAAGGATTCCGGGCATCTATCTGCTCACATTCGTGATTTTTATTGCGCTGTTCGGAGGTCACGGACTGGATCTGTCTTATCTTGCGGCTCAGGTCTGCGGAGGAGGACTGATGCTGGGAGCCTGGTTTATGGCTACCGATTATGTGACAAGTCCGATCACGCCGGCCGGTCAGATCGTATACGGCGTCTGCCTGGGCCTATTGACCGGCGTGTTCCGTTGTTTCGGCGCTTCGGCGGAAGGAGTTTCTTATGCGATTATTCTTTCCAACCTTCTGGTGCCTCTGATTGAACGGGTCACGATTCCCGCGGCCTTTGGGATCGCAAGGATGAAAAGGGGGAAAAAGGCATGAACAGGATACTGAAAAACACCCTGATCCTGACGGCGATCACCGTGGTATCCGGATTACTGTTGGGATTTGTATATGAACTGACAAAAGAACCGATTGCGCGGCAGGAGGAGCTGGCAAAGACGGAGGCTTACGCGGAAGTTTTTCCGGATGCGGATTCATTCCGTGAACTGGAAGATCTGGAAGGCGCCGCTGTGTACCTGGCTTCCACAGAATATAGCACGGTGGAGATCAACGAAGTGGCAGAAGCATGTGATGCTTCCGGAAATGTTCTGGGGCATGTATTCAATCTGACGACGCCGGAAGGTTATGGCGGAGATATCCAGCTGACGGTAGGAATCCGGAACGACAAGACGATTCTGGGCATCTCTTTCCTCTCCATCAGCGAGACCGCGGGACTGGGCATGAACGCGGACACGGAAGAATGGAAGGCTCAATTCCGGGGAATCCAGGCGGATGAGATCGTGTATACAAAAACCGGGAAGAGCGCGGAGGGTGAGATCGACGCAATCAGCAGCGCGTCGGTCACTACAGGCGCGGTGACCGGAGCGGTCAACGCGGCGCTTGGTCTGGCAGATTATTATGCGGAACAGGGGGTATAAGATATGAGTACGGCTATGGAACGTCTTTGGAACGGGATGGTGAAGGAAAATCCCACTTTTGTACTGATGCTCGGCATGTGCCCCACGCTGGCCGTGACGACCAGCGCCATCAACGGAATCGGTATGGGGCTGACGACGACGGTGATTCTTGCGCTGTCAAATCTGATGATCTCCATGCTCCGGAAGATCATTCCGGATGGAGTCCGGGTACCGGCTTTTATCGTAGTAGTGGCGTCTTTTGTGACGATTGTACAGTTCCTGCTGGAAGCGTACATTCCATCTCTAAATGACAGTCTGGGACTTTATATACCGCTGATCGTTGTAAACTGTATTATCCTGGGACGCGCGGAAGCGTACGCGTCCAAAAATCCGCCCGCGGCGTCTCTTTTTGACGGGATCGGTATGGGTCTTGGATTTACGATCGGTCTGACCAGTATCGGTATTATCCGTGAACTGATCGGTGTGGGAACGATCTTCGGTTTCCAGATACTGCCGGAATCTTATGAGCCGGTGTCCATTTTCGTCATGGCTCCCGGAGCGTTCTTTGTACTGGCGTTTCTGACCGCGGTACAGAACCGGGTGAAGATGAATCTGGCGAAAAAAGGTAAAGATACTTCGAAAATTCAGAGCGGATGCGGCGGGGACTGCGCCGCCTGCGCGTCCGGATGCGGCAGTATGACGGGACAGGGAGGAACGAAAGCATGAGAGAATTGTTATTGATCGCCATCGGATCAGCGCTGGTCAACAATGTGGTACTGAGCCAGTTTCTGGGAATCTGCGCGTTTCTTGGCGTGTCCAAAAAGATCGATACGGCGGCCGGTATGGGCGGAGCCGTAGTATTTGTCATTACACTGGCATCTTTTGTGGCCAGTGTACTCTATGAGTTTTTGCTGGTGCCTACTCATACGGAATATTTACAGACCATTGTCTTTATTCTGGTTATCGCCTGTCTGGTTCAGTTTGTGGAGATGTTCCTGAAAAAGACGATGAAAGGACTGTATGAGGCGCTGGGCGTTTATCTGCCTCTGATCACCACCAACTGCGCGGTGCTGGGTGTGGCGCTGACCAATGTGCAGAGCGGATACGGAATCCTGACCAGTACGGTAAACGGCTTTGCTGTGGCGACCGGGTTTTTGATCTCCATCGTCCTGATGGCGGGAATCCGCGGAAAACTGGAATACAGCGATATTCCGCAGACCCTTCAGGGATTTCCAATCGTATTGGTGACGGCCGGGCTGATGGCGATTGCATTCTGCGGATTTTCCGGGATGATATAGGAGGCGTGCGATGAGTATTACAGGAATTATCATTGCCACCGTAATTGTCGGCGGCGTGGGCGTATTTATCGGTCTGTTTCTGGGAGCGGCCGGTGAAAAATTCAAAGTAGAGACAGATGAGAGAGAGGAAGCGGTCCGGGAACTGCTTCCGGGCAATAACTGCGGAGGCTGCGGTTATGCAGGCTGCGACGCCATGGCCGCGGCGATCGTCGCCGGAGAGGCTCCGGTGAACGGATGTCCTGTGGGAGGAGCGCCGGTGGGAGAGAAGATCGCGGCTGTCATGGGTGTGGAGGCCGGAGAGACGAAGAAGATGACCGCGTTTGTCAAATGCGCGGGTACTTGCGGGATTGCTCCAAAGGCATACGAATATTCGGGAGCAGACGACTGCCGTTTTGTGAGCATGATGCAGAATGGAGGCGACAAGGCCTGCGCGTACGGATGCCTGGGATATGGCTCCTGTGTGAAGGCCTGTGAGTTTGACGCAATCCATATCGTGGACGGCGTGGCCGTGGTGGATCCGGACGCCTGTAAGGCCTGCGGCCGGTGCGCGGCTGTCTGTCCGAAGAATCTGATCGAAATCATTCCGGCGGAAGGCGTGTCAAAGGTGCGCTGCGCGTCCAGAGATAAAGGAAAAGATGTCATGAAGGTCTGCAAGGCAGGATGTATCGGATGTATGAAATGCACGAAGGTATGCGAAGCCGGCGCCATCACGGTTGAGGGCAGTCTGGCGCATATTGACTATGATAAATGTACCGGCTGCGGGAAATGTAAAGAAGAATGTCCCAGAAAGATTATTGAGTAATCCGGGAAGGCAGAGGGTTATAAAGATATGATCGGAACCATTGTGAACACCTGTACGATCCTGGCGGGAAGCGTGATCGGAAGTGTGCTGAAAAAAGGAATTCGAAAAGAACAGCAGAACGCTCTTTATACAGCTATGGGGCTGGCCGCCACGGGACTGGGTATCAATGCGGTGGTCCAGAATATGCCGGACAGCAATTATCCGGTATTGTTTATCGTGAGTCTGGCCCTGGGAAGTCTTCTGGGAACAATGCTGGATATCGAGGGTCGTTTTAAAAAGCTGACGGACCGGCTGTCCGTGGGAGAACTCAGCCGGGGCCTTTCTACGGGGATTCTTTTATTCTGTATCGGCACTCTTTCGATCCTGGGGCCGATTCAGAGCGCGCTTTATGGAGACCATACATATCTGTTCACCAATGCCACGCTGGATTTTGTGACTTCCATGGTATTGGCGTCTACCTACGGGATCGGGATGGCGCTGTCGGCGGGCGTGCTTTTCTGCTGGCAGGGCCTTATCTATGTATGCGCGCTGGCGCTGGGGAATTTCATGACGGCGGACATGATGACAGAACTGTCCATCGTGGGAGGTTTTCTGATCGCCAGCTCCGGGCTTTCGATCCTGAATATCAAAGACTGCAAAACCATGAATATGCTGCCGTCTCTGGTGATACCTGTGGCATTCTGCTGGGTGATGGGGCTTTTCTGAGATATATTGTCTAAGACTTCAAACGGTTCAACAGGTGTGTAACCGCGAACATCAGTGTTTCATAATGCATAAAATCCAGGATGTTCTTGTCCACAAAAATCTGCAGACTTGCGGGAAATTCTTCGTCAGATTCCCAGAAGCGCAGACAGACGGGAAGAAAGGGAAACAGATCCAGTTCATAGGCAACATCGCCTCTTTCGATCTTTTTTCCATGTAAAGCTTCACATGCGAGGGCAAGAGCATCTTTTTTTTCGTCAAAATATTCTCCAGCGTTCTGAAAAAAATTGCTTCCTTTGGATAAAGAGCCGCCCTGAACAGAAGATAAGCTGCCTATATTTACCCATTCATGGGAGAGATGGCAGTGTTCTTTGGAAGAGCAGAGCACGTCGTAGATGGTCATCGTTTCATTATAATCCGCATCTTTTTCGGTCCGGAAAGCATCCTCAGACCAGGTTACTTTCCCGCTCATACGGTCTATGCGGTATTTCCGGCATACAAAACAAATATAGAGATAGTGTTCGTCATGCTCCAGATTAAATTTTTGTATCATGGCGTTTTGATCGTATTTTAAAAATACGTCAGCCATGTCATTTTTCATTGTTTCGTAATTGGAAATTTTCTTTTCCATGTGAATTCCCCTGTCTCTGAATAAATCCGATATGATTGCTGAATTCATTATACAGTAGTTTCCTGTTTTTGAAAACAGCGGATAATCTGGTTGAGGCAGTTCGGGAATTTACTATCATGCATTCTATTTAAATAATGTCATGCTCCCCGTCAGCTTTGGGCAGATTATTTTTTCGTTTTATATTCCGACAGAAGCAGTCCTGCCAGTGTCAGGAACATGCCGGTGCCGGTCATCCAGGTGAATGGTTCGTGAAGGATCAGGACGGAAGCGATCAGCGTGATGACCGGAACCATGTAAATATAAATGCTGGTCCGGACGGCGCCCAGGCGTTTCACGGCAAAATTCCAGGTGACGAAGCAGAGGCGGAAGCGCCCAGCCCCAGGAATAAAATATTCAGAAGATAGACCGGATTCGCGAACCGGGTCAGATCCCATTGAAAATAATAGCATGCCCATAAAAAAGCGGCCAGAAGCGTCAGCAGGTCGCCGGTGGGGCCGAACTGCAGCGAGGAACCGTTAAAACTAATCAGGATGATCCCTGCCATGGCTACGGCAAAGCCCAGAAAAAATCCGGGGCGCAGCTTCTCGTCCTGATGAAGGAACAGATGGGAGAGAAGCGCGGTGAAAAACGGAGCCACGGAGATGATCACGCCCACATTGGAAGCCATCGTGTAGGTCAGGGCGATATTTTCCAGCAGATAATAGAGGCATACTCCGCAGAGTCCTGCGGCCGCGAAAGCAAGCTCCTGCTTTGCTGTGGTGCCTTTCAGCCGGCGGGGCCAGACTGCCAGCAGCGCGAAAAGTCCCATGACAAATTTAATCATATTCCGAAAATCGAACATACGGTTGCAGTTTTTCTTCCCCCGTGGTATGATCTCGTCTTTGACACATTCAAAAAGAAAAAAGCGCTACAACCGTTGAAAACACG
>ERZ1643249.1021-NODE-1021-length-29132-cov-9.947175_pt1 | contig 29132 bp, 30 predicted proteins | sample MGYA00579263_ERZ1643249 | MGnify/ENA primary metagenome ERZ1643249 (study PRJEB29033, sample SAMEA4952264) | chicken gut metagenome | biome: Broiler Chicken; feature: Gastrointestinal Tract; material: Caecum | place: Ireland | collected 2018 | study: Broiler...
ATTTTATTGATATTATACTTTTAGTTTTTTATTCATAGAGTATCCAACTCTATGAATTTTTTATTGTATAGGAAAATCAAGTTTTTCCTATACAATAAAAAAATAACATTGCACAGAAAAATTTCTACGCAATTTTTCGCGTCGACAAATCTTTACGCTTCCTTGAGAACTTAAATATATATAGTTAAATTAGAAAAGTATAGAAAAGTTCTCGTGAAGCGAGATTTGTCCTTGTATAGGAAAATCAAGTTTTTCCTATACAATAAAAAACAACAACATTATTTTCACATATGTCTATGCATACATTTTCAGACCTGGCCCCATGTCTGCGCATGTTGTTACATATGAAATTTTCTTATTATTGCATCTTTAACATCTCTTGCTGAAAGTATTATTGTTAGTATAAAGTTTATTATAGAAATTCCTATTGCAACATAGCTTAAAATATAGTAATCTATTAAATTTTCTTTCATAAAATATATTGGTATTAAACTATAGATACATATAATCAATTGATATATTGCATATCTTACATATTTTCTATGACTTACAATTGTTAGTACTAACATTGTAACATTTGCTATTATGATTATTATTGGAATTGATATTTCTAATGACCATCCTTTAAATCCCAAACTATAATCTATATATGTTGTTAAAATTGAAATTGCTATAGCTTGTATCATAACATGTCCAGCAATATTTGTTCTTTTATTAATTGAGTATATTACTGTAATCCATGCATATATTATTCCAGAGTTTGTAAGTGCCGCCCAATGAATTTTAGGTGTTGTACTTTTATTTATAATTGTTAATATAATTGCTATTAATAATGAAACACCTAATAATATTTTTATTAATAAATTACTTTTCTTACTACTTAGTTTTTTAGGATATAGCATATAAAATTCCTTTCCCTTTTCAATTTTATTTTTTACTTATCTTTTTGTTAATGTCTAAAACTCCATTACTTTCTATTTTTACATTTATATTTTTTTGTTTTAAAAACTTATAAAATTCCTCTTCTATACTACAATCATCCAAAATTGATGTAACTGTGAATACTATTTTATTTTCAAAGGAACATGCAGAACATTTGATTTTTTCTACAGGCTCAGGTGCTATTAACATTAAGAAATTGTCTATATATTTCTGATATTTACCTATTATACCTATTCTTCCTATATTTGAAAAAGTTGTTGTTGTGTATTTTCTAATTTCAATATAACTTAATCTAACAATTGGTTTCTTTAATACCAATGGTATTATTTTTATGAATGGATTTGTTCCTAATTTCACATTGCCTGACATTGTTTTTTGTATTTCTTCTGGTGTAAGTCTTTTGGCAAAGTCTTTTTTTACAAACTCTAATATTTTGTCAAACTCATTTAAGTTATCTCTTTCCATCTCGGCTTCTAATGTTATATATGAAAAAAAATTAGATATTGTATTTGATGGAAAATATTTTTTCAAATTTACAGGTATACATACTTTTATTGGCTTTTTTCCTTTATATTTTAAATAATTAGCTTTATATATAGAATATATTAAAACTGCTGTTAAATATTGAGTTATTGTTGCACTATTGTTTTTAGCCTCTTGCTTCAATTGTTTTAAATCTATTATTTCATGTATTGCTGAAATTGCACCTAATTTTATCTTTTTGCCTACTAATTTATATGCTTTTCTTGCCGAATTATTTCCCTTTGCTTTTTTATCATAATTTTTTATATAACTATCTTCTGCTGATAAATCAAATTTTCTTTTTATTCTTAACTCTTCTTTAAATTCGTCTTTGTGAGCTAATTCTATGTAATTATATACAATCTCTCTAAAAAACATTACCCCACTATTTCCATCTGTTAATGAATGAAATATATCTATATTTATTTTCGTATCAAAATATGTAACTTTAAACAAATAATTATTGTTTTCTTTTGGTTCTATATATTTACAAGGATATTCCTTTTCTTTTTCTATTATTGGTTTTTTTGGATTATATTCTAAATAATTCCAGAAGAAACCACTTTTTAATCTAACTTTAAAAAATTCATATTGTTCTAATGCCTTTTCTACTGCAATTTTTAATATATCTGGTTTTATTTTTTCTTTTAATACAGCTGATAATCTAAAAACTGTACTATATTTCTTTCCCGCAGATATTGGAAATATCTTTGCAGAATTATCTAGCCTTCTCCAATATAAAACTTCTTTTTTATCTTTCATATCATTTACTCTCCTTAGGAAACTATCGTATTTATAAAATATTATGTAACATTTTTTAATTCTTCTATTAAATCATTATATGCCTTTTGGGTAACATCTTCTTCAGAATTATTATCTACTAACCATATATGTTTTGCATTTTCATATTCTTTTATCTGAACTTCTCCATTTACTCTATCAGCTTTCTCCTTTAATAATTTGCAATCTGGATTTAATATGTCATTTGTACCTATATATATTTCAATATTCTTTAATTTAGATAAATCTCCATCTATTGGATTTACTAAATAACTATTTATACCATCTTCTCCTGCATATGCAATTCCTGCTAATCTCAATGTTTCTTTATTTAAAATATCATCTTTTTTGGATACTTCATTTATGTTATCATTTTCTAGTCTTACATCAAGCCAAGGAGATATTAATATAGTTTTTAAAGGAAGTTCTATTTCATCCTCTGCCATTTTTTCATATAATCCTAAAGCTAGGCCTCCTCCTGCTGAATCCCCCATAATCATTAGATTTTCTTTTCCTACTTTTTCTATAATTTCTTTATATAATGGTTCTACCATATTATATACATCTTTATAATTATGTTTTGGAGTCAATGGATAATCTGGCATTATAACTGTATAACCTGTATCTTGAACTATCTTTTCTAAAAAGTTCCAATGATTTTGTGTTGCTTCTGCCACATAGGAACCTCCATGAAAATATAATATATATTTGGAATCTTTTTGCTCTTCTTTGCTTTTAATTAAAAAAACATTTCTATTCATATATTTATATGTTTCTATCTCACATTGTTCTACTACCTTTTTTGGTTCTCTTGTTTCTATATCTATATTAAAAAAATATGCAATTGTTAATGCCAGAATAGTTATTGCTAGAAACATTAGTACTACTATTATTTTTAGTATTATTGTTTTATTCATCTTCTTCCCCTTTTCAATTTTGAATTTAAATTTATATGTCATTGTTCGGCGCCAAATTTATGTAATAAATTTGTGTGCAACGTATTTTTATATATTAGAAAGTCAGCATATATATAAATTAAAGCAACTATATTAAATACAGTTGCTTATTTGTCTCTTATATTATGCTCTTGGATGAGCTTTTTTGTATATATCTTTTAATCCTTCATCTTGAAATTGCATATATACTTGTGTTGATGATATATCGGAATGTCCAAGCATTGTTTGGATTGCTCTTAAGTCTGCTCCATTTTGTAATAAGTGTGTTGCAAACGAATGTCTTAATACATGTGGTGTTATATCTTTTGTTATATGTGCTTGTTCTTTATAGAATTTTATAATCTTCCAAAATCCTTGTCTTGTAAGTCTTCCTCCATTTATATTAACAAATAATGCTTTTTCGTCTTCGTTTTTTATTAATACTCCTCTTGCTTCTTCTATATATTCTTTCAAAGCTTTTAAACACATTGTACCTAATGGAATAATTCTTTGTTTATTTCTATTTTTACATATTACATAAGCTTCCTCTAAATTTACATCGTCAATATTTAGAGATATTATTTCTGTTACTCTCATACCTGTGGCATATGCAAATTCTAGCATTGCTTTATCTCTTATTCCTTTTAAGTCAACATTGTCTGGTTGTTTTAATAATAATTCTACTTCTTTAGCTGTTAAAACATTTGGTGTTCTTTTTTCGACTTTAGGAGATTGAATATTAGCTGTTGGGTCTACTTTTATCTTTCTATTTTTTAGTACAAATTGGTAAAATGACCTTATTGAAGCTATACATCTAGAAATACTTGATGCTTTTTTTCCTGCGTCTTGCATCTCTTTAATATAATTTTTAATGTCTTCTTCTTTTACTCTGTTATAGTGGATACCATTATTCTCCAAGTACTTCCTAAATTGCTTTAAATCTCTTCTGTATGATTGTAATGTGTTTTCTGATAATTTTTTATCATTTTCTAAAAAATTAAAAAAGAATTTTAATTGTCTTTCCATGTTTTCCCCTACCCTCTATATTTTTTATATTTTATTTACATAACTATATATGTTATATCAAACTATTTTAAAATTGTAAATACATTTTTCGATATTTTTTTAAAAATATTTAATTATCATATGCAAACTGTTAGTTGATACAAAAACTTCTATTAATGATGCCAGCAATAAAATTATTACCATTATAAGTGAAAATATGGTATGTCTTAATATTTCTAACTTTATATTCTCCTTTCTTTTATCTTTTATTATCGATTTATACAATTTAAACCCACTTACTCCTAAAGCTAAAATTGCAGGAATAAATAATATATTTTGTAATAATAAAGCAACAAAAATAAAGCTTATCCCTTTACCTAAGCCCATAATCGAGATACACAGTGAAATTGTGTATCCTAAACAAAATCCTCTGTATAATATTATTCCAAACACTACAGGAATCCCTATCACAGTTGTTCCAAAAAACCATATAGATATCGCTAACAATATATTTTGAAATATGGAGTGTTTTAACATTTCCATATTATCTATACCTTCTATTGATTTAAATTTTTCTATAAACTGATTTAAATAATTAGTCATTTCATTTTTAGGTTGTTCTTGAATATTATTTATAAAAAAAACTCCACTAAATATTCCAATTACAAATATAAGGAATATTATGAAATATTCTTTTTTATTATTTATTACATGTTCTTTAATTATTTTTAATAACTTAATTCCATTATTTTTATTCATAAAAAAATCTCCTTATTGTTTATACATAATGTGTATTCAATAAGGAAATTTTTAGAACAATTTTATGTATTAGGAAGTCAGCATAACTTTCCTAATATAACTTTAAGATTAAACTACCTTTCCGGTAATTTCCTCCTCCTCCAGATTGTACTTTACATTCTCCATTTCTTGCTCTATCTATTGTATTTGCAAGCTTTTCTCCTACTACTGCCTCTATATCATCTTTTGACAACTTATGCAATATATTCATTTCTGTATCAAAATTATCTAACAATTTTGTTATTGTTTTTCCACCTACTCCTGGAATAAATCCTAGTGGTATTTGATATATATATGGTGGTCTATTTTCTGGACTTTTTGAAGCCCCTTTGTCCTCAATTAATTCAATTCTGTCAAAAACTCCAAATGTTACATTTTTGCCACCACAGTATGGACAAACATCAACAGGCTCTTTTGTTTCAATTGCTTTTTGGCAATCATCACAATATGTTCTATGATATTTACCTAATTTTGGATCTAGTCCATAATTTGCAACTACTTTTCTTCCATCTTCATTTTTTAATGCTTTTACAATTTCTTTAAAAGATATATCTTCTACTTCCATTTTGTTATATTCTCTTGCAATCTTAGGTAAAGAATGTGCATCTGAATTTGTAACAAATGTCTTATTCTCTAATTCTGAAATCATATCTGCCAAATATGTGTCAGAACTTAATCCCAATTCAACTGCAAAAATTTTATCATACTTTTCTTTAAAAATATATTCCAACCTATCTGTACAATTTCCATAATAGCTTTTATGAGGTGTGAAAATATGAGCTGGTATTAATATTCCATTATATCTTTCTACCATATCTATTAAATCATATCCAGATAAATCTGATCTTTGTGTACTTAAAGTAATATTTTTTAAATGATGACTTAATTCATTTGAAAAACCTTTTATATCTGTTAAATGTGGAAAGAAACAAATATTATGAGCTGCACCTTTTTTTCCATTTCTTCCTATTTCAGAAGTTTCCACTTCACTTCCTAATAATATACAAACCTTATCTTTATATATTATTCCTCCATCTTTTAATTCATAAGCCTCTCCTGTTTTTAAGAAGTTTTCTATATCTTCAATAACATATGGTGAAGCACAATCTATAATTCCTACTACATTTATACCTTTTCTATCTGCACATTCTTTTGCAATATTAGCAAAATTTAAAGACCTTGCAGCTGTTATCTTTATTGGTTTTCCATTTTCACTTCTTCCTATGTGTACATGTAAATCTGCGTAAATTTCATACATCTTTTTATCCCTCTTTCTGGAACGTTGGAAACATGCAAAAACGTCCCGATATTCTATACATCCATTTATTTTAATTTTGAACCTAGGCAACTTAAATTTTCGTGTTGTTTCCTATACAAAAAACAAAGTTGGAACGTTTTAGTGTGTTCCCAACGTTCCACTTTCTTTTTTTTCTTCTGCTATATGAGCCAATATTTTTCTAGTGGTTTCTTCACTAAATAATGGCCTATTGGAATCTTCAAACATTCCATCTTTTATCTTTTTTCTGTATTCTTCAACCGCTTTATTTATTTTAGGCTCATAATCATAACATACTTTTTTCATAAAATCTTTTAAACTTTCTGTATCATTATGTATTTTTACTAATCTTCTTAAGGATTTCATTGCTGTTAAATCTTTTAGTTCTATTTGTTCCATCATTTGAACAAAATCGCCAAATGTATGTAAATATCTGTTATATTGTCCTTTTAAATTTCTATGTTCTAAAAGTACCATTGCTTCATCTGGTTTAAATCCTATTCTTTCTGGTCTATCTAGTAACATTCCTCCAAATTGATCTACTAACTCTAATATGTCACTTTCTTTTTCTCTTGGATTACTATTACTATATCTATTTATTTCTTCACATATTTTGCAAAATTTCTTGTCAAATCCTAATGTTTCTAAATATTCTGCTCCTACTTTTGCATATGAATGTATTTTTTCTATATCTTGTGCATTGTCGACTTTTTTACAATTACATAATAGACATGCTGTTAATATTAAATTTTTATCTACATCTATTTTCATATAGTCTATAAACATTCTTGCTATTTCTGTTTTAAATATAATTGATTTGTCAAAAAATATTCTTGCTTTTTTTGCTAAGTAATATGTTATTTCCATTTTAGCTGCTAAATCTTTTTCGTCTAAAATGTAATTAGCAAATGTATCCATATGCTTCCTCCTTTGTTAAATTATCATACAATTTTATTATATATGAATTAATCAGATATTTCAACATTTTTTTCGAATGTAATAGAAATGTAATAAAAGCCGAAAGCTATATTATAATATAACTTTCGGCTTAATTAGAATATATTCATTAATTTTTTATTACAATTTCATTCTTATTTTTATAAATACTATTTTCTGGAACAACACCTCTTACTGAAGATAATGGATAAACATTAGAATTTCTTCCTATAATTGTTCCTGGATTTAGTACAGATCCACATCCAATCTCTACATTATCTCCAAGCATTGCTCCTACTTTTTTTCTGTTTGTTTCAATTTTATTTTCGCCATTTTTTATTACAACTAATTGTTTATCTGATTTCACATTAGAAGTTATAGATCCTGCCCCCATATGTGATTTATATCCTAAAATAGAGTCTCCAACATAATTATAATGTGGAACTTGAACTTTATTAAATAAAATAACATTTTTTAATTCTGTAGAATTACCTACAACTGCTCCTTTTCCCACAATTGCATTTCCTCTAATAAATGCACAATGTCTTATTTCTGCTTCTTTATCAATAATCACAGGCCCATTAATATATGCTGTTGGTGCTACTTTTGCAGTTTTCGCAATCCACACATTATCGCCTCTTTTTTCATACTCTTCTTTATCTAAAGTTTCACTAAGTTTCAATATATATTCTTCTATATTTGGTAATACCTCCCATGGATATACACTTTTTTCTAATAATTCTTTTGCAATTGTTTCTTCTAGATTATACAAATTTTTAATTTTACATTCTTCCATAACTTTTTTTCATTCCCTTTCTAAACATTACTTCCTAATATAGGAAAAAGAATTAATTTTTTGGGCTATTTCTGTTCCAGAATTTTTCATATAATTCCTTTGCTGTTTTAGGACTATCTTCCCCTTCTTTGTTTTTTACTGGAGCAAAATCATCTTCTCTTTTACCTCTTAATATTGCTATATCATCAAACAATTCAAATGCATCAAATATAAAAGATTCAAATTTGTATGAATTAGGTTCTGTTGGTATTACTTCTTTTCCTTCTTCATTTATATATGAATTTTTCTTAAATGCACTATGATATATTAATACTTCTTTACTTATTTTCTCTATTGCATCAATTGTGTACAAATTACACATTATATGAGCCTCTCCAAATTTTAATTCTCCGTTATCATCTACTTCTTCTGCCATTTTTTCTGGCATTTCTGTATATTCTATAACTTTAGGATGACCATTCATTTTAGCAAACACACCTACTCTTTCGTGAGCATTTGCTTTTACTATTGATTTTGCAGCAATTTGTACTTTTTCCTTTATTGCTAATCCTAAAAGAACTGTATCTGCCATTTTTAATAATGCATTATCTACTCCACCTATAAATACCCATTTGATTCCTTTTTCTTTCATTTCCGCTAAACAACCTGTTGCTCTTAATGAAGAATATGTACCACCATTTCCGTCAGAAGCTTCTTTTATTTTCATATCTTTTCCTATTAACACCTTTCCTTCTGTATCTAATAATGGTAATTCACTTTGTGTAAAAAGTTTCACTGATTTTTTGTCATATCCAAAATAATTATGCTTTTCTAAAAATTTTTGAGTTTCTTCATTATTTGCTTTGCTTGTCATTATATACCATGGTATTATTTTTCCATATTTTTTATTTGCTTCTTTTAAATTTTCTGCTAATATTTCAAATAAATATTTTCCTTTACCATATACATCTAATTTAAATGTACCTTTAGGTCCTGTATGCCCTAATCTTGTGCCTTGGCCACCTGCCATTGTTACAACTGCATATTCGCCTTTTCTTAAAATTTCTTCACCTAATTCTTCAAGAGCTTCTTTTTCTTGTTTTTTTAATTTTTGTTTATCTACATATGACAAAGCTTCTATCTTATTTTCTTTAATTTCTATTTCCTTTTTTGTATTTTCATATAATTCTTGTAATTGTTGGAAATCAATTTTTCTAATTTGTTCAATTAATTCTTGTTTTTTTCTATCATCCAATCTTTCTAATAATCTTATAACATGCTCTTGATTATATGTTTTTAATAAATCTATTGTATCTTGCATTTTATCCATTTTGATTCGCTCCTTTTAGCTGATTTAGTATATTATATGTTAATTATTTCAATATCGACATTTTAGCATAATTATTTATTTTTATCAAGTTTTTTATAAAACTTGTCATAAACCTAAAAAAAGTCCAATATACATTAATTAAAGTAATTTAGTACAAACATTTTGAAAGTAATTATAAGGAGGTATATAGATGGAAAATACAAGATTGTATCAAGACATCGCAAAAAGAACGGATGGTGATATCTATGTAGGAGTTGTTGGCCCTGTACGAACTGGTAAATCTACTTTTATTAAAAGATTTATGGATTTGCTAGTTATTCCAAACATTGACAATGAATACAAAAAAGAAAGAGCTAAAGATGAATTACCGCAAAGTGCTGGTGGTAAAACAATAATGACAACAGAACCTAAATTTGTTCCAAATGAAGCCATTGAAATTACACTTAATGATAATCTAAAGTTTAAAACTAGATTAGTTGATTGTGTTGGATATTTAGTAGATAATGCCATTGGATATTTAGAAGATGATATGCCTAGAATGGTTAAAACACCTTGGTCTGATGAAGAAATTCCTTTTGAAACTGCTGCTGAAATAGGAACAAAAAAAGTTATTGAAGAACATTCTACAATTGGTGTTTTAATAACAAGTGACGGAAGTATTACTGATATTCCTAGAGAAGATTATATTAAGGCTGAAGAAAGAGTTGTTAATGAATTAAAAGCTTTAAATAAACCATTTATTATTTTATTAAATTCAAATGACCCAGATTCAGAATACACAAAAGAGCTTGCTGAAAAACTAAGTGAAAAATATAATACATCTGTAATGCCTCTTAATTGTGAATATTTAACAATTGAAAATATTAATACTATGTTTTCTAAAGTGTTATATGAATTTCCTATTGACCAAGTATGTATAAAATTCCCTAGATGGATTGACGGATTAGATATGTCACATCCTTTAAAAGCTGAATTATATAAAGAAATTAAAGATGCCTTTTCTGAAGTAAATGTATTAAAAGAAATCTCTAGTTGTGTAGAAACAATTAAACAAACTGAAATAATCTCAAAAACTTCTATTACAGATATTCAGTTAGGAACTGGAAAAGTGAATATTGAAATAACATTAAAAGAAGAATTATTTTACCAAATACTTTCAGAAATCACTGGTGTTACAGTTTCTAATGAAGGTGATTTGTTTAGTGTTATTTCTGAATTGGCTGATACAAAAAAGAAATATGATAAAGTTGCTTATGCATTAGATGAAGTAAATAGAAAAGGTTATGGTATAGTAACTCCTTCAATGGATGAATTAATTTTAGAAGAACCTGAAATGGTAAAACAAGGCTCTAGATTTGGTGTAAGATTAAAAGCTATGGCACCTTCAATCCATCTTATAAAAACAAATGTTGCTACAGAAGTTTCTCCGATTGTTGGATCAGAAAAACAATCTGAAGAATTAGTAAATTATCTTCTTTCAGGATTTGAAAGTGATCCACAAAAAATTTGGGAATCAAATATTTTTGGAAAAAGTTTACACGAATTAGTAAATGAGGGATTACAAGCAAAGCTTGCAAAAATGCCTGAAGAAGCTCAAATAAAATTACAAGAAACTTTGGAAAGAATTGTAAATGAAGGTAGTGGAGGATTAATCTGTATTATACTTTAATAGACAGTGGGGCCAGGGCACAAAATGTCTGCTTATTCCCCTACAACTGCTAGAGCAAAGCGACATTCTTAAATAGGAAAAATCAAGTTTTTCCTATTCAATAACAATAGCGGACTTTCTTAAACATTTTCTCATTTATAACATTTTAAGTCCGCGTCCATTGTTCTTGTGCTAATTTTACGTTAGCAAAATTGTATGCAATTATTTATCCAACATATTTAAATAATTTATATTTTGTTTTTTAGGCAATTCATAAATTTCTAATTTTTCTGCATCCATATTTTTTTTAGTAAGTGCTACTGCATGAATTTGATTATTATAGTAAGTTTTAAAATAATAAATGCCTTTTGTTGTATTAATACAAGATGAATATATTGTCATATCATTTTTATTTTCCTTTGTTATAACTGTTCCTTTTATCATAGAAACAGAATCTAATATATGAAAAAATTGAGAAACACAGCTTTCCTCATCTTCATCTGTAATAGAATTAAATTTATTAAATGTAGCCCTTACAAATCTAGATGTTGGTGTTACATCTCCTGGTAATCCTATCATTCCCATTCCTTGTCCATACGGTTTTAAGTTTATATCTTTTGAAAATTTATTTTCAGGCAATTTTGCGGATATATTTATATAATTACTCATGTTTATATCATGATAATAAAATGGCGGATTATTTGTTAATACTCCATATGGATTATCATAAATTTGTAATCCGTTTTTTGTTTGTTCTAGGACAATACATTCATTCTTATCACTAATCATCCAATGTAATTCTGTTACTGGAAAAATTTCATTAAATGGTTTATTTGTTATATTTAATCTCTTTAAAACTTTTTTTAATGCTAATACATTAGAAAAACTCCCTAAAATCCATGGTATTAATTCAAATGATGCTATATTATCACAATTCTCTTTTTCATCATTATAAACAGCATTTCCTGGGAAATATAATCCTGCTATACTCAGTCCTTCTTCATTTGTAGCATCAGCATATAACGGATAGTTAGCATATACTGTTGCCATTCCAATAATTGCATATTTAGTTTGAAAAATAGTATTATTTTTTAATTTAAATTGATATTTTTTAGGTGTAACAACTACTTTTTCACCAAAGCTATATTCTAAGTCTAAATTTCTTCCAAAATAAAACTCTCTAGCTTTAAAAGTTATACATGTACACATTTTCTTCACCCTCTTAATTATTTTATCATTCTTTGCCTCAAAAATTTTTTAACACTTTTTATTATTTTTTCAAATTTTTTGTATTTTATTACACTTAGATCTGTGTTTTCATCTTTTTTATATACAAGAAAAAAGAATAATATATAAATCCTGAAAAAACAGTATTTAAAAATTATTCTTTCTTCCTCTTTTCCTATATTTACTTCTTTATACTTTTCCTTCTCAATTGTCCACAAGCAGCATCTATATCAGAACCTAACTCTCTTCTGATAGTTGCTACAATACCATGATCATTTAAATAATCTCTAAATTTCATAATGTTTTCATTTGAACTTTTAGTATATTCTCCATTTTCTATCTTATTAATTGGTATTAAATTCACATGGCATAACATCCCTTTTAATAATTTAACTAGCCTTTTTGCATCTTCTAAATTGTCATTGTTTTCTTTTGCCAAAGCATATTCAAAAGAAATTCTTCTATGTGTTTTTTCTATATAGTCTTTGCACGCTTGCAATAATTCTTCTATATTGTATGTATTATTAACAGGCATCATTTTACTTCTTTGCTCATCTGTTGTGGCATGCAAGGAAATTGATAGTGTACATTGTATATTTTCTTCCGCTAATTGATATATTTTAGGCACTAATCCACTTGTTGATATACTTATATGTCTTGCTCCTATGTTTAATCCTTTAGGATTATTTATAATTCTAATTGCTTTTACTACATTATCATAATTGTCTAATGGCTCTCCTATTCCCATAAATACAATATTAGAAATTCTAACGCCTGCATCTCTTTCAACAGCCATAATTTGCTCAATAATTTCTCCTGTTGTTAAATTTCTTACAAATGGTATTCCTGTTGATGCACAAAATTTACATCCCATTTTACATCCTATTTGTGATGATACACAAATACTATACCCATGGTGATATTCCATCAATACAGTTTCTATGGCATTTTGGTCTAATACATCAAATAGATATTTCCTTGTACCATCTGATGCTACTTGTTTTTTTAATATTTTAAATTCTTTTATTTCATAGTTTTTCTTTAATTTTTCTCTTAACTCTAATGATAAGTTTGTCATATCATCAAAGTTTGATACTCTTGCTTCATATATCCATTTATATATTTGTTCTGCTCTAAATGGCTTTTCTCCTATTCCGTTTTAATTCCTCTTTTAACTCTTCTAAACTATAATCTTTGATATTTTTCATCATTTTCCTTCCTTACCTTATTAATTTAAATATTTCTAATTTCTTTAGGAATTATTATATTTTTAGGTCTATTTATTTTTACTAATTGTTGATATCTTTCAATTATTTTATAATCTTTCCCATAAAAAAATATCATAAGACGTCTTCTTATTTTATCAAATTTTGTGTGTTTTACTACAATTAAACCAGTTTCCATCTTTTTACGTGACATAAAAATCACCAACCTATAACATCTTATCTGCCATTTCTTCCATCTGAGCAATATTTTCATCATTCATTGTTGACTTTATTGTTATAACAGGTTCAACAATATTAATATTTTTCATACTTTCCAAAGTTTCTTTCATACATTTTCCAGCTGAAGGTGCCCATGATCCATTTTCAATAATTCCTACTGTTCTATTTTGATAATTTCTTTCTTTTAAATGATCTAAAAAGTGTTTCATAGGTGGAAATAATCCTGCATTATAACTAGATGATGCAACAATTAAATGTGAATATCTAAAAGCATCCTCTACAGCCTCTGCCCAATCTTCTTTTGCTAAATCAGCTAAAACAACCTTTTTATTACCTTTGTTTCTTAACACTTCTGCCATTTTTTCAGTTGCTTTTAAAGTATTTCCATATATAGAGCTACAAGCAATATATATACCTTCTTCTTCTGGTTCATAACTACTCCATATATTATATTTATTAATATAATATTCTAAATTTTCTTTTAATATAGGTCCATGTAAAGGACAAATCATTTGAATATCTAAATTTGCAACCTTTTTTAATAAAGATTGTACTTGCATCCCATATTTTCCTACAATTCCAAAGTAATATCTTCTAGCCTCACAATCCCATTCTTCATCTGCATCTAGTGCTCCAAATTTACCAAATCCATCTGCTGAAAATAAGATTTTTTCTGTTTGTTCATATGTTACCATTACTTCTGGCCAATGTACCATTGGGGCCATAAAAAATTGCAATTTATGTTTTCCTATATCTAGTACATCACCTTCCATAACTACAAATTTTCTTTTTGAAAAATCAATTTCTTTGAAAAAATCAGAAAGCATATTAAATGTAATTTGATTTCCTACTATTTTCATATCTGGATATTTCTTAGCTAATATCCCTATATTATATGCATGGTCTGGTTCCATATGTGAAACTACTAAATAGTCTGGCTTTTCTCCTTCTAATGCTTTTTCTAAGTTTTCTAACCATTTTTCTGTTAATTTTTCATCTATTGTATCTAATACAACATTTTTTTGGTCTTTTATTAAATAAGAATTATAACTCATTCCATTTTCTAATACATATTGATTTTCAAATATTTTTATGCTTTTATCACTTGCTCCAATGTGAATAATATCTTTTGATATTGTCATATCTCTCATTTTACTTCATTCCTTTCTTATAATTACTCTACATATTCTGTTCCAGTTGACCACTCTTCGTCCATAACATCTGTTGCTTGATTATACATCATTAATTGAAGTGCTGCCCCTGGAAATGCATATATCATAGGATTACCATATTCACTAAATCCTATCTCTTCCATTTGCATATTATTTACTTCTACTATCCTCTCTGTAATTCCTGTCAATAATGTTGAAATTTGCTCACTATCATATTCATTTAATGTTTGTATTTCATCATCTGAATAGTCTTGTATATCTATATCATTTTTGAAACTATCTGTACAATTTAAATTATATACCATTTTTTGTTCTTTTCCATCTACTGTAGCAATAATTCCAGTTTGATATATCTCATTAACACTAGCCATTTGTTCTAATCCTTTATAACTTGCAGACATCATATATTTTATAGTATCTTCTGATTCTTTATCTTTTATATTAGCTTCAAAATTATATGTTAAATTTCCTTCAACATCTGTTTTAGTCAATTTTATTTCATTTTCTTCATTTTTCAAAGTGATCCCAGATAATTTTTGATTTGTTTGAGAAACTATTACAGAAATATTTCCTTCTTCTGTTTCATTATTATTTAACTCATCTATGCAATTATCTATTATGCTTTGTACTGTGTATTCTTCATCTGAATTCTCACTCATCATTTTTAATAGTTCTTGCGTTGCTTCTTCTATTTTTGGCATTAATATTGAATCATTTTTTATCGTTTCTAGAAATTCAATTATTATATCTTTGAATTCCTGATTTGTCATATCAACCGAATAGTTAATAGTTTCATTTTCTTCAGTTTTTACAAATTCTTTATCTTTTAATTTTTCCTCTAAGATTGATTTATATCTATCTTTTATTTGTTCTCTTTCTTCATCTGTAAAATTAAATGTTTCTGTATTATCCAAATTACTAAACAAATCTATTGTATCTGGAATATCTTCTGTATTTGTTAGCCCTATTTTTTCTGCAAATTCTTTTAAATTATTATTTTCTATTCCTATATATTTACTTGAAACATAGTCAGTTTGTAGCCCTAAAGTCTCATTAGCATATTTATATTTAAATGGAAAATTGACCTCATCTGAATAATTAATTGTTATCTCTTGTTCGTTCTTTCTTGTAGTATTATCAATAACACCTGAATAATCTATATTAAAATCATTTATTGTTTGTAACATATCTGCATCTAAATCACTAATATTTATATCAACATAAAAATTCCCATTATCCTCATATTTTTCAGTTCGTTTTTTCTTAAAATAATCTTTTAAGCTAGAATTTATAAATCCATCCTCACTTTCAACAGCCTGTCCTAAATATTTAAAAAATAATTGGTCATTAGTTTTTAAAAAATCTGTCGAAAAATATGCATATGCCAAACCTGCTCCTATTATTATAATAAAAATTATTAAAAAAATCATTAATTTTATTGCAACTTTTTTCTTCATATATTACCCCTTTCTTTTTTTGTTTAATTCTATCACATTAATAATTTTTTGTACATAGTTAAATAGATTTGCAATAAAAAATCAAATATTACCAAATTTATATTAGCCATAAAATATATATTTTCTTCTTATAAGGAAATACTAATAACTAGTAATCACATTATATATTAAATTGTAACAAAGAAAGGACTGTATAAAAATGAACCAAATTATTAATATTGATTTAAATAAAAATGTTGATAATAACAACATAGACAATTCCAATGATAGCAATAATTATAATACAACATATTCTCAATACAAGAAAAAATCTTTAAAAAAATTTTTCAATATTCAATTTACCCTTTCTATTATTGCAATTTTTATCATCACATCTATATTTATTTACTATAAAATTTATTTAAACAGTAAAGAAGATTTTTCTAATTTATTAATTAATAATTATAGTATAACCAAACTATACTCAAATATTAATACTAATTCAGAAAGCAATAATGTTACTAGCAATGAAAATCTTGCACCAAATTCCATAATTGGTATTATCGAAATTCCTATTCTAAATTTATCTTATACAATTTTTAATGGATTAGATGACGAATTATTAAAAACATCTCCTTGTAAGTTTTATGGGGATTTTCCATCTTTATCAGATGGTTTTGATATAAATAATTCTAACTTATGTATCGCAGGACATAATTATGATAATGACAAATTTTTTAGTAAGTTAAAAAATTTAAATATTGATGATCAAATAATTTTATATGATAATTTTGATAATAAATTTATATATTCAGTAATTAAAAACTATGAAGTTAAACCTGATGATTTATCACCTGTTTATAGCAATATATCTGATTCTTATGAATTAACTTTAGTTACTTGTAATAATTTTAATGGTAATAGAATTATTATAAAAGCAAAAATTGAAGATGTTTAATCATCTTCAATTTTTCTTTTTTATTATTAATCAATATTTCTATAATCTTTTATTTTCTTATATGCATATACTGCTGATATACCAAATACAACTACTAATAATACTGTTGGTAAAGAATCTTCTATACCTGTTTTTGGTAAATTGTTAGCATTTGCATTATTTGCTGTGTTATTTCTTATTGCATTTAATGATGTGTTCTTTGTATTGCTATTTTTGTTTGTATTAGTATTGCTATTTGTATTTGTATTTGAATTTGTATTTCCTGAGTTAGTATTATTTGTTGTAGAATTATCTTCTATTAAATCCTCAAGTTCATCACTACTCTCATTTGCTGCATATACAGATGTAGCTGTAAATACAAGCATTGCACAAACTAAAATTACTAAAAAACTTTTTAAAATAATTGATTTTTTCATATTACCTCTCCTTACTTCAAATAGTATATTTGTTTTATCTTTTTCAACAATTATTATTATAACACGTTTTTTTAATAATTGCAAGTATATAAACACACTATTCATCATTTGTTATTTAATTTATAAATATAATATACTTATTTTTTATATTCGTCAATAGATTTTTTATTTTTTTATTTTACATTTTTGTTACAAAATAATTACATTTATTACACATTAAATTTAAATAATACTATGTCACCATCTTGCATAACATATTCTTTTCCTTCTGACCTTACTAATCCCTTTTCTTTAGCAGCTACCATTGACCCTTGTTCAATTAAGTCTTTGTATGATACTACCTCTGCTTTTATAAATCCTCTTTCTATGTCAGAATGTATCTTTCCCGCTGCTTGTGGGGCTTTTGTTCCTTTCTTTATTGTCCATGCTCTAACTTCAGGCTCTCCTGCTGTTAAGAAAGACATTAGTCCTAATAAATCATAGCTTTTCTTTATAACTTTATCTAATCCTGATTCATCTAATCCAAGGACTTCTAACATTTCTTTTTTATCATTTTCATCTAATCCTGATAATTCTTCTTCAACTTTAATACATAAAGGAATTACTTCTGCTTTTTCTTTTGAAGCATATTCTTTTACTTTGCCGACCAATTGGTCATTTTCTATATCACTTAATTGTTGTTCAGATACATTTGCAATATATAATATTGGTTTTGTTGTTAATAAAAACATATCTTTTACCAATGCTTGTTCATCTTCATTAAAATCAATGGCTCTAGCTGATATTCCATTTTCTAAACTTTCTTTTATTTTTTCAAGCAAGTCAATCTCTTCTTGATATTTTTTATCAGCTTTTAAGTTTTTCTTTGCCTTTTCCAATCTTTTATTAACAGTTTCTATGTCTGCAAATATTAACTCAAGATTTATTGTTTCGATATCTCTTATTGGATCTATATTTCCATCAACATGTACAACATTAGAGTCTTCAAAACATCTAACAACTTCACATATTGCATCTGTTTCACGTATATGTGATAAAAATTTATTTCCTAATCCTTCTCCTTTGCTTGCACCTTTTACTAAACCTGCTATATCAACAAATTCAATCACAGCATGTGTTGTTTTTTGAGGTTTGTACATTTTTGTTAATACATCTAACCTTTCATCTGGAACAGGTACAACGCCAACATTAGGTTCTATTGTGCAAAAAGGATAATTAGCACATTCAGCTCCTGCTTTTGTAATACTATTAAATAATGTACTTTTTCCTACATTTGGTAGTCCAACTATTCCTAATTTCATTTTTTCATTCCTTCTTATTTTTATTTTCGCCACATTATATTTTTACTTCAAATTGCATAATTATAATGTAACGAAAATATTTTATCACACTTATATTCCTTAGTCAATTGTTATTTTATATAAATTGAAGGGTCTACTTGTACTGAATTTTTTAATATCTCAAAATGTAGATGTGGCTCATCAGCTATTTCAAATACAGCACTATTTCCAACTGTTCCAATAGATTGTCCTTTCTCTACGCTTTCACCTTCTACTACAAATTCAGATGTTAATAAGTTTGAATATACTGTTTGATATTCATCATTATGCTCAATTACAATTGTTAGTCCATATCTTGGATCATTTTTTATTGATTTTACAACTCCTGCTTCTGCAGCTTTTACTACTGTTGTTTTATCAGCTTTTATATCTATACCATTATGTGTTACCCATTCTTCTAATGTTTCTGAATATACTAGATTATCTTGAGCAAACTCTCTTACAATTTCACCATCCACAGGTTTTTGAAAACTTAATTCTTTTACTGTTTGAGTTTCTTGTTGTTTAGTTGTCGTGTTTTGTGTGCTATTAGTCGTATTTGTACTGGTTTTTACTGTTGTATTTGTAGTATTATTTTGAGTATTTAATGTTTGAGTATTTTGTGTGTTCTCTTCTTGCATATCTTCTTCACTTTCTTCTACTGTTTTTCCTATGTCTGTACTTGCACTTTCTGTTTCTGTATTATTATTCATCATACTAGTCATATCTTCTAAAGTCATAGTCTCATCTTTCACATCATTATTTATCTTTTGGCTGTATAACAATAATGAAATTATAATTATGGCTACTATCACAGCTCCCATAACTGCATAAGAAATTATTTTATCATTTATATTTTTTTCCTTTACTTCTTTTAAATCAATATTCCTTTTCATATAATCCTCCTTAAATACTTTGTTATTACAAGTATTTCCTTTTTTTAAAAGATTATACATATTTATTTTAATTTCTATAATTGATTCACATCTTTTATTTCTACACCAACATAAAAATGTTTTATAATATCTTCTGCAGAACTTCCACTTTTAGCCATACTATCAGCTCCTGTTTGGCTCATTCCAACTCCATGACCATATCCTTTTACCGTAAATTTTATTTTTCCATCTTCTTTTATCACTTCAAAATTTGTAGATTTTAATCCAAATATGCTCCTAGCTTCTGTTCCAGAAATTTCATGATTTCCAAATTTTATTGTCTTTACTCTTCCACTACTTGTATATTCTACTATTTTTATATCTTCAGCATTATTAAAATCAATTTGAATATCCGAATATTTTCCTTTTAATTTTTCTAATATTTCTTCATTTGTTAATTCTACTTCCGAATTATATTGTGTATATCCATCTTCTCCTGCCGTTTCTACTACTTGAAGATAAGGCATATTACTGCCTCCACCCCATACATCTACTGGTAGTTCTGTTTTTCCTCCACTATTAGAATGAAAGAAGGCATTTATTGGTTGATTATCATATGTTATTATTTTGCCTTTTGTTTCATTTACACACTCTTCAATTTTATTCCATTTTTCCTCTTTATTTTCTTCCCATTTTGCCAATCTATCTTCTTTTGAAATCCAAGCCTGGCAACATGTAGAATCATCACAAATGTCTGCATTATCATGTTTTTTATTGTTTATCTTATATATCGTATATGTCCTTGCTACTATTGCTTGTGCTTTTAATGCTTCTTTTTCAAAATCTGCTGGCATTTCTGCTGATACTACATTACAAAGATATGTATCTAATGCAACTTCTTCTACTTCATTTGTTTTTGTATGTAATAATTTTATTGTTCCATATTTATTATATGTATATTCAGTATTTGCACTTTCTTCTTTATTTTCTCCACCTGCGCCAACTTCTTCTGAAGATGTTGGGATTTCTAATTTTGTTAATAATGCTGGTAAAATAAAGCAAATAAATAAAAACGAAAAAAAATAGATAAAAATTTTTTTCAATTTATCACCTTCATACAATAAAACTTACGAAATCAGCTTTGTTTTCATATTATCTAATATTTTTCTTTCTAATCTAGAAACTTGCACTTGTGTTATTCCTAAAATTTTAGCTACTTGAGTTTGAGTTTTATCTTTATAAAATCTTAACAAAATTATCTCTTTATCTCTATCATTTAATCCTTCTATTAATTGTTTTATTGCTAATTTATTTGTAATAAATTCTTCTTCATTTTTATCTGACGAAATTTTTTCTATTAAATTTATACTATTTCCATCTTTGTTATCTGTGTAAAAACTTCCATCTATTGATTCCACTGTATTATTTGCTTCTAAAGCAAGAGCTATATCCTCTTTAGAAATTTTTAATTCTTTTTCTAATTCTTCTATTGTTAATTCTTTTCCTTTTTTATTAATATTTTCTTTTTGTAGTTCTCTTATTTTCACCCCTAATTCTTTTATACTTCTGCTAACTTTTATCGGTCCATCATCTCTTATATATCTTTTTATTTCTCCTATCATATATGGAACTGCATATGTAGATAATTTTACATCATAATTTGTATCAAATCTTTTTACTGATTTTATAAATCCCATACAACCAATCTGGTATAAATCATCTAAATCATAACCTCTTCCATTAAATCTTTTTACTATACTCCATATTAAACCGATTATTATCTTTTATAATTCTTTCTAATTCATACTTATCACCAGATTGAGCTTTTTTTATTGCTTCAATACTGTTTTCAAACATATTATACCTCTATTCTTTTGTAATCATTTCAAATTCATCATCTGATTCCTCATTTTCTTTTTTGCTTTTAATGACTTTACTCATTGTTACTTTTGTTCCAAGTCCTACCACTGATTCTATATCTACATTATCCATAAAGCTTTCCATAATCGTAAATCCCATTCCTGACCTTTCTAAATTTGGCTTTGTAGTATATAATGGCTCTTTTGCTATATCAATATTTTCTATTCCTTTTCCCTTGTCTGATATTTCTAATATAATTTCATTTTCTTTTAATCTTGCAAATATTTTTACTATTCCTTGCTTTTTATCATATCCATGTATAATGCAATTAGTAACAGCTTCTGAAACTGCTGTTTTTATATCAGCTAATTCCTCTATTGTAGGATCTAACTGTGATGCAAATGCTGCAACTGCAATTCTTGCAAATGCTTCATTGGCAGATTTACTAATAAATTCCAACCTCATTTCATTTTCAATTTTACTTTCCATTTTTTCTTCCTTTATATATATATTTAGGTTTTTTTAAGGTATTACCTATAAACCTTATACATTTCTTATGATACTTCTAATTTAGTAACTGGTATTAGTCTTAAAAGTCCACTCATTTCAAATATTTTTTTGACACTGCTAGTTAAATTTGCTAATTCAACTGTACCTCCTAGCATTTTTGCAAATTTGTACCTTCCAATTATTAAACCTATCCCTGCGCTATCCATGAATGTAACACTATTAAAATCAAATATAACTTTTTTAGGCATATATCTTTCAATTTCATAATCAGCTCTCCTCCTTATCTTTTGAACACTAAAATCATCAATTTCATCAGCTATTCTAAATACTAATAACTTGTCCTTTTCATAAAATTTTGATTCCATTATATCCTCCTTTGAAATTCTTTTTGTATTATATTCCTTCTTCCATTATTTTCCAAGAGTAAAAAATAAGAAGTTTTGTCGTTTTGTTAGAAGTCATCGACAATTATTGACAAAAGGTTAAAACATTATGGACGCTCCAATCAGTTCAAAACGTATTTTTATATATTAGAAAGTCATCATGACTTTCCTAATATATAGCAAAAGAGACAGGCATCTACCTGTCCCTTTTGGATTAAAAAGTACAAAAGATATATATTTCGAATTTATTTATCTCTTCTCAATATGAGTGTTCCGTACGGTCCTATTTTATCTTTTGTACTATTTTTAGAAAATATAACTTCGTAATCATCTTTAAAATCATTATTAAAGACTTTGTCAGTTCTGCTTGAAAAGGTAATTATACTTTCTTTCTCAGTATATACCTCTAAAATCATACGTTTCTCATTTATTGCTCTGAGTCTTGGCTCACCATTACCTATAACATCCATGTTACTCTCTCGATAATGGTTTAATGCTCTTACATAAGCCTGCATTTCCAAATCTGGATGTTCCCAATCCATTGTTTTTCTGCAAAACGGATCTTTATATCCCATGACACAATTCTCTGTTCCTTGAAACATACAAGGATTTCCCGGCAAATTATATAATATTGGTAATACAAGTTCTACTCTTCTCCTTGCTACAATTTTCTGTTCTTCCGGTAATTGATCATGACTTGCCGAATAACTCCTAAAACCAAATGTATCAAATTCAGCTCCAGGATGTCTCCACGGACCTTCAATATCATCCAATTTTTGATATGGATCTGAATTTATGATTTCTCCGACCAAAGCTGTCATCAAAGTTACCGTATCATGAGTAGAAATAACATTCATCAGAATATCTGCCACTGATTTAGGGTATTCGCTATAAACTTTTTCAAAGTTATATTGAAAATGCTCATGCAATCCCCATCTTACCCAACGGATTATCGCATCTCTTAATGGATAATTCATTAAAGAATTCGTCTGTCCGTCAAAAATTTGAGGATTCTCCCTTTCAGTTGCAATGTCCCACATCTCATTAATAAAAATGATGTGTGGATAATCTTTTTGAATATCTTTTACTATTGTCAAAAGAAATTCTCGAGGCAATATATCTCCTAAGTCCATTCTAAATGCATCTACACCTGCATTTATATACTTTTTTAGAACTGTTATAAGTTCTTTTTGGAGTTTAGGATTTCCTTTGTTAAGTTCTGGCATATTAGTATAACCATACCATCCGACTGGTTTTCCATCTTTGAAAATATAATATTCTCTATATGGAGAATTCACGTCAGACATCGCTGATTTAAAATACTCATGTTCATCTGATGTATGGTTAAATGCCATATCAACTATAACTTTTATACCAAATTTCTTTGCCTCTGTACAAAGATCCTCTAAGTCTTTCCATGTCCCCAACATCGGATCTATCTGGAAAAAATTCTCAGAATCATAATGATGATAATTCCTACTTTCACAAATTGGATTCATATATATTGCATTAAATCCAAGCTCTTTTATATATGGCAATTTTTCTTTTATGCCTTGTAAATTACCACCATAGAAATATTCATTCCGATAAATCCCATCTGGACCTGGTTTCCAATTTGGCATTATATCATTCCAATCTTTGATTTTTCTTCCTTCAACTGGAATAATCCCTTTACTACCAATTGCAAACCTATCTGGCATGATTTGATAAATCATCCGTCCTTTCCATTCTGGATACTCTTTTAAATTTGCATCTTTCACCTCAAGTTTCCAACAGTATTCATTTGGGTATACTTTTGTGTTTTCCTGCATTGTCAAAAATTCTTCGTTTTGATATACATAATACATCTGTCCCTCTATAAAAAGGGTAAAATAGAACCAGTAAATACCTGACTTTTTGAAAGCAAGCTCTGCTGAATACACACTGTATTCTCTTTCTTCATTTCTCTCTTTTCTTCTATATGGTATATTTATATGTTCTACAATTTTGTCAAACTTATAGAAAATTATCTGAAGATTTTCTACATACCCCTCATCTGGTATCTTTACCTCTATTTTTCCTTTTTTTTCTGTTGTATATTCGTCTGATATTATCCGAAAATTAAAATATCCTTTTTTCCTCCTTAACATTTTTCATCCATCCTTTCTTATTAAAAATACATGAATTATATCTATTTAAAAAGCAATTTTGCTTGTACCTACACTTTACTCTTTTAGTCGAAATTTGTCAATGTAATTTTCTGTAAAATCACATTTATTTTTCTATATATGGTTACTATTCACAGCTATTACTAAATATTGTGATATATATTATATTCTAAGCGGGAGTCGGGGGGACCGACACACTACATACTGTTAATAAATCAATGATGACTTTGGAAGAATTGATTTTTCTACAGTATGTAAAGTGTTGGGATAGCGCAGAATATAATATATATCACAAAACCTTAGATGTTTTTAGACCGTGAATTGTAACTATATAGGTTACTATTCATCATCTAAAGTCTCATCATATTCATACTCATAAGTTATTTCCTCTTCTACTGGCTTTTTAGTTTTTTCTACTTTTTCTTTAATATGTCTACTTTCATTTAAATCCTCTTCAATTCTATCTTCATCTTGCCTTACTTTCTCTGATTTTTTTTCACTTACATTTTTTGTTTCTTTTTCTTCTGTTGGTTTTTTTATACATTTACTTATCATATTATTAGCCTTATCAATTAAATCTGGAACATAATCTAACAATTTATCCAATGATGAGCTATAATTTACAGGCATAAGTTTTACATTTTCTTCTTGTATTACTAAAAAAGCAATTGGATTTATTGTAACACCTGCGCCTGAACCTCCACCAAATGGTAATCTATATTGAACCTCTTCTTCTTTCTCTCTTTTTCTATATTCATCAACTGTCTCACCTTTAAATTCACTTCCACCTGCCGCAAAACCAAAAGACACTTTAGATATTGGTATTATTACGATATTAGATGTTTCTATAGGTTCTCCTATAATTGTATTTACATCTATCATATCTTGAATACTATTCATAGCTGTAGTCATAAGACCTTCTATTGGATGTTCGCTCATATTCTATTCCTCCTTTTTTATTTAATACATATATAGTATTTATAATATGTATCATTTTTATTTGAAATATACCAGAAATTGCAATATTTATTAAATTTTGGCTATTATATATTGGCTCTACATTATAAAAAATTTTATCTTCTCTCATTGCTTTTTTTGAAATAGTTATTGACATTATACTTGATATTATTGCAACTAAAATAGAAGTTAGAAAAGCATTTTCTGTTCCTAATTGTATTTTTAATTTTAAATCAACAATCTTTATACATTTATTAAACTCCCTTATTGCGTTTAATAATTTTAGGTCAAATTTATCTTTATTTATATAAATTTCTTCTTCTAACTTTCTTATTTTTTCTTTCATTTTTAATTTTGTATAAATCTTTCCTAATTTATTTTCGGTTAAAGTTATTTTTATAATTGGTATTTTATTAAAAAAATACATTTTTATGATTATCTTATATTTATCATTTATATGTTTTTTAGTTTGTGAAGTTATTATAAGATTCTCTATTTTTATTTCTATTTTTGAGGTCATAATAACTATTATTAGAATGAAGAAAATTAGCAGAATAAAAAGAAAAACCAATATACTTGCCTCCTTTTATAAAGCAATTTATATTAGTTTTTCCCTTTTTTTAGCTTTTAAACATATTTCACGCTCTTTTACGTTTCTCTACTGTTATATCTCCAAATAATTCTTCTTGAGTAGTTTCAACTTTTTTTCTTCTTGACATTTCTAATAATCCACTAAAAGCTGTTACTATCTCTTGTTTATTATGTTGTTTTAGTGAAAATAATTTATTAAATATAAATCTTTTTTGTTTTATCAAAACTTTTAACATTTCTTTTACTTTACTAGCTACTGTATAATTTTCTACAATTGCTATTTTTTCAATATTTTTTACATTTTGATTTAGCTTAACACTATTTCTTTCTATTAATTCTTTATATTTTTTTGGAATTATTTTATTATCATATTCCTTTTCTAATTTTTGTTTTGGAAGTTTTATATTTTCTTGTTCTTTATAATATCTATTTCCAGTTTCAATATAATTTTGTTTTAATGTTTTACTAATTTCTTTAAATTTTTTATACTCTATTATTCTTCTAATTAACTCTTCTTCTGTTAATTCCTCTTCTTCTTCCTCTTTTTTTGGAAGTAAATTCTTAGACTTTAAATACAACAATGTTGAAGCCATTACTATAAATTCACTTGCTATTTCTAAATTCATTTCTTCCATTTGATTTAAATATTGTATATACTGATCTGTTATTTCATTTAAATTTATATCATATATATCCATTTTGTTTTTTTCTATCAAATGACATAATAAATCAAGTGGTCCTTCAAAATTTTCTATTTTTATTGCATATTTTTTTGTTTCTAATGTTAGTATTGACATATATCTTCCCTTCTTTTGGTTTTATTTTGATTACTGTAGTTTTTCTAATGCTACTTTTACATTTTCAAGTTTATATCCTTTTTTTAACAAATATTGTTTTATCTCTTTTTCTTCTAATGAAGAACTCTTTTTATTTGCAATATTTTGAGCAGATTTTATTTCATATTCTGTTAATTCTTCTTTATTTTCATATATATAATCTTCTATATCTTCTTTTTTTACACCTTTACTATATAGCTTATATTCTATTTCTCGAATAGATAGATTTTTTAATGCTATAAAATTGTTTATAGTTTTCCTTATATATTCTTTATCATCTATATATTTCGCTTCTTTTAGATATTCTATTATATCTTCTAGTAAGTTTGGTTCTATATTATTTTCAAATTTTCTTCTTATTTCATTTTCGCTTCTTTTTTTGTATAATACATATTTTAAAACTTTTGTCTTTTCTTTGTCAAACTCTTCTAATGTATACATATATCCTCCTTTTATTTTTTATTAAACGATTTCTAAATTAACTCAGAATTCTATAAATTTATATACAGCTTCTGCAAAACCTCCACTTTTTACTGTATTTTTTGTTACATATGTAGCCACATCTTTTACTTCTTTATAACTTCCTCCTATAGCTACTCCTATTCCTGCATTTTTTATCATTTCTATATCATTTATATTATCTCCTACTGCCATTACTTCCTCATTATTAATTTTTAAATAATCACTTAGTTGTTTTAATGCATCATATTTTGTAACATGTTTTGGAACTATATCTAAATATTCATATTCTGAATTTATTATTTTATCTTTATATTCATTATATTTCTTTATCTGTATTGCAATTAAATCTTCTTCTTTTTCTATTTTTCTTTTTATCTCTTTTAATTCTTCTTCTCCTGATATTACTAATTTTAATATATTAGGTTTTTGTTCTCTAATATATTCTTTTAGTGATTTTACTGTTTCGAATTGTATTTGGTCTTTATATAATTTATAATTTCTAAATGCCATATATTTTAATTTTTCTTGTGATATTATTTTGTTTTCTGTATATATATGTACATGTAATTTATTCTTCTGAGCAATATTCAAACAAGATAATGCTTGCACATTTGATATAATATTTCTTTTTATTTCTTTACCAGTTTTTAAATCAATTATTTGTGTACCATTACCAAAAATACCATATGTTGGCTTTAATTTATCACATATGTTTTTAGTCATTGAATATGTTTTTCCTGTGCAAATTGCGAAGTTGATATTTTTCTTATTTATCTTACTTATTACATTTAAATTATCATTTGTCACTATATTATTATCAATGATTGTTCCATCTAAATCACTAGCTAATAATTTTACCATAATATCCACCTTTATTTTTTCATCTTATTCAAATCACTAACTATGGTATATTTTACTATAAAATTTTCCAAATATCAACAAAGGAGATACATTTTTGTATCCCCTTCTTTTATTTAGTTCCTATTCAGTTTATTGCTCGAATATATGTATTATGAACAGTAACTTTATTCCTCATCATCCATGTCAATTTCAGGTATTTCTTCTCCCAAACTTTCTTCAAAAACTTTTGCAAAGTCTGCTCTTACTTTCTCTTCTATTTCTGCTAACATTTCTGGATTTTCTTTTAAGTATTTCTTTACATTCTCTCTTCCTTGTCCTATCCTGTTACCATTATAGCTAAACCATGAACCAGCTTTTTCTACTATATCCAAATTAACAGCCATATCTAGAATATTTCCTTCTTTTGATATTCCTTGACCATATACGATATCAAATTCGGCTTCTCTAAATGGTGGTGCTACTTTATTTTTTATAACTTTTACTCTTACTCTATTTCCTTTTACTTCTCCATCTTGCTTAATATTTTCTACTTTTCTAATGTCCATTCTAACTGAAGCATAGAATTTTAAAGCTCTACCTCCAGTTGTCGTTTCTGGATTTCCAAACATAATTCCTATCTTTTCTCTTAATTGATTTATAAATATTAGAACTGTTTTTGATTTGTTTATTGCTCCTGCAAGTTTTCTTAATGCTTGTGACATTAATCTTGCTTGTAATCCCATATGAGAAT